>Ga0187803_10000471_pt1 | contig 16137 bp, 15 predicted proteins | sample NC_wetland_sal_i_2_FD_132425 | JGI IMG/M metagenome (GOLD analysis project Ga0187803, IMG submission 132425) | Wetland sediment microbial communities from Neuse River Estuary, North Carolina, USA - Control_3 | ecosystem: Environmental > Aquatic > Freshwater > Wetlands > Sediment | place: USA...
ATGGTGCGGGTGCCGTATTGGCGGGCGCGCTCGGCGTCGGCCATGACTTGTTTGATTTCCTTGATGCCGGAGAGGACGGCGGAGAATTCGATGAATTCGGCTTTGGTTATGCGGGCTATGATTTTTGCCAGCGTGGTTTTGCCGGTGCCGGGAGGGCCCCAGAAGATCATGGAGGCGGGGTCGTCGCGTTCGATCTGTACGCGCAGCGGCTTGCCGGGGCCGACGAGGTGTTCCTGGCCTACGAACTCCTCCAGCGTGCGCGGGCGCATGCGATCGGCCAGCGGGCGGGAGCCGCGCGCATCGGGGGCTTGGTCCGGGATGGGAGCAAAGAGGCTCACGAGACCATTTCACCACAAAGGCACAGAGAAATTGGTAATTGGGTAATTTGTAATTTGGTAATTTGAAAACCTCTCCCATACCGCTTGATCGGGCGATTTAGATTCACCAAATTACCCCGATTACCAATTTACAAATTCATCTTCGACTCCTTGCCGCTTCGTATAGCACAATGCTTGCTGCGATACCGGCGTTCAGGGATTCGACCTCCGGGGCTTGCGGGATTACCAGCGTCTCATCCATCTGGCGCAGGATTTCCTGCGGCAGGCCCGCGCCCTCGTTGCCTATGAAAATGGCTAGCGGCAGGGTCCAAGTGGCCTCAGTTAACGGAGTGCCTTTGTGGGATGAGGTCGCTAGCAGGCGGACTCCTCGCTCGCGCAAGAGCGGAATTAATTCGGCCGATGAGATCTGGACGAAGGGCAAACGAAAGATCGAGCCTGCCGAGCCTCTTAGGACTTTTGAGTTGTAGGGGCTGACGGTTCCTTCGGTGAGAAAGACTCCTGCGGCGGCGAAGGCTTCGGCAGAGCGGAGGATGGTGCCCAGGTTGCCGGGATCCTGGAGGCCGGCGGCGACTACGAAAGGGCCGTGGCTAGCGCGCTCCAGGAGTTGCTTGGCCGAGAAGGATGGCAGCTTGACTAGAGCGGCGACTCCTTGCGGAGTTTCGCTGGGCACGATGGAACGAAACAGTGAATTCGGCAGCACCAGCGTTTCCGTGCGCTCGCCGATCTGGGGCAGGAGCTTTTCCGCCAGGGGGCGCGCCGATTCGCTGAAGAAAACGCTCGCCAGATGCTGGCCATGACGCAGGGCTTCTTCCACTAGCTTGACGCCTTCGATGGCGCACTCGCCTAGGGAGGTCAATTGGGCGCGGCGGAAGGCTAGCCGGAGTTCTTTAAGGCGGGCGTTGTGGCGTCCGGCTACGGCCCGCAGACGGCCCGTAGACGGTCGGACTCGTGCGGCTTTGGCTTCGGGTTTCATCGGTTTCCGCCCGCATCAGGATAATACGAATCATGGGTACGGGCTTCGGGAGAACGCCGCAGTATGGTACATTTCACTGTTTGTGCCGACGTTGAGAGAGGATTAGTGTGCGCGCCGAAATCCTGAAAATTCACGCCGAAACCCCCGAGGCCTCGCTGGTCAAATACGCCGCCGAACAGATTCAGGGCGGCCGCGTGCTGGGCATGCCGACCGACACGTTCTATGGCCTCGCCGCCGACCCGTTTAACCTACGCGCCGTGGAGCGCGTGTACGAGATCAAATCGCGTCTGCGGCACAAGCCGCTGTCGCTGCTGATTGAGAATGTAGACCAGGCTGAGGAGTTTGCGCGGCCGCTGCCCGACGATTTTCATCTGCTGGCGCGGCGTTTCTGGCCGGGGCCGCTGACCATGATTGTGCCGGCGGCGTCGCATCTGCCGTTGAAGGTGACGGCCAATACGGGGAACGTGGCACTGCGCGTGCCGGCGGCGGAGATTCCGCTGGCGGTGGTGCGGGCGGCAAAGATTCCGATTACGGCGACCTCGGCGAACCTGAGCGGCGCGGTTGAATGCACCACGGCGGAGCAAGTGCGGGACCAGTTGCTGGACCGGATTTCGCTGATCGTGGATGGCGGGCCGTCTCCGCGCAAACTGGCCTCGACCATTGTGTTCTTCAAGGAAGACGGAAGCTGGCAGATTCTGCGCGAAGGGGCGATTCCGGCCAAGGATATTGTGGAAGCGCTGTCCTAGGTCAGGGTTCAAGGTTTCAGAGTCGCAAGGTTTCAAAGTCCAGTGTCGCGACCTCAAAATTGAAGCGTCTTTCGGCCCCCGCCTGAACTCGTTGAAACCTTGAAACGCTGAAACCTTGAAACATCGAAACGCTGAAATCGGATCTATGTTCGAAGATCCTCATCCATCCAGTCGGAAAAAATCTCTGTGGCTGCATCCCGTCCTGCTGTTCTTGCTGGCGGTGGCGGGAGCGCTGGTGTCGTTTCTGGGAGTGACCGGAATGCGCATCGTGCGGGCGGCGGGCGAGTCGCCGGTACGTAATGCCGATGCGATTGTGATCTTCGGGGCCGCAGAGTACGCAGGACATCCTTCACCTGTGTATCGGGCGCGGCTCGATCACGGCTACGAGCTGTTTGAGAAGGGAATGGCGCCGGTGGTGATTACAACCGGGGGGGCAGGGCAGGATCCGGATTTCAGTGAAGGCGGCGTGGGGCGGGATTACCTATTGCATCGTGGCGTGCCCGAGCGGGCTCTGATTGCCGAGACCCAAGGAGCGGACACGGCTCAGTCGGCGGCGCGTGTGGCCAACATCATGCGCGTAAATGCCATGCACCGTTGCATTGCGGTGAGCGATGCGTATCACGTCTTTCGCATTCGCGCCTTGCTGCAGGGCTCGGGAGTTGAAGTGGAAGTGGCGCCGCGGCCGGAATCTCGTCCGCGCTCGCTTTGGGAGCGGTTCTGGGCGGTGATGCGCGAGGCGATGAGCTATCTGGCTTGGAAAATCGGTATCTAAATGCACCAGCAGAAGTTTTTCTGGGAGGGCTTAGCGGGTGACTGTCGCTCCTTTCGCGAGAAGGAATGGCGGTAACTTGACATCCCTTTCAAAACGAACTTACCGTTGAGATGCTCGGCCGAAAGCTTCTTGCCTGCCAGCGCGGCGGAGATCCGACCCGACTCAACTTAATTCATTCCGGAAGAACAATCAGCAGGCATCTAACGATCATAGGGGAGAGAAGATCATGAAATGTTCGGCGTTGTCTTGCTTCCTTGCCGTTGCCACGCTTGCAGTCCTGATTCCCGTTTGCGCGCAGGCGAAACCTAAGAAAAAGACCTACGACAATTCTCCCGAACAGGTGTTTTTGGCTGCGGTCCGCACCGCACGGGAGCGGCACGTCGTCACTTACGTTGACGAAAAGATGCTGATGTTTACCTTCGAGACCGGCCGGTCCTTTACCTCAGAGGGTTTTGTAGCCAATGCATCGGTGGAGCCGGAGGGTGCGGACAAGGCGACGCTGATCATCAATGTGCAGAACAAGAAAGGCATGTCCTGGGGAGCAGGGGACCGCATGGCTGACAAGTTTTACCAGCAAGTGGCCGATGAACTCGCCGGCGAGCCCAAGCAGGCCGCGGCCGTCAAGCCGACAGAAAAGGCGATCGCGGTCCCCGACGCAAAAGCCGTTCCGACCACACCTTCAGTGACCAAACCGCCCGAGACAGTCCCAGCGCCGAAGGAAGAAGGCAGAATAATCTTGAGCTCGGTTCCTGATGGCGCCGACGTATACGTTGACGATGCCTTCGTCGGCAATGCTCCCGCCACCTTGAAGTTACCTGTGGGCAAACACACCGTGAAGGTTTCGCAGAACGGGTACGTCGCCTGGACAAAGGACGTCTCGGTGTTTGCCGGCTCGGAAGTGAACCTGAAGGTAATGCTCGAGAAAAATTGACGGACGCACCAGGGGGGACGCCCGGCGCTCCATCGACTCTTCTACCACCGCATCCGTTCCCGCAAACTTGTCACATGTGCCACGTGGTGGCGACCGTGCCAGGAATAGAGAGCCAGCGTTTTCTCCAGAGTCATTGGGCCCAGCTCGGGATGACGGAAGGTGCGGTGCCAGTCGGCATGGTTCATGCTGCGTAGCAACGCCGTCCAGCGGCGGTGCAGGGAATCGAGGAGGGCCAGCGAATTTTCTATGGGCTGCCGTGAGTCGGGTAGGTCAGCCCAGCGGTCTTCCAGGTAGGGCTTGATGGTGGGGGCGTCCTCGGTCAGAGCGAGTTTGAAGCGGATGTAGGCGTTCATGTGGCTGTCGGGGACGTGGTGAGCGACTTGGCGGACGGTCCAGCCGCCGTCGCGATAGGGCGTGTCAAGTTGCGCGTCGGAAAGTCCGTGGACTGCGGCGCGGAATTTGGCCGGAGCTTGCTCGATATCGTCGAGGCATTGCGTTTTCTGTTCTGCGCTGAGAGGACCGGTATAGGAAAACTTGCCGATGGGGTAACGAGGGTCGCTCATGGAACCATAGATGTGCGGAGAAGGACGGGCGTCGCAAAAAGGTCATTGGAGGCAGTTCCCAGTTCCCAGTTCTCAGTTAGCAGTCCTGAAATCTCAAGTTTCAGGAAAAGGCCAGTCCCCCGGGATGGTTATTCTCGCTTGCATAGAGATTCAGAGGCCAAAAACTGGGAACTGGCAACTGGCAACTGGCAACTGCTCTATCTCACCATGGCCAGTACGCGAACGGGGGTCCTGCCCGCAGCCTTGTTCTTGGCGGGCGCGACGATGATCAGAGAACCCGTGGCCGGCAGAGTGTCCAACTGCGAAGCGCCTTCAACCACGTAGTTTCCATGGAGAGCGATCTGGCGGGACAGCGCGCGGTCGGAGCCGAAATCAGCCGGAGTCTCGATGGCGAAGCCTGTGGTGTAGCGCGCGTCCATTAGGAACCGCGCGGCTTCGGCTGTGATGGGAAAAGTGGCGGGCGGACGTGTGTCCACTGTGCTGGAACCCACCCAAGCAGAGCTTGGGTGGGGCACCCGCCTGCTAGTGCCGGCGCGGCGGATGGCTACGACCGCGCCTTGCGGCACCACGCCATGCTGCGCTTCCCAGGCGGCGATTTCGTCGAGCGAAATCTCGGAGCCAGCGGGGTTACTTACATCCATGACGACCAGGGGCGCTATTAGGCGTTCCGGCGGAATCTGGCCGGCAGTCCAGGTTCCGGGGATCAGAGCGTCGGGGGCGACTATGCGGGTTTGGGAGTCGGCGGAGGTAGCGCCGTCGCGCGTTCCGGCGTTCTGGACAGCGGTCGGTTGCGCGGCGGAAATCTGCGCGTTCTGCCCGCCGGTAAGATCAACCACATGCGAATAGCGAGGTTGTTCGGCGGGGTGCGGGCGGCGGTCCGCAAACAGCAGAATGGCCAGCACGAGCGCGTAGGCGATGATGAAACTGCGAATACGCATGATTGCCACGTCAGGGCGCTTGGCACAGCTACGAGCTTCGAGCCGCGAGCTACGAGCAATCTCTTTTTCTCAATTTCGCTGGGTTGCTCGAAGCTCGCAGCTCGTAGCTTCTTTCTAAGACGCGAGCCTGAACTCTATTGTTGCCCAGGCGGAAGCGGAGAGCAAACATCGGTTGGACATGGCCGCGGGTTCAGTTCCCGGTTCTCAGATTTCAGTTCTCAGTTCTCAGTTCCCAGTTCCCGGTTCTCAGTTCCTCAGAGCCATCGCCGTGCCATCTCAGAGAGAGGTTGAAAGGCACGGCTTCACAGGCGCAAGGACCGTAGCGCCGGCACCCTGCCGGCGGGTCCGAGGGCGCCTCGCCCTCGGCGAACTGTCGGACGAAGCATTCTGTCCACCGAAAACTGAGAACTGGCGACCGAGAACTGAGAACTGAGAACTGTTCTTCAAACTTTGGTGATCCTGATCACGTTTTGGGCAGGCAGGAAGAGGATTAGAATAGAACTGATCCCAGAGGATGGATGTTCGGCCGCGAAGAAAAAGTTTCGGCTGTGCGCCTTACCGCGGTGCAGTACATCGTGCTGTTCATTTTTTTGCTGCTGGCCTATGGGTTGTGGCGGCTGCAGGTGATGCACAGCGGCGAGTACGCGCTGCTGGCGGAGAAGAATCGGGTGCGCAATGTGCCGATTCTGGCGCCGCGCGGGAAAATCCTGGACCGGGAAGGCCGCATCATTGTTGACAACTATCCTTCTTTTTCGGCGCTTCTGCTGCGCGATTCTACGCGTGACTTGAATGCGGACGCGGACGCTATTGCGCAGGGCCTGCACCTGAATGCGGACGAGCTGCGGCTGCGCATCCATCGCGCCGCCTGGATGCCGGGGTACCAGCCGATCTTCCTGAAGGAAGACATCACCCCCGACGAACTCGCTTTCATCGAAGCGCACAAGAATGAACTGCCGGAGCTGGACACGATCATGGCGCACCGGCGTCTCTACCCACGCAATGGGTTCATGGCGCACCTGATCGGATATGTGGGTGAAGTCACCGAAGACATGCTCAATCAGCCGCAGTTCGAGCTCTATTCACCGGGCGATGTGGTGGGCGTGAGCGGAGTCGAAAAGCAGTACAACAGCGTTCTGATGGGCAAGAACGGATCGCGGCGCAGCATCGTCAACAGCCATGGCAGGGAAGTGAACCGCCTGGATGAAACGCCGGCAGAACCGGGCAAGCAGCTGAAGCTGACGGTGGACCTGGATCTGCAGATCGCAGCGGAGCAGGCGCTGGAAGGCAGGAACGGCGCAATCGTCGCCATGGACCCGCGCACGGGCGAGATTCTGGCGATGGTGAGCCGGCCAACGTTTGACCCTAACGATTTTGCAGTCAAGATTTCGCGGGACGAGTGGAACAAGCTGGTGACGGATGAGAACCATCCGCTGCTGAACAAGGCGATTCAGGCGCAACTGGCGCCGGGCTCGACGTTCAAGATCATTATGGCGACCGCCGGGCTGCAGGAGGGAATCGCCCAGACTCTGCACGTCAACTGCGCGGGCGGGGCAACCTTCTACGGACGCTACTTCAAGTGTTGGGTGACGGCAGAGCATCGCGTACATGGAGCAGTGGAGATCAGCAAAGCGATTTATCAATCTTGCGACGTGTTCTTTTACACCTTGGCCGAGAAGCTTGGCATTGAGCGCATCGCTAAGTGGGCGACGGCTCTGGGGCTGGGCCAGAAAACCGGCATTGACCTGCCGCAGGAAGTGAGCGGGGTGATGCCTTCGGAAGAATGGAAGATCCGCAACTTCAAACAGAAATGGTATGCGGGCGAGACGATTTCTGTCGGGATTGGACAGGGCGCGGTGGCGGTTACGCCGATTCAGATGGCGCGCGCGATCGGAGGGATCGCCAGCGGCGGGCTGCTGCAGCGTCCACATGTGATCAACCCCACTGATCTGCCCCCAAATGTAGTTCCGGCAGCGAATTTGACGGGTGAGGTACGCGTGCCGCTGGATCCTCAAAACTGGGAGCTGATCACGGACGCCATGGCGAACGTGGTTAACCCGGGCGGCACGGCGCCCAGCGCGCATTTGCAGGGCATTGATTTTGCCGGCAAGACGGGCAGCGCGCAGACCATCAGCAACCTGGCGAAAGCGCGGCTGGCGAACGGGAAGTCGAAATTCAAGGACAACGGATGGTTTATTGGGGTAGAGCCGCGGCGCAATCCGAAGATCGTGGTGTGCACGCTGCTGGAAGAGGGCGAGCACGGATATCTGGCTGCGCGCGTCACCTCCCAGGTAATTAAGGCCTACGTGGAAAAGCAGCGGCGGCAGCCGACCAAGGTTGCGGGCTCGGGAAATGGGAAGGTTGACGTTGGTGCGGTGTGGAACGAACCCAGCTCGGGCGAAGGCGAGAGCGATCGTCTGCAGGCGGGCCGCTTCGTTCTTGACGTCGCGCGCGAGAAGGTTCCGCTGGCCTTGGCCGCACCTGGAATGCGGAACTGACCGGATTTTCCCTCGTGGTCCGTTGTGTCCTCCGTTCAATCAGAATCTGATAACCACAAAGGACACTAAGGACCACGAAGGCAATTCCCCTCGTGCGAAGTGGATCTCGATTCTTGCGATGACGCCGACCCTCGAGACGCCGCGCCTCTGGCTGCGGCCGCTGCAGCTTTCCGATGCCGGCCAGATCCAGATTCTCTTTCCACACTGGGAGCTCGTGCGTTTCTTGGCCGGGCGTGTGCCTCGGCCATATCCGCCGGACGGTGCCCAAACCTACATTCGCGACATCGCTCTGCCCGCCGCCGAACACGGTGAAGAATGGCACTGGACCTTGCGGTTCAAAAGCGATCCCACGCGGCTGATTGGAAGCATCAGTCTCATGAAGGCGGAAAACCACAACCGTGGTTTTTGGCTCGGATTGCCGTGGCATGGTCAGGGCTTAATGAGCGAAGCCTGTGAGGTCGTGACCGGCTACTGGTTTGACGTTCTTAAGTTCCCCGTATTGCGTGCTCCGAAGGCGATTGCCAACGCGTCATCGCGCAGCATCTCGCTGAAGCAGGGAATGCGCGTCATTGCTACCGAAGAACGCGAATTCGTCTCCGGACGCCTCCCCTCGGAGATCTGGGAGATCACGGCAGAGGAATGGCGCGCGCGAAGGTGCCGGGGCTAAGAGTCAGTGGCTTTGCGTACCTGGCTAGCTGGGGGAAGCCGGGCGTCTGCGAAGGACGGGCGAGAGCCGGCCCTGAGCAAAGCCGAAGGGACGCCCGTCCTCCATCTCCTCCACGCCCCTAAGTCCCTGTACCACGGGCACTTCTCTTCAGTTGTTTCATGACCTACGTAACCTTTGCACTTGGGATGACGCGGTGTAATCTCGGCCTGAAAACGTGCACAGGCTCGCTTGGAGCAGTGCGCAGTACGAACGGGAAGGAAGGTTCGGTCAACCGTGTCGGAACTGGGTAAGGAATCTGTGGCTACAGTCAGCAACAGCCGAAAGCGCTATACGGATGTGCAGGGCGCGGCGCGCTTTCCTATTAAGCTGCCGGTGGCGCTGAAGTCGGGCGGTAACGAAAAGACGATCGAGACCGAAAATATCTCCGCCAATGGTGTGCTTTTTCGCATGGATGTCGATGTTCCTGTCGGGTCGACCGTGGATTTTACGATCTCGCTGCCGGCCAATGTGGTGGGAGCGGAAAGCGACGTGCGAGTGGACTGCCGCGGCCGAGTGGTCCGCAGTGTTGCGGAAGATGGTGGGCGGCGCGGGGTTGGTGTGGTGATTGACGAGTACAAGTTTGAGCGCAGGTAGGGCGCTGAAGAGGACGGATGGGGATCACTCCGGTAAGCGTTGACCCAGTCGAAGGCTTTCAGCCGGACGAGGGCAAAGGCACAATCCGCGTCATCGTGGCCGACACGCAAGCCATATTCCGGGCCGGGCTGCGCAAGATTTTCGCGCTCGAAGACGACATAAGGGTCGTGGGCCAAGCGGAAAACCTGGCGCAGACTACTTCCGCCATCCAGAAATTCTCCGCCGACATTGTGATCTTCGAGGCGGCGCTGAGCGCGAATCCGCCGGAAACGGTTTCCGATCTGCTGCGGCAAAGCGCGAATTGCCGCCTGGTGGTTGCGCTGCAGGAGCCGGACCAGGAGATGACGCTGGAGCTTTTCCGGCGCGGAGCGCACGCCGTCGTTTCGAAGGAAGTGGAGCCCGAAACGCTGGTGGAATGCCTGCGCAAAGTCTCTCAGGGCGAGCCCTGGCTTGAAGCCCGGGCGATCGGGTGGGTGCTGGAGGCCTATCGCACGCAGGGCACGCGCCCGGCGGGATCTCGTCCCAAGGTGCAGCTCACGCCCAAGGAATCGCTGATTGTTTCCTGCGTCACGCAGGGCATGAAGAACAAGGAAATCGCGCTGCGTGTGGGCACGACCGAGCAAGTGGTGAAGAATTATCTTCGCAAGGTATACGACAAGCTGGGCGTCGCCGACCGGCTGGAGCTGGCGCTCTACTGCCTGAATCATCGCGTAGTGGAAAAGGCTGCTGCACCGACGAACGGACAAGCTGCGGCGCCGAACGCCTCGGCGGCCGCTTCCGGATCCCACTCCTGACCGTTTCTTCTAGAAGCCATCTGGCCATCTCATAAATCCGTTTTGAAGGGGCGCGGCTTCACAGGCTGCGGACAAACTCCAAAGGCACCCGAAAAGGGAAGGGCACGAGTTTACTCGTGCCGCTAAGTCGATGCAAAGGTGATTGCGCTTTAGCGTCTGAGGGTCACCTTCGCCGACTCAACCACCTTTTCCGCAGCCTCTTCAGCCGCGCCGTCCGACGCCGCTGAACATCGCGGCTTTAGCCACTGAGGGAATGTTTGATTTACTCCTTCGGTTCATTATGAGATGGCTTCTAGTACAATTCTGAATCGCAAGCTGCCACTCGCCGAGTTTCGCCAGGGCAGAGTCACGTCGTGCGGCGGCGAATTCGCTGATTTCGAAAGGTCCACTATGAAAGGCGACGCAAAAGTCATTGCCATTTTGAATGAGGTGCTGAAAGCCGAGCTCACGGCCATTAACCAGTATTTCCTGCACGCCGAGATGTGTGAGAACTGGGGCTACGAACGGATGGCTAAGCACACGCGCAAGGAATCCATTGAAGAAATGCAGCATGCGGAAAAGCTGATGGAGCGCATTCTGCTTCTGGACGGCGCGCCCAATATGAGCGACTACTTCAGGATCAATATTGGAAACAACCTGAAACAGCAGCTGCAGAATGATCTGGAGCTCGAGTACACGGCCGTGAAGCGCCTGAACGAAGGAATCAAGGCATGCGTGGCTGTGGGCGACAACGGCTCGCGCGAGCTGCTGGAGAAGATCCTGCTCGACGAAGAGCACCACATTGACTGGCTGGAAGGCCAGCTCTACGCGATCAAAGAGATGACCTACGAGAACTACCTGGCGCAGCAGTTGCACGAGGGGGAGGAGAGTTAGTTCTCAGTTCCCGGTTCTCAGTTCTGAGAGGCGACGCCTTCTAAGGATAGCAAAGTAGAGACGCGGCTTTGTCGCGTCTCCTATCGCGCAAGAGATCTGCCCGCTGGCGCTCCTCCTTGTCCTTCTCACGACCTGCCCGCCCGTAACGGATCTTGGCGGTCCTAGGTTGGGAGCTAGGCCAGACGCCGTAGAATCCGTATACTGCTAAAATCAAAAAAGCCGCTTCACACGGCGCCGGAGAGATGGCCGAGTGGCTGAAGGCGCACGCTTGGAAAGCGTGTTTAGGGGAAACTCTAACGAGGGTTCGAATCCCTCTCTCTCCGCCAGTCTATTGGTTTCTGCGCACTAAGGCATCCCAGATCCTTAACTTCCAGCGTAAGATTAGGGAGGCATTCGACCCCAACAGCCTGGGCGACGGGAAAATTCCAGGGCTGGCGGAAGGCTCGGGACAGAAGCCAGACAAGGCCGGTTCCAGCCCAGGTAGAAAGAGCGGATTGCGTAAAATCGATTGCAAATCACTGACGAAATCAATGGAATAGAGCGTCTTTATTAAAAACAAGGAGTTGATATGAGCACTGTAACCCTAATTGGCGAGCCTGTGAGCAGCGATGCGTACTACTACGTGCCGAGTGACACAGAACCCGATCCCATCACTGGAGCCCTCCCGAAAAGGCTCAAGTACTGCGTAGGTGGCGCATGGAAGGAATCGAAGACGAGCAAATACATGCCCTGCTACGATCCCTCGACCGGCGCCGTGATCGCCTACGCGCCGCAGTGCACGGCCGAAGAAGTCGAAGAAGCCATTCAGGCTGCCGTGAAGGCTTTCCCGGGATGGCGTGACACGCCAGTCAGCAAGCGCGTGCAAGTCCTTTTCAAGATGAAACAGTTGCTCGACGAACATGTCGACGAACTCACCTATCTTCTCGCTCAGGAAAACGGCAAGAAGTGGGATGAGGCGATGGGCGATGTCCTTAAAGTGGTCGAGGTCGTCGAGTTCGCCTGCGCCGCACCCCAGATGATGAAGGGCGAGTCGCTGATGAACGTCTCGTCGGGCTACGACACCGTCCAATTCCGTGAACCCCTGGGCGTCTTCGCTGGGATTGCTCCGTGGAACTTCCCGGCCATGATTCCGCAGGGCTGGATGGTGCCCATCTGTGTCGCCACCGGAAACTGCATGATCCTGAAGGCGGCCAGCTTTGCGCCCCAATCGGCTATGCGCATCACGGAACTATGGAAGGCCGCAGGTCTGCCTGATGGGGTTCTCAATATTGTCACGACGAGCCGCAACGAGGCCGAGATTCTGCTCAGACATCCGGATATCAGGGGAGTGACTTTCGTCGGGTCGACCAGCGTGGGCTTGCACGTGTACTCCACTGCGGCCAGCCACGGCAAGCGGGTACAAGCCCTCACCGAAGCCAAGAACCACGCCCTGGTGATGAGTGATGCGGTAATCGAACGTGCGGCCCAGGGCATCATTAACTCATTCTGCGGCTGCGCTGGCGAACGGTGCATGGCGCTTCCTGTGGTTGCCGTCGAGAACTCCATCGCCGACAAACTGGTTGAGGCGGTTGTGCGGCTTGCGAAGCAGGTCAATCTCGGCCCGGCTTATGACAAGAACACCGGCATGGGGCCTGTTATTAATCAAGGGCACAAAGATTTTGTCCTCAACTGGGTTGAAACCGCCATAAAAGAAGGAGCTAAGCTCATTCTCGATGGACGCAAACCCATCCTGCCACGTGGCTGCGAGAAGGGCTTCTTTATCGGCCCCACCATCTTCGACCACGTCACAGAAGACATGTCATGCGGCCGCGAAGAGATCTTCGGCCCCGTGCTGTGCATCAAGCGGGTGGACAGCTTCGAAGAAGGTCTCGAGATTATGAACAACAGCCGCTTCGCCAACGGGTCGGTGATTTACACCGAAAGCGGACACTTTGCGCGAGAGTTTGCCAAACGAACCGACGGCGGCATGGTCGGCATCAATGTCGGCATTCCCGTTCCGCTCGGCATCTTCGGTTTCACCGGACACAAGCAATCGTTCTTTGGCGACCTGCACTGCATGGGCCGCGACGGATTCATCTTCTACACGGAAGCGAAGAACGTGACCTCAACCTGGTTCACGGGCAAGGAAATTCCGTCGAAGGTGAGCACGTGGGATGGAACGATGACGCGCGGTTAGCGCCCGCGATCCTAGGCAACGGCAGCGGTCTTTAGGCTCGGCAGGTCACAGCCGGCGGGTAAGAGGCGCGTAGTCTGCCAGATGTGTACTCGCCTGTCGATTAGGTACAGTTGACGATCGCGGATCGTCCTCCTACCGGAAGCGCATGCAAGAAGCGCCCAGATCCCGCCATTTTTAGCCGCGTTCAAACGCAAGTGAAGGCCCGATTCTTGAGCTCGGGATCAAGAAATTCCTGGGCTTAGTCCCAGGCCTGGGCCGTCGGGAAGAATCAGTTTTCCTTTCTCCACCTTTACTCCGACGAAGGGATCGTTGGCGATTAGGAGGTTGCCATCGAGGTCGGCGTAGTCCACCAGGGGAGAGAGATGCGCAGCGGCCGTGACGCTGACGGAACTGGAGACCATACAGCCGACCATGACTTTCATGCCGTGGGCCCGGGCGACGTCGATCATGCGCAGGGATTCCTGGATGCCTCCGCACTTGTCGAGTTTGACGTTAACACCGTCGTAGGCGTCGGCGAGTTTGGGGATGGCGCCGGCATTGAGGCAGGCTTCGTCGGCGATGATCGGCATGTGTACGCGACTGCGTACCCAGCGTGTTTCTTCGATCATGGAAGCGGGCATGGGCTGCTCGATGAATTCGACGCCTTGGGTTTCGAGCCAGTTGATTCTACGGACGGCTTCCTCTTTGTTCTTCCAGCCTTCGTTGGCGTCAACGCGCAGCGGTTTCCGGGTGACGAAACGAACCGCGTCGATGGTGGGTTCGTCGGTGGAGAGGCCGACTTTGATTTTTAGGATGGGAAACGCGTCGGCTTCCCGTATTTTTTGCTTCGTGATCTCAGGCGTGTCGATGCCAATGGAAAAGGTGGTGAGCGGCGTGTCGTTGGCATCGAGACCGAGATGGCGGTAGAGCGGAATGCCGAGTTTCTTGCCGAGCCAGTCCATCCAGGCGATGTCGATGGCGGCTTTGGCGGCGAACTGGCCTTCGAGCTTGCGAAAGAGATCCATGCTGTTCTTGCGGAATTGCCACGGGTTGACGCCCAGCAGGAATTCGCGCAGGGATTCGACAGCTTTCTGGGCGCCGACGGCGTTTTCGTGATAGCGAACGATGGGAGCGCCTTCGCCGTATCCGCTGATGCCCTCGCGGGTGTAGCGCAGATGCAGCGTGTCGCGAAATTCGCTGGACGACATGGTGGTGGTCCAGGTGTGACGGAGCTTGAGGCGCTTGATCTCGGTTTCAAGTTGAGCGGCCACGGGCGCGGTGTCGGTGTTACCCGGTTCGGCGACGCTGGCGCGAGCAGAGAAGGGAAGCGCGAGGGCGGCGGTGGAAAGACTGGCTGTCTTCAGCCAAGCGCGGCGATCCATTTGATTCTCCTTGAGCACACTAGCAGTTGAGTCCAGGGCTGCCGGGTGAGGCGGCTGATCTGCACACCGGGATGGCCATCGGTTGTGTCGTGGATGAATTGGCCTTTGCCAATGTACATGCCGGTGTGGGGAAATCACAAATGTGTTAATGCGGTCGTACGCCAGCTGGTAATTGCCATACGTCCTCCCATTCCCGCCGAAGTGCTTAACCCTACTGTTGGACTCTGATGCTCGCCTTGCACCTGGGTGGGCCGATCTTCTTTATCGCAGAACCGAAAGCCTATCAGTCGCTGTCGGCCGCGCAACTCCAAGGAAAAGGTCCCAAAGCGGGTTTAGCCGCCGGGATACACCCACTGTAATTCTGCTCTAGCATGAGAAGGTTGATCGGAAGTAGTGATCTCGGAATCGGAGAAGGCCGCGTTGCTGAGACTCAGGGTGGGGGGGTAAAAGCAGTGATGCTGCTCGCGACTTGCTTAGCGAGCAGCATCATTTCGTTCGTACCTAGTTTTCAGCCTTACGGGCCTACTGTGCCGTGCCCGTCAAGGCAGTGGACTGCGTTGATCCGTTCACACCATTGGAATTGTCGCGGACAGTCAGCGTTGCGGTCTTCGTGCCCAGCGGCGTGCCCAGCGGCGGCCTGAACGTTACGGTGATTGTGCAATTCGCGCCTGCTGCCAGGCTGGCGCCACAGTTGTTGCTTTGCGAGAACATAGTGCGATTCGGGCCTGAGATCGCGACGCTGTTGATCGTCAGGGCGTAGGTGCCGGTATTGCTCAGCGTCACTGTGCCCTGTGCGCTCGAACCTCTGGTCGCCACCAACGGCGATGGGGTCAGAGATCCCAGAGCCGCTACCGGCGCCACTCCTGTACCCGTCAACGTCACGGTCAGGGCCGGATTCACAGGATCGTTTGAACTGATGGTCAGCGTGCCGCTGAACGCGCCCTGAGCAGCCGGCCTGAAGGTTACGGTAATCGTGCAGCTGCGTCCTGCCGCCAGGGTTGCACCGCAGTTGCCGCCGCTGCGTCTGAACCCGGTTCCCGCCACGACGATGCTGTTGATCGTCAGCGTTGCATTGCCCAGATTCTGGAGCGTGGCCGTCTGCGCAGCGCTGTTGGTGTTCACCAACTGGTTCCCGAAGGCCAGCAAGGTCGGCGAAACAAAGGCAACCGGACCACCAACCACCTGCTGGACTCCTGGCGAAACCGAGGTCAGGAAGTTGGTGTCCCCGGCATAGGTGGCGGTCAGTATCTTTAGCCCAGGGGTAACCAAGACTATGGAGCAACTGCCCGAGCCGCCAGCCAAAACGCCGGTGCAGCTTTCGCCCGTGCTGGAGTTAACCGTGACGCTGCCCGTGGGGGTTCCGGCGAACTGAGGCGTCACAGTGAACGTGACCAGAACCGGCTGATTCACTCCGGATGGATTCGGGGTGTGGCCAGTGATCGTAGTTGTAGAGGTTGCCTTGTTGATGGTGAATACGGCCGTATTGTAAGTGATGGTGTAGTTGCCCAACACTCCGGCCGGGCTAAGGGTAGCGCTGATGGTGTGGGAGCGGCCGGAACCATGCCGACTTCCGTTCCCGGGGCTACGCCCGGTGTGCTGGGGCAGGTTGCGTTGGCGGCGGCAGTGTATTGGCCCAAACCGCACGCCTGGAACCACGACAGGTTCAGTGTGCGATCGTTGCCCACACTAAGGATCCGGAACCGCACCGGCCCCGCGGGTACCGATAGCTTGGGATACGCGGTACCGTTGACGACCGGCGTGTCCATGAAGGCTTCCGGCACCAGGGATGCGGTGCTGCCCGGGCTTCCCTAGTGTTCTCGGCCCGCCCGCAGCATTTAGAGTGGGCGCCGGGTCGAGAACACTAGGGAAGCCCGGGC
>Ga0187803_10000472_pt1 | contig 16132 bp, 19 predicted proteins | sample NC_wetland_sal_i_2_FD_132425 | JGI IMG/M metagenome (GOLD analysis project Ga0187803, IMG submission 132425) | Wetland sediment microbial communities from Neuse River Estuary, North Carolina, USA - Control_3 | ecosystem: Environmental > Aquatic > Freshwater > Wetlands > Sediment | place: USA...
ATGAGGCCGAAGAGAATGCCGGTGATGATGAAACCGTGAACGTCAATGAAATGCCAAACCCGTGCAATACCAATCGTGTGCCGGTAGCCCGGCGTGCCAATTAGCGGCGAAATGTAGCGAGCATCGTCTTTCGCGGTCCAGAGGCGGTCGCGCGGCACCTTTAACGGTGTAAATCGAATCCATTCGCTCCCCGGTGTACAACCATCATTGAAGTACAGACGAGGGTGATCCACGAGGATGGACAGACCGCTGCGAATCAGCATTGTCACGAAGAGGAAATTAAAGAAGTGGCAATAACGCACCCAGACTGGAAACCCGTGTGGTCCCGCGAAGTTGTTGGGGTATATCTGAGGAACCGGTGGAACATGAGGCAGTCCGGCCAAGGCGACCTCGATCCACGACGCCGCGATTGCAGAGAAGATCGCGATACCGATTCCAACCAGGATAGAAGGTCGAATCCAGATGCGAAATCGTCGATCAGGCGGATAGTGGACGGCTCTGTGCGCCGGATCGAACGAGATCATGCCGCCTCCGAACTACCGAATCAGAATCGTGAACCTGGCGACTACGGTGAGAATGACGAAAATGCTTCCACCAAGCCGAGAGTCTGTCTGGCACTTCCATATAAATTCGGTGCTCCGGTCCGCGACGCTCACGAACGGATCATCGTCAGCAGCATCTTGAATCTAGTTAGTGCCTTCAGAGAGTGCGGCTGATGCGCTGGCATGAGAACCGCTCCGCCCGCCGTCGCCCGTAGCGGCCTGCCAGCAACCGCAATTTCCGCTTCTCCCTCAAGCAGATGTGCCACGGCGTCGAACGGAGCTGTATGCTCACTTAAGCCTTGGCCCTCATCGAAAGCGAACAGCGTGACTGTTCCCGTCGTGCGGTTGACGAGCGTCCGGCTGACAACGGCTCCTTCTTGGTAATTTACAAGGTCGATCAAGCGGACGGCTTCCGCGACGGGCATTTCGCATTTACTCTGTGCCTGCTGCGAACTCATCTTTGAGACCTCCAGCACGGCCATTATCTCTTTTTACCGACTCGTTTCCATCAAGGCATGCGGCGTTAACCGCACCGCCATTTCACTTCTCCTCCGACTCCCCGTGCTTTTTCTTCGAGCTGCACCCAAACTCGTTGAAGCTCCTGAACTAGTTCTTGGTCCGCCAGGCCGGAGTAGGCGAGAGGCGGGCATTCGTCTTCTACCTGCACCGGGCATCCCTCATGGAGCATCTGTTGGGAGAGTGCGATCTGTTTGAGGGTCACCTCGTACCGCCCTCCGCAGGCGCTGCATGGGATCTCGATTGCGACCATCTCTAGAATGTCCACGAATGTTCCTCTCATCTCAGCACGGTTCCCGGGTACTGGCACCCATTGTCCGGCACTTAAGACTGAGGGATCGCCCTCTTTCCTCTTTCTGTCAGCTCGTAGAAGTCACTTCCACAAGCATCCAGCATACCCGCGTGGGTCAATTCATCGACGGCATCAAGCACGCCCTGGCGTTCGGCTGGTTCGCTGCCTGCCGCCTCGAATAGCACATGGAGGTCCAGCCGATCTTTCCCCATTTCTCCGAATAACCGCAGAACACGCAAAGAGAGTGGCTTCATTGTGGGCCTCGCTGGCTTACGAGGACCAAGGGCGTGTCCTTCTATCGCGCCGCAGGGGTGCAGTGCTGGCGGTGAGCGGAAGAAGGCCAGACAAGACGACCAGGCCCCGCAACCGTGACTTTCACTTTTTCGCTTTGTGGCGAACCGGCTTCTTGCGGTGATTCTCCGATTTCTCCTTCTTCGTTTCCGTCGGCCACGAGAGCGTGAGCAGAAAGGCGCTATCCTCGGAAGCCTCCACATCGTGAGGCACGCACCGATCCAAGGTGAGCAAGTGCCCGGCAGGGAGATCTACCACCTGCTCCGGCAGGCGGAGCTGGATATGGCCGTAAAGCGAATGAACCGAGATTCTGCCTGCCGCCGTGTGCTCATGCATGAGCGTATTCGCCTTCATGGCGATCAGCACAATGCGGAGATCCGGGTACTTTACAAGCGTCTTCGAACTTCGTCCCGCGGCGTGCACCCATGAATCATCCCGGTGCAGTTGGTCGAGTTCGCTGGCCAGGTCAAATTGGAGGAGGGGTCCGCTGAGCGTACCGTCAATAAACTCGTGGCTGACACCGGAGCGTCGGGAGGCTTCTGCTTGGGCAATGGCCATCTTTTATTCTCCAGCGGTGGTTGTCTAACCCGCACGTTATATCGTAACACGATATGTTGTTCAATGTAAGTTCAGACTGTCGGCGCTCGGCTATTGCTCCCCGGAAGAGTTCGAAAAAGAGACCCAAGCAGAATCCGAGAGAGCCCCCGCGGCGGCGATGATGACGTTCTTGGGCGGATGATGCATGGTGTGGCGAAGGCCAAGGCCCCGTCGAACCGGGTGTGATGCACACCTTTGTCTCAACGGGGGCTCACTCTGTCTGCTGAAACTAGACTGTGCACGAAGTGTGCACGAATCGAACGTTTTCAGTGCATTGGGGTTAGCTTTAAGCGAAAAGCGGATTCCCCGATCGGTTGAAAACGTTAGTAGTTAAAATCAGCGTTGGAGTTATCGGAGCAGAGTTTCGTGCTTTGCAAGCAGGGGGTCGCCGGTTCGATCCCGGCCACATCCACCATTCTAGAGGTTGGAAGTTGGAGTTTTGAGGCTGGAGAGAAGCGGGGAAAACCTGTGGGGAATCCCAAAAGAACCGGCAAGAGGTTCTCCAGCCATGGCTGAGCCCGTTCCTGCCAGTTTCTGTGCCCAAACGGTAAGAGGAATCGACTATCTTTTGCACACAGTAGTACTTCCCTCCTATCCTACCGCCGCAACTTTCCTCCCACACTTGGGTATTATCGGGCGTCAGGCAATAGAACGACGCAATTAAAGGTAGGAGAGAGCGATCATGAAATTCACCTGGATGAAGTGGACCGCAGTACCCGTCGCCGTGCTGATGGCCGCGGGCATCGCCATGGCGCAGAGCTCGACCACCTCGACTCCGCCGCCGCAGACCAAGCCGGATCCGACCACCGCACAGCGCAAGGAAAACCAGCAGGACCGCATTGCCAATGGTGTTCAGTCCGGCCAGCTCACCGCCGGTGAGACGGCCAATCTCGAGTCCAAGGAAGCGGCCATCAACGGCGAAACCCGCGCCGACCGCGCTGCCAACGGCGGGAGGCTGACCACCGGCGAAAAGCAGCAGATCAACCAGCAACAGAACCAGCTATCCAAGCAGATCTACCAGGACAAGCACAACGCCAATACTGCCCAGTACGGCAACAACAAAGTGGGCCAGCGCCGCGAGAACCAGCAGGATCGCGTCGCTCGGGGCGTGCGCAGCGGCCAGCTGACGGCCGGTGAAACTGCGAAGCTTGAGAACCAGCAGCGCGGTATCAACCAGCAAGTACGTGCCGATCGACAAGCGAATGGCGGCAAACTCACCGCTGGCGAAAAGGCGCAGATCAACCACGAGCAGAATCAGGCGTCGAAGAACATTTACAAGGACAAGCACAACGCCGCAAAGCAGGGCAAAGCCGCGAAGAAGCCGTAGCTGCAGCGCTCTCTCTTATCCCGATCACCCTCGAGGTGCTTCCGTCCGCCGGGAGCACCTCGTTTTTTGGCCCGAGCCGGCGATTGGTCGTACTCCCCTGGAGGGGCAGGGCCGCGTTTGTATCCCCCGGCGCAGTGGCAGGCACAGCTCTCGCGCGTAAATCCGGGGAAAGGGATCGATTCCTGGCCAGTCAGACGCCGCCTTCATCGTTGCGCAGGCTGCTGGTTGTGAACCGTAGGATCAGGCTTGGGATTCGCTACCGGCGGAGAGCGTCACTTCTTGCTGCGGAGATTCCTCTCCGCTCTGCTTGGCGAGTTTCCTCTGGGCGCGGCGCTCGGCCTTAGCGCGCTGCTTTTCCAGGCGCTTCATTTCCTTCTGGCGTTTCTGAAAAGTGATTCTGGCCACGGCCTCTCCTTGAGGTACGCCTACCAGCGCGGTTCGCGCGGCTGGCGGGCCGATTCGGTGTAGTTTTCGTTTGAGAACCCGCTGCGGCCGCGGCCTCCACCGCCCGAACGGCTCCGCGGCGCGCCACGTTCCGCTCTCGGCTGCGCCTCGTTCACTTTCAGGTTGCGTCCGGCGACTTCCTTTCCGTCAAGAGCCGCAATGGCCTTGGCGGCCGCCTCGTCGCTCGCCAGCTCCACAAACGCAAACCCTCGGGCCCGGCCCGTTTCGCGGTCCATGGCCACGTGGATGCGTTGCACTTCGCCAAACGGGGCAAACAGCGCGCGCAATTCGGCCTCACCGGTCTGAAAATTCAGGTTCCCCACAAACAGGCTCTTCATATCTCCCTCACGAGTATCCGGTGCGGCGACAAACAACCGCACACGATCTTAAAAATCCTCCACGGGCTTCCGCGCAAACGGGCTCTTTGCTTTTCGCGGCGCGTGGGCGCTGCGGTAATCCTCGAGCTCCGCGTCGGTGATCCGGTAATGCGTGCTCGGTGGATGGTTGGCAAACGTGGCCAGTTCGCGCTTCAGCTTCACAGAACAAAGGTCCGGAGCATCCTGATAGCGCACCCGCCTGTCCTGGAACGCCTGGTTGAGAATTGTCAGCGTGAACTCGCGCGGATCTCCGGCGGGCTCCCGCACCGTGAACGTGTACTCGCGCACCATCGATCTCGCCTCGAACCCGATAAACTCGATTCTGGCTTCGGAACTCATTGCAAACCTCCCACAGGCGCATTCGGACGCGCCGTTCCCACCAGGTGAGCGGGACGCAAAACGACAATCGAGACGCATGTGGTGCGCAGAACGTGCTTGCCACTCGTCCCTTCTGGCAGAGTCTTCAAAAAGCCTCCTCGCTGGTTACTCACCGCTCGGAAAGTCGGCGAGCCTGCCACTGGCGGGCTCGCCCGAGTTCTTTACAGGCTCGAAACGTTCGAAGCCTGCAGGCCCTTGGGGCCCGTCGTCACTTCAAATTCAACCGCCTGGCCGTCGTTCAGCGACTTGTAGCCTTCCGACTGAATCGCGGAAAAATGGACGAAAACGTCTTCCCCCGACTGGCGCTGGATGAACCCAAAGCCCTTGCTCGCATTAAACCACTTCACTGTTCCTTGTTCTTTCACTCGTTTTCTCTTCTCTTTGTTTGAGCTATTTGGTGTCTCTCCACCGCCTCGGGCCGGAAAAAACAATGGCCTGCAAGTGTGGACTTGCAGGCCTTCAGAAGGTCTAAAGGTTTACAAGAGCAACAAACGCAAAACTACTCTAGCACATTTTCGCTGCACCTGCCAGCGGAATCCCGGCGTGCCGCACGCGCCCTTGCTCCTTCCTCCAAACGGTGCTATAAGCAGAGCCGCATCCCGCCCGGTTCGCCCGATCCCTGAATGAGCCCGAGCGTTCTTCGTGTCGGAATACCGGCCTGTGACGGGGAGCCGTGTGCTCGGGTCGGAGTGGACTTCGAAACCGATCTCACAAAACAAAACTCTAGGGGAGGATTCATGAAATATAGAAGACTGCTGTTTCTCGCTTTGGCGATGTTCTGGAGCGTTGCCGCATACGCCCAGCAGCAAACGCCTCAGCCGCTCACACACTGGTCCGAATATGCGGTGAAGCCGGGGAAGGAAGAGGAATTCCTGAATCTGGTGAAGACGGTGGGCCAACCCGTCCGCGACAAGTTGATGGCCGACGGCGTCGTCCTGGCCTGGGGCGTGGAAACTTCCATTCTCCGCGGGCACGCCAGCGGTACTCACCTGATCTGGTACGCGGTTGCCGATTGGTCCGGTATCGAGAAAGTGGAGACCGCCATCGGCGCGCAGGTAGCAAAAGTCGATGCAGACGCGGCCAAGGCTGCCGAAGGCAAGAAGGGCGCAAAACCCGCCAGTAACACGATGGACCGCCTGCGCGATGCGGTGGACATCGAAAAGACGAAGGACTACGTGACGCGCGACCTCGTCTTCGTCGCCGGTCAAACCATGCCGGCGGCGGGCTCGCTTCCCTACACGCGCTACAACTTCGTCAAGATCAAGCCGGGAAGGGCCGAGGCATTCCGTTCCGCCTGGGACAAGTACAACAAACCCGTCCTCGATAAACTGGTTTCCGATGGCGTGGTTCTCGCCTATGGCCTGTCCATAGAGGACGTGAAGACCACCGGCGACTTCACTCACTACGTCTGGTACGCGGTGAAGAGTCTCGGCGACCTCGAAAAAGTTCGCGACGCGTATAGGGCCGACCGCGACCGCCGCTCGCATGAGGAACGCGAGGCAATCAACGAAGCGTTCCTGCACACTCTGGATCCCGACGCATCCCGCAACGAGGTGGACCGCGCCCTGATCTTCCACCTACCGGGACAGAAGTAGGTTCACTAGCGGCGAACAACCGCAGCACTTCAAGATGCCAACCGGCCGGCGCCCTGAGACCCAGGGCGCCGGCTCATCCTGCCTGGAAAACCAGTAGCGAGTGACCCGCCTTCGCCGAGGCATCGGAGGACACGTCCGTAAGGCTGCATCGGGACTATAATCTTGCTTTGGGAGGCATGGCATGCCCCAAGTCGCAGAACAGACTTCCACAGCCCGGCAGGACTTTCTCCCGCTCCAGGGCGTTGATTACATCGAATTCTATGTAGGGAACGCGCGGCAGGCCGCGCACTACTACCGCACCACCTTTGGTCTCGCCCTCACCGCCTATTCCGGTCCTGAGACGGGCGTGCGCGACCGCGCCAGCTACGTCCTCCAGCGCGATAAGATCCGTTTCGTCCTTACCACGCCCCTCCGGCCGGACCACCCCATCGCCGCGCACGTTCACCAGCATGGTGACGGGGTACGCGATGTCGCCATGGAGGTGGACAACTGCGATGTGGCCTGGCGCGAGACCACCGCTCGGGGCGCGCGGGGCGTCCGCCCGCCGGAGGAGTTGCGCGACGATTCCGGCAGCGTCCGGCTCTGCTCCATCGCCGCCTATGGCGACACGATTCACACGTTCGTCGAGCGACGCGGCTACGCCGGGGCATTTCTGCCCGGCTACCGCCGCGTGGCCGAGGACGGGCTGGCGTTTCCCACCGGCGTGCGGTACATCGATCACATCGTGGGCAATGTGGGCTGGGGCGAAATGAACAAGTACGTCGGGTTCTATCGCGACGTGATGGGGTTTTCGCTCTACCAGCACTTCGACGACAAGGACATCAGCACGGAGTATTCGGCGCTGATGTCCAAGGTGATGGCGAATGGGAACGGGCGTATCAAATTCCCGATCAATGAGCCTGCCCAAGGGCGCAAGAAGTCACAGATCGAGGAGTATCTGGAGTTCTACAACGGGCCGGGCGTGCAGCACATCGCGCTGGGAACCAGCGACATCATCGAGACGGTGACCGAGCTCGTGGGGCGGGGGCTGGAGTTCTTGCGTGTGCCGACGAGCTATTACGACGCGCTCGAGGGACGGGTGGGGAAAATCGATGAGCCCATTGCCGAACTGGCGAAGCTTGGAATCCTGGTGGACCGGGACGATGAAGGATACATGCTGCAGATCTTCTCGAAGCCGGTGGAGGACCGTCCTACGCTGTTCTACGAAGTGATCCAGCGGAAAGGCAGCCGGAGTTTCGGCAAGGGGAACTTCAAGGCGCTGTTTGAAGCGATCGAACGCGAACAGGCTGCGCGTGGCAATTTGTAGGGTGTGAGACAGAGGAGGGCGCAGCAAGCCTGCCTACCGCAGGCAGGCAGCGCCCCTACAGACGAGACCGGATCGCGCCGGGATGCAGTAGGCGCAAAGCCGGCGCTATCAAATGAAACTGTGCACTTTGGAACTGCAATCCCCGCAAGGTGGCGCGCCTCGCGCTGGAGTTGTGACCGAACGCGGGATCGTGGACCTGAACGCAGCGAATCCACGGTTGCCGTCCAGCGTGCTGGGGATTCTGGAAGCAGGGGCGCTGGACGAAGCGCGGGCAGCGGTAAGCGACGCCCTGAAAGTGGGGCGGGAAACGCTGCTCGATCCCGCGAAGGTGCGATGGCGCACGCCCATTCCGAGACCGCCTTCGGTCCGCGATTTCTACGCGTTTGAGGCGCACGTGAAGAAAGGGTTTGAAAAGCGCGGCGAGCCCATGCCGAAAGAGTGGTACGAAATTCCGGTGTACTATCGCAGCGGGAATCACAACATTATCGGGGCAGACGAGGATGTGCTGTGGCCCCGGTTCACGGAGAAATTTGATTACGAGCTGGAGCTGGCGGCGGTGATTGGACGGCGCGGGACGAATGTGGCGGCTGCGGATGCGCGGGAATACATCGCCGGGTACATGGTGATGAACGACTTCAGCGCACGCGACATCCAAAAGCGGGAAATGAAAGTGCGGCTGGGCCCGGCGAAGGGGAAGGACTGGTGCACGGCGCTGGGGCCGGTGCTGGTGACGGCGGACGAAGTGGGCGACCCATACAACCTGACAATGACGGCGCGCGTGAATGGCGAGGAATGGTCGCGGGGAAATTCGGGGACAATTTACTGGAAGTTCGAGCAGATGATTGAGTTCTTGACGACGGACGACACGGTGTTTCCCGGCGATGTGATTGGATCGGGGACGGTGGGGACGGGATGCGGGTTGGAGTTGGACCGGTGGGTGAAGCCGGGGGATGTGATGGAGCTCGAGATTGAGAAGATTGGGGTGTTGCGAAACCGCGTAGTGAAGAGGTAGAGGCCAGGAGAGGAAAAGCGCAGGAGGGCGCAGCAAGCCTGCCTACCGCAGGCAGGCAGCGCCCTACGAGGAAATCGGAGGCGTTATGTACCCGCTAAAAAAAGGCAAGACGACGACGCAGGCCCACGTCGGGCTGCCGCAGGGGACTTATGAAGAGGAGCATGGGCGAAAAGGGTTCTACGGGAAGTCGGCGCACCTGTATCACACGCACCCGCCGACGGGATGGGTGCGGTTTGAGGGGAAGCTGCGGCCGCACTGCTTCGACCTGAACCTGCTGAAGCCGACGGACCTGCAGGATCCGCAGGGCGCTCCCGAAGCGTTTTTGGGGAACGACGATGTGGAACTGCTGGTGTCGCGGCGGTCGGCGCTGATGCCGTTCTATTTTCGGAATGCGGATGGGGACGAACTCTACTTTGTGCATCGCGGGCAGGGCGTGATCGAAACGGATTTCGGGCCGGTGCCGTTTGAGAAGGGCGACTACATCAACATCCCGCGCGCGGTGACGTATCGAGTGGTACCGGAGACGCGCGACAACTTTTTCCTGATCATCCAGTCGAAGGCGGAATTCGAGCAGCCGGATAAAGGGCTGATCGGGCAGCACGCGCTGTACGATCCGGCGGTGATCTTCACGCCGGAGCCGAAGCCGAATCCGGAAGATGGGCGCGAGTGGGAAGTGCGGATCAAAGTGGAGAACGAATATTCGAAACTGTTCTATCCGTTCAATCCGCTGGACGTCGTTGGGTGGAAGGGCGACCTGACGGTGTGGAAGATCAACCTGAGGGACATCCGGCCAATCATGAGCCACCGGGCGCACCTGCCGCCGAGCGCGCATACGACGTTTCTGACGCAGGGAGCGGTGGTGTGCAGCTTCCTGCCGAGGCCGCTGGAGCAGGACCCGGAGGCGCTGCGGGTGCCGTTTTTCCATCGCAACACGGATTACGATGAATTTATTTTCTACCACGACGGCGATTTCTTTTCGAAAGACAACATCAAGGCGGGGATGGCGACGCTGCACCCGCGAGGGATCCATCACGGGCCGCATCCGAAGGCGCTGGCGAACCAGAAAATGAAGACGCATACGGACGAATCGGCGGTAATGCTGGACGGGCTGAACCCGATTCAGGTGCTGGCGGCGGGCGAGAGCTGCGAATGGAAAGACTACTGGAAGAGCTGGAGCGGGGCGAAGTACGAGCCTGTGGCTGTGAGCGAGAATGGTCGTTGATCCCGCGACGGCTGAACCGCTGAACGTCTACAAGTTGATGATCGGGGCGATTGTGCCGCGGCCGATCGCGTTTGTTTCGACGATATCGGCGGACGGAGTGCCGAACCTCGCGCCATTCAGTTTTTTCACGGGAGTGAGCGCGAATCCGCCGGTGATCGCCTTCTCGCCGATGAGGCGGGCGTCGGATGGCGGCCGCAAAGATACGCTGAACAATATCGAGGCGACGCGCGAGTTCGTGGTGAATGTGGTGTCGGAGGAATTCGCTGAGAGGATGAATTTGTGCTCGGAGGAGTTTCCGCCGGAGGTGGACGAGTTCAAGGTGAGCGGGCTGACGCCGGTGGCAAGCGACCTGGTGAAGCCGGCGCGCGTGGCGGAATCGCACGTGAACATGGAGTGCCGGCTGGTGCAGGTGGTGCACGTGAGCCCGAAGCCGCTGGGCGGAAGCATCGTGCTGGGCGAAGTGGTGCGGTTCCATGTGGACGACGCGCTCGTGGACAATTTCCGGATCGATCCGGACAAACTTCGCGCGTTCGGGCGCATGGGCGGCAATTCGTACGCGCGGACAACGGACCGGTTCGAATTAATCCGCCCGAAAGCGAAGTAGCATCGAAAGGCGTGGGGAGCGAGGCAAGGAGACAGGGAGCGGAGCACATGGGCGCGGTGGAGAACAAACAGTTGCTGCAACACATTTTCGAGGAGCTGTCGAAGGGCAACTCCGAGCCGCTGGTGGCGAGCATGGCGGAGGATTTTCGGTGGACGGTCGCGGGGACGACGGAATGGTCGAAAACGTATGAGGGGAAGCAGGCAGTGCTGACCGAGCTGTTCGGGCCGCTGCGCGCAAGGATTGCAGGGAGGATCAAAACGATTGCCCACCGGTTTATTGCGGAGGGGGATTTTGTGGTGGTCGAGGCGCGGGGGAATAACACGACGCGGAGCGGAGTCCCGTACAACAATACGTATTGCTTTGTGTTCCGGGTGTCGGACTCGCGGCTGAAAGAAGTGACGGAGTATATGGACACAGTTCTGGTGAATTCGGCGCTGGCCGCGGAGCCCGTGTAGGGACGGCGAACTGCGTTCGCGCAAAGAACGAGGGGAGTTCAGGGGGATGCGATGAGAAGACGAGCAAGAATGTTTGCAATCGCGGTGGCGGGAGCGGCGCTGGTTTTTGGCGCGGGGTTTGCGGCAGGTCAGGCGAAGAATCAATTCGCGCAGCCAAAGACGGTGCTGCAAGTGTCGCTGATCAAATGGAAGACGGGCGTTTCCGACGCCGACAAACAGAAAGCCATCGACGGGGTGAAAGAGATGGCGGCACAGATTCCGGGAATCAAAACGATCTGGCTGAAGACCGACCGGATGCAGCCGCGGGATTACGACACGGCATTCGCCATTGAGTTTGCGAGCCGCGAGGCAGCCAATGATTACGCGGATAACCCGATCCACGAAAAGTGGTCGAAGGCGTACCTGGAAATCCGCGCGGCGTCGCAATCGCCTCAGCTCTCGAACCCTTAAACAGAAGAGAGCAATATGGGTTTACCGCAAAAGCGGAAACCACGGATCTGCGATGAGCACGCGCGGAGTTTGCTGCAACGCGGCTCTCCATGTTAGGCCACCACGGTGCGATATACTGTCCCAGCCAAATCCTTTCTGGATCAGATCAAGGAGGTCTTGATGAGTCCTTTAACTCCCGTGGCGAAAGAAGCGGCGAGCAGTGAAGTCCACGGCGTTTACGACGGCATGAACAAAAAATTCGGCAAGATGCCCAATATCTTCGGTCTGATGGCGCACCGGCCGGATGCGCTGGCGAAGTTCCTGCCGCTGTACGGATCGATTATGGAAGGCGGAACGGTCGAGGCGCGCTACAAGGAGCTGGCCTACCTGAAAACCTCGATGGTGAACGGCTGCGAGTATTGAACACGCGCCCACATCGCTTCGTCGAAGCGAATCGGCATTACCGCGGACCAAATCCAGGCCATGCAATTCTACGATCGCAGCCCGCTATTCGATGAAAAGGAGAAAGCGACGCTCCTGTACGCCGACCGGGTGACGCGCGGTGCGGCCGGGATTCGCGCCGGCTCGATCGAGGAGCTCAGGAAGTACTACGACGAGGGGCAAATCGTCGAGCTAACCATGGTCATCTGCATGGCGAATTTCACTAACCGCTTCAACGATGCGACGCGCGCGGTTCCGGATCTGGGCGTGTAGGGCCGTTGCGGGGACCCCTAGGAAACACGAATAGCGTTAGCGGTCTCAGCCGTCGTTCCACGCTGAAACAGATTGCGGCAAGGCTCCGTTCCTACAATGGAACGCTCCCGATCCGGGCCGGGGAACTCGATTTGGGCTGCGTGCTAGAATCCGCGCAATGGCCAACCAACCCAAAGAACGCCGGCGGTCGCGGCGTGCGGAGCGTGTGCAGGACAAGTTGGAATGCCGGGCTCCCGCCGCGCGCATCCGCGATATTTCCTTGGCCGGCGTTTATTTGTTGCTGCCCGATCCGCCGCCATCGGGGGAAGATTTAAAGCTACAGCTCTCGTTGCGCAGTGGAGAACGAATTGATGCGCAAGGGGTGGTGCGGCGGCTGGAGCTGGGACGTGGAGCGGCAGTAGAGTTTACGGAGCTAAGTCCGGAGGCGCGTGCGTTGCTGGTGCAATTTCTTTCCTTGCAGTTTTCAGAAACAGGAACAGAAGAAAAGGGCTAAGCCGGCTCGCGGGCTATCGCGGGGCCGAGGTGAGGGTGTGTCTGAGGCGCAGGGACACCCGCCAGCGCGAGGAAACCGCTACGGTGGGCAGGCGGCAGGTGCGCGCCGCTACAACAGTTTATCGAGGCCCATGGACCCGCCTAGGCGATAGGACTGCTTCGGCGGGCTTGGCGCAACTACAACGGCTTATCCAAACCCATCGAGTGGAGGATTCGTTTGTCGAGCATGCGGTCGGTGAGGAAGCGTTTGGCGATGACACCGAAGCGCGCGCGGCGCGTGACGGTGTATCGGGGGCGGGGCGGAGTGTCCAGGATGGCGCGAAGAATCACCCGAGCGCAGTCCTCGGGAGTGGCACGCGCCTCCTGGGTCGCTTTCTTCCAAGAATTGCGAAAGCTCAAATAAACGCGCGCATAGGGACTTCTCTCGGCCTTCGCCGCGTAGGATGCGGAAAGCTCGAGCGACGCGCTGGACATGTTGGTAGGAATGTAGCCCGGCTCGATGAGGACCACGCGAACGCCAAAGGGAGCGAGCTCGAGCCGGAGCGAGTCGGACAATCCCTCGAGGGCGAATTTGCTGGAGGCATAGGCGCCCATCAGCGGGGAGGCGATCTTCCCGGCAATGCTGCTCATGTTGAGAATCCGCCCGCTGCGGCGCTCGCGCATGCCGGGCAGCACGGCCTGAGTCACGCGCAGCACGCCGAAGACGTTGGTCTCGTACTGCTTGCGAAGATCGTCGAGGCGGATTTCCTCCATGACGGCGACATAGGCGACGCCTGCGTTGTTGATGAGGACTTCGATCTGCCCAGCGCGTTCGAGCACGCGATTCACGCCGCGGCGGACGGAAGCGTCGTCAGAAACGTCCATGTCGAGGGTCTCGATCAGGAGTTTGCGCTCGGCGGCGAGCCGGTCGAGTGAGGCACGTTTCTCGGCGCTGCGGCCGGCGGCGAAGACGCGATAGCCGTTGGCGGCGAGAAAGACGGCCATGGCGCGTCCGAGGCCGTCGGTAGCGCCGGTGATGAGGATGGAAGGGCTCTGGTGCGCATCGGCTGCGGCAGTCATTTTTTCTCCCTCTGGGCTTCAAACTATCGCAAAATCGCGGCGCACGATAGCCGCGTGGCCACCCGCGGAGGGCAGCGGGGCGCGCGCAGGAATCGGAAAGGGGCTCCCATGCATACTGGAAGAATTCTACGCTGGTTCGGACTCATCGCGGCCGGATGCGGGCTGGTGACGGCGGCAGGCTGGGTTTCTGCGCGCGCCCAGACGCTGAAGTATGAAAGCGGAGAGTCCTCGACGCACTCGAAGAAGAAACTGAAGAAGGAAGCGACCGCGGGCGGGGAGGACGTGGCCTATACCGCGAAGATCCGCGAATTCACGACGGAACCGTATCTCATCACCGACTTGGTGGACCACCTGCCGGCGTCGTCTACGGTGCCCACCCCGGAAAAGATCCTGGGCTACGTGATCGGCACGCCGAACAAATTGACGCACACGGCGGACATCTACCGGTATTACCGTGCGCTGGCGCAGGCCACGCCGCGCGTGAAGGTGTGGACCACGGGAAAGAGCGAAGAGGGGCGCGACTTCCTGCTCGTGGCCGTGAGTGACGAGTCAAATATGGCGCTGCTCGACGATTACAAGCGCATCACCGCGAAGCTCGCCGACCCGCGGACGACGGGTGAAGGCGAGGCGAGACAAATGATCCGCAGCGGGAAGCCGATCTACTGGCTTTCCGGATCCATCCATTCGCCGGAAACGGGCTCGCCGGAAATGCTGATGGAGCTGGCGTACCGGCTGGCGGTGGAAGATACGCCGCTGGTGGAATCAGTGCGGAAGAACGTGATCGTGCTCATCACTCCGGTGCTCGAAGTGGACGGGCGCGACCGCGACGTGGACGTCTATAACTATCGGAAAGCGAATCCGGACAAGGCGGCGCCGAACCTGATCTACTGGGGCCATTACGTGGCGCACGACAACAACCGCGATGCCATCGGCATGGGCCTGGCGCTGTCGCGGAACCAGATGCACACATTTCTGGACTGGCATCCGCAGGTGCTTCACGACCTGCACGAGTCGGTGCCGTTCCTCTACACCTCGACGGGCATGGGGCCGTACAACGCGTGGCTGGATCCGATTGTGGTGAGCGAGTGGCAGGAGCTGGCCTACTACGAAATCCAGAAAATGACGGAGCGGGGCGTGCCGGGAGTTTGGACGCACGGGTTCTACGACGGATGGGCACCGAACTACATGTTCTTCGTGGCGCAGGGCCACAACTCAATCGGGCGGTTCTACGAGACGTTCGGCGGGCGCGGCGCGGACACGGGCGAGCGTACGGTGCCCGCGGATTCGACTTCGCGCACGTGGTTCCGGCCGAATCCGCCGCTGCCGAAAATCCGGTGGTCGATCCGCGACAACATCAACCTGCAGGAAAGCGCGCTGCTGTGCGCGCTCGAATACACCTCGCACAACGGGCAGCAATTCCTGCAGCGGTTCTACGAGAAGAGCCAGCGCTCAGTGGCGAAGGCGACCACGGAAGGTCCGGCGGCGTGGGCAATCGTGAACGATGGGCGGCGGCCGGCGCTGGCCGCGCAACTGGCGGCACTGTTTCAGAATCAGGGCGCGGAGGTTCACCGGCTGGATAAGGAGTTCACCGTTGCCGCGCCCGAGCCAAAGCGCGAGAGCAAACCGGGGGGACAGAGCGAAGCGGCCCCAGCAGAGAAGAAACCTGCCGAAGCGGGCGCCAGCGCGGAACGTAAACCAGCGGAAGGAAAGCCGGCCGACGCGAAACCAGCGGACGTAAAGCCGGAGAAAAAGGAGCCGCAACCCGTGCGCATACCCGCGGGGAGTTACATCCTGCGGATGGACCAGCCGTACAGCCGGATGGTGGACATGCTGCTGGACACGCAGTACTACTCGACGAACGATCCGCGGCCATACGACGACACAGGATGGACGCTCGGCCTGCTGCGCAACGTGAAGACAGTGCGCGTGACGGACACGGCGATCCTGAAGGCGCCGATGACGATCGTCACCGCGCCGGCGCGCGCCACGGGCGCCGTGGACGGGGCCGATACGGCGAAACTCTACATTGTGGACGCGACGGCCGAGCCGGCGATGGCCACGCTGCGCTTCCGGCTGAAGGACGTGGCGATGTCCGCGGCGGAGGATGCATTCGAGGCGGATGGGCAGAAGTTCCATGCGGGCGCGCTACTGATAGCGGCAGGCACCGAGTCACGCGGCCTGCTCGCTGCGGCGAAGGAACTGGGACTGCGGGTGCACGGGACTGCAGCGGACGTGAATGTGGCACGGCACACAGTGGGCGTGCCCCGAATTGCTCTGCTGCACACCTGGACGACGACGCAGAACGAAGGCTGGTTCCGGTTAATGCTGGAGGAGGCGAAGGTCCCGTACACGTACATTTCCGACCAGACGGTGCGCTCGACGCCGAACCTGAAGGAGAAGTTCGACGTGATCCTGTATCCGCCCGCGTTGCCGGATGTGGCACGCGCACTTCGCGGAGTGCCGCGGCGGACGCTGCCCGA
>Ga0187803_10000473_pt1 | contig 16131 bp, 8 predicted proteins | sample NC_wetland_sal_i_2_FD_132425 | JGI IMG/M metagenome (GOLD analysis project Ga0187803, IMG submission 132425) | Wetland sediment microbial communities from Neuse River Estuary, North Carolina, USA - Control_3 | ecosystem: Environmental > Aquatic > Freshwater > Wetlands > Sediment | place: USA...
AGCTGGCGCAGCACCCTCATCATCGCCATCTCCATTCCACTTTCGATTCTTGCCTCCATCATTGTTATCAGCGCCCTCGGCGAGACCATCAACATCATGACCCTCGGCGGCCTCGCCCTTGCCGTCGGCATCCTCGTCGACGATGCCACCGTCGAAATCGAGAACATCAACCGCAATCTCGCCCTCGGCAAGGAGACCGAGCAGGGCATCCTCGACGGCGCCCAGCAAATCGCCGTCCCCGCCTTCGTCTCCACGCTCAGCATCTGCATCGTCTTCGTTCCCATGTTTTTCCTCACCGGCGTTGCGCGTTACCTCTTCGTCCCTCTCGCGGAGGCCGTCGTCTTCGCCATGCTCGCTTCCTATCTGCTTTCCCGCACTCTGGTTCCCACGATGGCCAAATTCCTCCTCCGCGGGCAGATTCATTCCGAGCGTTTGTACGTCACCGTCGGGAAAAACTGGCTGTGGAACCTCCAGATCCGTTTCGAGGTCGCCTTTGAGCGCCTCCGCGCCCGCTATCACGATCTGCTGGCCGCTTGCATCGCCTCCAAGCGCGCCTTCGCCCTCGCCTTCCTGGGGTTCTGCCTGGCTTCCTTCGCCCTGCTCCCCTGGCTCGGCGAGGATTTTTTCCCTACCGTGGACAGCGGCCAGATCAAACTTCACTTTCGCGCCCACACCGGAACCCGCATCGAGGAAACCGCCAGTCTCTGCGATCGCGTCGAGGCCGCCATCCGCGAACTGATTCCGCACGACGAAATCGCCAGCATCATCGACAACATCGGCCTGCCCTATAGCAGCATCAACCTTTCCTATTCCAACTCCGCTCCCATCGGAGCTTCCGACGCCGATATTCTGGTCAGCCTCAATCCCGGCCATCGCCCTACGCCCGAGTATGTTCACGACCTGCGCCTGCGACTTACCGAGCGCTTTCCCGGTGTCACCTTCGCGTTCCTCCCCGCGGATATCGTCAGCCAGATTCTGAATTTTGGGTTGCCCGCCCCCATCGACATTCAAGTTGTCGGCTACAACATCGAGGCCAACCGCAAATTCGCTGACCATTTGCTCGACCGCATCAAACAAGTCCCCGGCACCGCCGACCTCCGCGTCCACCAGGCCTTCGATGCCCCAAAGCTCGATGTGAACGTCGACCGCACTCTGGCCAGCAACGTCGGATACACTCAGCGCGACACGGCAAGCAACCTGCTCATCTCCCTCAGCGGCAGCTTCCAGACTTCGCCCACCTTCTGGCTCGACCCCGCAAACGGCGTCAGCTACAACATCACCACGCAGACCCCTCAATACCGTATCAGCTCGCTCCAAGACCTCAACAATATTCCGGTCACCGGGCCCAGCGGCCATCCTCCGGAAATCCTCGCCAGTCTCGCTTCCATCCGCAGGGGCCAGGAGATGGGCGTCGTCTCGCACTACGACATCGCGCCCGTCATTGATATTTTCGGCTCTGTTCAGGGACGCGATCTCGGCGGCGTCTCCCAGGACATCACCCGGATTGTTGACGACTCCCGCAAGGAGTTGCCGCGCGGCACCCGCCTGATTGTCCGCGGCCAGATTCAGACTATGTGGTCGTCTTTCCGGGGTCTGCTCGGCGGCCTGGTCTTTTCCATCGTGCTCGTCTATCTGCTCATCGTCATCAACTTCCAGTCCTGGCTCGACCCCTTCATTGTCATCTCCGCGCTCCCCGCTGCCCTCGCTGGCATCGTCTGGATGCTTTTCGTCACCGGAACTACGATTAGCGTTCCTGCGCTCACGGGGGCCATCATGTGCATGGGTGTGGCCACCTCCAACAGCATTCTCGTCATCAGCTTTGCCAAAGAGCAGCTCCGCGGAGGCCATGAGGCCGGCGATGCCGCCCGCCAGGCAGGCTTCACTCGTTTCCGCCCCGTCATCATGACCGCTCTGGCCATGATTATCGGCATGTTTCCCATGGCCATCGGCATGGGTGAGGGCGGCGAACAGAATGCCCCTCTCGGCCGCGCCGTCATTGGCGGCCTGATTTTGGCTACGATTTCCACTTTGTTTTTTGTGCCCGTGGTCTTCAGTTGGATTCACGGCTGGCGCCAGCGCGCCAGGACTCACGCCTGAGTCGCGCAGTACACTGGAAGAGAAGGGAACGGAACGGGAGAACTTGATGGATTCGGAACCCAATCACGCGCCAGCCGGCTCGGGGCAGCCCCCCGGCGGTCGGCGTCGCTTCGCGCTCTGGCTCATCCTCTTTCTCCTTGTGCTGGGCGCCGTCGTCGTTGCTGGTATCATTCCTCGGCTCAGTTCCCGCGCCGCTTTGCGAGTCGAAACCGCGCGCCTTTCCACTCCTACCGTGGCCGTCGTGCGCCCCAAACTTTCTCAGCCCTCACAGGAGATCGTTCTGCCCGCCACCATCCTCCCCTGGACCGACGCTCCCATCTACGCCCGTACCAATGGCTACCTCCGCCGCTGGTACTCCGACATCGGTGCCCAGGTTCGTGCCGGTCAACTCCTCGCCGAAATCGATACACCCGAGGTTGACCAGCAGCTCCGCCAGGCCCGCGCCGATCTCGCCACCGCTAAGGCCAATTTCGATCTCGCCGGCATTACCGCCGCGCGCTATCGCGACCTGCTCAAGACCGAATCCGTCTCCAAGCAGGACGCCGATAACGCCGCCGGCGACTACGAAGCCAAGCGCGCCATCGTTCAGTCCGCCGAAGCCAACGTCAAGCGCCTCGAAGAACTGCAATCCTTCCAGAAGATTTATGCTCCCTTCGACGGCGTCATCACCGCGCGAAATATCGACGTCGGCTCGCTCATTGACGCCGGAAGCAGCGGCGGCCCCGCCCGCGAGCTCTTCCATCTCGCCGCCACCCGCCGCCTCCGCGTCTACGTCAACGTCCCTCAGCCCTACTCCCAGGCCGCCCGCCCGGGGCTCTCCGCGGAGCTCCGCCTTCCCGAATTTCCCGGCCGTCATTTCACCGGCACCCTCATCAACACGGCCAGCTCCATCGATCTCGCCACGCGCACACTCCTCGCCCAGTTCGAGGTGCCCAATCCCTCCGGCGAACTCCTCTCCGGCGCTTACGCGGAGATGCACCTGAAGCTCGTCGGCGACCATCCCTCCTATGTCCTGCCCGTGAACACGCTGCTGTTTCGCTCGGAAGGGCTGCGCGTCGTCACCGTCGGCCCGGACAGCAAGGCCATCCTGGTTCCCATTACGCTCGGCCGCGATTTTGGTAACGAAGTGGAAGTCATCGCCGGACTGACCGGCGACGAGCAAGTCATCACCGACCCGCCGGATTCCGTCGTTGCCGGCGAACTCGTCCGCGTCGTCGCCGCCGGACAGATTCCGGAAAAACCGTGAGCCCTTTTTCTCAGCCGCGCCACACTCGCGCCCACGTCGGGGCACTGCTTGCTGCGCCCCTCGCCGCGCTGCTCCTCTCATCCGCCTGCACCGTCGGCCCCGACTACAAACGCCCCGCTGCCACCGTTCCTGCTGCCTACAAGGAAGACGCCAACTGGCATCCCGCCCAGCCCAGCGACTCCACGCTCCGGGGCAAGTGGTGGGAAATTTTCGGCGACGATTCCCTCAACGCGCTCGAGGAGCAGGTCAACGTTTCCAACCAGACCCTCAAGGCTGCTCAAGCGCAGTTCCTCCAGGCTCGCGCTCTCATCCGCCTCGCCCGCGCAGGCTACTTCCCGGTCTTGACGGCCTCTCCAGGCCTCTCCCGCGCACGCGAGTCCGGTAACCAGCCCTTCAGCGGCCCCACCACCGCAGGCTTCACCGAAAATAATTTCACCATTCCCTTCGACGCCTCCTACGAGCCCGACGTTTGGGGGCGCGTTCGCCGCACCGTCGAAGGCGCTCGCGCCGGTGCCCAGGCCAGCGCCGCAGACGTCGAAACTGTCCGCCTCAGCCTTCACGCCGAGCTCGCCCTCGATTATTTCCAGGCGCACAGCCTCGACGCGGAGATCCAGCTCCTCAATTCCACCGTCACTTCCTACCAGCGCGCGCTCCAGCTCACCCAAAGCCGTTTTGAAGGCGGCGTCGCCTCGCAGGTAGACGTGGCCCAGGCAAAGACCCAACTGGAAACCACGCGCGCCGAAGCGATTGATTTGCTGGTCCAGCGCACCCAGCTCGAACACGCCATTGCCACGCTCATCGGTAAACCCGCCTCCGAGTTCTCCCTCCCCGCTCTGCCTCTCGCCGCTCCGCCACCAGCCGTTCCCACGGGCCTCCCCTCCCAATTGCTCGAGCGCCGCCCCGACATCGCCGGCGCGGAACGCCGCATGTCCGCTGCCAACGCCAACATCGGCGTGGCGCGCTCGGCCTATTTCCCGGCCCTCGGCCTCAACGTCGCCGGAGGATTCGACAGCCTCTTGATCTCCACCCTCATCCAGGGACCCAGCAGTTTTTGGTCCGTCGGCCTCGCGGCTATGGAGACGCTCTTTGAAGGCGGACAGCGCCGTGCCGCCACCGAGCAGGCTCACGCCGCCTACGACGAGACCGTCGCCAACTACCGTCAGACCGTCCTCACCGCCTTCCAGGAAGTGGAAGACAATCTCGCTGCCCTCCGCGTTCTCGAGCAGGAGGCAGCCACCGAGCGCGGCGCCGTCGAAGCCGCTGAACATTCGCTCGCACTTTCCAACACTCGCTATCGCGGCGGCGTCACCTCCTATCTGGAGGTCACCACGGCGCAGAGCACCGCCCTCATTGACGAACGCGTCGCCGTTCAGATTCAGGGCCGGCGCATGACAGCCTGTGTTCTGCTGATTAAAGCTCTCGGCGGCGGTTGGGACGCTGCTTCGCTTGCGAACGTAGTCTCAAAGCCCGCGCCGGGGTCGGCCCCGGCCACGGCTGCGCCGTAATCGGTCCGCCGTTCGGCACGGCGGCCCCTTTCCGCCTCCCTCTCGCGCCGTCGGGCTGAATTCGGATTATGATGGAGTAGGGACGGCGCGAGTCGGGGGGGATTGGAAGCGTAACTCGAGGGCGCTCGATGCCGTCTTAGGTTTATCGTACCGTGGTTCGCTCGCGCGGCGGTCGCTCTGTATTTGTATGCGTTGCCGGCGGTTCTGGATTTTGGCAGGAAGCGGCGTACTCGCCTCCGAGGAGGGGGCCGGGTTTCGACCACGCCCGTGCAGCCTTGACGGCAATTGGGGTCTGAACCGCTGCATCCGATGATCGGGTTCTTTTCTGCTCCCTGCCCGAGCGGCTGGAACGCTGCGGCGCATTGCGCGGAAGAAAATTATAAGGAGCGCGTGAATGTCTTCTTCTCCAACTGAGGGCAGTTACGCCCAGGGCCCTGGCGGCGCCGGACGGCCCCGCGGCTCCGGCGGCAGGAGCTGGATCATCGTGCTGCTCGTCCTGCTGGTCCTGGGTTACGTCGGCTGGCGCATCTTCAGCCGCTCCGTGCCAGACCCCCAGGCGCAGTCTCCCGGCGGCGGCCGCGGCAGGATGGCGCTCACCGATGTGCCCGTTCGTTCCGCCATCGCCCGCGAGGGCGACATCGGCGTTTATGTCGCCGCTCTGGGAAATGTCACTCCGGTTTACACCGTTACCGTTACCAGCCGCGTTCAAGGCGAGATCATGCAGGTCTTCTATCGCGAGGGTCAGATGGTCCACAAGGGCGATCCGCTCCTCGAAATCGACACCCGGCCCTATCAGGCTGCTTTGACACAGGCCGAAGGCCAGTTGGCGCACGACCAGGCCCTTCTCACCGAAGCTCGAATCGACCTCACACGCTATAAGGCCGCCTTTGATCGCAACGCCATCGCCAAACAGCAACTCGACGATCAGGAGCAGGTCGTCAAGCAGTACGAAGGCACCGTGAAAAACGACGAGGGCACCGTCGAAAATGCCAGAGTCAATCTGGTGTACTGCCACATCGCTTCGCCCATCGACGGTCGCGTCGGTCTGCGCCTCGTTGATCCCGGCAATATCGTCCAGGCCAACAGCAGTACGGCCCTCGTCGTCGTTACCCAGCTTCAGCCCATCACCGTAATCTTCAACGTCGCCGAGGACTATCTGGGCGTGATTCAGACCGAGATGCGCCAGGGCAAGACTTTGGAAGTCGACGTCTTCGACCGTGCCGTCGTGAAAAAGCTTGCCACTGGCAAGCTGCTCACCGTGGACAATCAAATTGACGCTACCACCGGCACCGTCAAGCTCCGCGCCATCTTTGATAACAAGGACTTCGCTCTATTCCCCAACCAGTTCGTCAACGCCAAACTGCTCGTCAGCATGCTGCACAACGTCACTCTCGTTCCCACTCCCGCGGTCCAGCGGAATTCTCAGGGCACCTACATTTACGTTATCGGCCAGGACCTGAAGGCTGTTCTTCGCACCGTCAAGGAAGGCACCACCGATGGCGCGCAGACTTCCGTCGAAGGAGTGCAACCGGGAGAGCAGGTGGCCACCGACGGATTTGACAAACTTCAGGACGGCATCAAAGTCAGCATCCGCGGCGCCTCCAAACCCGCCGCCGGCGCCGCCTCGCCTGCGCCTGCTTCCGGCGGCAAGACTCCCGGCAAGGAGGCAGGATCCCGGTGAGTCCGTCCCGGCTATTCATTCTTCGTCCGGTCGCCACCTCGCTGCTCATGGCCGCGATCCTGCTCGCCGGCTTTGTCGCCTATCTGCAACTGCCCGTTTCCGCTCTTCCCGAGGTGGACTATCCCACCATTCAGGTGGTCACCTTTTACCCAGGCGCCAGCCCCGACGTCATGGCCTCCGCCGTAACCGCGCCGCTCGAGCGCCAGTTCGGCCAAGTGCCCGGCCTGAACCAAATGACCTCCACGAGTTCGGACGGAAGTTCCGTCATCGTCCTCCAGTTTTCTCTCGACCTCAGCATCGACGTCGCCGAACAGGAAGTGCAGGAGGCCATCAACGCCGCCCAGACCTACCTGCCCCCCGATTTGCCCGTTCCCCCCATCTATAGCAAGACCAACCCGGCCGACGCGCCCGTCCTCACCCTGGCCCTCAGCTCGAACAGCCTTCCTTTGACTCAAGTGGAAGATCTCGCCGACACCCGCCTCGCGCAGAAGATCTCCCAATTGCCCGGCGTCGGTTTGGTCAGCATCAGCGGCGGTCAAAAGCCCGCAGTTCGCGTGCAGGTGAATCCCACGGCCCTTTCCCATTACGGCATCAATCTCGAAGACGTGCGCACCGCGCTCCAGCAGACCAGCGTGGACCTCGCCAAGGGCAATTTTGACGGGCCCAGCCAGGATTATCAGATCCAGTCCAACGATCAACTCCTCAGCAGCGGCGATTTCAAGAAGGTCGTCATCGCCTACCGCAATGGCGCGCCCATTCTCCTCACCGATGTCGCCAAAGTCATCGATGCCCCGGAAAACGTCAGGCAGGCCGCCTGGATGAACACCACCCCGGCCATCATCATGAACATCCAGCGGCAACCGGGCGCCAATACCATCCAGGTCGTGGACCGCATCATGAAGCGCCTCCCCATTCTCAAGACCAGCCTGCCCGCTTCGGTCGACCTCAAAGTGCTCACCGACCGCACGGTTACCATCCGCGCCTCGGTCCAGGACGTCGAGTTCGAGCTTATGCTCACCGTTTTCCTCGTCGTCATGGTCATCTTCCTGTTCCTCCGGAATCTCGCCGCCACCGTCATCCCCAGCGTGGCCGTGCCCCTCTCTCTCGTCGGCACCTTCGGGATCATGTATCTCGCCGGCTACAGCCTCAACAACCTCACTATGATGGCGCTCACTATCTCCACTGGCTTCGTCGTGGACGACGCCATCGTGATGATCGAGAACATCCACCGCTTCCTGGAAGAGGGCGACACTCCCCTCGAGGCCGCGCTCAAGGGCGCCGAGCAGATCGGCTTCACCATCGTCTCTCTCACCATTTCCCTGATCGCCGTCCTGATTCCTCTGCTCTTCATGGGCGACGTCGTGGGCCGCCTCTTTCGCGAGTTCGCCGTCACCCTCAGCGTCACCATCCTGGTTTCCGCCGTCGTTTCCCTCACCCTCACCCCCATGATGTGTGCCCGCCTCCTGCACCACAAAGGCGAGAAGAAAGAGAGCCGCTTCTTCCTCGCCACCGAGCGCGCCTGGGATCGCATCATCGAGTTCTATGCCAGCACCCTCCGCTGGGTGCTCAAGCACCAGACCGCTACCCTGCTTGTCGCTGCGGCCACTCTCGTCCTCACCGTGGTCCTCTACATCATGGTTCCGAAGGGCTTTTTCCCGGTGCAGGATACCGGCCTCATCCAGGGAATTTCAGAGGCTCCGCAGTCCGTTTCGTTCACGGCCATGGCCGAACGCCAGCAGGCCCTCGCCCGCGTCATCCTCAAAGACCACGCCGTGGACAGCCTTTCTTCCTTCATCGGCATCGACGGCACCAACACCACGCTCAATGACGGCCGCATTCAGATCAACCTGAAGCCGATCGAGGAGCGCCGCATTTCCGCCTCGGACGTCATCCGCCGCTTGCAGCCGGCACTTCAGGAAGTCGAGGGAATCACGCTCTACATGCAGCCCGTGCAGGACCTCACCGTGGAAGACCGCGTGAGCCGCACTCAGTTCCAGTACACCCTGGAAGACCCGGATCCGTCCGAGTTGAATCGCATCGCCAGGAGGATGCTGGCCTCCATGGAGAAGCTGCCGCAGCTCCGCGACGTGGCCACCGATCAGCTCACCAACGGCCTCACCGCCACTCTCGTCATCGACCGTGCCACCGCTTCGCGCATGGGCATCACCCCGCAAACCATCGACCAGACCCTCTACGATGCCTTCGGTCAGCGCGAAATCTCCACGATTTACACCCAATTGAACCAGTACCACGTGGTCCTCGAAACCGATCCCGAATTTCAGAAGCATCCCGAAAGCCTCAACGACATCTATCTGCGCTCTGCTTCGGCCACTGCCGCGCCCTCCACCACGCCCAGCAGTTCAGTGATCACCGCATCGAGTGCCGCCGCATCCTCGGCCAATGCCAGGCCGTCGGGCCCTGCCGCCAATGCCACCTCCGGCTCCTCAAACCCGCCCGCGATCACCAACGTCAATGGTGCGGCGGTGCCCCTTAGCGCCATCGCCCATTTCGAGTCCAGGACGGCCCCGCTCACCGTCAACCACCAGGGCCAGTTTCCGGTCGTCACCTTCTCCTTCAACCTTGCACCAGACGCTTCGCTAGGCGAGGCCACCCAGGCCATTGAGAAAGCCGAGCATGACCTGAATCCCCCGCTCAGCGTCCAGGCAGCGTTTCAAGGAACCGCCGCCTCCTTCCAGGCTTCGCTCTCGAACGAGCCTCTGCTGATTCTCGCCGCTCTCGTCACCGTCTATATCGTCCTGGGTGTGCTCTACGAGAGCTACATTCACCCCGTCACGATTCTTTCCACTCTGCCCTCCGCCGGCGTTGGTGCTTGCCTCGCCCTGCTGATTTGCCGCGAAGAACTCAGCGTCGTCGCTCTCATTGGCATCATCCTGCTCATCGGCATCGTGAAAAAGAACGGCATCATGATGATCGACTTCGCGCTCGAGGCCGAACGCAAAGACGGCAAGAGCCCCGAGGAAGCCATCTTCCAGGCCTGCCTGCTTCGCTTCCGTCCCATTATGATGACCACCATGGCCGCGCTTCTCGCCGGCTTGCCCCTGGCGCTGGGTACCGGCATCGGCTCGGAGTTGCGCCGCCCGCTCGGCATTTCCATGGTCGGCGGCCTCATCCTCAGCCAGATCTTGACTCTCTACACCACCCCGGTCATATACATCTTCTTCGATCGCCTCGCCTCTCGCCGCCGTGCCGCCTTTGGCAGTGAGGCCGCTTCCGTCCCCGCGGATTAGAGTTTGTAGCTCTGCCCTTTAGGGCAGCACGTCCCATCCCCTCTTGCGGTTCGGCCGCCCGCCTGACGGACGGGCAAGCTACGGCCAGCAGTCCCCTCCCCCCCGGTATCTTGCATCTGCAGAAACGAAAGGAGTTGGTCGAAAAGAGGAGCAGTGAGCGGCGCGCGCATTGAAAATACGTGACTTGAAGTAGCTGTGGAATGTGCAGATGCGAGGCAGTTTTGTATCTGCAGAAAGCAAAGGAGCTGCTTCTTCGCGTCGGAATGAGGGCGTGCATGTGCAGAATCCAAAGCGTTTAGCTTCAGATGGATCCTTCCTCTCTCGGATTGGAATGGCGAGGGTCATCGATATTTAGCCGCGCAAAGTGTAACACAAGTGATTAATATAAATCAATAGGAAATATTTACACAGCAGTGGCCAGTGGCTAGTGGCTGGCAGAGAAAAGAAGAGTCGAAACGAAAGTCTTGCGAATCGCAGATTGAGACGGTCGAGCGCCGACAGTTCACAGTTGACGGTCCGATGGCTCGGGACGCAAAAGGGGCGTTTCAGAATGAGAAATGTTGGAGGGGAGGGGACGGTTCGGATTTGGGACTTGGGGTCCCGGTCCCGAGGCTTGGGAATCGGGACACCATAAGCGTGTCTCAAGCTGCGACGAGTTGGAGGCTGGACGTTGGGGGGGACTCGTGCTGCATCAGATTGAGATTGCCCGGGGACCGTTCAGTAGGCCACCCGCCCGGTGCGGTCTACGGTCCTTTACTCACAGGGGGGATCTCGAACTCGTCCGAGAATGCGGCTGCAGCACGCGCTTCCTTCCACTGGCGTGAGAATAATTTATCAATATATGCTAGCGCTTGCTTCTCGCTCTGGAAATAATCAAGCCGAAACCGGAATTTGCCTTCGAGCAGAATGTTGCGTTCCTTGCAGACCCCCCCGAGTGGAACCTTCAAGCCCCGGTCTTCAATCATTGACTCGGCGGGGCGCAGCTCCATGACGTGGGGAGGTGGCGTGTCCATGCAGGGGGCCACGATCTTCCAACCGTCTTTGCCTCGCCATTGCTCAAGATAGAGTGGATCAAGGAGCGGCCTAGATTCGTCTTTGACCCCCAGCTTCGCATAATCGATCGCGGTCAGGAAGACCGATCTGTCAGACCTGTTTGTCACTTTCACCTGAAAGTGAACCTCTTGGCGACTCAGCCTGTCGACCCGCTCAACGGAAATCTCAATGCTTGCGCGCTGGGCCGAGTGCGGTGCGCGGAGTCCAACGAATAGGCCGAAAACCATTAGAACGGGCCAGGATCCGCGCGTCGGTCTGCTTCTCACCACATTGCCCTTCATGGGAAGATGCATTTTTCGAACTGGTTCCCTATATCTGAGTCTCCGTAGGTCCACCGTGCTAATGTTCGTTGATCCTGTGTAGGAGGTCCTCCGCGGGGGCCCATTTGGGGCCTCGCTTCGCGAGGTTGCACGTTTGTGAATAGCTGAATAGCTAGGACATTCGCCGTTTCATGCAGATAAGTGCCGACCAAATAGGGGTCGTTTGCGGACAAGCTGGTAAAAATTCCTTTGTCGATTTGGACAGTCCCGCGCCCTGTATCCGGCACTTGGGCGGCGTCGGTTCGACCTGCGCCCGGAAGGTCGTTGCTGGCATCGATGCGCGGCAGGTTGGCATTTGTGAGGATCGTGCCTGGCCCAAAGAACTTGTTTAAGCACTTGGCGAGGTTCTTCTGTGCGAGCGAGGCCTTTATCAGGTCCCTTTTCTTTTGCGCGTCATTCCCACCGCCGCCACCACCTCCTCCGCCGCTGCCACCTGGGTCTCCCGATACGAAAAACCAAGAGGATATCCATTCCTCAGGCGAGTACCACTCGTTTACCTGTTTAGCGACCACCCAGCCTGGAGGTGCCCAATCGCCAAGGTCGAGAGCATAGCCGCCGGTTCCGCTGCCTATCGAGCCGCTGGAGCCGAGCGCGAATCCTCCGTAGCCGCTGTAGTTCGTGTTGTCACCGCCGTCGAGGTAGAAACCGCCGCCGCCGCTGCCGGCGCCGGGGTTGTCGCAGCCTCCTGCTGCGTACCCTCCGAGTCCCTGCGGGTCTGGGTCGGCGTCGGAGTCAGAGTCGGAGATCAGGAAGCGGGCGATGACAAAGTTGCCCTGTCCTTCGATGTAGCCGTCCGGCGTGTTCTGGACAGTCGAGGGGCAGGCGCCGGAGGGGTCGGCGAGCATGACCGGCATGTTGCGGACGTAGCTGTAGCGGTTGAGGGATTGCGGGTCGCTGATGTTGCCGGGAAGAGGGTCTTGGGAGGAGAAGCGGCCCAGGCGGCTCACGTTGTAGCGCGCCATGGCGTAATCGTTCCCGGACTCGGCGTCGCGCTCGTAAGTCGTGAACATCAGCTTGTCGCCTGCGGCGTTGTACCAGGATTCGCCGTAGGGAAAGTGGTCCCGAAGCTTCGGGACGATGTCGTTGCCGCTCGAATCGGTGACCATGCGGTTGGAGAGATGATCCTGGTGATAGTACTTGGTGCCGGTGGAATCGATTTTGGCCAGAAGCGCACGCCGTCATCCAATCAGCCCGCCCAGAGCCTGCTCTCTCATTTAGGGAGTCCCACCCGCCCCTTTACCTTTGACTTGGCGGGGAGAATTCTCACCTCGATTTCGTTGCTTTCGACTTCGCCTTTCCAGCTTTTCGAGAGTAGATTTGTCAATTCGTCAGGACGAGTAAGCAGCGGATTAAAGTGAACGTCGTAGTCGATGCCAAAACTGGAATATATCGCTCGAATTTTATAAACGCGCGCGGTGAGATCAGATCGATTCACCAGACTTCGAAGCGTCGTGCTGAGGCCGTAGGAATATCCTGGCGGCAAGAGAAAACACCAGTTAAGTACTGCCTTGGGAAAATCGTCGAAGGCGTGAGGCGGCAAGCCGTCCACCGCTGATACCACGCCGCCGGATGGGAGGCGGCCATCTAGGGGTGTCGCGTACACATCGAGGTGAGATGGGGATGCATTGGTCCTCAAATCCTTGCCGACAAATATTTCTTTCGAACTGATATTGGTAAGCTGCACATGGACTCGCACTTCCTGTCCCTGCCTATAGGTGCTCCTGTCGGTCCATATTTTGAGATTGAAGACCTGGGCTTCACTCTTAGGGTCGCCTGCCTGAGCGACAACCGGCACATTTGAGATTGCCAGAATTAGAAAGAAGAGGCAGGCATAAGCCCATGAGGCGGAGATCGGATTCTGATTTTTTTGCATCACAAACTCAATTCAGGTGTCCGCTCGGGACGGGTGCCGTCTTGCACTGGCTTGAGATCATGTCGAACCCTCGCTGGGAATCTATTGCGCCGGGGTAGTCTTCCGTCCCTGAATAGGCGGGGTGCTCAAGTTCATGAATCGTGTTTGTCAGTCGCTGGCTGGGAGATAGGCTTTGGAAGGTCGGCCCCAGGAAAACAGTAAATGGGCCGCCATTCCACGGGCCGCCGCCCGGAAACTGGGAGCCGAATACAATACTCGCATTAGATTGTCCACTCGCGGCATCTTGGAAAGTCTGCTCCACAGCAGCTTGTGCCACATTCGAGGGTACACCGGTTTGAGAACTGATTTGAGAACTGATTTGAGAGAGGTCGATCGGGGTCTCTGTATTAAGGATGTTTGCTTGGTTCACCAGTTGTTGTGCTGCCGAATTGCCGCCCAAGAGTGCTGCGCAGGCTGGAATGTTCTCGAATAGGGCCAGCAAAGTCGCCTTCAAGCTGGCCACGTCGGTCAGGGCCACGCCGCCTCCGCCGCCCTGGCCGCCGAGGAAGCTGAGAAGCCCTAGGTTTGGAAAGTCGGTGACCGTGACCGTTACCGAGGTCCCGATTAGGCATCTATCGCTCCCCTCGAGGGCGCAGGGACCAGGCTCCCTGTGGTCCGTGGAGGCGGAGGCCGTCAAGAAGTTTATGAGTTCCCCAATGCCGGCGCCGCTGGTCCCCAAGACGAATCCCCCGTAGCCGCTGTAGTTCGTGTTGTCACCGCCGTCGAGGAAGAAGCCGCCGCCGCTGCCGGCGCCGGGGTTGTCGCAGCCTCCTGCAGCATACCCTCCGAGGATTTGTGGGTCTGGGTCGGCGTCGGAGTCAGAGCTGAGGAAGCGGGCGATCACAAAGTTGCCCTGTCCTTCGATGTAGCCGTCCGGAGTGTTCTGGGCTACCGAGGGGCAGGCGCCGGAGGGGTCGGCCAGCATGACCGGCATGTTGCGGACGTAGGAGTAGCGATTGAGGGATTGCGGGTCGCTGATGTCGCCGGGGAGCGGGTCGAGGGAGGAGAAGCGGCCTAACCGGTTCACGTAGGAGCGAGCCTGGGCGTAATCGTTCCCCGACTCGGCGTCGCGCTCGTAAGTCGTGAACATGAGCTTATCGCCTGCGGCGTTGTACCAGGATTCGCCGTAGGGGAAGTGGCCCCGAAGCTTCGGGACGATGTCGGTGGCGTGGCCGTCCATGGTCATGGGGACGAGGGAATGCTAGCGCCAGGGACTCTGAGGGGAAAGGGGAATCTCCGCACGCGTCCCGCGGAATCGTGCGGGACGGATGTGGAGCACTGAGGTGGGTTTCCCGGGAAATTGCAGGGCAGGGACGTTCCGAGAAAGGAATCGGGACGGGACACAAAAATCGTGTCTCAAGCTGCGACGAGTTGGAGGCTGGACGTTGGGGAGAATTTGTGGTGAATCAGATTGAGATCGCCCAGGGATCGGCCCAGTAGCGCCGGAAGTCGTATGGTCGCGTGCGGAGAAAGCGGGGGCAGAATGCAGACCGATCGTGATCCCGCAGAACGGGATGGATGTCCCTTCCCGGACCGCGCACGAGCTTGACAACGACCGGCTCGTCTGCAGAATCCGGATGGGTCCATTCTATTAGACCACCGCGCTACCTTTGGCCCCCTCCCTTTATTACGAAATGCCAGAGCGCAGACGCAATAAGAATCAGGCTCATCCAGTATACAATTATAATCCAAGCCTTGTTGCCGACGCGCGGCAAGATTCTGGGGGTCGGCTTCGGATTGTCTCTCGCGGCTTCGATCTGTATCCGAAGAACCTCAGCGCCTATTCGACGCTTACGCCTTCTGATTCGTTCCCATAGCGACATTGTCGTAAAAAGTGCTGCGCCCTAGCGACAGTTTATGACGGATCCGACTGAGAGGCCAATGGCTGCGCCTCCAGTTATGGAACCGGCATAGGCCGCCCCTTTACTCACGTAAGTACCGGCGGTGATGGCAAGTCGTGTCGCCCCGAACCCGGCCCCGAGAAGCTTGGCAACTTGGCCGGCCATTGTACCTGCAAGAGAAAGCTGGCTGGGGGAGGGGCTTAACTCAGTCCCCGTCGCCTCGCTCACCACGCTGGCCATCTTGGAACCCAGATCGCCCGTGGGGCCGCTAATCTGTGAGAGTGAGCCCAGCGCTGCGCTCGCCGTAAGGGCTAGAGTTAGAGCCTGCGTGCTGATATTGCCAGCCAAGCCCAAGGTGGCCGCATTGCCATTGCTGGCCGCGCAGTGCAGGATACTCTCACCCGGCTTCCTGACTCCATGCAGCAGGCCGCTGCCGAATGTTCGAAAGTATGTTCCCCATCCAGAGTCGGCATCCTCGGAGGACGTGAACGCGGGATAATTTGGCTGGGAGTAGATGGCCACGTTGATAGTCGTCACGTTCAGGGTTAAGTCCATGATTGGCACCGGATAGCCGAATTCTGTATCGTCCCAGCCCACTATTGACAAGCCCCAGCTGTGGCTCCCCATAGGGATGTAGCCGACCACCTCCGGGAACGCGCCCGAGCCGCTGCCTGGCGTGCCACTGGAGCCGAGCGGGAATCCGCCGTAGCCGCCGGTATCGCCCGTTATGTCGAACCCATCGAGGGTCCAACTGCCGCCGCCGCTGCCGGCGCCGGGGTTCTCGCAGCCTCCTGCAGCATACCCTCCGAGGATTTGCGGATCTGGGTCGGCGTCCGAGTCAGAGTCGGAGATCAGGAAGCGGGCGATGACAAAGTTGCCCTGTCCTTCGATGTAGCCGTCCGGCGTGTTCTGGACCGTCGAGGGACAGGCACCTGAGGGGTCGGCCAGCATCACCGGCATGTTGCGGACGTAGGAGTAGCGGTTGAGCGATTGCGGGTCGCTGATGTTCCCGGCAAGCGGATCGAGCGAAGAGAAGCGGCCTAGCCGGTTCACGTTGTAGCGCGCCTGGGCGTAATCATTGCCGGACTCGGCGTCGCGCTCGTAGGTCGTAAACATCAGCTTATCGCCTGCGGCGTTGTACCAAGACTCCCCGTAGGGGAAGTGACCGATATCGGCGACGTCCGTGCCGCTGGAATTCGTGACCATGCGGTTGGAGAGATGATCCTGG
>Ga0187803_10000474_pt1 | contig 16109 bp, 16 predicted proteins | sample NC_wetland_sal_i_2_FD_132425 | JGI IMG/M metagenome (GOLD analysis project Ga0187803, IMG submission 132425) | Wetland sediment microbial communities from Neuse River Estuary, North Carolina, USA - Control_3 | ecosystem: Environmental > Aquatic > Freshwater > Wetlands > Sediment | place: USA...
AGCCCCCGGGACATCTTCCAGTTCGAGCGCGTCGGGTTCGTCCGCGTCGACGCGGATGCGGGGCCGACGGCCGGGCCGCGCCGCGTCGTCTATGGCCACCCGTAGGCCGTCCGCCCCGAGGTATTTGTAGCCGGTCCCCGTCGAACGGACCGAGCCGCATGAACTTCCGACGCGCCCTCCATCCGGCGGGGCCGGTGGGGGACGCACCGCGAAACGACCGGGGATCTCTTCACGTCCTCGCCCCTCCGCGGACCGTTCCGCGGGCTCGGGCGAGGGGAGTCCGTGGCCGGTAGGTCCCCCTCCGAGCCGACCCGGCGACCGCTCGCGGCGGTGTTCCTAGCGACGTTCTTCGTTCGGTTCGGCTTCGGGATCACGATAGCGATCTTCGCCGCCTACATCACCCACCACTCCTCAGGGCTCACCGGTTCGGACGTCGGCACCGCGGGGTTCGTGAGCGCCCTCGCCCCCGTCGGGGAGTTCCTCACGGTCCTCCTCTCCGGTGCGGCGGCGGACCGCTGGGGGCGGTTCCCCGTCCTGTTCGGCGGGATGGGCAGTGCCGCGGTGATCTTCGCCGTCGTCGCCGCCACGCGGTCGGTCGTCGTGCTGGGGATTGCGAACTTCGTCTTCGGGATCGCGAGTGGAGCGATCCTGGCGTCGAGCCTGGCGGTCGTTGCCGACAGCTCCGGCTCGGACGAGCGCGGACTCGAGATGGGCCGGTTCGACGCGATGAACCTCTCCGGGTGGATCGCGGGATTCGCGTTCGGCTTCGGGGCGCTCGGGGCCCTCCCGAACGCCCAGCTCGGGGAGATCTTCGTTCTCGGCGCGATCGTGCTCGCCGTCGGGGTCGTCGGAGCCGCGGCGATCGTCCGAGGGATCCCGGCTCGCGCGCACCCCGTCGGCCTCGGGGTCGGGCGGCTGCTCCGCAGCGCGTTCCGGCGCACGGTGCTCGTGGTGACCCTACCGTGGTTCGTGATCTACGCCCTCATCGGGACGGCGCTCGTCTTCCTCGGCCCCGCCGCGAACGGCATCGGGGTCTCCCCCCTCTACCTCGCCGCGGGGATCGGTGGGGCCGGCGCGATCCTCGTCCTCACCCAGCCGTACTTCGGAACGCTCGCCGACCGGGTGGGGCGGACCCGGATGATGACGGTCGGCGCCGGCGGGTTCGTCGCCGTCATGCTGTTCGCGAGCCTCCTCATCGCCTACGGCCCCCTGTGGCCGTTCCTGGTCGGCATCGGGGTGAGCATTCTCCTCGCGCTCGCCTACGGCCCGGCCGCCCTCGCCGCCCTCGCGGACCTCGCCGGGGCGTTGAGCCGGGCGACGACGATGGCAATCTACTCGCTCACGATCTCCTCGGGGATGCTCGTCGGCCTCCTCGCCTCCACCGGTCTTTACGACCGGCTCGGGAACGCGGGGATCTACCTGTTCTTCGGGGCGATCGCCACCGTTCTCGGTCTGCTCACGGCGGCCCGGATCGTCGAGGCCCGACGCGCTACGATTCCGGTTCGATGACGATGTGGCGGAGGAGCGGGTAGGCCGCGCGGAGCGACCCCGTCACCTGATCAATCGTCCCCTCCAGCTGGTCGGTCGTGAGACCGTCCTGGAAGTTGATCCGAAGCGCGAGCAGGGCGTCGTCCGGCCCGAGCTGCATCGACTGGAGCGAGCGGACCCGCCGCACCCTCGGCTCGCGTTCGACGAGGGCGAGCATCTCCCGCGCGGTCGACGGATCGAGTGCCCGCCCGATCAGGTACTCCCGGCTCTCTCCGGTGAGGACGAACCCGGTCGCGACGAGGAGGAGGCCCTCGAGGGCGGCCACGGCGCCGTCGATCGCGAAGTCCTGGGTCCGGTAGACGGCGACGAGGCCCCCGAACGCGATGATCGCCCCGAAGATCGAGACGAGGTCCTGGTAGAACACGGTCTTGAGACCCTGGTGGGCCGACTCGAGGAGCGTCTGCAACGTCTGGCGGGCGATGCGGAGCTCTCGCAGGGTGACCCAGATCCCGGCCAGGCTCGTCGCGAGGGTCGCTCCGACCACGAGAAGGCCCTCCTCCACGTGGGTCACCGGCTGGGGGGCGAGGACCTGGTCGACGCCCGACGTGAGGGCGACGACGCCCGCGATCGTGAACACCACGACCGTCGCGACGAACGCCCAGAAGAACCGTTCCTTGCCGAATCCGAACTGGTGCATGTAGTCCGCCGGCCGCTTGGAGGAGCGAACACCCCACAGGAGGAGCGCGCTCCCGACGAGGTCGGTCACGGTGAAGATCGCCTGCGAGAGGACGGTCCGGCTCCCGCTCGCGAGGGCCACGACCAGGTTGAGGACGAACAGCGACGCGTTGAGCAGGAGCGTTGCGACGAGGATCACTTGAGAACGCATCGATCGCCGGGGCGACCCCCGGGGAGTCGGCCTATCGGGGCTCGGGCGATAAAGCGTTCGAACCGGAGGTCGTTCGGCCGCGCACCGCCCGCCGGGACCAACCATTAAATCGCGGGCGCGGGTGTTCGGCCGGAGGCATCCGTTGAGCGAATCGACCGCACGTACGAAGGGTTCCGCCGGGACCGTTCCCGCCCGCGGGGCGACCGCTCACCGGTTCCACCGTCCCCCGCTCCACTCGCTCGGCCTCTCGCCCGGGAAGATGGTCCGCCTGCGCCGGCTTCTCTACCAGTACGGTCCGGGGGGAGGGACCCTCCTCGTGCTTCCGATCGACCAGGGCCTCGAGCACGGTCCCGTCGATTTCTTCGCCAACCCGGACTCCCTGGACCCCCGATACCAGTACGAGCTCGCGCGCGAGGGGAAGTTCAGCGCGATCGCGCTCCACATCGGCCTCGCGGAGAAGTACTTCCACGAGTTCGCGGGAGAGGTCCCGCTGATCCTGAAGCTCAACGGGAAGACGGGGATCCCGTCGGACGCCCAGGCGTTCAGCGCTCTCACCGGTACGGTCGAGGATGCGGTCCGGCTCGGCGCGGACGCCGTCGGGTACACGGTGTACGTAGGCTCCCCCGCCCAGGACCGGGACTTCGCCCAGCTGGTGGGGGTGCGGCGGGAGGCGGACCGCCTCGGGATGCCGCTCGTCGTCTGGGCGTACCCCCGGGGCGAGGCGGTCTCGAAGCGGGGCGGCCGCGAGAGCCTGTACGCGGTCGACTACGCCGCGCGGGTGGCCCTCGAGCTCGGCGCGGACATCGTGAAGGTGAACTATCCGGCCGCCTCCGAGAAGGACGCGGAGAGCCCCCCGCCGTACAACACCCTCCATCTCTCCCCCGACGAGTCGTTCCGGAAGGTGGTGCAGAGCGCGGGGCGGGCGCTCGTGCTCGTCTCGGGCGGGGAGAAGGTCGGCGACGCCGAGATGCTGCGCAAGGTCCGCTCCTCGATGGACGCCGGGGCGACGGGGATCATCTTCGGGCGGAACCTCTGGCAGCGGCCGAAGGCCGACGCGCTCCGGATGACGCGGGAGCTCCATGCGATCTTCCGGGAGTACGCCCAGCCCGTCGCCTAGCCCCGCGATCCGCCTCTGGCTCCTGCTCGCCGGGGAGGACCATCCGAAGGCGTGCACGGGGCGGCGGCTCCTGCGACGAGGCCGGGCCCGGTCCGTCTCGCGCATTGGTCGCCGAGGCTCGCGTCCCGTGGTCCTCGACCCCCACGCTCGCGAGCCGCTCTCGCGGGCCGACGGGCCCGCGGCGCAACGGGATGGGGTCCTGGCGGTGGACTGCTCGTGGAATCGCCTCGCGGACCGCGGATCGCTCCCGGGGCCTTCGCCGGGTCCGGAGGACCGAGGAATCCGCCGTCGACTGCCATTGCTGATCGCGGCGAACCCGCAGCACTACGGAAGGCTCGGGGAGCTCAACACCGCCGAGGCGCTCGCCGCGGCGCTCTACGTCCTGGACCGGCCCTCGGAGGCGGAGGCGCTCCTCGAGGGGCTCCCCGGGGAGGGCTCCTTCTTCGAGGTGAACGAAGCGCGCCTCGAACGGTACCGGGCGGCGACGTCGGCCCCCGAGATCCTCGCCGCCGAGCGCTCCCTCTTCGGCCCGGGGGGGCCGTAGGACTCGAGCTCGAGCCTCCTTCCGGGGTTGGGCACGCTCCCAACCTGTGGGGGATGCCACGGATCGCTCCGGGCGCTCCCGGGCCGAGAGTCACGGCGTCACGATCTGGGCACGCGAATCGGATCGAGATCGCCACTTCCCCGCTGGGGGCGGGTCTCGAGCTCCGTTCCCCGGTCGCGGGAAGAAGCTCGAGGCGATCGGGCTACGGCAATCGGGAAGAGCCGCGGGGTCCGCCGGGGGGGACTGGCCCGTCGACCGCGTAGGTCCGTCCTTCGGTGGCAAGATGGTGAACCCTGACGGAGGAGATCGAGGTCAACGGAGTCCGCAACGGGAACGTGGCCGCGATCACGCCCCCGTACCGCTCGTAGATCCTGGTCGTCTGCAGCGTGAGCGCGCGATCCCCATACAGCGGCGTTCCGCAGAGGTCGGGATCGTGCCCCCGAAGCAGCAGTCGGAGCCCGGTCGTCCCCAGGAACCGTTCGAGATCGCGGGCTCCCCACGGCCTCGTCGCTCCCCGGCGGCTCCGGGAGGCGTCGCATTCCGCCCATACGAGCTCACAGAGAGCCGCCTCGTCGGGGCGCAGGTACGACGCGACCCAGTCGGGGCTCTGGAGCTGGCGCAGGAACCCGGCGTGCGCCAGGTACGCCCCGTTCGCCGTCGCCACGGCGAGGGGTCCCCGCTCCAGGAGCATGAGGATCCGCAAGTACCGATCGGGATCGTGCCCCCACAGATCGTAGACCTCGTGGGGGAGAGTGTGGGGCACGACCGGGATCCGGCGGGCCGTCTCGTGGTTGCCCTGGATCAGGATGACCCGGTCCGGAGATCGCGCCGCGAGCGAGAGCAGGTAGAGGGCGTTCGCGACCGACCCGTGGGGGCAGTCGGGGGGGAACCGGTCGACGTAGTCGCCCAGCCCGATCAGAAGGCAGGGGGTCGGCCACGCGGTGAATCCCCTCACCACGTCCGCCGTCGATCGCCAATCCCCGTGCGTGTCCCCGAACACCACGGCATGCTCCGCGGTCGTCTCCGCGGAAAGACGCAACAGCGGCGGGTGGGTCGGGACGGCCCGCTCGAGCTCGTCGAGGAGCTGGTCGACGCCCCGCCGGTCGAGCGCCACGAACTCCGGGGGACCTGAAACGGCGGGGCCGGCCATCGTCCGAGCCCGGCTAGACGCGCGGGGAGAATGCGGGGGGCCGGAGCTTCCGACCGACGGCGCCGAGCGCCGACAGGTCCTTTGAACCGGCGCATGCCCTGGGCAACAGGGTCCTAAGCCCTGCCTAGGTGACCCTGACCGGTAGCCCGATCGGTTTGGCCGAGCTGGAGCACCCCCGCACCGAGAGAAGAAGGCCAGGACCGGAGTAGCCCCGGCAGGAGTTCCGGCCGGCGGGTCCTCGGGTGCCCGTGGCGTTCGAACCTGCGTCGCGAGATCCAGAGTCTCGCATGATTGTCCACTACACTACGGGGCTACGACCTCAGCCAGCGTCGGGCCGATGATAAACGTTGCCCGAGTTTTCCGGGCACGCAGACGGCCGTCCCGTCGTTCCAGCGCATTACGGAAATAGATGGGGCTCGTCCGAGGCCCATCGAAGGGGGCGGTGACCGACGCCGGAACTGAACGGAATCGACCCGAACACCCCGGCGGCTCCCGAGCCCGGGACCGCGACCCCTCGCGATCGGGCCGCGGGCTCCGCTCTCGCCCCGGGCCTCCCTCGCACGATCTGGCTGTACCTCGCCGCCCCCGGGTTCGTGGGGTTTCTTGCCGTGGCCGACCCGGGGCTCAGCGTCGCGACCATCGTGCGGTTCCTTCCGACCGCTTCGGTCGATGTGGCCTACTCCTTCCTCCGAATGTCGGCCGCGTACTTCCTGTCCCTCGCCTTCGCGTTGTCGTACGGGTACTACGCGTCCGCCCACCGGACGGGCGAACGGATCATGATCCCGGTCCTGGACATCCTGCAGTCGGTCCCGATCCTCGGGTTCTTCCCCGTGGTGATCGTAGTGCTGTATGGGCTCCCCCCGGCGGGGCTCGGACCCAATCTCGCGTCGGTCGTGCTCATCTTCACGTCGATGTCGTGGAACATGGTCTTCGGCGTCTACGAGTCGCTCAAGACGCTCCCCGCCGAGCTCCGCGAGGCCGCCGACGCGTTCGAGGTGCGGGGGTGGCTGCGGTTCAAGCGAGTCCTGTTCCCCGCCACGGTGAACCGTCTCGTCTACAACTCCGTGCTGTCGTGGACCGGCGGCTGGTTCTTCCTCGTTGAGGCCGAGATCTTCACGACCAACGGGCACGCGCTCGAGGGGATCGGGAGCTTTCTGTCGTTCGCGGCGAGCAGTCACGATACGAGCCAGTTCGTCGCCGGGCTCGTGGTCCTCGTGATCGTGATCGCGCTGCTCGACTTCGCCCTCTGGAGACCCCTCGGGCAGTTGGCCGAGAAGTTCCGATACGACCAGAGTCCGTCGGGGGAAGGGATGGTCGAGGGGCGGCGGGACAGTACCGGCCGGTTCCGACGCGCGGCCTCGTTCGTCACCCGGGGCGTCCGCACCGGCGTCACCCGGCTCAGCACCCCCCTGGTACAGCTCGCAGCGATCACCGTCGGGACGGGCCGACCCGTGAGCCCGCGACGCCGATCGGTGATCTACCATCTTTCCCTCGGTACGATCCTCATCATCGTCTGGCTCCTCCTCATCGCCATCGTCGTGGCGGTCTACGGAGTGTTCGCCACCCCGATCGTGAGCTCCGTCCGAGGGCAGATCCTCGATCTCCCCCTCGCCATGGGGGCCTCGACGCTCCGCCTCACCATCGCCTACACCTTCTGCCTTGCGATCGCCCTTCCGCTCGCCCTCCAGATCGCCCGGGGCAAGCGGAGCTCGCGGATCGGGCTACCGATCGTGGAGGTGGTCGCCTCGTTCCCCGCGACGGCCCTATTCCCGGTGATCATCTTCGAGCTCGTCCCGTACCTCTCGGAGCAAGGGGCGGCGATCCTGATGCTGATGACGGGGATGCTCTGGTACCTCTTCTTCAACCTGCTCTCCGGGATCCGGTCGGTCCCGCCCGACCTCGAGGAGGCCGCCCGCGCGTTCGGCCTCAAGGGCCGGAAGCTCCTGCGCCGGGTGACCCTCCCCGCCGTCTTCCCGGCGCTCGTCACCGGCTCGATCACGGCATTCGGCGGTGGCTGGAACACGCTCATCGTCGCCGAGTATCTGAACACCGGGACCGGAGGGTCGTTGAGCGTGCTCGGCATCGGTCAGAGGATCGACATCGGCTACGCGGAGCCGCACGGCCTCCCGCTCATGGTCGCGGCGCTGTTCGTGCTGATCGCGACGGTCGTCGCCATCAACGAACTCATATGGAAGCCGCTCTACCGCCGGGCGGCGGCCCGGTTCCGGTACGATTGAGGGTCGGCGCGCCAAGCGCGACGTCGGACGAACCATGACGCTGATCCGGGTCGACCATGTCGCGAAGAGCTTCCCGGCCCGCCACGGCTCGATCGCGATCATGCAGGACATCAGCTTCGACGTCCGGGACTCGGACTTCGTCGCGATCGTCGGACCGTCGGGATGCGGAAAGTCGACCCTCCTTCGGCTGATCCAGGGACTCGACCACCCGACGTCGGGAGAGATCGTCTTCCGGGACCGGAAGGTCGACGGCGTCTGCGGCCAGATGGCGATGGTCTTCCAGAGCTTCGCGCTCTACCCGTGGCTCACCGTCTCGGAGAACGTCGCCTTCGGCCTCGAGGCGCTCGACTGGCCGCGGGAGAAGATCGGGGCGCAGGTCGAGCGGTTCGTCTCCGTCGTGGGCCTGGGGGGGTTCGAGGACGCCTACCCGCGGGAGCTCTCCGGAGGCATGCGCCAGAGGGTCGGCTTCGCCCGGGCGCTCGCGGTGGAGCCCGCGGTCCTTCTCATGGACGAACCGTTCAGCTCGCTCGACGCGCTCACGGCGGAGAGCCTTCGGGAGGAGATCCTCCAGCTCTGGCAGGACCCGGCCCTCCCGCCCGAGGCGGTGATCCTCGTCACCCACAACATCGAAGAGGCGATCCTCCTCGCGGACCGGATCGTGGTGCTCTCGCGGCGGCCCGGGCGCGTCCTCGCGATCGTCCCCGTCGACCTCCCCCGGCCCCGCGACCGCAAGTCCCCCGCGTTCTACGAGCTCACCGACCGGGTCTACTCCTTGATCACCGAAGGCGGCCCCTCGACCCCCGCGGGCGCCGCGGCCGAGCACCCCCCGGCCGCGTAAGAGAGTTTATAGGACCCTCCCGCTGATTGGAAGGACCCCCCGGGGGCCGACCTGTGGCGACGAGCTATCCGAAGAGCAGCCCGACGGAGATGCTGGGCCTGCTCGTCCTCCTCGAGTCCCACAAGGGGTCCGAGGACGTGGCCCTCCTCGCGGACGACCTCGATCTCGAGATCGACGAGATCCTCCCGTCGCTCGATTACGCGGAGCTGCTCCAGCTCGTGAAGGTCGTCGATGGGCGGGCGACGTTCACCGACCTGGGTCTCAAGTTCGTCGGCGCCTCGATCCGGGAGCGGAAGACGATGCTCCGCGAACAGCTGAAGAAGACGACCCTGTTCAAGACGCTCGTCCGGGCGCTCGAGAGCTCCCCCGAGCACTCGCTCTCCGATGAACAGCTCGCCCAGCTCCTCGCGTTCACCCCGGCGCTCGCCGACGAGGCGGTCCAGCACATCGTGAACTGGGGTCGGTACGCCGAACTGCTCCGGTACGACTCGGACGCTCGTTGTCTCACCCTGATCCGGCGTTCGTCGGCGACGAAGTCCTCTTCGTCCCGGCCGCCCCCGCCGGCAGGCCCCGAGACCCCGCGCTCGGAGGCCGCGTCGCACAAGGTGCCCGCTCGCCCGCCCGAGCAGCCCGCGGGCCCCGCGGGTGTGGTGCCGGCGACTGCGTAGCGGTCTGCCCCGCGGGCCAGGATCGCGCGCGGGCCCGCGCAAACCTTCTGAAGGATGGCTCGCTCGTCGCCCTCGATGCCGGAGTTCACGATCGTCGGGATCGCGGGTGGGGTCCGGAAGAACGCCTACAGCCTGGCGCTCCTCCGGGCGGCCGCCGAGCTCGTGCCGCCGGGGACCCGGCTCGAGATCGCCGACATCGGCGGCCTTCCGGTCTTCAACCAGGACGACGAAGGAACCCTCCCGGTCCCCGTTCGCCGTCTGAAGGACCAGGTCCGTTCGTCCGATGCGGTGCTCTTCTCGCTCAACGAGCACAACTACGGACTTTCGGCCGCCGAGAAGAACGCGATCGACTGGGCGTCCCGGCCGTACCCGGACAACTCCTGGGCCGGAAAGCCGGCGGGCCTCATGAGCGCCTCCGTCGGGATGCTGGGAGGGGCGCGCGCCCAGTACGCCCTCCGGCAGGCGATGGTGTTCCTCAACATGTTCCCGATCAACCGGCCCGAAGTGTTCGTCCCGTTCGTGCACCAGAAGATCGACTCCGCAGGGAAGCTCACCGACGAGCCGGCGCGGAAGTTCGTCGCGGAGCACCTCAAGGAACTCGTGCGTCACGCGCGCCAGCTCGCCCTGCGCGTGTAGGCCGGACGGCTCTCGACGGCCATCTTGGCGGCGTTCTCCCGAAGGAGTTAAGGAGCGGGTCCCTTCCGCCCCCCGGGCTGGGCACGTAGATCAGCGGAAGATCGCTGCTTTCGCAAAGCAGAGGTCGGGGGTTCAAATCCCCCCGTGTCCACCTGACCTCTCCACGGCGGACCTTTCGGTCCTCGCGTCGGGAGCAGGTTCTCAACACGGGCAACGACGTCCAGGGCATCGTGGCGAGGATCGAGGTCTTGGCCCGCGAGGACGGTCCCGATCGGGGGACCGTCGACGGCCAGGTCGCCCTCGAGCTCTGACGATGTGGCTACTCCCAACATACGTCAAGAAGCGACGGCTCCCACCGCGCCGCGGGGTTCTGCGCCCGCAACGCCTTGCTCAGCGTCCCCGAGTCGCCCGCGGCCGTCGCGGACGGGTCGAACTCTCGGCCGCAACCTTTCGGGCGACGTACAGTCCCCGTCCGGGCATGAGCCCGCGGCGCAGGTAGCGCGCTCGAAGCCCGGCCGCCCGGAACGCGGCCTCCATCGTCGCCCGCGAGAACAGGCCCATGTTGTGGACTTCCGACCAGTGCCGCACGACCCCGCCCTCCCCGACAAGGTAGTGCATGGTGAGGATCGAACGGCCGCCCCGCATCTCGGCGCTGTTCATCCGGACGAGCGGACCGGCCCGCGATCGCTGGACCGAGACCCGGACCTCGCCGCTCCGAAAGGTCCCCGGAGTGAGCCACGGCTCAACGATCGCTACGCCCCCTTCGCGGAGGTGTCGGGAGAACGTCCGCAGCGTTCTCCTCAGCTCGGCCTCCGATCGAACATACCCGATCGCGGAGAACAGGCAGGTGAGAGCGTCGAACGTCTCCCCCAGTCGGAACTCCTGCATTGGAGCGCGGTGGAATCGTACCTGGGGGAGACGCTTCCTTGCGACGGCGAGCATCTCCTCGCTGAGATCCACCCCGGTCGAGTCGAACGATCGCGAGAGGTGGACCAGGTGGGAGCCGGTCCCGCAGGCGACGTCGAGGAGCGTGCGAGGCGGCCGAGCGCAGTACCGTCGGATCAGGGAGCGGACCCGGTCCGCCTCGTGACCGTAGTCCTTCCACGCGTAGACGCGGTCGTACACCGACGCGACGTCCGAGTAGGGAGTGCGGGGGCCGCGTCCTCCCGCCGATCGCGCCATCGCGGCGCCCAGCCGACAAGGGTATTTCCGCCGGTGCGGGCCTCGGAGGATCCGGGCCGCACCGAGCTTGATAGATAGCAGGGCGTGGTGGGGCTCCGCGACGATGCCTCGGTCCCCGCCGGCCCAGGTGAAGCCGAAGGCGGCGGCCCCATCGGCCGCCGATCCGATGCCCCGGGTGGAGGCGGCCGCCCGGGAGTCGGTCCGCGCGATGGGGCGGAACCTGAGGATCGAGCGGCGCTGGGGCCTCCCCTGGTACGTCGGGCTCGACCTCGTCTGCTGCGTCGGTGCGTTCACCCATCACGTCGGCGTGGAGTTCTGGCGCGGGGCGATTCTCGCCCGTCGCCATCGCCTCCTCGAAGGCACCGGAAAGAACCTGAGGCACGTGAAGCTCCGGTCGATCGCGGAGGCGAGCTCTCCAGAATTCCTCTCGCTCGTCCGAGACGCGATTCGGCTCGACTCCGAGTCGGAAGCCCGCACTCGGTAGGCGACACGTCCACGCTCGATGCCCACCGCGCTCAGGACTGTCTCGTTCGCTCGGCCGCGGCGCCCCGGGACTCAGAGCTCGATGACCGTCTTTCCCCCGAGACGGCCCGCCCGGCCCTCGGCCACGGCGGCCGGGGCGTCCTCGAGGCGGATGCGGCGCTCGACCGGGATCACCAGATGTCGCTCCTCGAAACGCCGGGCGAGCCGCTCCAGGAGCTCGGTCGACGGAACGAGGTCGATATTGACCGCGCGAACCTGGGCGGCGGGAGCCCGCGCGGGATCGGCGGCATGCACCGTCGTGGCGGCGACGCCTCCGGGGCGGACCAGCGACGCCATCTGACGGAACACGGGGCCCGCGCTCATCAGGTCCAGGAGACCGTCGACACCGCTCGGACAAAGCGCACGGATCCGAGGCTCGAGTGCCTCGGCGGTCGCATCGATCGCCTCCGCCGCGCCCAACGTTCGGAGCCGGGCGTGGGACGAGGCGCGGGCGACCACGATCGGTCGAAGCTCGGCGGCGGCCGCGAGCTGGACCGCGAACGAGCCGACGCCGCCCGAGGCGCCGACGATGAGGACGGTCGCGCCCCGCGAGAGTCCGAGCTGGTCGAGGGCGCTGAGGGCGGTCATCCCAGAGGTGGGCATCGCGGCCGCCTGTGCCGGGTTGAGGCTCGAGGGGACTCGGGAGATGCCGTTCGACTCGGGCACGACGGTCTTCGGGGCGTACGTCCCGATACCGACGGGGTCGTGAAGGAACTGGCCGAACACCCGGTCGCCGACCTGGTAGCGGCGTACGTCGCGACCGACCCGTTCCACGATCCCGGCCGCGTCGATCCCCATCACCAGAGGGAACACGTGGGGCCGAGCGCCCTCAAGAGCACCGTCGGCGATCTTCCAGTCGAACGGGTTCATGCCTGCGGCCTCGATCCGGACACCGAGCTCGTTCGCTCCCAGTCGCGGCTCCGGCACCTCCATGAGCGACGGAGCGGCGCGGAACGCCGGGACTGCGACGGCGCGCATGGGGCGACCAGGACCTCGGGGTATGAAACGGGCCGGACGGCTCAACGATCGATATCGGGACCAGCGTTGATATGCCCGCTCCGTTCCCCGGATCCTGATGGCGAACCCGCGGGCGTACCTCCCGAAGTTCGTTCCTCCCTCCGGACCGTCGCGTCGAAGGTCCCGCCGCGGGGAACCCGTCGGGCCATTCGGTCGGAGATGAGGTCGACCCGCAAGCCCCCGCGACGATCGAGGATCGGTCCATCGCCGCAGGTCTCCCCATGATGGACCGCGACTATCCGATGACCCCCGGGCAGCTCCGGACGACGGTCATCGCGCTCGCCGCCGCCGGGCTCGTTGGGTTGGCGCTGTTCGGGGGGTACCTTCCCGGCCTCAAACCGGACTATTCGAACCTCGGGATCGCCGACGTGAACGGCCACGAGTACTACTGGAGGGTGATCGAGGTCCCCGCGCCGCTACCGGGGGGCCCGAACTACACGGCTCCCGAACCGATCGCGGTCGAGAACGTGACGTTCTGGATATGGGTCACCGATTGGTACAGCCTTGCAGGAGGCCACCTCCACGGGAATGCGAGCGCGTCGAACGGGACCGAGTATCCGTTCGTTCTCGTCGGCGGAGGGTTGCCCGGGACCCAGGTGACCCAGTACTTCTCGCCCGACGCGGAGGTGGGCGCCGGCTGGACCGGCGGTTCGACGGCGAACCTGTTCGTCCTGCGCTGAGGGGGCCCCGCGCCCGGGGACCGTTCAGAACGACTCGAGCTGCGATTCGCGGTGAAGGATGCGTCGAACCTCCGCCTCCGACTCGAGGACCGCGGCCCCGTGGCCCATGCGGCGCGCATCGATCGCCTCGAGCCGGTGGTGGAGCCACTCGAGCTCGTGAAAGATGAGGGGGTCCTCGAGATCGGTCCGAAGCTGACCGATGAGGTCGACCGGCCTCCGAAGTCCGCTGTAGTACGCGGAGACCCACGTTCCGAACGCCTCCCAGACGAGGTCGTCGTCGAGCACGTTGCGATGCGTGAGCGTCGCGACCAGTTCGAAGAACGTGATCACCTCCATGCTCGCGATGTCGTGGAACTCCTGCTTCAGGATCCGGTCGGCGAGGTGGCGACGGGCGGAACGCATCCGTCCGCTGTCGAACCGCTCCCGGAAGGCGATCACCGCGTTCGCGGAGTTCAGGTGCTGGGCCGTCCGGGTCTGCCAGTACATCAGGAACAGCGTCCCTACCACCAGACACCACGTCCCGAGCAGCGACCAGAGCGCGACGTTCGACCAGTCGATCGCCATCGGGACCCGGACCGCCCCCAGGGGACAGATAACGCCGCGCCCCAGACCTCGGGGGGTCATGGGATAGCGGCCCCCCGTTGGTCGGTGGGCGGATCTCTCGGCCCGGCCCGCCCTCGGGAGCGTTGCCTTCCGTGCATCGGAAGTCTCTATCCCCCCGAAGGGATGCTCCGGCATGGCCGCCTCGTTCTGTTCCCGCTGCGGAAAGCCGGTCCCGGCGGGCGCCGCCGCGTGTCCCGCCTGCGGCAGCCCCGTGGCGGCGGGAGCTCCCCCGGCCGCTGTCCGCGTGCCGACCCCCGGTCTCCCGCGGAACTGTGTGAACTGCCACACGCAGATGCGCGCGATGGGCCAGGTCAACCTGAGGACGACCGCGTGGGTCACGGCCATGGACGAGTGGTCCGGCGCGACGCCGCAGTTCGCAGACACGCTGCACCCGTTCAGTCTGTACTACTGCCCGCAATGCGGGAAATTCGACCTCTACTACCCGGGAACGTGACCGTCGCGGGCCCGACCGGCCGCTTCGACAAGCTCCCGAAAGGAGGATAGCGCCGGCCCCGCTCTCCCCGTCCGTGCCGTACGTCGAGTACGACGAGACCGAAGCCGTCTGTCCTCAATGCGGCTCCACGTTCCGTTCGCCCGAGGTCCTCGAGACCCACGTGCGCGAATCCCACGGCGGACCCGGAGGCGAGTCGGCCGCGCCTCCACCGAAGGAGGTCCGATGCTCGGTCTGCAAGACCCGGTTGCCGTCCGTCGCGGCCCTCCAGCGGCACAACCGCGAGGCGCACGTCGGCTGAGGCCGGCGGCGCACCCGGCTACTTCTCCCGCTCGGCGGGCGTCTCGGCGACCTCGTCCGGTTGCTCGACGTCGAGCCAGTGGCCCATCTTTCGCCGCTTGGTGTCGAGGTACTCCCGGTTCTGGTCGTTCGGTGGGATCACGAGCGGGATCCGCCCGACGATCTGGACCCCGTGCTGGCGGAGGTCTTCGACCTTCGCGGGATTGTTCGTCATGATCTCGATCGAGCGGATGTGCAACGAGCCCAGCATGTGCGCCGCGAATCCGTAGTCTCGCTCGTCGGGTCGGAACCCGAGCGCCTCGTTCGCCTGCACCGTGTCGTACCCGGCGTCCTGGAGCTGATAGGCCCGGATCTTGTTCACGAAGCCGATCCCCCGTCCCTCCTGGCGGAGGTAGAGGACCACGCCGGCGTCCGTCTTCGCGATCCGCTCGAGCGAGGCGATCAGCTGGTCGCGGCAGTCGCACCGCAGGGAGCCGATGGCGTCGCCGGTGAGGCACTCGGAGTGGATCCGAACGGGCACCCGCTCGCGTTCGAAGACGTTCCCGTGGATGAACGCCGCGTGGTCGCGCTTGTCGTGCTGGTTCCAGAACGCCGCGACCTGGTACTCCCCGAACCGGGTCGGGAGGTCGGCGATCGCGAGCAGCTGGACGCACGTCTCCGGCGACCCCGGGCAGGTGTGGTCCCGGTTCTCCTCCAAGAGTCGCGCGACCGTCTCGGGCGGGAATCCCATTGGACCCCTCACCCCGGGGGCCCTTTAAGGCGCGCGGTACGGGAGGGGCCCCCCTCCCCCTCGCTCCCGCTCGCCGGTCCCGGATCCGCCGAAGTTCCGAATCCCCGAGGACGCCGAATCCCCTATCGCTTTGCGAACGTGAGGAGGTCGCCCTCGGGGCCGAAGACGACAACGAATTCGAACCGGTCGGGGCCGAACGTGGCGGTGCACGTTCGTCCCCTCCGTCCTCCCGCGATCTCCAACGAATCGAGTCGGGGCCAGCCGGTCTCGGACTTGACGCGGGCGACCATGGCCCGGAACTGGGTGACGCAGAGGTCGCAGCAAAAGAACATCCTCTCGCCGTCGATCTCGGCGTAGACGTCGCCCCACGTCGAGTCGCAGATGGCGCAGCCCGAGTAGTTACGCCGCAAGGCGCGTCGACCTCTCGAGCCGGGCCATCAGGTAGTCGTCGAACAGATCGATCGAACGCAGGAACGTCGCCTGGACCCATTCCACCGCCGCCGGACCGACCGCGAACCGGTTCACGAGGTCGAGCGCCTCCTGGGAGTGCGAAACATCCGCTTCGTACCCCTCGCGGAGGAACGCCTGGGCGGCCCCCGGGATCGCGTCGCCGCGAAGGATCGACGGGTCAAAGTACGGTATCGTCGCCCCCGAGCGGACGAGCTCCCGGTTGGCGATGAGCTCGAGCGAATGCATCGCCGCCACCGCCTCGATCCACGGCTCGCCCCGAGCGATCGCCTCCCAGCCCTCGATCCCCCGCCGCGTCGCCGGCAGAGGTGCGGTCGCCAGGACCCGGGCCCGGGGGACCCCCAGGCTCTCCCCCATCCGGAGGAGCAGCTCGTAGTGCGAGGGCCGATCGGGACCGAGACCGGCGAACTCGGTCACGAGGTTGTCGAGCTCGTACCGGATCACGTCGGGCTCGTCCGTCCGGGCGACGATCTCCGCGCAGGACCGCACCCACTGTCGCAGGAAATGCTGGTGCTCGAACACGTACCCCAGCAGCACCTCGCGCGTCGGATGCTGGAGGGCCACGACGAACGGATGCGGGGCCGGGCCATAG
>Ga0187803_10000475_pt1 | contig 16091 bp, 18 predicted proteins | sample NC_wetland_sal_i_2_FD_132425 | JGI IMG/M metagenome (GOLD analysis project Ga0187803, IMG submission 132425) | Wetland sediment microbial communities from Neuse River Estuary, North Carolina, USA - Control_3 | ecosystem: Environmental > Aquatic > Freshwater > Wetlands > Sediment | place: USA...
TCCGGACCGGCTGCATGATATGCTCTCGTCTTCACGGACGTCGTCTCTCGTGTTCGGCAGGGATACGACCGGGCTGACCAATGAGGAAATCAGGATGTGCGACGTGACCACGACGATAGAAACTACCCCTTCTTACAGGGCTCTGAACCTCGGCCACGCAGTGGCGATAGTCCTCTACCTCGCCTCCAGAGGAGAAGGGAAGAGGAGCAGGGTCCAGAGCCGGAAGGCGAGGGAGGTCTTCGCTGGAAGCCTCTTCGAACTCGCTGTCGCCTCAAGGATGCCTAGGCACAAGGTGAAGAGCCTCTTCGAGGCCGGGAAGAGAATCGCAACCGCTTCGAACCTCACGGACGCCCAACTGAATCTGATGACAGGTATCTTCCGGAAGGCCCTGTCTGCCCTTGACCCTTACGACATCGACTCGAAGACGTAAACCGCCCTCCTGATCCAGCGCGTGCTCTCAAACGACAGTCTTATCGGATACTGGAAACCGATAGGCCCTGGCTGGAAGAGCCTAAGCCCCATCCCCCGCCCTTCGAGAGTTAGGGATACCTCTTCGCCGTTCATCGTCAATATCACTGGCACGACCACTACAATCCTGCCCCCAGGCTGTATGACCTCAGCCATGGAGGCCAAGGCGTCGCCGTAGACTTCTCCTGCCTGGTTAATCAGGCCGGTCGCAGTGCTGGTCTTGGGCCTGGCCTGGATTCTCGGGAGGAGCAGCGGCTCGGTGACCACTGCGTCTACCTTCGACCCCCGGAGCATTCGTGGTAGCTCCCTTGCGTCTCCCACCCGGATGTCGTAGCCCTTGTCCTTGACGGTGCCCACCAGCCATCCGAGATTCTCTCGGGCGTCCCTCACCCGGTTCGTCTTGGCGTCGAGGCCCAGGCACCGCATCGAGCGGGTGAAGGCCTCGGCCAGGATGGTTCCCGAGCCGCAGAAGGGATCCAGGACGGTTTGGCCCTTCCAGAGGCCTGAGAGGTTGAGCAGCACCCTGGCGAGCCTCGGGGACATCGAGATGTCAGAATGAGGCGTCGGTTTCTGCGTCCCGCGCTCGCGCATTGACGCGGAGTCGGGGATCCAGACGGTCGGGCCCAGGCCGATGCTGCCATGATAGGGAAACGCTACGATATCCAAGGCTGACCTCGATTGCACCTCCTCCGCGAGTAGCTCCCCGTTGTTAGGTCTAAGCAGATGAGCCTTGTTAAACCCGGCTCTTTTGACCTCGTCGAGGAGTGCCCTGACGATTGTCTCGTAGTCGTCCTCGCCAATGTCGTAGCCGCTGACAGAGAGGGTCACCTTGTCATGGAGGTGCTCAGTAACCTTCCCCACCAAGCTGCCGACCCCTGCCGAAGTTCCGTCAAAGAGCGCCATCAGAGGGGCGACCTTGTGAACTCCTGCAAGCTCCGGGAGCCGTTCCTGAACAGGCCGTCTGACCTTTAGGACTGAGACCCGTTCGCATGGAGCCTCCGCGCTCAGAACCGACCCTTCGAGCACAGAACAGGCCTCCAGGACCGAGAGCCTTCCGAAGGCGAGCACCAAGGCGACCTCGTCGGACTCGGCGAAACGCCTTGGGAGGATGAAAGGCATAGGAATCCGCGACCCCGGGCCGCGGTATTAAGGGTGAAGATTAATTAGGGGTGGATGGCGGCGAAGTAATCTCAACTGAGAAGATTTGCACGGCAAGAACTACCGGACGATCCGCGGGATGGCATACACCAGCAAGAAGTTCGCCCCTGGCGCCCCGAACCCAAAGGTGGCCAGGTTCACGACAGGAAAGGCAAGTCCTGACTACGACTACATGATCAGGTTGATATCCGAGGGCAGGGTTCAGATTAGGCACAACGCCTTGGAGGCTGCTAGGGTCGCAGCAAACAAGAAGCTTGCGCTGATTGGTGAAGAGAGCTACCATCTCCTGGTGAAGACCTACCCCCACATTATACTCAGGGAGAACAAGATGATCGCGACCGCGGGGGCAGACAGGCTTCAGGAGGGTATGCGGAAGGCCTTCGGAAAGCCGATAGGGTTGGCGGCGAGAGTGGAGATTGGAAACACTGTACTCGAACTCTGCGTGAAGTCCGAGAACTTGGACAAGGGGAAGGAGGCAATGAAGGCGGCGTCAGCGAAGCTGCCCATGAAGACGCATTCGGAGATAATCCAGCTAGAGAAGAAGATCGCCAGTTGACCGTTAGGATTGATGAGGCCAGAGTCTTCGAGGTAATCGAAGCCAAGCGGCCTTCAGTAGTGGTCGTGAACGCCCCGGGAGGACTCCTCAGGCAGACCAAGGACCTGATGGAGCGGGTCAAGGAGAAGTACGGCGTCACCTGCGTCCTCGCAGGTGACAGCTGCTTCGGTATCTGTGACACAGCCGACGACGAGGTGGAGAAGTTGCACGCCGACCTCGCCCTGCACATAGGTCACAACGCGACGGTCAAGGCTGTGGGCGACCACACATACCTGATTGACGCAGTCGACGATGCGGAGTTTGGCGAGGTCGTGGAGACGGCGGTTCCGATTTTGGCTCCCTACAAGAGGATAGGCCTTGCTACATTCAGCCAACACCTGCACCAGCTCGGGCCTGTCAGGACGAGGCTCGAACAGAAAGGGTTCGACGTCCTCGTGGGGAAGCAGAACGACCTGATGATGGAGGGCCAAATCTTCGGATGCGACTTCTCGACGTCGCAGCCTCTGCAGGACGAAGTCGACGCGTTCGTGTTCCTCGGCGAGAGCGAGTTCCACGCTGTCGGCCTGGCGCTCGCAACCGCGAAGCCGACCTTCATGCTGGACCCTTACATGAACGAGGTGACAGACATGCGGGCGGCGGCCGAGGAACGGCAGAAGAGGGCTGTGCTCGCCGTCTACAAGGCCCTGGACGCGAGGGTCTTCGGGGTAATCACTGGGCTGAAGGAGGGTCAGAAGATGCTGGGCAGGAGCAGGTGGATATCAAAGAGGCTCGAGATGAACGGGCGGAAGGTGGTGCAGATCGCGCTCAGAGATGTGACTCCGGAGCGATTGGCGCCACACCGCGAGATAGAGGCATTCGTACAGACGGCGTGTCCAAGGATATCGATCGACGGCTTCAGCTTCGACAGGCCGGTCCTTTCAATCCCCCAGGCGGACGCCCTGGTTGCCCTGATGGAGGGAAGGGAGATAGGCGAGTTCCTGCAGAGGCCGAAATGGATAGAACTGACAGTTGGACTGGTTACGCGATGAAAGAACCAAAAACGAACAGGGTCCTGCCAGGCGACAAGGTCGCCATCTCTGAGGAGTTCCTGCCCGGAAAGCATACCTACGATGATGGCGGCCTGATTCGGGCGCTCACCGTCGGGGGAGTCCAGAAGGACATGAAGAACTTGGAAATCTCTGTGAAGCCCGCGGTGGAGGCTTCCATGGTCAGGGTAGACGACTGGGTGACTGGGCAGGTCGAGGTCGCGCAGTCCAAGTCAGCCGGATTCAAGATCTACTACGTCAATGGGGCGCGCATGGACAAGGACTTCTCGGGAACGCTCTCGCTCCGCGAGTTCGGAGGAGGCAGAGGGGTCAGGAAAGGGCCGCCGGTAAAGCTGGGTGACATCGTCAGGTGTAGGGTATTCAGCCTGGTAAACGGCCTAATCCATCTTTCAGTCGACGAGGGAGATATGGGAGTCGTCTACGCCCTTTGCGGGAACTGCGGGAGGCCCCTGCTTAGAGGGGGAAGGGACAAGGCCAAATGTGATGAGTGTGGCAACGTTGAGGATAGGAAGCTGGCTGCTGACTTCGGAACGACCCCCATTCGACCGTGAGCTTATTAACAAGACGCGGAGGGCACGTTCGGAAATTGCAAATCCAGGCTACCACCGAAGATGAGAAGGGCCTCACCGTGGAAATCACAGGAGAGGACTATTCGTTGGCAGAAATCGTCCACTACGAGCTCCTCGAGGAGAAGAGCGTTACTTTCGCCGGAGTGCTCCCTCCCCACCCGCTGATTAAGAAGCTCGTCCTTAAGGTCAGGTCGCAGCGGATAAAACCGGAGAAGGCGTTTTCCAACAGCGTCGAAAGGGCGATCCAGACAACCCAAGAGCTCCTCGCAGGCGTGAAGAAGGCGCTCGGCGGTGGATCCAGCTGAAGTTCTGCCCCAAGTGCGGCACACGCCTGAAGCTGAAGCAAGTCAAGGGTCCCCGTGAGCTGTCGATAACCTATCTCTGTGACAACTGCGGATATTCCAACAAGGCAGGAAAGACGGTGACCCAAGCTACGGAAGAGGAGCTCTCGAATGTCGCCCCAATCAAAGTCGTCGGCGACAAAGAGAACAAGCTGACTTCTCTCCCCACCACCAAGATTGAATGCCCTAAGTGCGGGAACAACGAAGCGATGTGGTGGTTCCTGCAGACGAGGAGCGGAGACGAACCTCCTACTCAGTTCTACAGGTGTGTGAAGTGCAACCACACCTGGCGCAGCTACTCATAGGCCTCGTCCCGTGAGTAGATTTCCACTGCGTCCCCTCCGGTTATCAGGATATCCGCGTTGGCAGCGGGCAGGGAGGCGACATCTTCTGCCTCGAAGGGACCGTAGCGCCTAAGGTCAAACCCGACCAACTCGTCGACGTGTTTCGTGAACCTCACGCTAATACTTCTTTCAGCCTCGCTCCTGTGGGCGAACTCGATGAAGGAGGGCTGGCCTGCGGAGACCGCCTCGACGAATGCATCGAACCTCCTCTGGAATCTCCTTTGGGCAGAGCAGACGTAACGTTCCTCAGGAAGGAGTTGCAGGAACGCGTGATGCTGGGTCGCCTTTTTCGTTCTGACGACCAGGAGTTGACGAGCCATCGAATCGATCATTCTGGCCTGCTTGGCAATCAGTCGGTTGGCGACCTCCGATGTGTTCGACCCCGCTGACCTCCTGAGCTTCTGGCTGTAGATTGAAATCTTGGAATAGAAGTCGCGGGGGAGCTGCAACAAGGCGGCCGTCTGCAACTCTGCGTCCAGCGCCTTCTTCAGGTATTCGAGGGTGGTGTCTGCCATTCAGGCAACCTCCCCGAGGCCCCTCGTTAGGATTGAGACCGCAGCATATGTTGGAAGCTCGACCATCTGTGACTTGAAGGGCCCGAACTCCACCCCGTTGACCATGAACCTTGGATAGAAGTCAGCCTTGATCGCTACCGGCTTCGCGCTGAGCACCACGGGGTCCCTCTGGGAGTCGAAGCGGTCCACAGATTCGACGCGCATCTTGCACATCCCTGTGTTGCCGTGGAGGGTACCCGCCAGCCTGAAGACCCTGTGGATATCCGTGGTGACTGAGGAATCGATCATCGCTCTCTGGGATGCGACAGCGTCGGAGGCGAGCCTCTGCATCGTCCCTGGGTACTCCTCGCGCTTGCCCTCGACATACCCGTTGATTCTTCTGGACCATCCTTTGCCCTGAGGCCCGGCATCAGCGTGCCTCCGCCTCAGGGTGGAGGCGATGGTTGTGCTTGGGGGTAGTGACGTTCCTGTCATATAATCTGCAACTTCCGCCCGGCCCAGTTGGTCGAGAAGGTAGAACCTCTCGTCCGAGACCTGGAGGTGATAGCCTCTGTTGCCTGAGAAGAAAATCGTGATGGCTCTGAGCGTTACCCCGAAGTCCTCAGTTAGGAAGTCGACGACCCGTAGCGCATGTTCCTTCGCTGCTGCCATGCACACTTCGCACGTGCCGTGAAACTCCACCGCCGGTCCGCCACACTTCAAGCAGTTTGACGGCCGGGGGAGCCTCCCCGATGAAAGGCACTTCTCGCAGTACCAAAGGTCGTGACCCTTCTTGCACGGCGTCGGGATGTCTGTCGCGTCGATGTCGAAGATTAGCTCGGCGCCCAGCCACCCCTTCTCTTCGATAGGCGCTGCTGGAGATTCATATCTCGCGTTAGAACAGTAGACGGAGGAGGGGGACTGCTTCAGAATTTCCGCGACCGCTTCGCCTCCGCTTCTGAACGATAGGTGTCTTACCATACCGCCGCCGAAAGGGATGTAGCCGAACTCCCTGGTGTGGACGTCCCTTGGGAACTCAATGGATCGAGCCCGCCTGAAGTAGTATTCCCTGTACACCTGTCTGAGGAAGGAGATAGTACCAGCGTTCAATCGCCTCCAATCTTTAGGAGCGGGCAGATAAGGTGTCTGGCTCTGATGCGTGCAATGATTCAGAGAGGGCAGACCGTGATAGACGCAGTCTTGGTAATAGCAAAACGTCGGGCTCGTCTAAACTTGTCATAGAACGTGGCCTCCAAGTACGCAGAATTCGCTAAAATTTTTGCGCAGTGAACCTGTTTGCCGGCTTCTGAGCCCCGGTCAACCTGACCGCGAACTGTAAGTCAATCGCTTACCCGTGGAGCGAGGAAGTAGTGTATGCGGGCCCCTTGGTCGTTGAGCTTGAACTCCAGCCTTATCGGCTTCTTGGTCGAGAACTCTGCGAGAAGTGTGTCCGAGACTCCTCCCATCGCCTTTGAGATTCCAATCAGATAGTCGAGGGAATAGGTCGCCTTGCTCTCCGCGCCGACCTGGAGGTCGAGAACGTCGGCGTCATTCTTGTCGAGAGATATGTCTGCCTTGCCGACGTCTGACTTGCCTGAGAATGAAAGCTTGTCCTTCGTGGCTTGAATCGTCACTTGATCAGAGACGACCGAGATGTCGCTCATGAGCTTCTCGAAGATGCCCTTGGTGAGCGTAATCTTCGTGTCGAACTCGAGCTTCGGCAGAGGCGCGGCCCCTACAGTGCTCTCAATGAGATGGACGGAGAACTCGCGCTTGTAGCCGTTCTTGAGGGTCACTCTGATGGCTTCCTCTTCGCCCGCTACTATTTCGACGCTGTCCTTGGCGTCACTCCTCCCGATCAATTTTACCAGGTCCTCAACCCTTAGGCTGAATTTGAAGGGCTTGTCCGCTTCGTACTTTTCGAAACTCGAGTTGGGCATTAAGAGGTCGACCAACGCGACGTGTGAAGGGTCCATCGCCCTGAACGTGAGACCTTCGGTGGTCGCATCAAAGGTCGCTTCTTCTACGAGAGTCTTGACGGCGGCGGCAACGGCCTTCCATTCCTGGGAGCTCGAAGTCTTCGCAAGGAACAAGTTCGGATGAATCGCCTTGATTGACCTCTTCCATCTGGCATAATAAAGATTGGTCGATATCTCGGAGATCTGCATAAACCAGCGTGAGACTGTACCATTGGGAGGTGGACCTGACTCTATCCCGGCAGGGAGGTTTCATGTGGTTAGTTTTCAGACCCCGTTTTGTCTGCAGACCCACGGGCCCGGTTTCTACCCAAGGCAGAAGGCAAGCTACCGATTGACACCCTAGCGACGCGGAAGCATCAGATGGTCGAGTGATGGAGTCCGAAGAAATAGGCATTTGCGTCTCGGCCCGTGCCAGCATGGCGAAACTGTGGAAACTGAGTTTTTCGGACGGCCCAAGCCTTTTAAACGGACTGGCAGCGCCGACCATCTCGCTTTAGTGAGAAGATGAAATTCCCAAAGGAAATGCGGACCTTTTGCCCTCATTGCAAGAAACACACCGCCCACACGGTAGCCCTTTACAAGAGAGGGAAGGAGAGGGCTGGTTCGTGGGGAGCCAGGAGGCAGGCAGGAAGGAAGAAGGGATACGGAGGCCAGAAGTTCCCCGAACTGATCAGGACGGCCAAGACGACCAAGAAGGCGACCCTGCGTCTGAAGTGCAAGGAATGCAGCAAAGAGGTTATGAGAGATGGTATCAGGTTGAGAAAGGCGGAAATAGCCACATGAGGCGAGAGAGAGAGCCGATACCGAAGACGAGGAGCGAGTTCCTACTCGTCAAGTGTCCCGACTGTAATGAAGAGAGAATCCTGTTCTCGAACTCTGCCAAGGATGTGGGGTGCAGGGGTTGCGGGAGGAAGCTCGCTGAGAGCAAAGGTGGCAAGTCAGTCGTGCTGGCCACGCTAGTCAAGAGGCTAGGCTGAGAGCCCAAGCCAAGACCTGTCGTGCCCCTAGTAGTCTCCTCGTGGTCGATTCCAGAAACCTCTATTAGCCGAACACCAACGAGGCGCACTAGTTGAGTACAGAGAAACCGATGCCGGAAAGCGGCGAGGTCGTGGTCTGCACGGTTCGTGAAATCACCTCTCATGGAATCTACGTCAACCTAGACCAATACGATGGCATGAATGGGTTCCTACACGTCTCGGAAATTTCCACCGGCTGGGTTAGGAACATCGAGCGCGTGGCCAAGGTCTCGCAGAAGCTCGTCCTGAAGGTGATACGGGCCAACAGGATGCGAAGGGAGATTGACCTTTCGCTCAGGCAGGTGACCAACGAGGAGAGGAGGGCTAAGGTCATCGAGTGGAAGAGGGAAGAGAGAGCGGTGACGATAATGGGTGCTGTGAAGAAGAAGCTCGACCTTGACGACCTCCAAGCCGTATCACTGAAGGAGAAGCTAGAGGACCAGTTCGGAACCCTCTATGAGGCGTTCGAGATGGCTGCGAGGAAGGGAGAGAAGGGCCTAGTTCAGCTCGAACTCCCGGAGAAGGCCATCAAGGCAATCACCGAAACGGCTGCTGAGAAGATAGTCCCGCCCAGCTATGAAGTTGGGGCCTTGGTTGAAATCTCATCGAGGTCGCCGAACGGCATCGAGCAGGTCAAGAAGACATTGACAACAGCCGCCAGTTCAACGTCGGCCGAAGTCCACATCACCTATGCGGGGGCCCCGAAGTACAGGGTCAGGGTCACAGCTGACGATTACAAGCAGGCCGAGAAGGCTCTGGATGGAGTCTTGGAGAAGATCAAGGATGGAACAGGTAAACATGACGCATTCAGCTTCAAGAGAGAGATCTCCAGAAAACATGGTGGTGCAACTTGAAGAGTTTGATGCTGAAGTGCGTCGAATGCGGCAAATACACAATTAGTGAAAAGTGCCTCAGTTGCGGAGGCAGGACGGTTACCGTCCACCCGGCTAAGTTCTCGCCTGACGACAAGTATGCACGGTACCGCAGCCCGCTTGCCTACAATGTACCAGGCTAGCCTACGAGCCGGTAGAGCAGCACCGCAGAGAAGCAATTCAGCCCACCATTGCCCGGACAGGCGTATGGGCTGCTCATGCTGGGAGAGGCGTACGCTAGCCTGAACGGCCCCGTGCTGTTGGTGGGGTAGGTGTAGCTCAGCGGGTATGAGAACGCCTCTATGGGCGGGGCGCCGTTGGTCCCAAACCTGTACGTCTGCGACAGGGACACCGAGTTCTGAGTGCTGTTGGATGTGCTGACGATGAAGCCAGCGAACTTGAACGGGAATAGCTGGGCGAAGAGCGAGTTACTGAGCGCATAAGGAGTCAGATTGAAGTCGTCGACGTTCCCACAACCATTGGCGGTAGATACCGTGGGACACTCCAAGAATTGGGACTCGTTGAGGCCCCCGATGCGGATGAACCACTGTTTCTTGCTCTCGTCCCCGCCCCCTGGCGTGAAACCACTCCCGCTGGGCACATCCAAGATGTAATAGTTCGTAGTGCCGCCTGAGCTGCCTGAGCTCTGCAGCTGAACTATGCTTCCTGTGATGAATATCGCCACGTAGGTCGGCCTGTCTCCGCCCATGTCCTTCGCCATCTTCGCGGCTTGAGTCGAGTTCGACATGAACATCCGGCCGATTTCCGCAATCCTGGTGGAGTTTAAGGTCCCGTTGTCAGCAACGGTGGTGCGGTTCCCCATCACGGCGAACCAGTAACCGTAGTCCCACCACGAGATTACCACCGAGTTGACTGGCGTCGACTGGCTTACCCAAGAGAGTGTCTGCCTCCAGTCGTTGTAGGTGGCCTGGGAGTATATGGTCGCACCGTTGACGATGCTGACCGCGCTGTCTGCCGGGCTCTGGTCGCAGAAAATGGTATTACCGGCTGTGCAGGGAATCGGGTTCGGTATCCAGAAGGCGCCCGCTGGGAATGCCATTAGTCCAATTATGGCTATTGTGAAGACCACCTTCACCTCGTTTCTGGACGTTGCGATCTGTTTCTTCTTCACGGACGGCGTTGAACTCGGTTTGACCAATGCGAAGGCGAGCTCCGCGAAACCGACTCCTCCCAGAATTCCGAATGCGATAGACGAGTAGACCAATAGGCGGGAATAGGCCGAAGAGAAGTACAGGCCTGTCAATCCGAAGATGAGCGCGTATGCCATTGGGATGCCCTTCCGCCTGAAGGCGAGCAGGGCCCCGGCAATCCCGAAGGAGAGGAGTATCGCATACGACGTGAAGTAGTCTCCTCCTGTGGGAAGAGCCTGTTCTGCGACCGATTGGATAATTGCACTACTGCTTCTGGTCCATGGGGCTATCACGGCCAAGTACCTACCCGATATGTTGTTGACGGCGCCGAAGCTTATGAGCGCCAAGCCTGCGAGGGCGAATCCGAAGAGGAACTTGACCAAGGTCCGTCTGTAGTCTGCAGGTTTGGTCCATGTCTTGGCCCATTGAGCGAGCAAGACGAAGAGGGTGCCACCGATCATGGCCAGGCCGACCGGGTTGGTGACAATCTCGACGCCAGGCCTTGGCATGAGGGCACTGACAAAGAGTGTCGAAGCTGTGAAGGAAATTATCGCAGGAGAGATGCTTGAAAGATCTAGGTTCATGAACGGGATAGTGATGAAGAGTAGCCCAAAGGCGGCGCTGAAGTAGTCGCCACCCCCCCATGATAAGGTGGAATAGCCCGCAAAGGCACCCGCGAGAAGGGCCCGCAGAATCCTACTACGGATCATCCTCTCCTTGTCAAAAACAGTCAGCATCAGGTAGCTGGCGCAGACAAAGCAGAGGATAGCGAGTGGCTCCGACTTGAACCAGCCGAGATTGCCTCTCTCTATCAATGGAGGTGAGACTGCGAAGACCAGAGCCGCGAAGAGGCCCGCGGCGTCGCCTCCTATCCTCCTTACGAGGAAGTAGAACATCACCGACGTGATTGCGCCCAAGAAGACCGGAAGGATGACGAGAAAGTCGTACAGCGAGATCTGGACGCCGAAGATGTCGTGGACGAGAAGGTAGAGCACGGCGCCCCCGACCTGGAGACCACCCTGAGAAGTTCCGGCGACGTTCCTCCCTTCTGGGAACCATGTCGTGATGTCGTGCCAGTTGAAGTAGCCCTGAAGGTTGTGACAGGCCGTCATTACCGCCGGTCCGCAGCCCTGCGGGTTGTTGAAGAGAGCGTAGATCAAGCCGTGCTGTTGCGCAAGGTTCACGATGTGAGAAGCGGCGTAGTAGTCGTAATATGGGTCGAATTCGTTAAGGTAGAACCCATACTTCGCGGAGTACGCCCTGATTGTCACGGCGATTACAAAGACGATTGAAAGGACCATGGAAACCATCACAGCCCGCCGCGAGACCGTCGGTCTCTTTATCGCGGACTTGAGGCCCCCGACTGGAGAATCCAATTCGTTCGCCGGATGCCGTCGGGGTATTTTAATTATGGCCTTACTTCTTCAGAAGTGCATCGAGGTGAGCCGCATACCGCCTGGCGTCGAGAAGCCGTTCGCGGTCTGACGTGAAGTTCGTGGCCTTCACTTCGACGAGCCATCCCTCGGTGTACGGCGACTTGTTGACCAGCTCTGGGTGCAAATCGAGCTCCGTATTGACCTTGGTGACAGTCCCAGAGAGGGGCGAGTATAGCTCCGAAACCGCTTTGATAGATTCCACTGTGCCCATGGACTTGAATTGGACGACCTTGTCGCTGACCTTTGACGGCGCCACGTAGACGACGTCGTTAAGCGTTTTCGCGGCGTAGTCGGTGATCCCGACCCTCACTGACGGCCCCACCTCCCTCGCCCATTCGTGCTCCTTCGTGTACAGAAGGTCGTCCGGTATGTCGTAGCCCTGGAGTTTCATGTGGATGGGCGGCCAGTCGGCAGACTAATTACCATTGCCCTGCCTCTTCCAGCCGTAGAGACGCTCATCATAGAAGGGAGGCTTCACCGTCTGCGCTTCCTGGGCCGAACCGCGAATTGCGACCCTGACGCTGGCACCTGGCTCGGTCCCTTCTGGCTTGAGGCGGCAGAGGGCAATTCCTTTGTGAAGGATTGGAGAAAAGGTCCCGCTGGTCACCTTGCCGACAGGGTCAGTGCCGCTGAGCACGTCAAAGTCATGCCTGGGTATGCCTTGCTCGACGATGACACCCCTCTTCACTGCATCCGGAGGTTTGGCACGCAAGTCCGAGACCGCCTTGTAGCCTACGTAGCCCGACTTATCGGGCGAGAGGACCCACGCGAGGTCTGCCTGCAATGGGTTGGTCTGTTGATCGATATCCATCCCATGGAGCGAGAGGCCGGCCTCGAGCCTCAGTGAATCCCTGGCCCCTAGTCCGCATGGTTTCGAGATGGTGACGAGCCGGTCCCAGAACTCGATTGCCTTTCCCGGTTCACCGTTTGAAGCGCCTAAGATTATCACCTCGAAGCCGTCCTCGCCCGTGTAGCCGGTCCTGGATATGATTGACCGTTGGTGCATGACATACGTTTCGGAGCAACGGAACTTCTTCAACTGACCTAGATTCAAGTCAGTGAACGGCTGCAGGGCCTGTTGCGCCTTAGGCCCTTGTACGGCCACCATTGCCGAGGAGCCGGTAAAGTCCTCAATCTTTACACCTTCAGGGGGCCCGCAACTCTTGATATGGTCCATGTCGGTTCCGGCGTTCGCCGCGTTGACCACCAGCATGAATTCAATCTCCTTCAGCCTTAGGATCACTAGGTCATCGATTATGCCTGCCTGGTCGCTGAGGAGGAGTGTGTAGAAGGCCTTGCCGATTGGCTGCTTCTGGACTTGGGTAGGCACCAGCCGTTCCAGGAAGGTGGCTGCAGGTTCACCCCTGACCATGAAGCGGCCCATGTGGGAGACGTCGAAGATCCCTGAACTGTTCCTGACAGCCAGATGTTCATCGGTGGTCGTCGTGTACCAGAGCGGCATCTCGTAGCCTGCGAACTCCGTCAGTTTCGCGTGCTCTGAGTGGTATCGGTGAAATTGCGTCGTCTTCAACATATTCAAAACCAAGCGCCTGGTCCATTTAATGCTAATGGACCCGGCTCAGGTTTGCAATCGTCGTGAACGAGCGTGTCCCGTCCTCGGAGCCGCTGACGTGCAGCAATTGTGAGCTAAGTAGAATACGCTTTTAGCCAAGACGGTCCGTGTGATGCGCCAATGACTTACGAAATTGTTTGCATGTCGTGCGGGACGTCCCTGTACTCCGGATTCGACCTGCGGTCTCCAGGAGACGTCCTCAAAGCCGCGGATTACAGGTGCAAGAAATGCGGGACCAAGCTCTACGCTGACAAGTTTCGAGTAGATGTCAAAAGGATAGACGGATCATACTCCTAGCGGAGACTGTAGGCAAGCTCCGCCCCCGTTGATTCTGGAGTTTGGTGGCTCGGTGTCTCCTGCTTCGGGCTATACGCTGGTGGTATGCGAAAAGCCAGATGCAGCACAACGGGTCGCAGAAGCCCTGTCCGACGGGAACGCACAAGGCTCTGCGTTTGAAGGCGTGAAGATCTTCAGGTTCACCAGCCAGGGGGAGGACTTCGTGATCTGCTCAGCCCAGGGACATGTCTACGCGATTTCGGACCCTTTCGATGAGAGGACGGTCTATCCCATCTTCGATGTCGAATGGTATCCATCCAATCTCGTGGAGGAGAAGAACCTTAATGCCGCCCGCAGAATCAAAGCGATTCGCAGGCTTGCCGAGGGCGCGACCAAGTTCGTCAACGCGTGCGACCTCGACCCCGAAGGCGAGACGATAGGATTCAACGTGCTCCGGTACGCGTGTGGAGACAAGGAAGCGGAGGCCCTACGGGCGAAGTTCTCGACACTGACCAGAGATGACGTGGTGGCTGCATTCAAACAGGCGAGGCCCCAGGCGGGGCAGGGGCCTGCACGGGCGGGAAGGGCCAGGCACCTAATCGACTTTGTCTGGGGCGTCAACCTCTCCCGGGTGCTTTCCCAATCCGCGTTGAGTTCTGGGCACAGATACAGGACGATTAGCATGGGGAGAGTCCAGGGGCCGACGCTTGCTTTCCTCGCGGAGAGGGAGATCGAGATACGGGAGTGCGTACCTCTGCCGTTCTGGAAGGTATCTGGAACCTTTGGGAAGAATGGAACCCAGTTCATTGCTGGGTACTCGAATGAGAAGGTCAGGTCAAAGGTAGTAGCAGAGAAGGTCAGAGACGACTGCACAGGCAGGGAAGGCTTCGTGGTCAGCGTTGCAAGGAACGTGGCCCAGGTGCCTCCGCCCCCTTCATTCAGCACCGGCGACCTCCAGAAGGAGGCGTACAGGGCCTTCAGGTTCTCGCCTAGCCAGACGCTCCAAGTCGCTGAGAGGCTCTACCTGAACGCCGTAATCTCGTACCCGAGGACCAACAGCCAGCGCCTTCCTCCGTCAATCAACTACAGAGCCATCCTCCAGGGGCTTCAAAGGCTTGACCGCTATTCGAGATTGGCCGGAGATCTCCTTGGAGGGGCCCTGAATCCATCACAGGGTTCCAAGGTGGATCCAGCGCATCCAGCGATTCATCCCACTGGAGAGTTGCCGCGTCGGAGCCTAGGCCCTCCCGAAGCCGCAGTCTTCGACCTTATTGTTAGGAGGTTCCTCGCCGCGTTCGGGCCCTCCGCTAGGAGGGAACTGGTCACCGTCAGAATCTCTGTCGGGGAACACGATTTCGTGCTCAGTGGAGGGAGGACGCTGCATCAAGGATGGATTGGATCGTACGGCAGGTACGCGGGTATCGGTGACAAATGTGTGCCGAGCGTCGCCGAAGGCGACTCGTTAAGAGTCGTCAGGGTGGATGTCAGAGAGCATTTCGATAAGGGGCCGCCGAGGTACAACCAGAGCAGCATCCTCGAGAAGATGGAGAGGGAGAACATAGGAACGAAGGCTACCAGGGCCGAAATCATCTCGACTCTAGTGGAGAGAGGCTACGTCGAAGGGGGCAGCATGGAGGTTACCAGTCTGGGCCTTGCTGTCATCGAGGCGATGGAGAAGTATGCTCCAGCAATCCTGACAACAAAGCTGACAAGGAAGATTGAAGAGAGAATCGAGGAAGTAGAGGGTGAGGCCAGGGCGGACGCGGAACTCGTCCGGGAGACAGTCCGCTCGATAGCCGAACAGTTGGTCGGGCTTAGGGCGAACGAAAATGTGGTCGGCCGGGAGATTGACGCCGCTTTGCCCGGGACTGTTGCGGCGTCGCATGTTCTCGGGCCCTGCCCGGTCTGCAAGTCAGGGCAGTTGAGGATGATCAGATCGAGGAGCACCAAGAAGAGGTTCGTGGGCTGCTCGAACTACTCGCTGGGATGTCGGGCCTCGGCGCCCCTTCCGCAACGGGGGACTGTCGAGACTACCCCAAAAGCCTGCTCCGATTGTTCTTGGCCTGTCATCCGCATAATGGGCGGAAGGACGCCGTGGAAGCTCTGCGTCAACCCCAAGTGCCCAACGAAGCGACAGAAGAAGAAACCATGAAGTGCAAGCTGTGCAACAGGGAAGCGATTCTGGACCTGTGCAGGTATCATGAGGGGGCTAAGCAAAGGGTCATTGCAGGCTACCGCACATGGGTCAAAGCATATGGCGAGATGGAATGGAAAGACTATCTGGATAAGGTTAAACGCAACGAACAGACGGGTCAATGGGCAAAGGAGATAGCCGAAATGCTGGAAGGTATTCAGAATGATTAGAGAACTGATTAAATCTGGGTATGAGAGGACGATCGGGACCCTGAAGAACCTCCTCTGGGGTTTTCTTGGCCCGATTCTGAGGAGAGGAAACCTCCTTCCGGTGGTCTACGTGCTCATCATGATCGGGTTGGCAGGCGGCTTTGTCGACGCGCTCGCCTATCCGGTTCCGAACCAGGGCATCCTGATCTATCCAAGCGCAGGGGCTCAGACAATCCCGGAAGCGATTCTGGATTCGTTTGTGATCCTGCTTGGTGGGGCAGGCATCTACGTGACTTACATGAGCGGAAGGCAGACGACAAAGGCGCGGGCGGTCAACATGTATCTGGGAATTGCCCTCCTGCTGATTGCTGTCTCGATGTTGGCAGGAATACAGCTACTGCTGCTCAAGGGCCTCTGAGGGAGAACCTTCCATCGGGCCAGGCAGTCCCGCGTTCGCATTTCATCAGCA
>Ga0187803_10000476_pt1 | contig 16079 bp, 14 predicted proteins | sample NC_wetland_sal_i_2_FD_132425 | JGI IMG/M metagenome (GOLD analysis project Ga0187803, IMG submission 132425) | Wetland sediment microbial communities from Neuse River Estuary, North Carolina, USA - Control_3 | ecosystem: Environmental > Aquatic > Freshwater > Wetlands > Sediment | place: USA...
AATTATCCCCTTCTCCTTTAGAGTCAGAGTAACATTCTTGTCGAGGGGTGAAATGTCTCGGATTCTCGCCTGAATCCCTCCTTCCGCAAGTCTCCTGATCATCTCCCCCACATCGCTCGTTTTACTTGTAACGAAACGCCATCTGGCCGGAACCTCGGTTGAGTTGAACGGGCAGTCAAGACACATGACCGCGCTGTTCTCGGCTGACCTGCAGATACTCGGCTTCTCGAGGGCCATGAAGACGGTAGTCGAACGGACATCATTGTCCACCTCATATGCCTCCCTTACACCAACCATCTCTTGCAGTGTGGAGATTGTCTTCGTGATTGCAATCGGGGTCCCTGTGAGTTCCAACAGCATAGCCATCTCCCCTCTATACAGCGGCCAGCAATCGGCTATGGAAAGCACCGCACCATTCATCTTGGCAGCGGCCAACAGGTCGTTCCTCGATGTCACCTCAAGCGTTACTTTCTTGAACATCCCTTCTGAAATTTGTACGCGTGTGTCTTATAATTGTCGCGCTAGCCTTTTCAGGACTTGCTCTTGGATGGACTGTCCGTCCTAGATTTGGGCCTACTCAGAGAACGGTCTAGCGATATTCGTGAGGTTGGCTGATTTGTGAGTGCCGGCCCGGTGGGGTCCGCAACCAATCAGGCTCTATGAGTGGATTCCAGAAAGTCCGTTGATTGGCAAAACTGCGTACTGCAGCATGCAAGGACTGATTCACCCGTCGCCCAATCGTGCTTGTTTCCCACCCACTATTTCAACGCCGTACCGTTTGAGAATCTTGTTAGCCTCGAGTACGTGCAACGGCTGGACAAGGAACACCCGCGTACTCCCAACTCCCATATGGCACAGTTGACCGTCATCAAACCGGATGCAGAGGTGTGTCAATTCTCGGTAATCGGTAGGATCCAGGTAAGAAGGCACGTCCACTCTGATGCCCTCCACTTCGGCCGGACCTTCAGGCGCCATCATTTCTATGATGTGCTTCCTTGTTATAAGCTGAGTGTGGAGAACTGTCCCTGGCGACGCGCCCCGCGCAGAGAGGTAGCCACTCCAGGTTGAACTATGACTACACTTTCATTTGGGAGAATCTTAGAGCGTCCTTTTCGGTGAACCGCTCCGTCGATGGGTAGACCTTTGACTTGATGAGGACTTGACCGTCCGACTTGATCCGTACCTCAAAAACATCCCCAAACTTCCAACCCTGAGTAGCCCAGATGGAATGACCAACCAAGCACAGCGGACACGACAAGAGAGCGCTGCCTTCCTTCCGGATGCGTCTAAAGACAGTTGTGTAGTACCGTGCCGACTCATATCTGCTCACAAAAGTATCTGGAGGAGCTCCTTCCAGCTCGTACCGAAAGCTCTTTGCGTACCCCGCCTTGACAAAGTAATCTATCACGCTTTGAACGAGTATCTTCGGGTCGTCCGACCGCTCGATTGCCCCCAGCTCGAGCAGGTAGTCGAGCATTCCCGTCCCAATCCGGTCCAAGATGAGCTGGCCCTGCACCCCAAGCTGGTCATCTAGAGCCTTGGTCATGCCGTACAGAACCATCTCGTACAGCACCCAGTCCACCTTCTCCTTTCCCCTGGAAACGCTACTCTTGGGAAAGGCTCCTCCCACGAGTTGTCGATCCATCGGCGTCAGAATTTCGACGAGATTCGGAGGTGTGTGGTTCCCTTGCACTGTTTTGGACTGCAGTGGGATCCTTGGACCGTATCCGTTTTTGATGAGAAGTCTTCTCAAAGACCTGGCAAACTCTCTCGGGCTGTCAGGGGAGGGGACCGTTCCGGTCTCGACCAGATACTGAAGCATCATCGATCCCATCCTGTCAAGAATTACTTGTCTTTGCTCGCCCACATATTCCAAGCTCTTGAGTAGGCCATGGAGGAGGGCGTCCATCGCGGTCCGATCGATTTTCTTGTAGGTCACGTCTGGCACGCGTCTACTCACTTCAACTCACCTGCCTTCACATAGGCGTCGCAGAACTGAGCCATCTGGGCGACGACGTCCTTTCCCTCTTCCATTTCTACAAAGACCAAAGCTGCAGGCAGGCTCATGCTCCTGAGCTTCTCAGTTACTGAATGGCAGAATCTAGCGACAGATTTCGAGTCATTGTAAATCAGGAGAGTCGAAACCGAATCAACAAAAACGAATTTGACTTCCTTTTCTTCAGACATCATCTTCACCAAGGCTATGCAGAGGTCGGTAAGCTCGCGCATTCTACCTAGATAATTACATGATTCAGTTCTGCGTTCAGGTGTGTTAGTGATGGAATCGAGATACACGAGATTCCCAGGGGCCAGCCCACCCTTCTCGAATGCTCCTTGAAGGACGGCATAGGGTTTGTTCAGGGTTATGTACAGGCCCATCCCAAACCTTTCGGAGAAGTACTTTATTGCACTCATAACTCCCTCTTGATACACCACGGGATTCACACTTAGCAGGACGACAGGATTCTCTATGCTTGATGCCTGCTTGTCAATTAGTTCCCTTACGCTCAAAGGCCCGTGACTCCGTTCCATTCCTGCGTATATCAGGCCTCCTAATCTCTATACGAAGATGTCGCAGCCAGCACATACTCTCTATGCCCCCAGCATTCACTTAAGAAATCGACTGCTCTATGACAAAGTCCTGCCCCGGCCGGGAACGGAGCACCCATATGGGTGCCCTTTGTGTTAGGCGCGTAGGCAGGCGACCACGGCAAGGCGGCAGCATGATGGTGTTTTGATCTGGGCTGTGCGGTCGCCGGGATTTGAACCCGGCTTCCTTTCATTGTAGGTTCAGTGGTGCCAGAAAAGCCCGGATCTGTCCCCGATGAATCAAAGAAGCTTGATTCTGCCCCGACCGGGACTAGGGCATGATTAATCATGCCATCGGCGCTTGAGCACACTCAACCGCGCTGGTTACCCACTTTGCGCATGGTTGTGGAATTAATCTCGCGAGTGCCCAAATCTGACTCGTTCTGCGAGACCGCCCCAACGTTCTCAAACCTAGGAATTGTGTGGGCTGGTTAAATCGAGTGTACGGATTCCGAGCAGTGCGGGTGGCAACTGCTTGAGAACGCGAGCGCCACAGGTTCCAGCGGTAATAGCAATCATAGCGATACTTGTAATCAGCTTCTACTCAGCAGATAGGATTAGCGGGGTCATCGCTTCGAACGCGCCCCGTCTCATCGAGTTCACCCTCGGGGTAGCGTACCGCGATATCCCTTACTGCAACTCGCAGACCCTCGACGTGTACGTGCCAACTGTGCCGGCTGACCGTGTTCACCCATTGGCCATATTCGTCCATGGAGGAGGATGGACCGGTGGCGACAAAACGGATCTTCCTCAACTTCCCATCTTCCTCAACGCACTCGCGTCGGCAGGGTATGTCGTCGCTAGCATCGATTACCGTCTGGCTCCCATGGCTAAGTTCCCCGCGCAAATTGAGGACGTTAAGTGCGCAATCAGGTATCTTCGAGCCAACGCCCAGGCCTATGGGGTGAACACGAGCGAGTTCTTCGCGTTCGGCACGAGCGTTGGAGGGGAACTTGTCACGCTCGCTGCCCTGACAGGCGGGCACTCGGCCTTTGATGTGGGCTCCTACCTGAACCAGTCGAGCAGTTTGACCGCCGTGGCGGACATGTTCGGTCCCGCCAATCTCACGACCTGTGGCTGCTTCACAGACCCTCAGGTGCAGTTCGGCAGCGACCTGAACAAAATGGTGCTGGCCAGCCCGTCCCATTACGTGATTCCTGGTGCCCCGCCGATTCTAATCGTCCAGGGGACTGACGACGCTTGCCCGAGCCCGAATCCCTGCGTACCAGAATCCCAGTCAATTCAGCTGTACAATCAACTCACCGCTGTTGGAGACCGAACCCAGCTAGTCCTGGTCCAGAACATGGGCCACATGTTCGTGCAAGTGGGTCCCCTGCCAATCAACCCCAGCCTCGGGCAAATCGCGGACGACGTCGTAGCCTTCTTCGACGGATACAGGATGGGCAGTTGAGACATGGGCGCAAGACCAGTGGTCGATTTTCCGCCGGCCGTGAATACCGCTTCGAGGGGCTGGAGCTTGACAGTAGGTGGCTTCGCCATCTGCGCCGCGGGGCTTGTCGCGCTTCTAACGATCAATGGTGCGACGGGAGTTCCTAGTATGGCGGTAGCCCTAACATCCGCCTTGATCATTCTAGGACTCTTGCTCCCGGCGTTGGGCATGCTGCAGATGGCAAGAGCCGGCTCATCTCCTCACCCCGGCGCAAGACGCGGCTTAGAGATGTTGGCGGCAGGATTGGTCGTCCTTCTGGTGGGGGTCGTACCAATCGTCGTCATTTCATCCTTCTCGGGTTACGTAGCAGGTGCAAGTTTGATTGCTGTATCTGGGGCGTTAGCTCTCACTGGAGTGGTCTACTTCCGGAAATACGCCAAGAGTGTTGTTATCCTCCTCCTTGGAACAATGATGATTTTTTCCGGCGTGGAACTGATTGCAAGTTCGAATGTGATGGCAATCGAGTATTGGGTCTCCCAGGTGGAGAACACGATCTATGTTGACGTTGGGGCGACCGTTTCGGCGTGCGGTTGCGTCCTATCTGCGTACTCCTTCTTCGTCCTCCACGGTCGTAGCTAAGTGAAGAATGGCTCAAAACGATGCCCCGGCCGGGATTCGGGCCTGCAGGTGCGGGCTTAGGCACCGTCTCTGAGATGTCAGGCTCCTGCCCGAACCTAACCCAACGAGCCGTCGCCATTCAACACAATGCGTATAGTGGTTAATGTTGAACATGGTTAGGCATCTATGCCATCGGTTCTCCCTCCGGAACTTGGCGACTATCTAGGTAGGTTCCGACTTGGAGAGAAGCTCGACAGCCCTTTCATAGGCACGGATGACATCGGTCCTTGTGATTATTCCCGCCACCTCGCCCGTGTCCTTCGAAACGACTGGGAGACGACCGACTCCGTGGTTGATCATTCGGTCCAAGGCATCAAGCAGTGATTCGTCTGGGTGCACTACCAGCAAGTTCTGAGTCATGATAGACTTCAGTTTAGTGGAAGCCATCTGCTCCCGCGGGACCCTCAGAATGTCGCTCATGGTCACCATCCCGACCGCCTTGCCTGACTCGACTACTGGAATTCCACGATAGCCTTTGTCAAGCATGACCTGATAGGCGTTGGCCGCGTTGTCGTTCGGCGTGAGAGTCAGCACGTTGTGGTTCATCGCGTCGGAGACGAAGATCTTGGTAAGGAGCGGTACGTTGTATTCGCCTCTATGGGCGGGAGAATCAGACCGGCGAGGAACTTGGCTCTTGTATATGGTGTACTTGGAGCCAGTCACGAAGTAGGATATCACTACGGCCACCATGGAAGGCACCAGAAGCGACAGCGTTCCGGTCATCTCGCTCACCATGAGTATGACAGCGATTGGAACTCGGCCGACTCCTGCGAATAGAGCCACCATGCCGACTATGACCAAGGGAGCCGGCACAGGTATCATCCCTGGGACCAGCGAGTTGAGCACGACCCAGAACGCGGCTCCTACGAATCCGCCTATCACCAGAGACGGAGCGAAGACTCCCGCGCTTCCGCCCGACCCAACAGTCAGCGCGGTAGCGAAGATCTTGAAGACCACGATCAGCAATAGGACGGCCAGAATGGGAAGCGCGAAGTAGTTGGTGCTGACGAGGCTCAGTTTCCCGTCAATGAGGTACTGGAGGAACCCGTAACCGAGACCCATTACTTCCGGGAAGAAGATCCCAATCGCACCAGCGAGAGCCATGCCGATCGCTGGCCTGAAGTACTTCGGGATGGTCAAAGATGAGAATAACCCTTTGACTCGATAGAAGACGAATGTGTGTGCCCGGCCAACGAGCCCGCAGGAGAGGCCGAGAACTGCGTAGAATACCAAGTTAATCGGTTGCGTGAAGGTGTAGGAAAGCGAGCCCCCAAAGATTGGAGTGTACCCAGCAAAAGACGCGAAGATGACATAGCCGACGGGGGAAGCTATGAAACCGGGAAGAAGCGCCTCCACCTCGAAGTCGCCTCCGCTGTAGAGTATCTCGCCGGCAAGAATCGCGCCTCCAAATGGAGACTTGAAGATTGCACCTATTCCAGCGCCTATGCCAACGGCGACCGCGATTCTCCTGTCTCGGACCGGTAGCTTGAGGATGCCGCCTATGAACGACCCAAAACCTGCTGCGATCTGAGCCGTAGGACCTTCTCTACCTCCGCTCCCCCCTGACCCTATGGTGAACGCTGACGCGATGGCCTTCACCACCGGGACCCTCTTCCGTATGACCCCGTTCCTCTGATGAAAGGCTGCGATGGCCTCATCCGTCCCGTGACCTTCTGCCTCGGGAGCGAAGGTGTAGATTAGAGCACTTGCGACGAGACCTCCCACAACAGCCACTATAGGGATGAGGAGGAAGTCTGGACGAACACCTAGAATTGCGGTTGCCTCGCCGGCAGGGTTGGGGGGGTAGAATCCGGTCGCACCCCCGAGAAGACCATTTGTCGCTACTTGGATCATCTCGTAGAACACGATTGCCCCTACGCCAGCAATGGTTCCAATCAGGATTCCAACCAGTGTCCATTTCGCGAGGTAGTTGCGTTGAATAATTCTATTGATTTTGGAAGGAATCCCTGACAGACTTCATTGTCGCCCCCTTAAGCGAAGTAGAATACGGGCCACGAGGTGCCAAGAGCAAAGGCTGCGAGGGACACTGGTTTCACAAATCTAGCGACGTACAGCACATGAGAAGACAAACCATTGCAGGGGCTGAAGGAAGCGGGGATAGCCGCATGATTCTCAGCAAACGGAATCAAAGTTCGACCTTGCACGGACAGTTAGGTTCTTTTTAGTGTTTCGATGTATCAAAACGATTTCATAAATCGAAATACTTAAGGAGCCTGAGCTCTGCTCTTAAAACAACAGAAACAGGTTCTGAAATTGAAACTGGTTCAGACGATAGCCGATGCGGAAACGGCGAAGCTGCTAGCTGACCCTATGAGGCGGGCAATACTCAATATTCTGCGACGGAAGGCGTTAACACAAGCCGGGCTCGCAGAAAGTCTCGGGCTGACTGATGCGACCGTCAGCCACCATCTGAATCTCCTGAGGAATACGGGGTTACTCTCAGTTGCGAAGGAAGAGGTCGAAGGGCACGGCATAGTCCAGAAATTCTATACCCCATCCGCCTATCTATACGTCCTCGATGTCGACAAACTTCCTAGAGAAGTGGCGAGGTATTACTATCCGATAAACATCGAGAGGGCAAGGGGAATCCTAAGTGCCTTACCGGCTGACGGCGCTTCCCGTTTTCGCGGAAAAGATGTCGATGCGATTGGAGAAGAGTTCACAAGGATGATCGTAAGGGCTGCCCATCGGTACACGAATGTAAAGGTCGAAGAGGGCGAGGGGGAAGAACTGGTACAGAAGATGTATCGTGAAGCACTCGCCGAAGTCCTGAAGATTACAAAAGTCGACCCCAAATCAAAGAAGTGAAGGAAGTTGCTGCTACAGAATTGGTGGTTCACGACACTTATCGGGACAAAGAGGCCCATACAGCCACCGTTAGGGGACGATCTGCGGTGTGACGTCCTGATCATCGGAGGAGGGGCGGCAGGCCTCGCAGCGGCGGCCAGATTCATCGGGACCGGGAAGAAGGTAGTGCTCCTCGAACGGAACATATGCGGCGGAAGCTCGACAGGGAAGAGCGCGGGATTCCTGACGCCCGACAGCGAGTTGGAGCTTTCCCAGCTCGTTAGGCGCTTCGGCATTCACGGAGCGAAGGACTTGTGGGAGGTGCCGGTAAAGGGAGTCGAACTCATGCTCTCGCTCATAAAGTCTGGCGGAATCGACTGCGATCTCCAGAGGCAGGACAGCCTCTTCCTTGGAAAGGGCAAAGGAGGTCGGAAGGATGTCACAGAGGAGGCGAATTCAAGGCGGCTCCTCGGTTACGATTACAAAGTCTACGAAGGGGACTCCGTACGCTCCGTAATTGGCTCGTCAGGATACTCGGGGGCAGTCAGGTACAAGGACACGTACGGAGTCGACGGGCTGAGGTACGCGCAGGGAGTAAAGAGGATGCTACTTGACGGCGGGATAGACATCTTCGAGTCATCGGAGGTGATCGGCTTCTCCGGCCATAGGGCCAGAACACACATGGGCTCGGTCACGGCAGACCAAGTCATATTTTGCGCTGATAAGCTTCGGCCAGAGCTCAGCAATTACTCCTGGAACGTCTACCACGAGCAGACATTCCTGTCGATCACGGAGCCCTTGAGCCAGGCTGACCAGCAGGCACTGTTCCCTGAGGAGCCCTTCCAATGCTGGGACTCTGATCTGGTCTACTCCTATTACAGACTGACGGGCGCAAAGAGGTTGTTGCTCGGAGGCGGAAGCCTGTTCACCACCTACGCCAAGAATGACACCACGACCTCGAACGTCGTCGACCACGTAATCGGTGGTTTCAGAAGGATGTTTCCGACCCTTGGTGGGGTGAAATTCATCCAGTATTGGATGGGCCGGATAGACATGACGAGGGACCTCCTGCCTACGGTGCTGAAAGAGCCTCAAGCTCCATGGGTACACCACGTGCTCGGTTGCGTCGGATTGCCATGGGCCACGTTCTGCGGAGACTTTGTTGCTAGGCAGGTACTGGCAGAGCAGCAGACGGGGGATGAGAAGTACTACCAATACTTCAACGTCGATAGAAACTTCGCCGTACCTATTTGGCTGGAGAAAATTCTCGGAAAACGAATCGCCTTTCCACTCAACAACGCTTGGGCAAAGTACCGCCAAGTGGATGTCCATGGTGATGGCTCATCATGAAGTGTGTTTCAGGGTGAACTAGATAGGTCAAATCCTAGACTTTGGATTTCGATTTTTCCATCTTCGTGTCACTCGCCCTGCTCTTCGGCATCGCTGCCAACTTCAGGGCGATGGACGGCTATTCGTTTCTCAGAAGCCTGATCTCGTCGCTCGAGGGCAGACTGGGTGTCCTTTATGCAATCGTTCTTGTTACAAGCGTCTTTTCGCCCATAATCCTGAACGATGTTGTGATTCTCATTCTGACTCCGGTGCTAGTAAGATACGCCAAGCAGTTCAAGGTCGACATTGCACCGCTCCTTGTCGCAGAGATTTCCTTCACGAACATAGCCAGCTCCCTCACTCCGTTTGGAAACCCTCAGAACCTGCTCCTGTGGCAGGCTTCGGGAATCTCTGCCAGTCGGTTTGTTTCCGGAACTTGGTTACCCCTGGCCGTCTCCGGGGTTCTGACCGCGGTTTCTCTGTATTTCTTCAGAAGGAAGGAAGGAGGGGCGAGGGAATTCTCGGCTCCAATTCTGCCGCGCCTACCGCTCGTATACCTTATCATTGTGGGATTGACGATCTTCTCTCTGGACACCTTGGGGCTTTCAGGTGTCCTGACACTCGGGATTGTTTTCGTTCTTGGTCTCCCGTTCACCTATCGTTCGCCTCGCAGGTTGTCGAAGGAGTTCGACTACAGGAGTCTATTGATTCTCTATCTGCTTATTGGGTCAATAGCATTTGTCGCGGCACTCGCTCGGCCTGTCCTGATTCCGTATGTAGGACCGGCCGCAGCAGGGAACCAGCCATACTCAGCCCTCTTCGTCGGGTTGACATCGAACTTGATCAGCAACGTCCCGGCGACGCAGTTGATGTTGGGAACGACCGCAATCTCTCAACGGGTGGCGCCCATGTTGGCGGTGGAAGCAGGCTTGGCTGGCAACATCACCCCCATAGGTTCGTTTGCGAATATACTCGCGTTGATGATGGTGAAGCGAGGCGGCTTACCAATAAGGAAGGCCATCCTCCTGCAGGCAGCTGTGGGACTGATTTCATTCTTGCCGGCACTTCTGTGAACCCTACCGCTACGATAACTCAATATGCTCATGGTGTCAAATGGCTAGCCCGAAGGAAACCTCCGACAGGTTTGCCTCAGACCCAGTCTTGCCTACAGAGGCAGGAACACACTCTGTTTGACAAACGGAGTTCATGACGTGCTTGGATTGCCCCGGCCGGGATTCGAACCTGCAGATACGGGCCTAAGCGGCGAGAAGTTCGAACTTCAGCAGTCAACTCTGGGCCAATAATGGTCAACGACACTCCTTCTAGGCGTCCCCGGTGATCTGTTTCAGAGACTTCCGATGGCTTCGAGAATGTGCCTATCTTTCTCGATTATCTCCGATAGGAGACGGCGGAACTCCCCTTCAGGGACGTACGAAGGCTCTGATTCCATGTCCTTTCAGCCATTCGACGACCTCCTCAGTCTGATAAAACCCTTCTCGAATCCCAGTCAGGACCCTTGGGTCGACCTCGATGTCGAGCGTCTTCCCATTCGCCTTGAGAAAGAGCTTTGTTGCAGCGTAGGCTGTTCTCCTGTTTCCGCTGACGAATGCGTGAGCTTTCGTCAATTGAATCAAGAGAATTGCTGCCTTCAAGTAAGCGTCTCCCTCCTCTGCTTGTACCTTTCTTAAGACGTCTTCGATCTTCTGGCGACTGGCAACGCGATGAGAGTCTGCTCTCTTCAACCTTATCTCCTTCAGTACATTCTTGTTGACCTCTATGATCTCGTCCAAGGTCAGATATTTCGGTTCGGGCAACGCTGCGCTCGCCCTTCGTTGTCCAGGGACTAAGATAAACGAGACTCAATAGCAATCTTGACCGGCCGGGATTCGAGCCTGCAATTGTGGGCCTAGGCACCTTCTGAATAGTCAAGCCTCTACTCGAAACTAACTCGACGAGCCATCGTCATTCGATTCAGTGCATATAGTGTTGAATGGAACGATTACTCTGTCCTAGCGGAGACGCAATGAACCCCATGCACGGCCCAAGACGACATATCGAGTTGTCTAGTTAGCACGATGATTATTCTGGGAAACGACGAACTCGCAATAGGGATTTCCCATCGAAGCACATCTAACTTCGGTGCAATCTACCTCGATCCCAAATATCCCTACGCTTAGGCCCACTAGGTATCCCCTGAAGAAGTGGCCTTTGGGTCGAGAAGCCTTCAAGGACGTGCATTCGAAGCTGTCTTGAATCCTGAGGCCAACCCTTAAGGGCTCAAGGGTGAGTTCCGTCAGTTCGGGAACCCCCCACCCTTCAGTTGAGATGAGGTGGACGAGTTCATTCAGGTTTCGCACCAATGCCTGTTTGCCAAGACGGTCGACGAGAATCCTTGCGTCGCTTTCCCCCATAGTTCGTCCCATCTCGAAGAACACAACAGATGCGCCAGAACCGAAGACGCTGTCGAATCTTCGAATCAGTTCGGCGAAATTCTGTCTCCTGAAGACCAGAGCCTGCTCGCCGGTGTTGAACCTAAGTGGATATCGTCCATTGCTGACGACGACCCCATCGGCGCCTTCGTGAACATTGGCCTTGACGACCCGGGGGACTCTCCGTATCTCGTCCAGGACCTTCTGCATTTCCACCGACTTGTCGCCGTTTTCCGCGAAGAAGCTCCATACACTGAGGTTCGTCCGGGGGACGTTCTGCGACTCGGAGTTTACGAGATTGAACTTCATGCCCGCCAGGACGTTCGCAGCGCTCGCCAGCGCTCCGGGGACGTCCTCGAGAGTCACGGAACCGGCGAAGACCCTCTTGCCACGATTGAAGTGATAGGCCATGAAATCCCTGGGCGGGATGTCATCCGGTTCTTTGTTCGGCATTTTCACTTTTCCCAACAAATGCATGGATATACAATCTTCGTGTAATGTCGAATACTTTCAATCGTGCTTGAAATACAATCGAACACAAATTAATGACCGCTGTCTTCCCAGCGCATGAGAAGAGTTGGCAAAGAGCACCATCAGGACAGTCAGAATTGACGAAGACCTGAACCAGGCAATCGAGAAGGTAGCCCGCCAAGACAAGACCTCCGTGAACTACGTGGTAAATTCCGCCATCCGAGAGGCGGTCGAGTGGACGACAGTCATTCCGAAACTTGGGTTCGCGACGTTCCCGAAGTACATCACCGACAAGCTCCTTGACAGGCTCACAGACGAAGAATGCGAGGCCTTGGGCCGCCAGATTGGCCGGGAGTTCCTAAAACCGTTTGTGGAGTACAGGTTCGAGAAGCCCACCTTCGAAGACTACATCGAAACGATCAGAGAGTTTGCGAAGTACACCGGTCAGTTCAAAGTGCTGACGAAGAGCCGAGGCGAAGGAAAATTCGTGTTGATCCTCGAACACGGCTCGGGAGCGAAGTGGTCTCATCTATACAAGGGGACAGGCGAATACGCGCTCAACCCGCCATTGGCCAAGAACAAAACCATAGAGCTGACGGACAGCCATCTGATCATAACTTTCAGCTGACGAGGAGCAACTGATGCTAGGTGGAAATGTACCTCTTGCCTTGCTACCAAGTGGTCCAGAGGTCATCATGTAGCGCTGGGACATGTATTCCCGGCGGAGGCGCAACGAACCCTATGCAGGAAAGGCCTGACTCGGTCCCCTTCATGCGCAGGTTGTCAAATAACCGACGCCAGCTCAGGGCGACTCTGGTCTGCCCACATAAGGCTTGGTCAGGCGAAATAATTCAGAACAATGCTCTGTTCATCTAACACGGAGTCTATTCCGAGCTTGGATTGCCCCGGCCGGGATTTGCACAGCCTTGTAGATTGCCCCACCAGAAATTATGTTCGAGTTAACAGCGCGCTCCAGTCGCTCTCATGACATCACACGGAATTGCCCGATCGCCCTATCACCCCACGCGTCGAAGGCGACGACCGTGTACTCCTTACAGGGAATTTCTGGAACGAATGTAGACCCGAAGCTCCTCGACATGAACAGTTCCGTGCTAAAGTGATTAGGCGAGGGCGATAATTTGCCAGACCGCTGTTAGATGTGAAAGAACTGCTCCGCCTTTGTTCAACTTACCGCACCAGGCTCGGAGCCGACCACAGCCGGATTGAACCCCTTGAAGATAAGCCACACCGCGATAGCCATTTCCTGCACAGCTATCGGGAGCGCCAGGACGACCTGGGGTGTTGACAGAGGACCGATGACACCGAAGAGACCCAACAGGCCCGCAAACAGCGTCATTGCAGCTCCGACAAGACCCCAACCAGAAAGCCATCGAGGAACAAGCCTCGCCTGATAGAAGATGTAGTAGTACGACAGCGCTCCCAAACAGAAGGCGAGCAAGGACGCCACGTTGGTCGCCGAATGATACGCTGACAGAAGCACCGTCCCTGTGGTCTGAAAAGAGGCATCGGGAGAAGCTGCCTTGACGAAGTCTTGGCTCAAACTCAGCAATGACAGCAGGAAGACCACACCGACTATGTAGAACACTCCCTCTATGAGTCTCAGGCCGACCGCTCCGAGAGCCAGGCCTTCATTGTACTTCCTCAGAACCGGAAAGAGCGAAATCGCGATGGTGGCGGATGCGATGGCTGCGATGAAGGCAAGAAGAGCCCCGACCGTCACTTCGTTTCCGTTGACGGAGACAGTCGAAAGATAGTTCGAGTCATTAATATGGCTCAGAAAGGGAGTGCTTGCCAGGCTTGCGGCTGTTGCGACTATCCACAGCACTCCCGCGATTCTGGCGGTGCTCCTGTAGGTCAATTCTCTCCCTTCAAAATCCTAGATTCCCCTCGACACATGTGAAACCACCACGGAATTCCCGGTCCTGAAACTTATGGATATCCACAAAGTCGATTTCATTGGGACCAATTCTATGGAGCCATTTGGCCAACAGGATTGGACCATTTCCACGCAGTCCAGATAATGACGAGGAATGTTACAAGGTCTATGACCGCAAAGAAGGCGTAGTGAGCTGATGGAGTGGTAGCCAACAGCGACGCAACAACTGCGACGATGTTTATCGCACTCACGATAATGTTCACCCAGCGATTTGTTGTGTACCCTAACACCCTTGTCAATACAACCATGACGATCAGGGTCTCCACGAGTATCGACGCCCCTAGCAGGGCCGTTTGGTCGAGGTTACTCACTATGGTCTTGTCGAACAGCGTAAGCACGTCCCCATAGACGTAGTTGAGGGTCGCGAATATCCAGAGGGTCTGGAGCTTCGTTCTCGTGTCCCACGTTTCGGGTTTCAAATCCTCATTGCACCTTCGATAGTCTGTACGTCTTCCATCCTGAAGTCATTCTCTATTCGCTGGTCCCTTAGGGAGCGATTGGGAACTCATGATATGTAATTAGTCCCTAACCTGTAAGGATGGAGACCATCACCAGCACCCTAAGGACCCGGCCGCTGTGCTCATTGTGTCACACAGCCCGACCCTCAGATTCCGGTCTTAGGATGTCAACGGTTGCACCGGTGAGAACTCGGCACGACCAAGCATCGTAGACCAAGATGGAGTTGAAGTCAATGCGATTGGCAGTGTGGAATGTGGGACATAGGCTCCTATTTCCCTGCACCCTCATGGGAAACTCCAGATTTGGCCCGAAGAAGGATGCCCCGGCCGGGATTCGAACCCGGGTCGCCGACTCGAAAGGCCGGCATACTCTCGGTACACTGGGTTTGACCGGACTATACTACCGGGGCTGAACGGGGCCATGGGTGTCAGCAATTAGAGCTTTCGTGCTATTCAGGGGTGAAGTAACACCAATCCTCTAGATCGTCGATCAATCTGAGCTTTTCGTCTCGGCTCGGAAGGGGGACGCTTCCAAGTCTCAGGATTCCGTCTCTCTTCAGATACGAATTCCTCGTCGCGTGCGCACCGACGACCTCCAGCGTTGCCAGCGCTTCAGAGACGCTGAGGTTTGATTCGTAGAACCGCCTCCTGCCGCTTATTCGCGGGATCGATTCGTCAGTTGGGAAATCGGTCAGTAGTCCGCAGTCCCCCTTTGCCCTCCTCATCATGAAAGAGGCGACCGTGTGCTCGTCTGGACTCAGTCCGCACTGGCCTGATGCACGGAGCTCATCCCAAAGAGAGGATTCCATCCGTGTCGATAGACGAACGAGAGTCCCGCCGCTGACTCTCGACAGCTTGTAGTACATTGATTCAATCCTTCCGAGAGGCGCCGGCTCTTTGGGGCATGCGAGTATGTCGGGCACTGCCGGCAGGACGGCGTCTGAGGGGTCAGACGAAGACCAGCAGAGACCTGAGGGGGAGATGTGTATGGTCCCTTTGCTCGATTTCGCGGTCATTGATCCCCCTTTCTCTACAGAGTATCCTTTCCTCTCGAGCCTTCTTGCGAAGGTCTGCATTTGCCTCGAGTTCAGCTTCGGGAGGAGGAGGTAGTGCCGGTCTCTCAGCTGAAGCTGGTAGATCTTGAAAGGGGGCAACGTTCCTGCGGTTAGGCATACATAATATATACAAACCTAAACTACAGAAGCTCGAGTGTTTCGAGATGGTGGAAGACAGGGTCGTCTCGATGGAAGCGCTCGAAGCGCGTATGAGATCCTACGCCCTGCGGGTGAACTCCGCCCTGTCGCGAGAGCTCAACCTCTACACACATTCGAGGTTCTACGACCCGCTCGTCTATGCAATAGAGGGGGGGAAACGCGTCCGCCCCGTCATGCTAATGCTTTCGGCCGAGGCCCTAGGGTGCAAGGACAACTCCGTCCTTGGGGCGGCAGTCGCGGTCGAGCTGCTGCATACCGAATCGATTATTCACGACGACGTTATTGACGAAGAAAAGGTGAGGAGGGCCAAGATGCCCTTTCACATGAAGTATGGGTACAGCGCATCCCTCCTCAGCGCAGACTTCGTCTTCGCGATGATCCTGGCTATCGCCGCACGGTATGACGATAGGAGGATTGCGGAGGAGGTCAGCAGCGCGGCGATGCAGATGGCCGAAGGAGAGTATTCCGAGCTGACTATTGACCCCCAGATCTACAAGCTGACCTGGGACGAGTACATCAGGATAATCACCGAGAAGACTGCTTCCCTCTTCGAGACGTCGGCGAAGCTCGGGGCGCTCATCGCTGGCGGGGACGAGAAGGAGGTGGGGGCCCTCGCAGACTATGGAAGATGCATAGGCATTGCTTACCAGCTAAAAGACGACCTGCTGGATTGGCGCTCAAAGGACAAGGTGTCTGTCGGTCTGCTTAAGACCCACAGCGAGAGCGAGGTCGTAGGCAAGATGACAGCCCAGGCCG
>Ga0187803_10000477_pt1 | contig 16063 bp, 21 predicted proteins | sample NC_wetland_sal_i_2_FD_132425 | JGI IMG/M metagenome (GOLD analysis project Ga0187803, IMG submission 132425) | Wetland sediment microbial communities from Neuse River Estuary, North Carolina, USA - Control_3 | ecosystem: Environmental > Aquatic > Freshwater > Wetlands > Sediment | place: USA...
AGTCAGCCAAATATCACCCAGGGGCCACCCTGAAGCGAGGACCAGTGGCTCTCTTCAGGAACAGAGTGGAGGCAGGCAGGAAGCTGGCAATGGCGCTAGCTGATTTCAAGGGGGAGGAGGTAGTTGTTCTTGGGATCCCAAGGGGTGGGGTAGTCGTGGCAAACGAGGTGGCCAGAGCACTGGGCGCGCCGTTGGACTTGGTTGTCACGAGGAAGATCGAGGCGCCAGGGGAGCCAGAGTACGCCTTGGGCGCAGTCACCCAGGAAGGGGACGTAATCATGGACAGGCAGGCAGCCGAGTCGCTGGGAGCCAGCCAAGCCTACCTGGAAGACCAGATTCGTAAGAAGAGGGAGGAAGTCAAGGAAAGAATGGAGAGGTTGAGGGGGAATGCTCCCTATCCCGAGATTGAGGGGAAGGTAGTCATTATCGTCGACGATGGGATAGCTACCGGAAGTTCTGTGGGCGCCGCTGTGATTTCGGTAAAGAAAAGGAAGCCCAGGGAGATTGTCGTAGCAGTGCCAGTGGCGCCTGCCGATTCCGTGAAGACGCTTTCAGAGGAGGGCGCGAAGGTGGTATGTTTGGAGACGCCTAGGCTCTTCTTCGCCATCGGAGAGTTTTACGGGGACTTTAACCAGGTTGAAGATCTGGAGGTCAGGAGAATCCTCGATGAAAACGCGGCAGGGCGCCGCTGAGCCTCGGCCACTTTAATACCGCCGGCGCTGTGGTCCTCTCAATTGGACGTCCGGAGGTTCAAAGCAGACCTCTACGAGCTGGCCTCCAAGGCCTGCGCCCACGACGACCAGGAGGTCCGCTCGAAGGTCTTCGGGATAGCAGACACGCTGGTGACACTTTACAAGAAGAACCTGGTGAAGATCAACCACTCGGCCCTGGAGCTCGTCTGCGCGAGGAGCTTGGTGAAACAGGGGTACGCCGTGAAAGTAGAACATGGTCTCGACGAGACCCTTGTCTGCGACGTCATGGGGACCCGGGGAGACGGGACGCTCATTGTCGAAATAGAGACGGGGTTCATCCCGCCGGAAGCTGCTCTCGAGCCCTCGTCCTACGCACGGAGTCGCATAGCGAGTAAGATAGCCAGGTACAGCCGGTTCGCTGGGAAGTTCGCCCTGGGTACGACGCCGTCCTACATCCTCGACCTGCCCGAGTTTTTCGTGAAGCCCCCGAGAGTCCGGAGCCCTGTCGAGGCTGCTGGAATCAAAGCGCTGACGGATGTGCGTTACAACAAGCCACCCATCTCCATCGACGAGTTGGTGCAGGCACGGGTGCATGCAATCTTCTTGATTGATGTCGATTCGGCGAGCACCCAGGAGATCGACCCGGAAACATATGTGGCCAGCGCCTCGGGATTGCTGAGCTGGCAACGGATCGCCGTCGGCGCCAGGGGCGCTGCGTCCTTATCTGCCACTGGGTCCTCTATCCCGCAATGGAGTACTGGATCGAAATCAACCTGAACGCTGAGGTCGCATCGCAGGACGGAATCCTGCTTGACGTCCTGCGGCCGTACGTCAGGCGCCTGGAAAGGAAAGGTGAGCTTCTCAGCTTCCATTACTTTCGCGAACCCGAAATCCGATTCAGGGTGAGGCTGAAGAGCGGTCGGACGCAGTTGAGGGAGAAGAAGAACCTGACGCGCATTGCCGAGTCCCTCGTGAAGAAGAGGCTTGTATCAGAATGGCACTTCGGCAATCACGGCGAGAAAGGGGTCGCATACTCGGGGGAGGAAGACAGGTACGGCGTCAACGGATGGAGTGTCGCTCAGGACTACTTCCGGGACGGATCGGAAACCGCGTTGCGGCTCCTCGAGCTGAAAAGGCACTCGCGGCTAGAGAGCCCTCTCTGGGCCAGGGGGCTCGGTAACCCATGGGAAGGGGGCGGACGGAACCCATGGAGGGAAAGGGAAGAGGACCCTCTCGTCTATCACTGGAGCAGGTACGTACACCTGTTCTCGAACCAGCTGGGGTTCAACATGGAGAGGGAGGCTGACCTCTGCCAGAAACAGTCCAAGAGATACAGACAGGTCACCAAGGAATTCGGATTGATGTGGTAGCCTAAGAGACACCGACTAGGCCTGGACGTCTTTTGAATAGTATTCCCAGATTTTCCTCTGGGCCTCTTTGACGTAGTTCATCTCCGCAGCCGAGAGCTTGGGGTCCGACGCCTGGGAGAATGGCCTTCTCAGGGAGGGCGGGAGCCCGTCGTCGCAGAAGAAGCCCCCTCCGGGATAGCCTGTATCTCTGCGGACGATGATTGCGGCAAAGCCGGGGGCTCCCCTGGAGTACTCGTCCTTGTCCACAGCGACTATGGCCTCGAAGAGCGGGCGTCCCCGCGAGATTCCCATGATTTTCATCAGTTGCCCGTAGGTGAGTGTCCCGCGAGCTCTGGCTGCCTTGAGGAGCTCCTGTCTGAGAATCTCTAGTCCTGGCATGGGCATGGAGAACACGAATGATGATTCACTTGTTGACCGCCTCGGCAGAAAGGCAGCGCCTTCTGATCAATTCGTCGACGCGCTTTGCCAGTTCGTCTCTGATTCCCCTGAGCTCTTCAAAGGTCTTCCCTGATGCTCCGGGGAGAGGCCAGTCTTCCCCCTTTCCCTCGGCGCCGATGGGACACCGGTCCAGGCAGCCGAACGTCACCACCCGCGAAGCCCTGGCGACCATCGCTGCTGTAACGACTCTCGGTATTCTCTCTGTTAGGACGATACCCATTTCCTTGAGCAGCGGCCTGACGGCTGGGTTTACTGACGCTGCCGGGCTCACACCAGCGCTCTCAGCATGCCATCCTGGCGGAGCCCTCGAATTGAAGAGTTCCTCGGACAGGACGCTCCTGAAGGTGTTCTCAACGCAGACGAAAAGAATGGTGTTCGCGATGGCTTCACGATGCGGTCCGGTCATGGTGGTAGTTCCTTCCCAAGTGTCAGGATTCCAAGCTTTTCGCAACTTTGAACTGGTCGCCGACTATTGCCCTCATGTTCAGGAGCCCCAGCGGCTTCCCGTGGTCTGTAACGAACACGGTCCTGATCTTGTGCTTCGCCATCAGCTGGACGCCATCCGAGAGGGGTTCGTCCGCTTCGATAGAAATCATCGGCGAGGTCATGATCTTCCTTACTGGGATGCTGGAAGAGAGGAGGTCGTCTGCGGCGATGCGGTTCAGCACGTCGCGTTCGGTGAGTATCCCTCTGGGTTCGCCTTTGATCAGCACGAGGATGTTCCCGGTCCCCTTGTCTCGCATCATCTGGGCAGCCTTCAGGACTGATTCGTTCGCATCGATCATAAGAGGGTCTGTCTTGACGAAGTTCCGGACTGTCGGAGCCTTCACCTCCGACGCTTCAATCCAGAAGGTGAGGGAGTAGTGACAGTTGGGACACTCCTCCGGCGTATTTTCTCCTTCGAAGATGTGACCGCAGCGATAGCACTCCCACTTGGTCATGCACGTCGAAGTGATGTTCCGTGGTATATTAAGAAGGCGGGGTCGAGCTGGCAGATGGGACCGCTTCGTCCTTCGGAGCAAGGGCGATGAGCCTCCTCGCCTTCTGCTGGCACTGGGCTGCGGTGTCGGTGTAGTACTTCCAGGCCGTGTAGTTCTCCTCTACCTTTGAGAGCAGAAGAAGTATGTCGGCGGCCTGGAGGTAGCGCGAGATCGCAGTCTCTCCGCTTCCTTCCTTTTCGTTGACCGCGGCTTCGGACATCAGCTCCCCGGCGTACCATCTGAGCTTCTGAGCGCGGGTCATTGGTGATTTGGGGGCTGCCTGCATTGCTCCGAGCGGCTCCAAGGGGCGCAAAAGACGACCTAGTCGAATTTCCTAGACGAAGATGAGAAACAAGGCGGAGTCGATGCAGGGGCACCCGAGAGCTCGTTCCGACCCTCAGGGCGACTGCAGCCAACTGAAGGATGATTTGAAGTCAGCCGAATTGAATGGCCGTCCCAATCTGGATTCCATTGGCACCGGCGAACCCAGTTTTCGCTTCAATTACGTAGTTGGCTGAAGCGGTCGGGGTGTAGACCTTGCAGGAGCCGCTGTCGTAACAGGGCTGTGCGCCTATTACGACGTAGACCACCCTGCCCTCACTACCGTTGGCATTCACCCAGACCATGTCCAGGCTCGTGTTCGTGTCGTACATCCAGAACTGCCACTGGCCCGAGGATGGAAAGGCGAAGAGCATGGTGGTCGTATTGGTCACGCGCTTGTTCATCAGTCCTACCTCTCGTTCCGGCTGAGTCGTGGCAATGTAGGTGAAGGTGTAGGTTCTGCCGTTCACCTTGAAAGATGTCGGCACCGGGGAAGTGACGGACCCCGGGGCACTGGTCAGATCGTAGACGGCGTAGACGACTAGGACGGCTACCACAGCTACAACTGCAATGAGAATGATTCTCTCCGAAGAGGGCAACCGGATGAACTCCGACGAGAGGTGTATTTCTGCGCTTTTGATAGTGAGGCATAAATCACTCCGCGGTGTTCAGCAGGAAAAGAGACTGCGGCTAGGACTGCCTGGCGCCGCACTTCGGACAGAAGACAGCCAAGACAGGCATCTGGTTACCGCAGCTTGCACAGTACTTGAAACCGGCCTGAGACGACATCGGCGCCTGCATCGTTGGCTGAGCCTCATGTATGGAGAAGAAGGCGACGACCTGCAGTATGAACGCGACGAAGAGGATGATGAAACCGACGAGCACTATGGTAAGGAGAGCGCCGACGAAGTAGAGGGTCCCTGCCGTCCTGAATGTGCCTACGTTGAGCCTGGCAGCCATCTTTTCGAAGGCCCTTCTGACGAAGATCGAGGAAACAATCAGAGCCACCCAGATAATGGCGAGGAAGGTTAGTCCTCCGAAGAAGGCGCTCCATCCAGCAGTGAAGACCGATGATAGGGCTCCGAAGATTATCACCAGCGCCCCAACTGCGACGCCCACTATGCCCGTTATCACAGCGAGAAGCATGTCTGAGAAAATGGTGCTGTCGTTGACCTCGTCGGAAATGTACTTGACCGCAATGAGGGTGAGTATGTAGCCGACTATGCTCAGGACAGGTATGATTTGGAGGATCGAACCGATGCCTCCGAGCGTCTTCGCGTCTGAGAGCTTGCCCATTCTCCCCTGACTGCAACGTAAAGGGGCCTCATTATAATGATGCGCCTAATCCTCGGACGGTTGTTTTTTAAGGGAGCGTAATCAAGAAGCGGTGAAATCCTTGCGGCGTGACGTCAATCTCGATAACGACATTCCTTCGGTAAGCGCCCGGGACGCAGAAGTGGTCCGCGTAATAGAAGAGGAAGGGCTATCGGTCTTTACCTTTGACGGGCTGAGGAGGATCACAGGCGTACATCCCGAAACGCTGTCTAGGTCGCTCGAGAGGCTCGAGGACGAAGGGTTGGTCGTCAAATCCCAAGAGGGGTACAGCGTCACCGATAAAGCGAAGGGGTCGTTCTCCCTGAGACCTGCCTATGCCGGCGCGAGGAGGGTACCCATACTTCACACCTTCCTGCCCTACAAGGCGAGCGCGGGGACAATCGTATCCGCTTTGAAGGGGAGATGGTTCGATACAATCAGATGGGTAGGCATGGCCGAGAGCGAGGAGGGGTTCGTCATGAAGTGGGTCACCGACGACGGCTCCGCCCTGATTGACGCAAAGTTCTCGGCTGGCCAGCTCGATATAGACGCGAAGATTGCCACGGAAGCTGACCTGCCCAAGGCGGTGCGGGCCGCCCACCAGCTTATGGGGAGGATTTCGAGGCTTTACGCTAGCCCGAGGCCTGGAGCCAAGCTGGCGCTAATGCGAATAGGGTACTTCGCGCCTTACGCGATGTGAGCACATACATTCCGAACCTGCTCAACAAGTAGCCGCTTCTGCATACCCTTTGTGACTTGGACAAATTGACAGGTACAGAGGGAATGCAGCTGTTACAGTCTTTTTCAAACGCTGTGACCGAGCTGGCAGAAAGCGTCTCATCTTCGGTGGTGAGCGTGAACGCGAGCAGGAGAGGAGGGACTGGGATGGTGTGGTCGGCTGACGGCCTGGTCGTGACAGCCAGCCATGTCATCGGGCAGTCGCTGACTCCGACTGTGACCCTTGGAGACGGGAAGGAACTTGAAGCCAAGGTCCTAGGCAGAGACTCCTACAACGACGTGGCCCTTCTGAAGGTCGATGCCAGTGGACTTTCTCCCGTAAAGGCGGGGAGCGCCGACGGCATCAGGGTAGGACAGTTCGTCCTTGCCCTGGCCAACGCATTCGGTAGGAAGGTCTCGGCGACCTCCGGGATAATCACCACTCATCGGAGGAGCATGCGAGGCTTCTGGGGGGTAATGATCGAGGACGCAGTCGTCTCCGATGCCAAGCTCAACCCGGGCTACTCCGGCGGTCCCCTGGTGGATGCTTCAGGGAACCTGCTTGGGATGAACGTGGCTTACTTCGCTGGGAGAGGCGTGGCCGTTTCTGTGGACACGCTGAAGGAAACCGTCGAGAAACTCTCAAAGGACGGCAAGGTGAAGAAGGGATTCCTCGGAGTCGTAGTGGAACCAGTGGAGCTTCCCGAGGAACTCGCGAGGTCCGCTGAGGTCGGCCAGGAGGAAGGACTCATGGTGAGGGCTGTAGAGAACGGGTCTCCTGCGAAGGCAGCCGGGGTAGCCATGGGAGATGTCATCCTAAGGCTCGGAGAAGCCCAAGCCACCGACGAGTATGAGCTCCACAAAGCTCTCTCAGGAGAGGTGGTCGGGAAGCCTGTCACCCTCAGAGTTCTGAGGGCAGAGAAGGTGGCCGAGCTTAGGATAACGCCCAGGGAGGCGGAGGCATAGATTGTTCCGCCTACACAACGTGTCACTCCCTAGGGAGCCAAACTTCCCGCAGCCTGGGGGCCCTCGAGAGCCTCTCCCGCCCCTCCGTCCTCCCTCGTGAGGATTTCCGGGCTGGGTTGATTAGGAACCGTACGCCAGCCGCGGCCATGAGCGACGTCAAGGCAAAGACCCCCTACGGGGAAATGACAATCGACCAGCTTGCGGAACTCCAGCCTGGGATGGCTGCAATGATGAAAGAGGTAGGAGATCGATACACCCTTACCTATTACGCCGCAAAAGGGGGTAATTGGAAGTTAGCTGCGCACCACTTGAATCAATTGAGAGCCGCGTTTAGGACAGCCAGGATAACTCGGCCGAAGTTCGCAGAAGATCTGACAGCCTTTGACAGCGAATACCTGCAGCCCATTTTCAAGGCCATTCACGACAAAGACTGGCCCCAGTTCGAAGTAGCATTCAAGAAGGGCGAGGCCGGTTCCGACTTGTATCACGACAGGCGCGGCTATCCATACATCAGGTACAAACTGCCAAAAGATGTGCCCTCCAACCTCCACCTAGGTCCCCCCGAGGAGTTCAAGAGGGACGGCTAGGACCGCTTCACCCTACAGCCGGTTCACAAGCTTCATCATTTCGTCATAGTGGTGCTCGATTATCGCCGAGCCCTGGGACCCCATCATCTGTTCGGCGTTGCGCTTGCACTCGGAGATGGCCGTGACAATTCCTTCCTTCGTGGGGGACACATAGCTGACTCCGCACTGGGAGAACACTCCTTCCACGAACGCCTTCACCTGTGTCCTCAGCTGCTCGTCGGTGACGGGCTGGTGAAGGATCTTTGCGAACTCGCCATTGGCGCTTTCGAAGCATTTCAGAAGTTCGTCCCTGACGAAGGCAGGGGTCACCCTGTCATCGGGAACGTCGGGGGCCACGTATGTCTGTGTCATGGATGATGGAATAATAACATATGTTATATAACCCTAACTCCCGAAGGATGTTTGCGTTGCAGACCGCTTCCAAGGACGGGGGACTAATCGAGAGATTCCAGGCGGACATATGGTCTCGAGTGCCTCACATAGACGGTGGGGCGGTAGTAAACGCGACCCCCCTGGTTGACGTCACCGATGCTCTGCTCGAATGCGCAGTTTCCGAGTACGGACTGCATCTCAGCGGCGGAGTGAGGGTTTTGGCGAAGTTCGATTCCAAGATAATGGGAGGCTCTGTCAAGGTCAGGCCAGCCGTCAGCATTGTGGGGGACGCCCTGTCATCCGGACGACTTCGCAGTGGTCAACCAGTGTTTGAGGCGACGTCCGGTAACTTCGGCCTTGCCCTCGGACGGCTCGGCAAGTTGGGACTTGATGTTGTGGCGCTTGTTTCCAGAAGGCTGCAGCAGGGGGTCATCGACCAGCTCCGGGCTGACGGTGTCAGGCTGGTTAACCTGGACATCGACATCTGCCCGGCGCCGGGATTCAAGGGAGACGTGGATATGCTGGTGGCGAAGGGCGTCGCGTCCAGCGTCAGGCAGCAACTGACAGATTTGGGGTTCGACCCGAAGGTGTTCGACGAGGCGCGTAAAGAAGCAGAAGAGCTGCTGGCGCGGCAAGACGCAATAGGCCTGGCGAAACTACTGGCTCGCGCCTATGGGGGGTTCTGCACGGAGCAGTATGACAATGAGCTAAACGTAGAGGTCCACAGAACGGTGACGGGCCCCGAGCTCGACCAGCAGCTAAGCGAGATGGGCACCTCCTTGGGGAATGCCGACTTCGTCTGTGCCTTCGGGACAGGGGGGACGGCAGCAGGTTTGAGCAGGCACATCGCTTCAAAGCATGGGAGAAAGGGAGTGAGGGTAGTCTTTCCTCTCTCCGGCCAGGACGTGGCCGGGATCAGGACCAAGGAGAAGTCAATCGGACTCCGCTTCTACGTCCCTGATGCATACCTGGGGGAGCACGAAGTGGACTTCGAGGAAGCAAGCAGGGTCTTCGAGTTCTTCAACAAGAAGGGCTACGACGTCGGAGAAAGCGGGGCCCTTTCGCTGTATGCTTGCATGCAGCTCGTCAACTACGGAATTGGAAGGGAGTTCGTGGTGATGGTGGCCGACGGTGCCTCGAAGTACACGTCTGAGGTCAAGGCAGTCGCGAGGAGAGGGAAAAGGGATCAGGTGAGGCTGGATGAGGCTGCCTCGGCAATCAAGGAATACGACGGGGTTATCTGGGCGCACAACATGTTCGTGCCCAGTGCCGAAGGGATCAGGGTGATAGCGACGTCTCTGGGGTGCTCCGAATCGGTGGTCAAGGTTGCCGACGCGAAGGATGTCCAGGCGGTCCTGAACGGGAGGGACCCCTCAGGGGAGTTCGAGAAACTCCTGCCGAGGGACGACAAACCAGTGCTTGTCGTGTGCATGGCCGGCAACACTTCTCTCATGCTCGCCAAGGTGCTGGAAAGGAGAGGGGTGGCGGCAGAGAGCCTCGTCGGAGGAATCACAGGGCTCCCGGCATCGAAGGGAAGGCAGCCCTTCGAATTGGTGCAGGTCGCGAGAGCCTAGGATTCGCTTGGAGCTTCCTCAATAGTCCTGACGTTCATCTGTGCTCATGATCCTGTTCGCGCTGTGTTAAACGCCGTTCTTGAAAGAGGACGCGGCTCTGATAACCTGGTCGGGAGTGTATCTGTGCGGGTCGAGCTCCAAGCAGACCAGGACGTCTTTCTGCCTCAATTTCTCCAACAGGTCCTTCAACGGTGCCGTTCCTTCACCCGGGATGAGGTGCTCGTCGGAAGCGCCAGAGTTGTCGCTAAGATGGATTTCGGTGAGCTTCGGGCCTGCCCTCTCAGCAAGAGCCGAAGGGCTCTGCCCGCTACAATGGGCGTGTCCGGTGTCCAGGGTGAAGCCCAGCTCGCCGACCTCGGCCATAATCAGCTCGAGTGATTCTAGAGTGCTTGCGAGTGGGAAGTGGTACTTCGACCTGCTCCTCGACTGATTCTCCACATTTATGGCAAGCCTGCCACCAGCCGACCTCACCATCCTGTGTATGGTCGAGACGGAGCTCTTCGCAGACTGGGGGACCATAAACTCGCTGTGGACGCTCCCTGGGTGGACTGTGACTATCTTCGCCGCCAGGTAGTCGCTGAACTTCACAAAGTCCTCCAGAGTTCTTTCGACTGCCCCCCTTACTGGTTGGAAAGGAGTCGCCGGATTGAGGTCGGTAAACGGGGCGTGCATCGTCAGAGTCATGTCATATGAAGATAGAGCGTCCCTGAGATTCCTCCTGTCGACCCATTCCGGATACGCGTGAGGGACTTCGCCCCAGAGCTCGACGAATCTGAATCCAGCATCGCCCACCGTCCTTACCGCCGAGACGACTTCGAGCCCGAGGAGAGACCAGGTGCTCAGACCTATCTTCAAGGTTTCACGACCGCGAACTCGGCCGCCTTCGGTCCGGCTGTCAGGAGGTGAACGAGCTCTGGGCAGCCCGGAGCCTCTTCACCATCTCTTTGAGCATCAAGAGAGCTATTTCGGGGTTCGACTTCACGATGGAGTCGAAGGCCCACGATGATAACGCCCAGCACCTCGTGGGTGAAACAGCGACCACATCCGCCGACCTTGGCTGCTCATCTATGAGTGACATTTCCCCGAAGAACTGGCCCCTGCCCAGGGTCGCAAGTACCTTGCGCCCCTTGCGGACCTCCGCTCTTCCATCTAAAATCAGGTAGAAACCAACGCCCATGCTCCCCTCGTCGACTATCGAGTCCCCGGTCTTGTAGGAGAGTTCCTTCCCCTGGGTTGCTATGGTCTTTCGCCTCTTCTCGCCGAGGCCGGAGAAAAATGGGACTGTACCTATCAGGGAAACCGCGTCCGGCGCGTCAGCCATTCAAGGTGCAAGAGCCTCGAACTCATTTAAACCCACCGACGCGTGACAGATCCAGACGAGAGAGCAAGCACCGATCGAAGAGGATTGAAACGAGAGTTCGGGCGTTGGTCTAAATCGCGTCGCGGAATTCCCGAAGGAGTGACCTCGTTTGTAGTCTAGGCCTGCGTCAGCGCTGCCTGGAGCTCCTTAATCCTTCCTTGACGAAGGGTTTGATTGTCATTTTCTTTGGTTTCGGGCCCAGGGCGAGGATCGTCTTCTCGTAGTCGGACCAGCTGACCCCCAGCTTCTGGGCTACCATCATCTCTACCATGGTGGCGAATTCGTGTTCGTTCCTGTATGGCGCCTTGGGATGGTCCCCCGGCTCGGCGTCCATGGGATGCAGGTTCATCCGCCGTTCGGCTTCGAAGTTGACGTCGAATGCGACCACCTCCCTGTCGGTGATGCCGTGCATCTTACAGAGCTCGTACTCGATCATCTCATGAAGGGCGACAAGGAAAACGTACCTCTGGTCTTTCATCTTGCTGACCCTGATCTGGGCGGGCTTGCCTGGAATCCAGTCGCCGACCGTTTCATACCTCTGCTTTCTGTGGGGAACTTGAGATATCGCAAAGACTGGCCTGGCGTCCTTTCGGGTCACGAGGCCCCTCGGCCGAATCGAATGAGACCGCTTCGGGAAGCCGGTTCCGAGGCGTGTGGGACTGCGCCTGAGGCCCTGGGATGACAAACCGAACGGAGCAACCCCGGCCGGGGGGCCCTAAGGGATAGGCTGTCAATTTGACGCCCCTTTTTGGTAAACCAAAGTTAAGCCAGATGAGACGAGGAAATGACCGGGAGACAGTCCTTCGGCCGTTGCGGCTTTATCAATCTCTGATGGACGGCAATGAGAGGACGATGAAAGGCCTCGAAACGGTCCGCCAGATGGCCTGGATGAGGGGTACGGTGGTTGCTGGCTCGCAGCCTAAGGAGGCTAGGCCTTCTCGAACCTGAGCGCCGCGGAATTCATGCAGTAGCGTAGCCCCGTCGGTCTCGGGCCGTCGTCGAAGACGTGACCAAGGTGACAACCGCAATTCCCACAGGAGACTTCGGTTCTCACCATGCCGAAGCTTCGGTCCGAATCCTCCTTGACGACCTCTTTCGAAACAGGCTGGAAGAAGCTCGGCCAACCCGTCCCCGACTCGAACTTGGTGTCCGAGCTGAAAAGAGAGGTGTCGCAGACGACGCATCGATAGGTCCCGCTCTCGTGGTTGTTCCAGTATTTGCCAGTGAAGGGTGCCTCTGTCCCCTTGTGGAAGCAGACGTTCACCGATTCCCTGTCCAGCTTCGCCTTCAGTTTCTCCTTCTCCTGCTCTGTGAGCATCCGAAGTAACGAGCCTTCGGTCGAGTATAAAGTTTCACGGCATTCCGTTCGCTCCCTAAGTTATTCGGCACACGTCTTATCTACAATCATGTGCAGTCGGCGACGATGAAGCCAGACCAGATTGTGCTAACGCCAGACGAGCTCCCAACCCGCTGGTACAACGTTGTCCCCGACATCCCCGGGGGACTCCCGCCGCCCAAGGAGCCTGGCGATGGAGAGTCGAGGATGGAAGCGCTCAAGAGAAGGCTTGTTGGCGAATGCCTGCGGCAGGAGATGTCGACGTCGCGATGGATCGACATACCGGACGAGGTGAGGGAACTGTACATCCATGCGGGACGCCCGAGGCCGATGTACAGGGCGCGAAGACTGGAGGAGAAGCTTGGGCTAAGCAAGGTGAGAATCTACTACAAGCGGGAGGACCTCAGCCCAACGGGTTCACACAAAGTCAACACGGCGATACCTCAGGCATACTACGCAGCGAAAGAAGGGAAGAAGACTTTGGTAACTGAGACAGGGGCTGGACAGTGGGGGACGGCGCTCGCGTACGCCGCGTCGCTCCTCGGACTGAAGACAGTCGTGTTCTGGGTGAGGGCGGTCTTCGACTGGAAGACAGAGAGAAAGCTGCTTATGCAGATGTACGGCGCCAAGGTCTACGCCTCGCCCAGCGACCAGACTTCTTTTGGCAGGAGCCTAGTTTCCGTGGACCCCCGGCACCCCGGCTCACTGGGGATAGCAGTCTCGGAGGGGCTGGAATACACAGACCTGGCTGATGATAGGGTGTACTGCCTCGGATCGGTACTGAATCATGTGCTAATCCACCAGTCGATAATCGGCCTTGAGTCAATAATGCAGTTTGAAAAGATTGACGACTCCCCTGACCTGGTCATCGGCTGCCTAGGGGGAGGGTCGAACTTCGGGGGGGTGGCGCTTCCTTTCTTGGGAGAGGTGCTCCAGAAGAAGAGGGAGTGCGAGTTCCTGGCCGCCCAGTCTGAGGCTGCACCGAACTTGGTCAAGGGCGAGTACAGATATGATTTCGGTGATACGGCGGGGCACACTCCGCTCATGATGATGTACACCCTCGGCCATGAGACGCCCATGACACCCATCAAGTCCGACGGGTTGAGGTATCACGCGGCAGCTCCCATTATCAGCGCCCTGAAGAGCAAAGGGTACGTGGGGGCCGTTGCCTATCCGAGCGATGAAATCCTCGTGTTTGAGGCCGCGAAGATGTTCCTTGAAACGGAAGGGTGGCTCATCGCCGGGGAATCGGCCCATGCGGTGAGGGCAGCCATCGATGAAGCGAAGAAGGCCGAAGCAACCGGACAGGAGAAGTGTATCCTAGTCAACATAAGCGGACATGGATTCCTCGATCTAGACGCCTACAGAAGCAAGGTCAAGCTCGACTGAGCACAGTTCGGAGCAGGGCCCTGGATATTTTTAAGAGGGCCCGTCGGGACGATAGTGTCGGATTTTGGCCAAGTTCTCCACGGCACAGCAGGGATGGAAGGAACAGACCGGGACCATCATGGCAGTGGAGATTCCGAAGCTGTTCATTGGTAAGACAAACGTAAGGAAGAGCCCTGGTGACGTCGGAGACCTAGTCGATTCTGTGAGAGAAAAGGGCATTTTGGAGCCGGTCCTGGCCAGGCCCATCGGAGGCAGGTACGAACTCGTCGTCGGGTCGAGAAGGTTCGAAGCCGCGAAGATTGCTGGGTTGAAGAAGATTCCTGCCATCATCAGACCGATGACAGACGAAGAAGCGATCATCGTCTCCCTCGTCGAGAACATCCAGAGGCAGGACATCGAGCCCGAAGAGGAGTATGATGCCATAGTCGCGCTGAGGAAGGCGAATCCACGCGCGTACGGCTCTTCCGAGCAGGTGGCGAAAGCCCTAGGCAAGTCGAAGCGCTATGTGGATGACAGGATGGATGCTGTCGAAGCGGTAAGGAACATCAGGAGGGAGTCGAAGGCGGACATAACGGTAAAGCATGCTCCTCTCGCGAAGGAGAGGAATGAGGGTGTCTTGCCTGTCAGGCATGCGACATTCCTCCACAGGGCAGAAGAAGCGGCTACGGTACAAGATCTTCCGAGGAAGGAGAGGGCGACCCAACTCAGAGAACTCGCAGAAACCATTGCCCCCCTGCCCACCCCCGAGGCCGAGAACGTGGTCAGCCACTTCGTGATGGCCCCCCAGCGGCCAATGGAAGACATCAGGAAGGAAGTCTCTTACCTTCACGCCGTTAAGCTCGAGATACTGCTTGACCCTAGAGTGGCCGACGGCCTCAGAAGGGCGGCTGAGGAAAGGAACACGACAATGGAGGCAATGGCCTCGCTGGCAATCCACTCCTGGCTAAGGCAGCAGCGCTACGCCTGATCTGACGCTGCCGACCACTTTTCGGCGAGCTCGTCTCTTACCGGGCGGTAGACAGTCCTGAAGAAATCGTCAGTAGAAAGCAGGACGTCTCTGTCGAAGCCTTTGACGTAGGCGAGCGCCTCTTTCCAGGCCGCCGGGAAATTCTCGCCGAATCGCACCTTCACCCGCTTGTCGAATTCTTCCTTGGTTTGCACTTTACCGCCGATCGTGAAGAGGAGGACGCCGTCCTGCTCAGTCTTGAACGCCATGTCGTCTCCGAGCGAATAGGTATTCTCTCGCTTGGAGCTCCCTTTGGTGCCATGGCCACTTTTGCCTGAGGAGGAACCGCCTTTGAAGCCCCTCTTCGCCGCAGCGATGAAAATCGCTCTATTCAGGCCCCACGAGTAGGCGGACTCCAGAGGGAGGCCGAGGACGTAGGCTCGCGCTGCTTGCAGCAGACTCATCACCTGGAACCTAGAAACCAAACCCAATGGATTCTTCCCAGACACCTATTGAAAATCGATTGCCACTTAAACCATGGCTGGCATCTGCTTGGCAGAGGACAGGCACCCGAAAGCAATTCGAGTTTGTGACGAGTCGGTCCCCAGATCTGTTTCAGGGAGGCTTCATCGAGTACCACTTGATGCTGCAGCCGAAGGGCTTGGTGTCAGGGACGCGGACACTTTCCCCAGCTAGCATGTCATCAAGGGCGTTCCTCAGGTCGTGAGTGGTAACCTTCGAGGGATCCTTGGAGTCGTCGATCCTCCCTCGGTAGCGCAGGACCCTGCCGCTGTCGAAGGCGAAGACGTGCGGGGTGCAGACGCCGCCGAATGCCTCTACTACCTTCTGCGACTCGTCTCGGAGATACGGGAAGTTGAACCCCTTCTCTTTGGAGCGCTTTACCATCTCGGGGAAGCCGTCTTCAGGATACGCCTTTTCATCATTGGAGTTTATGGCAACCAGCTGAGCTCCTTTAGTCAGATAGTCTCTCTGGAGGGCGACCGCCCTATCCTCGTATGCTTTCACATAAGGGCAGTGATTGCACCAGAAAACTACCACCAAGACCGGTTTGTCCTTGAACGCCGATAGGGAGTATCGTTTGCCATCAACCCCAGGGAGGTCGAAGTCGGGAGCGCGGGCACCCAGCTCAAGCGTGGACAAGATCATGCAGAGGAGTGGCGTTTAGGCTCTGTATATTATTGTCGCCGGGAGCTCTCGGCTCTAGAGATCCCCGAGAGGATGCCCGAACTTCTCAAGAAACGCCACCTCTGAAAGCGGCATACGGTTCTTCCGCCCGAGGAGCTTTCGCTTTGGGTAACCGAAACCGACGACTATGGTGGCGTTAAGGTCCTCCGGGATGCCGAAATCACGCCTCATTTCTGCCTGCCGGATGCCTGTGTACAGTCTGGAGGTTACGCCCGCGTCCCATGCCGTCAGTTGCATGTCCTGTGCTGCGCGTCCGGCGTCTATCAGGTGGTATCCCTTCTTCGGGTCGGTGCATATGATGACGGCGAAATTGGACCCGGCGACCCAGCTCCCCGAAGTGCTGTCCTCGGCGAGGCGTGCCAGGTTCTTCGGATCCTGGACGAGTATGAAACGCCAGTGCTGCGAATTGACCCCGCTCTGCGTGAGCCTGCCGGCCTCGAGCACGGCCTTCTTGATTTCCCGTCCGACAGGCCGGGGATCGAACTCCTTGCTATC
>Ga0187803_10000478_pt1 | contig 16055 bp, 14 predicted proteins | sample NC_wetland_sal_i_2_FD_132425 | JGI IMG/M metagenome (GOLD analysis project Ga0187803, IMG submission 132425) | Wetland sediment microbial communities from Neuse River Estuary, North Carolina, USA - Control_3 | ecosystem: Environmental > Aquatic > Freshwater > Wetlands > Sediment | place: USA...
AACCACAGGGTACACAGGGTTACACGGAGGAACTCCGCGGGGTGCCGAATGCCGCACTCCGCAGGCGCTTCGGTAGCTTCTCATAAATGCCGCCGAATCCGCCATTGGAAAGTATGGCTACCACGTCTCCTTGGCGCAGTTCAGGCGCGACTGTGTTGACGATCGTGTCTGCATCGGCCAGAATGCGCGCTGGTTTCCCGCGCCTCTGAACCTCGGCTATGACCCGATTCAGATCCAGCCGCTCGGCCGCGGGAATCGCCTCCGATTTGAAAATGGCCGCGACGACCACCTGATCGGCCAGCGCCAGACTGCGCGCCAGCGCGTCCTGCAGCACGTTGCGGCGCATGGTGTTCGATCGCGGCTCGAGTATTGCCCACAAACGACGCCCTTCGTAGCGCGCGCGCAATGCTCGAATTGTCTGCTCGATTGCTGTGGGATGATGCGCGAAGTCGTCAATGATGGTAATGCCGTTGACTTCGGCCTTCACTTCGAGTCGCCGCTTCACGCTGCGGAAGGTGCGGAACGCCTGCGCGATTGTCTGCTTCGAGATGCCGTAATGTGCCGCCAGCGCGGCCGCGGCCGTCGCGTTCCAGACGTTGTATTCGCCGCCCAGCGCGAATTCGAAATCGGCCCAAGGCTTACCGTCGCGGATCACCGACCAGGCTGTCCGCTCCGCTTCCAGCATGAGGTTGTGAATCCTCCAGCCCGCAAGCTCCGAAGCACCATAGCGCTCGACTGGACAAAATACCCTGGCCAAGCACCGCTCCAGGTTTTCGGAGCTGTCGAAACTGCCGCCGTCGAAGGCGACGATCCGCCCTCGCCTTGGAACCAGATTCACCAGCCGCTTGAAAGCCGTTTCCACCGCGTCCAGATCCTTGTAGATATCCGCGTGGTCGAATTCGACCGAGGTGAGAATGAGCGCATCGGGAAAGTAGTGGAGGAACTTCGGCCCCTTGTCGAAGAACGCCGTGTCGTACTCGTCGCCTTCCAGAATGAAGTGCTTGCCCGTGCCCAGGCCAAAGCTGCTGCCAAAGTTCTCCGCGATGCCGCCGATCAGAAAGGAAGGCGCAAGGCCCGCGGTCTCGAAAATCCAGGCGAGCATCGAGGTCGTCGTCGTTTTGCCGTGCGTGCCCGCAATGACCAGCACCTCTTTCCCCACGAGAAATTCATCGTGCAGAATCTGGGGCAGCGAGCAAAAGGGAATCCGCTCGTCGAGCACGCGTTCCACTTCCACATTGCCGCGAGAAAGCGCGTTGCCAACCACCACGAGGTCAGGCCGCGACGGATGGAGGTTCGTCTCCGCAAAGGGCTGCGCCACCGGAATGCCGAGCGATTCCAGAAACGTGGACATCGGCGGATACGCAGCTGCGTCCGAACCCGTAACGCGATGCCCGCGCTCGCGCAGCATGCCCGCCAGCGAAGCCATCGCGGTCCCGCAAATGCCGATCAGGTGGATGTGCTTGGAATTCCCTTTCATCGTGTGTCTACGAAGGCTCTCCTCTGTGTCCCTAAGTGCCCTCTGTGGTTATCGCTTTTCGACCGCAGCTTCCAGAATCCTCAGTGTGACGCTGTCCCCAACCTCCAGCCGCGCGCGCACACCGATCGGCAACGTGATATTTGCGCGCGAGACATGGCCGGAGCGCAGCCCAAAAGCCACTGGAATGCCCAGATCGCCCACGACGCGCAGCACGACTTCCTCCAGCGTATAGTCCTGGTCAGCGCTCTGCCGGCAATCCATCATTTCGCCAAAGACAATTCCGCGCACGTCGCGCAACCTGCCTGCCTGCTTCAACTGCATCAGCATCCTGTCAATTTGATAGGGTTTAGCCGCCAGGTCTTCGAGGAAAAGAATCGTGCCCGCGGTTTGAAGGTCATAAGGCGTGCCCAGAGCTGCAACCAGCAAGGAAAGGCATCCGCCATAGAGAACTCCCTCGGCTTCGCCCCCGACCAGAGGCTTTGCCCCCGAAGCCGCGCCAATCTCCCATGCCGCTTGGCCGCCGAGCGCGTTGCGCCACGATTCGAAATCCACGCCACCAGAGAACGCAAAATCCTTGGTCACCATGGGGCCATGAAATGCGACCAGTCGGGCCTTGTCTGAAAACCAGGTCAGCAGCGTGGTCACGTCGCTGTAGCCCACAAAAATTTTTGGATGCGCCACAATCTTTTCGAGATCAAGCGCCTGGAGCAGATAGTTCGCTCCATATCCACCTCGCGCGCAAATGATGGCGCTAATATCGTCGCGCACGAACATCTCTTCCAATTCCCGCGCCCGGCGTTCCGCCGATCCGGCAAAGTACAGATCGCGATCAAAGATCGAGGGGAGATAAAAAGGCTCATAGCCCGCGCGCCGTAGTCCATCGCAGCCCGCCTCCAGCAGTTCGCGCTTGATGTTCGACGCGGGGGCGACAATGCCTACTTTGTCTTCCTGGCGAAGCGCTGGTGGCTTGATCCGGGAGAATTGTAGAGTCGCGGTCATGTTGAGATAGTAAAAGGGTTCATCCTTCGGGCACGATCTGTTTTTTGCGGACGTGCAGCACTTTTTCGACTTCTGCGACCACAGTGTTGGCTTCGTCCCGAACTTCGACCGTGAACGTCGGCTGTACTTTATCCTCTATTTCCAACTGTTGCCGGATGTCCGCTATCTCTTCATCGGATAGTCGAAAGCTCGCCGTCACCCTGCCCTTGCCAGGCTTGCGGAACCGGATCGTCGCCGATTTGTCCCAGACGATGTAACTGCGTCCCAGATTCTCGATAAGCATCAGCATGTAAAACGGGTCGGTCATGGAATAGAGCGAGCCGCCGTAGTGGGTGCCGACGAAGTTCGAGTTCCAGAACCGCAACTTCATTTCGACATCAATCGCCTTCCAGTCATCCTGCAGGCGCGTCACACGAATTCCTGCGCCCAGAAACGGCAACCACAGGTTCATGATCCAACGCATGTGGCGCTTCCACAGCTTACTCATCGGTGACTCCCAAGAAGCTTTCCTTCAATTCGTATGGCATGGTCAACCGAAGAATTCTCCGCGGCAGATCAGCGTGGCCGTTCCCCGGATATAAACCTGGCCTTCCCAGCGCACGGTCTGCGAGCCTCCCGGTGCCACCACTGCGACCGGCGACGCGACCTTCCCGCCCGCGATCGCTGCCACTGCTGACGCGCACGATCCAGTGCCCGAGGACAGCGTTTCTCCCACGCCGCGCTCAAACAGACGAATCTCGATTTCGTTCGACCCGCACACCACTACATATTCCACGTTCATGCCCTGGGGAAACTGCGGTTGCTTCTGGATCATGGCCGCCTGCTGCTGCCAGTTCTGCGGGAAGGTGTCTACGAACACGACAAAATGCGGATTCCCCATCGAAACTCTTGTGCCCACCGCGCGCACCGAGGTCGTTTGAATTGACAACTGCTCGCCCACCGCCGCAGAGCCCATGTCCGTTTCAAACTCAAACGTCTCGCCTTGCCTACCCGTCAGCCGACACGTTTTCAGCCCGGCTCCGGTGCGGACTACCACTTCCACCTTTTCCGTTCGCGAGCAGATCTCTGCCGCGACCGAGCGCGTGCCGTTGCCGGAAATCTCCGCCTCCGACCCGTCGGCGTTGAAAAGCCGCGCCATCACGTCGGCTTCGGCGTCCGGAAACAGCCATTCCACGCCGTCGGCGCCAATTCCATTGTGGCGGTCGCAGAGACGCCGGCTGAGCATGCTCAGATTGTCCAACCTCGCCGCATCTGGCAATCCCTGAGCTCCGGCCACGATGAGAAAATCGTTGCCGCAAGCCGACACTTTCGTGAAGGGCATCCTCTTGTTCGGCAGCTCGCTCATTCGTGTTCCGTTGTGCCCAGGGAATTCACGCTGACAAAAACGTTCGGCTAATGCAGCCGGATGGAAAACGAATTCTGCGCTTCGCGCTCGGAATCCACGGTGAACACTATGCGCACATCCGGCGCTGCGCCCGCCATGTGCACTCTCCATGGCGCCCGTTGCCTCGGGCGGATTCTATCACCGCCATCTGGTCGCGTTTCGCGTTGCTTGCGGCAAGAGGTTAACGCGAATGATTCTGGGGAGGCCGAGCAGCGTAGATGCGGGCCGGCGGCCGTCCCAAGGCGTGAATTTCGGTCAGCAAAGTGAGATTCGTCCGGTTCACGTCGTGGTCCACCAGATCGCCCTGGAAGGCGATCACGTAGTCGACGTAGCGGCCAGGATCGGCCAGCGCGTGTTCCCAAATTCCGTCTGGATCCGCCGGCCGCTTCCAGGGCCGATGATTCTCGGGATTCACCACCCTCCGCAGAGGAATCCCGAGCCTCTCCATCACACCAACATGTTCTCCAATATCCATCAGAAAGCGTGAATCCGGGCGCAGTCCTGCCACCGCTTGCTGGACTGCCGTGTCCATGCCGCGCCGAATTTCCCAATTCTTCGCGGCTTCCTGCCAGCACAAAGGGCCGGCCTTCCACACAAAGGCGTAGCTGGCTAGGATTAGCGCGACCGCTACCGCCACCAGTGTCCACGCTTGCTTCGGCTTCCGGCCTGCCGAACCCGTCGCCACCAGCACTCCTACGGCCCCCGCGAACAGCGGCAGCAACTCGAGGCCGAAGCGTTGATTGAAGACCGCGAACGGCCACCACATCGGGACATGCAGGGGCACCGAACCGTAGGAGATCGTCAGCGCATAAAACGCCAGCGGACTCCAGAACACCAAAAAGACTGCGACTACCGCTCGCCGCCGGAGCACCCAGATCGCTAGTACGGTCGCCGCTACGGCGCCTGCCAGCCAGAATCTTCCCCAGTTCCCGGCCGCTAAAGTGACTTGCGCCGACTTCAGAAAGTACGAGGCTGCAACCCAGAGATTATGGAAGCCAGGAAGCGGCGCTCCTACGCGCTGCTCAATCGCCTTTGCCGAATACGGCCCGCTGGCGAACTCGAGGGCGTTTCCGTACACTGCCGCGTTGTAGGCCAACCACAGAACCGGAGCTACGGCAATGCCGAGCAGAAACTTCAGCGCCATTCGCTGCAGCGTGCGATCTCCCCATCGCCGCACCGCTAAGGCCAAAACGGCGGCGCCCATCACGGCCGCCAGAAACCATCCGTCATACCTCGTCAATTCCGCACAGGCCAGGCAATACGCACACTGCCGCAGTTGGCCGCGCCCATCATCGGACTGCTGTGTTCCCAGCGCCCTCAGAAATTCCGCAAAGTAGACCGTCGCCCAGATGAAGAAGACCAGGTAGAGCGTCTCCGTCAACGCCGTCGTCTGCATGTAGATGAGGTTCGGATTCGCGGCATAGGCAAACGCTGCCGTCCAGGCGCCAACGGTCGCGGCCGCGCGCGTGCGCGCATCCGATTCGAGCACGCCGCGCACGAGCCGAAAAATCCCCGCTACTCCCAACACGTAGGCAATCATTGAAGGGATGGCCCCGCCTATCCCGCTTTGCCACAGTGCATCCGGCCAAATAAAGGGGATCATCAGCAGATGCGGCAGGGGCAGCCATACCGTCCCCAACTGCAGCGGCCCGGGAGTAAGAGAATCAAACACGCGGCGCGCTATGTTGATGTGCGCCGTCGCGTCTCCGTGCATGAGAATCTGGCCGCCTTGAGAATAATGAAGGAGGGAGATCACCGAGATCGCGGAGGCGGCCGCGCCGGCCCGCAGTAGGTCAGAATCGAAACGGCGCGTAGTTGGAGAAGGAACCATGAGAATAAATCGCAGAAGTCAGAAGTAAGATTGCAGAAGTAAAAACTCGAAACCCAGTTCTGAGATCCTTCGCTTCGCTCAGGATTTCGGCGCGCGGCTCAGACGCCGCGCAAACGCCTCAACTTCTGCAATTTACCCGAGGTGCGTCAGTTCCCGAAAAACCTGGAAGCGCGCCTCAATTTCTTCGCGCGTAAGGTTCTGCAGGCGCTCCGTTCCGAAGCGCTCCACCGCGAAAGATCCCATCACGCCACCGTAAAACAGTGCGCGTTTCAATACTTCGCGGTTGATTTCACCCTGCGACGCGATGTAACCCATGAACCCGCCGGCAAAGGAATCGCCTGCGCCCGTCGGATCCTTGACTTCATCAATGGGCAAAGCCGGCGCGCGAAACGGATGCGATCCAATTCCGAAGGCGCCCTCGCGGAAGAAGATCGTCGCGCCGTACTCTCCATGCTTTACGACTAACCCCTGCGGCCCCATCGCCAGCACCTTCCGTGCCGCGCGCGGAAGATTCTTCTCCGCCGCCAGCATTTTGGTTTCCGTGTCGTTGATGAGGAGCAGGTTGACCAGTTTCAGGGTCTCTGCCAGTTCCCCGGGCGTGCGCTGAATCCAGAAATTCATCGTGTCGCCGCCGGTCAGCCGCACTCCAGCCATTTCCAGCCGCACCGCCGCCTGCAGCGCCGGATGGATATTCGCGAGAAACAGAAACGGCGTATCCAGATATTCCTTCGGGATGCGCGGCTGGAATCTCTCAAACACATTCAGTTCCGTAAAGTCCGTTTTCGCTTCGTTCAAGTTGTCGAGATACTGCCCGCCCCAGCGAAACGTCTTGCCGTTCGTCCGTTCGATCCCGAGCGTATCCACGCCGCGCTTGGTCAGCACTGCTTCGTGTTCGGACGTAAAATCGTCGCCGACGACAGCAACTACGCGCACATCCGCGAAGTAACTCGCCGCCAAAGCGAAGTAAGTCGCCGCTCCGCCCAGAATGTCGTTGACACGACCCGAAGGCGTGGCAATCGTGTCAAACGCAACTGAACCTACAACTAAGATGCTCATGAGTCTCCAAGGTTGGTCGTTCGTCGCCAGTCGTTGGTCGTCAGTCGTCAGGAGTCCGTCGCTGTCGGCAATCACCCACCCTAGATGTTCACTTCCGCTCGGGCCATGCCATCTGGACCGGCCGCGCATCCCGAACGACCGACGACCGGCGACCGACGACTCTACTGGAGATACTTTTCCAGAATCAGCCTCAGCTTTTCTTTCGTCTCCGCCGGAATCTTCGCCGGCTCGGTCAGAATGGCATGCGCCAGCGCCGCGCCGCACTTGCACGAGCGCGCCTTCGGCATCGCCGCCACGGTGGCCTTCACGACTTGGGCCGCATGGTCCGCATTCTTCGTCAACACCGAGATAATCTGCTCCACCGTCACCTCATCGTGGTGCGGATGCCAGCAGTCGTAATCGGTCACCATCGCGATCGTGACATAGCAGATCTCGGCCTCGCGCGCCAGCTTCGCTTCCTGCAAGTTCGTCATGCCGATTACATCCGCGCCCCAGCTGCGGTAGATGTTGGATTCGGCCTTGGTGGAAAACTGCGGGCCCTCCATGCACACGTACGTCCCGCCCAGCTTGCCGGTGACGCCTGCGGTCTGGCACGCCTTGCCGACTACCTGCGATAGTTCGCCGCACACCGGATCGCCGAAACCGATATGCGCCACGATGCCGTTGCCGAAAAACGTATCCTCTCGGTGCCGCGTGCGATCCACAAACTGATCGGGAATCACGAAATCGAGCGGCTTGTGCTCCTCCTTCAGCGACCCGACCGCTGAAATCGAAATAATGCGCTCGACTCCCAGTTGCTTGAACCCGTAAATGTTGGCGCGAAAATTCAGCTCGCTCGGCAGGAACTTGTGCCCGCGAGCATGGCGAGCCAGAAACGCAACCTTGCGCCCTTCGAGCGTGCCCAGAATGTAATCATCGGAGGGATCGCCAAACGGGGTATCCTGCCGCAGTTCGTGCACGTCGCTGAACCCGGGCATGTGGTACAAACCACTGCCGCCGATAATGCCGATCTCTGCCTGAGGCAAGCGCGCTCCTGAATAGGCGGGAAATGACTGCGAAACTGGTGATTATACAAGAGAGGTCAGAGGTCAGAGGTCGGAGGTCAGAGGTCAGAGGTCAGAGGTCAGAGGTCAGAGGTGAGAGGTCAGAGGTGAGCCCGAGTGTCAGCGTGTGCCGGGTTTTCACCTCTGCAATCTGACCTCTGACCTCTGCAATCGCAGCTCGAATCTCACTCCCACTCCGAACTCCATTTGCCGGTTTCACCTCTGCAATCTAACCTCTGACCTCTGACTTCTCCCCGGCCCAGGGTGAACCTACTTACCCTGCACTCCGACGCCCCAGAAGTCTCCCTCCGCCCGCCTCGTCGTTTCCTCATCGAGACTTTCGCTGATCAGCACCTCATCCCCGCGCACTTCGATGACCACCGCTCCCTCTTCGGTCATCCAGGCATGCCGTCCGCGCAATGTTCGCCACGACTCCACCGGCGGCGCGTCCTCCGCTACTTTGCCGTCGCCTCCGAGCGCCTGCCGTTTCTGATACCGCTGCGCCAGCGAGTTCGCATAGACTGCGGCGAACTCCGCCGCCTTCTCCGCGCTCGACCAGCGCGAGACGTACAGCACTGCGATCGGCCCCGTATTGCTGCCCTTCGCGCGGCCGGCAAAATAATAACCGCCACGCCACGCCGGATACATCTCCGCTGCTTTCTCCTGCCCGGCATATTGCTCCACCAGCACATCTACGTCGAACTCGCCGATCGAGCCGAAGTCGAACGCGTCATACTTCTCAAAATCCTTCTTGAAATCGAGCCGCTTCAGAGGCTCGATCTTTTCATGCGCCAGATACGTCTCTGGTTGCATGATCTCGCGCGTCGTCTTTGGCGGATCCTTGAACGCTCCGGCGTATCCCAGCTCCTTTCCGCCCGCCCGCTCCAGCGCCAGCGTGAAATCCAGCCCATAACGGTAGGGAAACGTCAGCTCCTCTTTCAAGAAAATTGGCGCATTGCGAAACGTCGGAGAATCTGCCGGCCCATCCAGCATTCCCTGCTTCAGCGCATCGTTAATCTGAGGCATATCGAGCAGCGTCTTGCCGGTTCCCGCCAGAGTGTAATCCATCATCACCACCATCGCCTGCCCCTCGACCACCGCCTCCCGCGCCTCCGACTCTTCGTCGTTGTCAATGTCCGCCGGGGTCGGGTCCGTCTTCTTGTCGCCTTCGGTTTCCGACGCCTTCATCCACTGCAACATGCCAAACGACTGGTCCTGCAGCGCATGCGTCAATTCATGCGCCAGGACCGGCTTCTGCTGCTCCGCGTCCACCCAGTTCAGAATGTTGACCGTCTTCTTCTTCGGATCGTAATATCCCGCCACCTGCTCCTTCAGCATCGTCACCAGAAACGGCCCCAACTGAAAATCGCGCGGAATCAGCCCAAACTTTTTCAGCACCTCCGACGACCGCTCCAGCCGCTTCGCGTCCTTGTCGTCCCGCATCCCCTTTTCGAGATACGACTCGACTTCATGGCGATCCGTCAGCTTGCGCTTGACGTTGTGTTTGATGGGCAGATCAGTGTCCTCGCTGGCAAATTTCAGCAACTCGTCCACGGAGCGGAAAAGTTCCTTCGCCTCCTGCGGCGAAATGATTTTTTCTGGTGCTTGTGTGGAGCGGGCGCCCTCGCCCGCGGAAGCTGGCGGCGGTCCGTTTGGGAGTTGGGTCTGCGGCTGTTGCTGTTGAGACTGACTATCTGTTTGTGTTTGCGGCGCAGAGGTTTGACCGCAAGCAATTACGACCAACAGCGTGACCAAAACCGAAACGACCAGGCATCTCCAAAACATCATTTCAATGTCATCCTGAGCGGAGCCAGTGATTCGCAATGCGAATCACTGGCGGAGTCGAAGGACCCCTACGTGTTCAACTGCACGCTGGGGACTAGGGGAATTCTTCCCGCACACTCGATGTTAACAGCACCCCACCGAGGCAGTGTCGCGGAACTCCCATCAGTTGTAGCGATCCTTCGACTCCGCCTGCTCTCCGCGAAGCGGAGAGCAGGCTCCGCTCAGGATGACTCGGCACTTAAAGTCACGGTCTCTCAGAATGACAGGGTGCAACAAACAGGCCCGCATCAACTGCCTCTTCCAACCTTCTCCGCCACCCATTCCCCCGCCTCGCGCGTTCCCAGTGTCCCACCGATGTCCGAGGTCGTCTTCTTCTGCCGCACGGCCTCGAGCACCGCCGCTTCGATCCTCTGCGCCTCCGTGGTCATCCCCAGGTGCGCCAGCATCATCGCCGCCGTAAGAATCGCGCCGAACGGATTGGCAATGTTCTTGCCGGCAATCTGCGGAGCCGACCCATGCACCGGCTCGAACATCCCGATTTGCCCCAGTGAAGTCTTTCCCGGATGCAGATTCCCGCTCGCCGCCATTCCCAGCCCGCCCTGCAGTGCGGCCGCCAGGTCGGTGAGGATGTCGCCAAACATATTATTGGTCACGATCACGTCGAGTCCGCGCGGATCGCGCACCATCTGCATGGCGAGCGCGTCCACGTACATGTGCTCGGTCTCGATCTGCGGGAATTCCGCGCCGACCTCCTTAAACACGCGCTGCCAAAGTCCACCCGCGTGCGTCATCGCGTTTGATTTGTCGCACATCAGCACTCGCCGCCGAGGCGAGCCGTCGAGCTTTGTGTTGTTCGCGCAAAACTCGAAAGCATAGCGGATAATCCGCTCCACGCCCTTGCGCGTATTCACATCTTCCTGGATCGCAATTTCATCAGGTGTCCCTTGCTTGAAAACTCCGCCCAGATCGCCGTAAACGCCCTCGGTGTTCTCGCGAATCACCACAAAATCCACGTCCTTCGGCTCGATGCCCTTCAGGGGACACAGCGCCGCATCCAGCAGCCGCACCGGCCGCACGTTGGCATACAAATCCATCTTGGTGCGCATGCCCAGGAGAATGTCCCTGGCATGAATATTCGAAGGCACCCGCGGATCGCCAAACGCTCCGACGAGGATGGCATCAAAATCGCGCGCCAGCATAGCAAAGCCATCGGCCGGGACCGTGGTCTTATCCGCGAGATACCGGTCCGCCCCCCAGTCGAAGAAAGTGAAGTCCACCGCCGCGCCCGCGGCCTGGATTACGTTTACCGCCGGCGGGATGACCTCCTTGCCGATGCCGTCACCGGGAATAATCGCAATTCGTTGTTTCTGGTTCACGCGAAATGAAGATACCAGATTCGAAACCAGATAAATACCGCTACACTCTACCTTGTATGGAGCTGTGGGCGGGTCTGGCCGAGTTGCGAGCAAATCCGAACTGCAAGAACTTCCGAAGGTTCGGCGACGGCAAGGGAGCATTTGTTTGGGTAGTTGCGTGGGAGGAATCTCAGTCAGCCTTCGAAGCGAAAGTGAAAGTCATGTCAGAGGGTCTGGACTGCATTCTTTACGGCATCGAACAAGTCGAGCCTCTTGAAGAAAAAATGAAAACGGAAGGGTATCCCGAAGAATTCATTAATATGCGGACGACTGCGATTCGACAGCCGCAGGATACGGTTTTCGGTCCCTTTTATATTTGGCACCAAGACGATCGCAACTGAGCCCGCATAATATTCGTTGGTTATTCGCACTGTCGTCCGGCAGTAGGGTGTCCTTCGCTATAATCAAGCCAATAGGCATGACTACCGCTTTGCAAGCCAACTCAACACAGGGCCCGGCCACCGTCCCCGACTTCGGCGACGTCCGCGCCGAGTTCCACGCGCTGCTCTCGGGCTGCGGAGTCTACGACCTGAGCTGGCGCTCCAAGATCCGCGTCGCTGGCGGCGACCGCGTCCGCTGGCTGAACGGCATGATCACCAACAACGTCCGCGACCTCGCTCCCGGCCACGGCGTTTACGCCTTCCTGCTGAACGCCCAGGGCCACATCCAAGCCGACCTTTACGCCTTCAACCGAGGCGAGTCTTTGCTGGTGGATCTCGAACGCTTGCAGCGCGATAAAGTTCTGCAGTTGTTCGACCACTACATCATCGCCGACGACGTCGAAGTCACCGACATCAGCGACGAGTCGACCGCGCTCGGCCTCACTGGCCCCAGTTCGCGCCAGATTCTCGAAACCGCCGGCGTCCTCGGTCCGGAACTCAAGGTCTCCGATCTCGCTTGCCTGCAGTTTGGGGACCTCACGTGGCACGAGCAGCCCATCACGCTTTTGCGCTCCAGCGAAGAAGCAAAGGAATCCTGGCAAGTCTGGATCGCGCCCGATCACGTTGCCGAACTGTGGAGCGCGCTTGTCCAGGCTGGCGCGAAGCCCGCGGGTACTGCCGCCCTTCGTCTGTTCCGGATCTCTCGCGGCATTCCGCAGCTGGGCGAGGACATTCGCGAGCGCGATCTTCCGCAGGAAACCGGTCAGATGCGCGCTCTGAGCTTCACCAAGGGCTGTTATCTCGGCCAGGAAATCATCGAACGTATTCGCTCGCGCGGTGCTGTGCACCGCCAGTTCACCGCATTCCTGGTCGAGGGCCCTCTGCCCGCGCCGGGCACAAAGATTCAGGCCAGCTTGCAGGACAACGACAAAGAAGTCGGCGAGGTCACGAGTAGCGCCGATTTGCCTTTGCCCGCAGGAACCCGCGCCGTTGCGCTGGGCTATCTGCGGCGCGAGGCCGCGGGAAAGAATCTGCGCGCGGGGTCAGCGGCGCTCAAACCGGCGGCGCTACCCATCGCTTGAAGCTCCGCAGTACACTGCCACAACACGTCGCCAAGAGGACAGGAAAATCGTATGGCTGAAAAGAGAAAAGAAGCCGAGTTCAAAGTGAGCGACCGGCGCTTGTTCACCGCCGAGGGAGAGCTGCGTTCCTCGGTCGAGGAGGAAGCGGAACAGGCCGAGTCAACCCCGCCTCCTGCGGCCGCGCCCACCGCTTCCGCGAAGACCGCCGACATTGAGCTGGCCGGCGCCGGAGCCACGCCCGCTGTCCAGCCCGAACCGGCCGCACCCGAGCCGCCCACCGCCTCCGAGCAGCAAGCGCAGCACGACGCCTACCGGCAGTCGGCGCGCGATCTCGACCGGCGCGTCGAGTTGAGCGGACACTCCGCCAAAGAACTCGAAGTGTCCTTCGAGCGCTTCCTGGCCTCGCTCTACATGACTGCCATGATGCAGCTCGGCCTGATGCATGAACAGGGAGGCCAGCCCACCGTGGACCTGATCGGCGCGCGCCAGACCATCGATACGCTCGGCATGATCGCCGACAAAACCAAAGGGAACCTTACATCCAAAGAGCAGTCGTTCCTGCAAAACTGTCTCTACGAGCTGCGCATGGCCTATGTCGAAGTCACCAACGCCTTCGCGCGCGCTCCCCAGGCCCCCGGCCCCAGCACAGGTACCAACGGCTGACGTTCATTCACCCGAAGTTCATTCATACGATGCGCGCGACTCTGACAGTTCTGGGCAGCGGTACTTCGATGGGGGTTCCCACCATCGGCTGCAGTTGCGCCGTGTGCCATTCGAGCGATCCCCACGACCGGCGCACTCGCCCCTCCGTCATGATTAGCTACGACGGCCGCCGCGTTCTCATTGACACCACGCCCGATTTCCGCGAGCAGGCGCTGCGTCAGAAAATCACCCATCTCGATGCCGTCCTCTACACGCACACTCACGCCGACCATATTCTGGGCATTGACGACCTGCGCCCGCTGACCTATCGCCACCGGCCCGGCAAGATGCCGCTCTACGCGACCCCGCACAACTGCGAATTTCTGCGCAATATGTTCCGCTACATTTTCGAAGCCGACTACAAATTTGGAGGCCTGCCCCTGGTGGAACTCGTGCCCATCGAAGGCCCGTTCGAACTGTTCGGCGCGCTCTTTGAGCCTGTGACCGTCATTCACGGCGAAACGCCCATCCTCGGTTTCCGCGTCGGGTCGGCAGCCTACTTCACCGATCACAGCGCGGTGCCGCCCGAATCGCTCGACAAGCTGCGCGGCCTCGACATCCTTTTTCTCGATGCGCTGCGCCACAAGCCCCATCCCACGCATTCCACGGTCGAGGAGTCGCTCAAGATCGCGGCCCAAGTCAAGGCGAAACGCACGTTTTTCACCCACATTTGCCACGACCTCCCGCACGAAGAAACTAACGCGGCATTGCCGCCTGAAGTCAAGTTGTCGTATGACGGAATGGAGTTGGAATTCGAAATCTAAATTCCACCGCCGAGACGCCGAGAGCGCCGAGACCTGATAATTAAGAAAAGATCTTCTCGGCGTCCTCGGCGTCTCGGCGGTGAAAAAGACTTAGGATGCGCATTTTTCACAAACTCGCGGACATCCCGGCCGACTTCGGCCCCTCTGTCGTCACCGTCGGCAACTTCGACGGTCTCCACCGCGCCCACCGGCGGGTCATCGACGAAATTGCCTGCCGCGCCAAGTCCGCGCATGCGCATTCCGTAGTCGTCACCTTCGAGCCTCACCCGGCTCGCATCCTGCGTCCCGATCACACCTTCAAACTGCTGACGCCGACCCCGGAGAAGATTCGCCTGTTTGAAACCACCGCGGTCGATGCCATCTTGCTGCTGCCCTTCACGCGCGATCTTTCGCTGATGACGCCGCACCAGTTCGTCCACGAAATTCTCAAGAAACGCCTCCATGCCCGCGAGGTTCATGAGGGCTATAACTTCCATTTCGGCCGCAAAGCATCGGGAAATATTGAAGTGTTACGTGAACTCGGCCGCGAGATGGGATTTGAAGTCCACGAGTATCACGAAATGCGCCTGCGCGGCGAGCGCGTTTCCTCGAGCCACATCCGCAAGCTGCTTTCCGAAGAAGGCCGGGTCAGCCGCGCGCGCCATCTGCTTGGCCGTCCCTTCAGCATTCTGTCCTCCGCGGGCCGCGGACGCGGCTACGGCGCCAAATACACCGTACCCACCATCAACCTCGCGCGCTACGAAGAACTTGTGCCCAAGGACGGCGTGTACATCACCCGCACGCGCATCGGCACAGGCCAGAACGGCGATTGCTTTGACTCCGTAACCAACGTCGGCAACCGCCCCACGTTCGGTGCCGAGTCGTTCGCCATTGAAACTCACCTGCTGAATTTTCACCCGCTCGCGCTTTCGGCGGAGACGGAAGTAGAAATTCATTTCCTGGATCGTCTGCGCGACGAGATCAAGTTTCCGTCGGTCGAAGCTCTGAAAGAGCAGATCGGCCGGGATGTGCGGAAGGCGCAGAAGTATTTGCGGCGGCTGGGGCGGAACTGATTCCGATGTGAAATTTAAGTCGGCATCCGGACGAACCGGTTCTTGCCACGTGGTGTGAAATGTTGCTGTTCTTGCCCGCATCAGTGACAGATAAGTGACAGATTTTCGGGAGAATTTTCGGTGTGAGAGCAACGGCGCAAAAGTCAGTTGCTACTTCCCAGAGCGGTCGTCGGCGCCCTGACTATTAGGTGAAGAACCTTAACGCAGCGAAAGAGTAGTCAGCACCTGCCCACTAACAGCCCCTTGTGATGTGCATCATTGCGACGAGTCCTTCCGTGTGGAACACTACCCACGAACGGGGTAGGCAACCCCTTGCTAGGCCCGTTCGGGCAGGCCATCGTGAAAACTTCGCATATAGCTGCTTACGTGTTAGCGGCAGTGGCATTATTACCATTTGCTTTCAGTCAAGAACTCCTCAAGCTTGCCCCGTTCGGAAGGCCGATTGCGGTAATGGACGAAGGCGATAATTGGTCGATTCCAATTTCGCTTTACTCCGATTCCGATGTGGAAATATTTGTGCCTGACATTACAACCGAGGGGTGGATTTCGTGGCACGTAAAGCAGTTCCGCGAAACGGGGAAGTACGGCGTCTATGTCTATGCGTTCTACAAGAACGACCAACTGTGCCGACGGGAGCGAATACCCGCCGAGCACAAGACTGACCCAAAATGGCTACAGAGCTGCTCGGCTCTTCGGTATCAACGAAAACTCGTGGAGGTTGATACTCGGAAAAACACTGTTCGTGTTTACAGTGTCCTAGTAATGCAGAAAGATGCCGTAGCCAATCCGATGAATCTAAAAGTGTTTAACGTAGTTTTTCCGCTAGCTAAACTTGACTATTCGCAGAGGCAAGCTTACCAGCGCCTATCGGCAATTGTGTCTCGGGAGATGAACGAGTACAAAGGAATGAGTGTCGAAGAGGTTGTGAGAGAAAACAGCAAGGTTGTGTCGAAGATGATAGAAAACCTAACGGATAGTGTGGTGTGCCCCGAAACCGGCAAACTTGTCAGTGTCAGGTCAGGCCACGTGGTTTGGGATAGCCCGGACTGCCCGCCCACGACCCCCTTAGAGAAGTCGTTATCCTC
>Ga0187803_10000479_pt1 | contig 16045 bp, 13 predicted proteins | sample NC_wetland_sal_i_2_FD_132425 | JGI IMG/M metagenome (GOLD analysis project Ga0187803, IMG submission 132425) | Wetland sediment microbial communities from Neuse River Estuary, North Carolina, USA - Control_3 | ecosystem: Environmental > Aquatic > Freshwater > Wetlands > Sediment | place: USA...
AACCTCATCGAACATTCCGGCGAAGTTTATGGCCAGCTTTCCGTTTACTACCGTGTCGCGGGGATGATCCCGCCGGAGTCTCGCCAGAAGAAGGCAGCCCAGGAGATCCAACCGACGCTTCCAGGCGGCAAAATCCGAACGTATTACCTTGCGGCGGTTGAAACCAACTGGGACTATGCCCCCTCCGGGATGAATATGATGGCGGGAACGGATTTCCAGGGAGAGACGAAGATCTGGACCGAGCATACCAAAGACCGCATTGGCAAGATTTATCGCAAAGCTGTCTTTCGCGAGTACACGGACGACACCTACACAACCGAAAAGAAGCGGCCGAAGGAGTGGGAGCACCTGGGCATGCTGGGCCCGCTGATCCGTGCCGAGGTGGGCGACACCATCGTCATTCAATTCCGCAACAATGGCAGCCAGCCTTACAGCATTCATCCACACGGCGTTTCTTACGATCGCGATTCCGAGGGCACTCCCTATCCAGACACGAGCATGGATGCGGCCGGCTTGGTTCCTCCGGGCCAGTCGCACACTTATGTTTGGAACGTTCCGGAGCGCGCCGGGCCTGGCGAGGACGATCCCAGTTCCGTGGTGTGGCTTTACCATTCGCATAATTGGGAGTCCAAGGACGTGAATGCCGGCTTGATTGGGCCAATGGTCATCACCCGGCGTGGCGCAGCGCGTCCCGACGGCAGCCCTAAGGACGTGGACCGCGAGTTTGCCATGCTGTTTATGATCGTGGACGAGAATACCTCGCACTATCTTCAACACAACATCGACAGCAACATTCAGGATCCCAAATCCGTGAATAAATTGGACTTCGTGCCCAGCGACCTCGAAGGAAACTTCAACGCGGCTGGCACAGGTTTTACCGCCGCCAATTTCAAAGCCTCGATTAACGGGTACATCTTCGGCAATTTGCCAATGCCCACCATGAAGCGCGGCGAACACGTTCGATGGTACGTGATGACCATGGGCGGCGCAGTCAATTTGCACACTCCCCACTGGCACGGAAATGTGGTTACCGTGGACAAGCACCACACCGACATCTTCTCGATATTGCCGGCGCAATTCGTGACGGCGGACATGATTCCTGACCGGGTCGGCACTTGGATGTTTCATTGCCACGTTTCAGAGCACATGGAAGGCGGAATGATGGCAATGTATCAAGTCTTGCCTTAAGCATCTGATTCCAGCTTTATCCGAGCACTACTCGGTGAGTTTCCGATGAATCGCAATTTTCGCTCGAGCGGACGAACCGAACTCACGGGACATTTCTAGAGAGTCCAACTCCCGAATAAGGAGTGTTACTGAACATCTCATCAGCTAAAGACGCTTCCAAAGCGCTCACAGCGACCAGCTAGGAGGACGGCTTGTCGGGGACGGGCTCGCGGGCGAGAAAATCGGTGGCAAAACGCTTCGAGTAGAATGCCAGGAGCTCTTCGATGCGATCGGACGAGGCCGATTTCAGCACAAATCCGGCGTGATGAAACTTTTTGATGCGCTCGACGATTTCCGGGTCGGTGTACGCGGATGTGTCCGGCTCGTTCTGGCGCGCGAGGGACACGATGACGCCCGCATAGTCTTCGCGGGTCTGCGGCAGATGGTAAGGCAACTTTCCGGCGGTCACTTCCAGGCGCGCCCACTCTCGCCAAAGGTTGATGCCGGTGGCGGTTTCGACCATGTTGGAAATGTACGCCCCACCAACGCGCGCAGCGATTTCGAGGAAGTAGACGCGGTTATCGCTGTGCGCCTTCAGAAATTCCGAATGGGTAACGCCGCGAACCAGGCCAAGCCCTTGAATCAACTCCAAATTCATATCCTTGAGTGCAAGGACCTCCGGCGAATTACGCGGCATGGTGCGCGTGGTGAAGACTCCACCTTGATGCGAAACATCAAGCGGCGGCGCGCCGTAGCTATGCGCTTCCGCGAAAAGCATGGCTCGCTCGGAAACGACGCTATCCACGTGGAACACGCTTCCAGGGATAAATTGTTCCAGCAAATATTCGGATTGCCGGTCGCCCAAGCGGTCGAGCCACTGCCACAGATCATCGGCAGCGTCGATCTTTTTCATGCCGATGCCGGAGGCCTGCGAACGCGGCTTGAGGAGCCAGGGACCGGGCACACGGACCATGAACTCGCGCAGGTCGTCGTAGTTCAGGACGTGAATGAATTCCGGAACGAGAATGCCACATTCGCGTGCCTGTGCGCGCATGGCCAGTTTGTCGCGGAAATGGCGGATAGTGGTCTGGCCGATGCCGGGGAGCCGCAGGTGCTCGCGGAGCGCGGCTACGTTTTCCATGTCGAATTCGTCGAGCGCGACGATGCGGTCGATGTGGCGCGTGCGCGCGGCATAGCTGACGGCGTGAATAAGGTCCGCGAGGGGAAGTTCATCCGGCATGTAAAACGATTCGTCGATGCAGTCGCGCGGCCAGTCCGCGTTGCGCAGCTTCTCCACCGTCAGAAGGAGGACTGTGCAGCCGAGACTTTTGCAGGTGCGCAGGAATTCCTGGCCCTTTTCGTAGGAAGAGACGCAGAGGATCGTGATGGGTCTTGCCACAGCCATGGACTCCAATGGGCGCGTCGCTCGCAGGTCCGGTCAAATTTTGCGCAGCCGCAAAGCTGGGCGGATTATATACGGGTTTAGCGCCGATTTCTCACGAGTCATAATTTGTTCCCAGAGTCGCACTCAGCAGCACGTTGTCATCCTGAGGGGAGCGTCGTTTGCACACCGAAGGATCTCAAGCGATACATCGTTGGCAATTCTTGCGTTGAGATCCTTCGACGATCCTTGTCGGATCGCCTCAGGATGACAGCGATTTGTTCGATTTCGAAGATAGAGGAAGGATCGCTAACAAAAAAAGCACCGTCTAGCGGGCGGGAAAGAGGAATTGCAGGAACGGGCCCACTCGCTGAGCCCAGGCAGCTTCGTTATGCTCCGCACCCTCGACGCGCTCGAAATGGAGATTCAGTCCGGGCTGCCAGCCTTTTCGGATAAGCACCTCGCGGAAGCGTTCCACATCCTCCACGATGCGCGGCCCTTCGCGCGTGCCGATGTCCAGCCAGATGCGCGGGAGGGGCTGTACGGGCGCCGCGGCAGTGAATCGCAAGATGACGCGTTCATTCCACCAAACCGACGGAGAAAGGGCCGCAATCTTGCCGAAAACCTGCGGCTGGCGCAGACCGAGATAGAGAGAAACCAGCCCACCCAGCGAAGAGCCGCCGATGCCGGTGTTCTCCGCGCCGTCCAACACGCGATATTCGCTTTTCACCAGCGGACGAACCTCTTCCAGAAGGAACTTGGCATAACGATTCGCGCGGCCACCACCCAGGCGCGGCATGCGCGTGGGCGTGTACTCGCCCAAGCGCTGTTTGCCCGCATTGTAAATGCCCACAATGATGAGCCGTTCGACGCGGCCTTCGGAAATGAATTGATCCGCAGTTTGACCGACTTGCCAGTCCATCCCCGGAATGAAGGAAGTGGCGCCATCGAAAAGATTTTGGCCATCGTGGAGATAAAGAACGGGAAATCGGCGCAGCGGCTGATTGTTGTAGCCCGGAGGAAGATAAACGATCAGATCGCGCTGGTTGCGCAAATATCGCGAGGGAAACTGCTCGTGCTTGATCAGGCGGGGCGCGTTCACGGAGCGATGACGGCCAGAAGATCTTTGGCTTCGACGTGCTGCCCCGGAGTGACCAGCAGCTTGCTGATTTTTCCGCTGATGGGCGCGTAGATATTCGACTGCATCTTCATGGCTTCCAGTGTCAGGAGTTTAGCACCCCGCTCGACAGGATGGTTGACTTGCACCGTGATGCTGCTGATCAGGCCGGCCGTGGGCGCCCCGACATGGCCGGGGTTTTCCGGGTCTACTTTGGGATGGCTGCGTTCGACGACGCGGAGCAACGAGAAAGTTGATAGAAGAAAATCCGCGGCAGGCGGCATTTAATGCTTGAGCAGCGGCAAGGCGTAACGAATCGGCACGCCGAAATTGGAGCCCCCAAACCCGCGCACCACCGCAAAGGTAACCCCAATCACTCCTCCCTGCCGGTTCAGCAGCGGCCCGCCGGATCCGCCGGACGTGGTCTGCGCGTCATAGACAATCTTGTCCGGAAGGACGTCACCCACATGGCCTTGGGTAACGAGCGGCCTGATGAGTTTGCGTTTCGCCAGTTCTGCCAGCACCAGCTTGGGCTCGCCACCACTAACCTTCACGATTTGCTGGACGGTTTCTTCTCCAGCGCGCGCGAGAATCGCATCCAAACCTGTCGCGTACCCAAGGCTGATTAGCGGCTCGCCGCTAACCGCCGCCTCTTTGCGGCTGTCCAGTTTCAAGGCTGGGCGCTTCAGTTCCGAAAGGTCGCCGTGGAGCAGCGCCAGGTCGGCCTCTTGGGAGATGTGCGAAATGCCAACTGGAATGCCGTTTGGCTCGCCTGGAAAATAGGCGGTCATGTCCGCGATCACCGGGTCCAGGCCCTGCTGCAGAGCACTGCTCAAATCATCGTTCTGCCACCAGGGCTGAACGACGTGATGATTGGTCAGGATTTTTCCGTCACCGGCGATGAAGCCGCTGCCGAAGAAGTCCGCGCGGACTTCAGGGGCCCGGCCATCTGTGGTGTAAACGATATTGCCATCGCTGTCTTTCAGAGGCGAGCCGTCACTGTCGATTCCGCCATAGCGCAGGCGCCGTCCGGAGTCCTTTTCGTTGAACGCCACGGAAATGTGCAGAAGGCACACACTGGGCGCGTAATCGCGGATCACGGCTTCCGCAGCCTGCGAACTTCCTTCCAGCTTGGACAGGCGGCCGGTGGCCTCGTCGAGCTGACGGTGGAGCTCGTTGACGTCGCTGCCATCCGGCGAGGAAATCTTTTTGCGGAGTTCCTCGGCCTGCCGTTCTAATTGTTCTTTCTGCTCCAGCAGGTCGGCGTTGGCGGGGTCCGCGCGCAAGTGCCGCGCAGAGGCCAAAAGTTGCTCTTCATTTTGGACGCTATGCTCGAGCTGGGAAATCAAGGTGTAGGCGCGGCGGGTCTCCTTCTCCGCCTTGCGCGAATACACAAAAAAGATCCCCGCAATCACGAGCGCCAAGCCCAACAGAACTCCCACGCCGACTTTCAGGATGCGTTCGAAGGAGAAGGCGTCGCGGGTCATCTTTTCGGTGACGGCAAGCGCCTGAAAAGCCGTCTGCGCGACCTGGTAACTTTCCTCGGCGTTGCGAGCTTTGCGCTCCAGTTCGCCCACGGCACGTTTCTGGCGCAACTGCGCGCGGACTCGAGCCAGGAGTTCCTGATCGTCCCAGGGGACGGAGAGCACATCATCGGCTCCCAGATCCAGCCAAAGGGCGCGTTGCGAGGAGGAACCCAGAGTCAGCAGAAGCACGCGCGGCCGGGCATTTGCGGAGGAGTCCTGAAGCGCAGCGAGAATCGAATGGATGCCGGCATCGGGCAACCCATCGGCCAAGAGCAGCGTATGGCCAGTTCCTCCGCGCAGGATCGAAATGGCATCTTCTGCCGATTCCGCTGCGGTGATTTCGTAGCCTCCTTCCTGCAGGAGGCCACGCAGACCATCGCGCAGTGCCGGATCGGCAGCGACCAGCAAGACCTTGTCCGGAGTAGGAGCCAAGCCAATTCCTCCAGCGCTGCAACAAGAATAACAACACGCTTCCACGCGGAAGGCGGAAGTTTACCCTAAAAGGATTGGATACGCGCAGGAATGCAGTTGGGTACAAAAATGTGCAGTAAACACCAGATGGGGCGATTTTCCGGAAACGGGCTCAGTATTTTCTCAGGACACCGATCACCCGGCCCTGAACTTTCACGTCCGTGGCAGGCAGGACGATGGGGGCCAATTCGGCATTGGCGGGTTGCAGGCGAATCTTTCCGGACCCTTCGCGGTAGAAACGTTTCAGCGTGGCTTCCTCGCCACCAACGAGGGCGACAACGATGTCGCCGGCGTTGGCGACCTGGGTCTGCTCGCACACCACAAAATCACCGTCCATGATGTGGTCCTCAATCATGGAATTGCCCTTCACCTGAAGGACGAAGGAATTGCCGCCGCGCGCGAAGTCACCCAACGAAATAGTCTCGCGCTCCTCGACGGCTTCCAGGGGACGGCCCGCAGCAATACGGCCGACGAGCGGAAGCTCCTGGATGCGCCGCTCCAGCACCTGTTCTTTCACCGGCTTGGGCAGCTGCACAATTTCGATGGAGCGGCTTTGGTTATACCCGCGGCGAATGAATCCCTTTTTTTCGAGAGTGCTGATGTGCTTGTGCACGGTGGCCAGCGAAGTAAGTTTCAAGCCCCGGCCGATTTCCTCGAAACTAGGGGCGTAGCCGTGGCGGGTCTCAAAAGAAACGAGGAAATCCAGGACTTCCTTCTGGCGTTTGGTCAGGGCCATGAGTGCCTCCGCTAGCCGGCTGTCGCATACGTTCAACCGGACTAGATTCACTCTAGGCGAAAAGAAAGCGAACGTCAAGTGGCGTTTTGGATACGCGGCTCACGCGCTCCTACTGTTCTTGGACAACCTACTATGTTGTCATCGTTAAGATGATGATGATTTCCAATCGTCCAGCGCGTTCCGCAGGCGTCACGGCGGCGGCAACCTTCGCCCTCCTGGGCAGCATCACGGCATTTTTTGTGTGGGGCAATTTTTTTCTGGCGCTCCTGAATTTTCCTCCCGACGACCAAGGGAAACACATCTACCAAACGCACGCCATCGCATTCCTTCTCATCGCTGTTGTTCCCTCCGTTTTGATCGCGCTGGGCATACAGACGGGCATTGGGCTGTTCCAACTCAGGAGTTGGGCGCGTGTCGCGGCTCTGACTTGGGCTTCGATCGCATTGGTCTTCTGCCTGGCCATGATTGCTTTTCGCCCGTTCGAAACCTTTTTCATCCCCGATCATTTTGTGAGCGAGCTGGTATCGCTGAAACAGTTGATAGCCATTTCCTTTGTCCTCATGCTGCTTCCGGTCAGTGTGTGGTGGCTGTTCTTCTTCCGCATGAAGAGCGTCAAGATGCAGTTTCTTCCAAACGATTCTGAAGGCGTGGTACAGGAGCCGCCCGCCGCGGGGAAGAGTTAGCTCATCTAGAAAGCAGGAGAAGAGAGTCTGTACCGGAGATCCTGGTGATGTGACCAACATCACAACGGTATGTTCTCGCTGTGCTATCCTAATTGTGCTGGCTCCTAGCGGCTGTGAGCGCTCCCGCTTTCAACACTGTGCCGCTACATTCGAGGGGCCACTCTCCTCTGCATACCAGCGAGGAGTCAGCGCAACACGGGGGTCATGTAAGACGATGTCCACAGTCACAGAAGTTCCCGCAGGCAAGACCAAACGAGAAATTATCGATCAGGCAGTGATTCGCTTCGCCGGTGATTCCGGCGATGGCATGCAGGTCACAGGCAGCCAGTTCACAAACACGGTTGCGCTGTACGGGAATGACATTGCCACTTTCCCGGACTACCCCGCCGAAATTCGCGCTCCTGCCGGCACGGTACCCGGTGTCAGCGGTTTCCAGTTGAATTTTTCATCTGGCGAGGTGCATACGCCGGGCGACAGTGTCGATGTTCTCATCGCCATGAATCCCGCGGCGCTGAAAGTGAACATCGGCGACCTGAAGGCCAATGGCATCGTGATCGTCAATGCAGACAGTTTCAAGGAAGCCGACCTGCGCAAAGCGCACCTCACGACTAACCCTCTGGAGGACCACTCTCTCGACAAGTTCCGCCTCTTCCCTGTCGAATTGCAGCGGCTGACCCGCGCGGCGCTCCAACACCTCGGACTCGACGCCAAAGCCATGGACCGCTGCAAGAACTTTTTTGCGCTCGGCATGTGTTACTGGCTCTATAACCGCTCGATGGAGCCGACAGTCCGGTGGATTGACGACAAGTTCAAGAAGAAGCCGCTCCTGGTCGAAGCAAACAAACTGGCGTTGAAGGCCGGCTATTCCTATTGCGAAGCCACCGAAGCGTTTCAGATCAGCTACGAAATACCGCCCGCACAACTGAGCCCGGGGCTTTATCGAAGCCTGAGCGGCAACCAAGCCCTGGCGCTTGGCTTTGTCACCGCGGCGCAAAAGGCGGGGCTGAAACTGTTCCTGGGCAGCTATCCGATCACGCCTGCTTCCGACATTCTCCACGAACTTTCGCACTACAAGGAGTTTGGCGTCCTCACCTTCCAGGCAGAAGACGAGATCGCGGCGGTGACCTCGGCGATCGGCGCTTCTTACGCGGGCGCGCTCGCCATCACCACCACTTCCGGTCCCGGCATGGCTCTGAAAACGGAAGCGATCGGGCTGGCCATCATGACCGAACTTCCCCTGGTAATATGCGACGTTCAGCGAGGCGGACCTTCCACGGGTCTGCCAACAAAAACGGAACAGGCCGATCTTCTGCAAGCGCTGTTTGGGCGAAATTCCGAAGCTCCTATTCCGGTGCTGGCGGCGGCCACACCTTCCGACTGCTTCTGGATTGCCGTGGAAGCGAGCCGCATCGCGCTGAAGTACATGGTGCCGGTCATTGTTTTGAGCGACGGCTATCTTGCCAATGGCGCGGAGCCCTGGCGCATTCCCGGCCTCGAGGAAATCCCCGGATTCCCCGTGAAGTTCGCGAAGGATCCCGATGGATTCCAACCCTACCGGCGCGATCCGGACACTCTGGCGCGGCCGTGGGCGACTCCGGGCACACCGGGACTGGAACATCGCATCGGTGGCTTAGAAAAGCAGGACGTGACTGGCAACGTGAATTACGAGCCGCTGAATCACGAAAACATGGTGCGCATACGCGCCGCCAAGGTCGAAGCCATCGTGCAAGATGTGCCTAATATTTTGCCAAGCGGCGATCCGGCGGGAGATTTGCTGATCGTGTCCTGGGGCTCTACTTTCGGGGCCATCACGCAGGCTGTGAAGGGGCAGCGGGATAAGGGCCGGAAGATCGGTCACCTCCACTTGCGCTACCTGAATCCGCTTCCCGCCAATTTGGGAGACATCCTGAAGCGCTACAAGAATGTCCTTGTGCCGGAACTCAATATGGGCCAGCTCTTGTGGGTTCTCCGGGCAAAGTACCTGGTCAACGCGGTCGGCCTGAACAAAATCCAGGGCCGTCCGTTTAAGCAAGCCGAACTCGATCAAAAGATCGAAGAAGTTTTGGGACTTTAGGAGAACGCGATGACGACGACTGCCCTTCCTCCGCTCACGAAAAAGGATTTTCAGACCGACCAAGAGGTGCGCTGGTGCCCCGGCTGCGGTGACTACGCCATTCTCTCCGCCGTCCAGTCCGTGTTCCCTGAGCTGGGAATCCCTCGCGAAAACTTCGTGGTCGTTTCCGGAATCGGCTGCTCCAGCCGCTTTCCGTACTACATGAACACGTACGGCTTCCACAGCATCCACGGGCGAGCACCGGCGGTGGCGTCTGGAATCAAGATCGCGCACCCGGAACTGGAAGTCTGGGTGGCGACCGGGGACGGCGACTCGCTGGCCATCGGCGGCAATCACACCATCCACATGCTCCGGCGGAATGTCGGGATCAAGGTGCTGCTGTTCAACAACCGCATTTATGGGCTGACGAAAGGCCAGTATTCGCCGACGTCGGAATTTCACAAAATCACGAAATCCACGCCCTATGGATCGCCCGACCGCCCGTTCAACCCGGTCTCGCTGGCGATTGGCGCGGAGGCGACCTTCGTGGCCCGCTCCGTGGACATCTTCCAGGCGCATCTAAAGGAAACGCTGAAGGCTGCGGCAGCGCATCGCGGCTCCGCGTTTGTCGAAATCCTGCAGAACTGCAATATCTTCAACGACGGCGCTTGGATCGGCCTAACGGAAAAAGATGCGCGCAGCGAGCACGTCCTGCAGCTCGAGCACGGCAAGCCGCTGATCTTCGGCAAGAATCGCGACAAAGGTATCCGCCGCAAGCAGGATGGCGACATCGAAGTCGTGCAACTCGGCAACGGCATTTCCGAATCCGATCTCGTCGTTCACGACGCGCACCAAACGCGTGCGTCTTACGCCTTTCTGCTTTCGCACATGGAGGGGCGGCCCGGCTTCCCCACTCCCATCGGTCTTTTCCGCTCGTGGGACGATCTCCCTCGCTACGAAGACGTCATCAACGACCAGGTGCGGGAGGTTGCCCAGAAGAAGGGTCCCGGCAATTTGGCTCAGTTGCTGAGAGCCGGTGACACTTGGGAAGTAAAGTAGCCCGCAGGTACCTTGTTACCTGTGTGACGCCGTTCTTGGCGGATGGGCTCTCGGCTTCGGTACGCTCCAGTTAAGCCCCAGATCCAGTTCGGGGAATCACAATGGAACTGTGCACTCCTGTGCACGCTTGTGGTTTCCCTAAAGCAGTAGGTATGTTCCCTAAAATGAGGGGTTTTGGCTACAAGTCATGACGCTTGAAAAGCACGAAAACACGCAAATTCAGCCAATTGCGCTGGCTCTTGGTTTTGGCACAGTACTTGCACAGTAGGTACTGGGAATAAGTGTTCGGGTGCGACGGACCAGCCCGTAGGTATGAATAGAGAAGTCAGCCACCAGTCGACAACCAAGAAAAGCCAAAAAGATGCAACGTCGGGGGCCAAATTAGTATTAGGACTCCTAGTATCCAATCTTGCCATCTTCCTTCTTGTTTGGGCGTATTATCCCACTTCACGTCGCAGTTTCTCGCAATTCAACAATGCATCCGATTTTAATTCCCTCATGCCGCTATGGGCGAATGCGGACCTTTCCACTTCACCCGGTGATTCTCTCAATGGTCCGGTATATCCGTATTCAGTCATACCCGGTGGAGTCTCCACTGCCAAGAACCTACAATCGGCTTTAGGCCATGACCCAGTTGCCGCTGCTCACTATTCCGACTTCGCTACTCATTCTGCCCACGTGATTCACCTGGCGAAGGACCGGCAGGTCTATGTCTCCTACCGTGTGGCCAACCGCATTTATTGGACTCGGAAAAAGATTACGCTTCATGTTGGCGAAGCGCTCTTGACCGATGGCGCGCATTTTGCGCGCACGCGGTGCGGCAATCGCATTTCGGAACTTCCGGCCGAACCTACGGCATCCTCCGAGCCAGAGGGCGAAGTTCTGGATAAACCGGTGATGCCACACTTGGCAGTAGACACTGCCGATTCTCCTCCTCCAGCGCCGATCTGGGCTGAACCTACCACGCCCGGGATGGTTGCACTTGGAAATGTTCCCCAGCCGTACGGCCCTGGTGGCGACGGCCCTTACCAGCCACCGTATCCCGTTCCTATCTGTTGTGTTCCTCCGCCGGGATCTCCTTCGTCTCCCAATCCACCTTCGAATCCTTTGCCGCAGCCCATCCCCGGACCTCCGGGGCCACCAGTGTCCACGCCCGAACCGCAAACTCTGGTCCTTCTCATCGCCGGTCTCGCTGGCTTCACGCTGCTTTGGAAATTGCGCCGAGCCTAACGTTTTCACTATCCTCCTTCGTAGGTTTTCCCTCTAACACAGACTCAGAATTTTCCCGCTGGCCGGATTCCACGGTTTCATGAAACTATCTTTGCTGCCGTACATCCAACAGAAGCAGCTAGAATTGTGTCCATGGATTCAAGGCCAAATTTAACGCCGTTTTCCCTGCTCGGCGACGCCGATCCCTTGCCGCCCACCATTTATGTGGCGCAACCCGGGCAGGCCCAGACACTGACCCTGTTGTATGAGATCAGCCACGAGCTGACGTCCATCCTCAATCGCGAGGAACTGCTGCGAAGGATTGCCGAACGGGTCAAGAAGCTGGTGGACTACCACGTGTTCAGCGTCATGCTTTGGAAGGATGAGGAGCAGGTGCTGGAAAGTGTGTTTGCCATGCGTTTCCAGGACGCCATTCCGATGCGCGTCCAGATGCCGCTTCACCAGGGCATTACCGGCGCCGCGGCGGCCGAGCGCCGCACCATTCGCGTGGTCGACGTGCGCCTGGATCCGCGGTACCTCCGGTGCGAGAGTGACGTGGAAGTGCGCTCGGAACTGGTCGTGCCGCTGCTCCTGCAAGATCGCTTGATCGGGGTTTTGGACCTAGAAAGCACTGAACCGCATGCCTTCACGGCCGAGCACGAGCGCCTTCTCAACATTCTCGGCACCTATATCGCCGTGGCCCTGGAAAACGCGCGTCTCTTTGAAGAAGCCCACGAAAACCAGGTGCGTTTGCAGAACGATTTGGAAACCGCGCGCGAGGTCCAGCGTCAGCTTCTGCCCTCGGGAGCACGCGAGGTGCCCGGCTTGGACTTGGCCACGGCTTACGTGCCTGCGCGTGAACTCGGCGGAGACTTTTACGATCTTCTTCCCTTCGGCGTTGGACGGTTAGCCATCGCCAATGGAGATGTCTCCGGCAAAGGCACTGCTGCAGCTCTTTATGGATCGCTGGCGATCGGCATCTTGCGCGAGCTCGTCCACGACCGCGAAGCTTCTCCTTCGGAGTTGCTCGAGCTACTGAACATCCGGCTGCTCGCGGCTCGCCTGGATGCGCGCTATATCGCCATGCAATTTGCCATCTACGATGCCGCTCTTCGCGAACTTTCCATTTCCAATGCCGGCGGCACATTGCCATTGCTCATCCGGAATGGCGAGGTGAGCGAGATTAAGGTCACAGGCATGCCGCTCGGCTTGCTTCCGGAGGCGGAATTTGATGAGGTTCGGCTCTCTCTGCTCCCTGGAGACGTCGTTGTTTTTGCTTCCGACGGCGTCCACGAGGCCATGAATAGGGATCAGGAGGAGTTCGGCATCGACCGGCTGAAATCCGTGCTCGCCACGGTGGTTCCCGCCGACCCCGGCTACACGGTGGCCCAGCGCATCGTTAAGGCCACAGACGAGCACACCGGTCCGGGGCGCGCGCCCCACGATGACCGGACGCTGCTGGTTCTGCGGGTCATTGAAGAAGCCGAAGCCGACTACTCCAAGATGCCCATCATCTACTAGCGACAGCAAGCCTCTTCGAGGCTGCTAGTTTCTTTTATCCAACTTTGCGTTATTATTTACCGGCCTTATAGGCACCCTCATGGTCTATCAGCTCTTTCCCGCTGCGCCCTTTCGGCAGGAGCGTCCAACGCGCTTCCTGCTATTCGACCGGGCTGTCCTAATCGTTGTCCGCCGCCTGATCCGGCCCTTCTTGTTGTTCCTGATTTTTGTAGTGATCTGCGTGATCACCTACATGCGGCTCGAGCACCTGCGCTTCTCCGACGCGCTTTTCTGGGTTGCTCATCCGCACGCAATCGAATACCGCCATGTGCGCACGGGGACCAAGTACTTTTCTCTGCTCGTGGCGATTGGGATTTTCGCATTTGAAATCTGGTTTGCGGAACGAATCCTGTTGACCTTTATTGGTCACCAGGGCCGGGAGGTCTGGAAATCCATGCTCAATGAAATGAACCTCGAACGCATTCGGGACCACTTCATCATCTGCGGATATGGCCAGGTCGGGCGCACGGTGATCGAGCAGCTCAACCGCGCAAAAATTCCTTACGTGCTTATTGAAACCAATGAAGGTCTGTACCGCCAACTGCTCCAGGAGGGCGCGCTCATCCTGCAGGGCGACGCCAAGCGGCACAGCGTCCTTCAGGAGGCCGGAATAGAGCGAGCCCGCGGCCTCTGCGTGGTCATCGATAACGACGCCGACAACCTGTACATCACGGTCACGGCCAAGGCTCTCAATCCAAAATTGAAAGTGATCACCCGCGCCGGGCAGGAACGTTACGCCGAAGCTATGCGCACTTCAGGCGCAGACGAGGTAGTGATTCCCGAATTCGAAGGCGGCAAACTCGCGGGGCAGCTCATCCAGAAATACGCCGCCCCAAACCGCTAAAGACACATTATCGAGTGTTTGTTGGGCCACCATTGACTCCGGCCGTGGCTTGCGTTTGATCGGGATGTTCCAGGGCCGGTAACCGCTGTTCGCGCACTGCGGCAAATTCCGCCCAGTTCTTTTTGGAAACCAGGTCGGAAGGTGGCAGGCCCAGCTTCTCGAAATTGAGGAACTGCCCTCGCTTGGAAATCCGGAAATCGAGGTGAGGACCCGTGGCTAATCCAGTCATGCCTACGAGGCCGATGGTCTTGCCGATTTCGACGTGTTCGCCGGTGTGGACATACATCCTGGACAAATGGAGGTACATGGTTTCGTACCCCTGCGAATGGGCAACCTTCACCATATTGCCGTCACCGCCCTTCCGCCCCGAGAACACGACGCGGCCGCTTCCGATGGTCTGCACCGGCGTGCCCACCGGCGCTCCGTAATCCGTTCCAAAGTGCGGGCGAGTAGTTTTCAAAATCGGATGAAACCGCGCCTTGCTGAAGTGTGAGGTCACAGGCGCCGCAAATTTCAGCGGCGACCGGAGAAACGCTTTCTGCAACGATTTGCCATCCGCTGTGTAGTACGCCGGGCGCCCCTGAGTATCGTGGAACAGCAGCGCCTGGTATTTCTTTCCGCCGTTATCGTATTCGGCGGCCAGGATTCTTCCGTAGCCCGCCGTTTCCCCATTGGAATATTCCTTTTTCTCGAGCACGACGCGGAAGGTGTCGCCTTTTCGCGGGTCGGTGTAAAAATCCAGGTCGTAGCCGAAAATCTGCGCTAGCCGCATGGCCACCTCCGCGGACTCTCCGGTTTCCTCGACGGCGTTGAAGAGCGAGTCTTCCAGCCGCCCGTTGACAGCGCTGACTTCCAGGTGGGACGGAATGTCCCTTACTTCGGCGGAAAATCCCTGCGATTCCGGCACAATGTGAAGCATCCGGTCCGCGTCAATCTTGTAGTTGATCTCCCGCAGGCTGCCTTCCACCGAGCGGCCAACAACAATGGTGTTGCCCGCGCGCAATTGGCGTAGATTAAATGCGCGCTGCGCCGCGGCCGTGGCGTCCGCGGCCTCCTCCGATTTCAATCCAAATTTTTCCAGCGCTGCAGCGAAATTCTCTCCCGCGGGGATCTTATTCGCCGTCGGCAAGATCACCTGCTCACGAATGCGCTCCGCCTCGGCGCGTGCCAGCGCCACTTCATTCTGGAATTCCTTCTGGGATCGAGAGCGCTGGCGGACCGCATACCCGTCCACCAGAATCCCAACCAATACGAAAATCCCCACGAGTGATAAGAAACGAAGGTTCAAATGGTCCCCCAAACAGTCCTCAGGATCAAACGGTTAAGCTCGCAAATTTTCAGCCAATATTCAAAACAGAAAGTGGCACGCTTCTGTATTGTCCTAATCAGCCGGCGGCGTCAATCAATTGTCGCGCGAGCTGCGCTCAATCTTCCACGGGGGCTGTCGCGAATTTTCACGAGGAGTTTGCGCGAAATCACGCAGCAGCCCTCACGTCGCCAATTTAAGTCTTTTGGTTTCAGTGGATCATTCCAGTTTGCTCTGGCATGTGGCTTGCCCAAGGTTCTTGGGGGGCGTTTTCATGTCCACGCTGGAAGTTCATCCCGAAATTCAAGCCAAAGAACAACTTCAACATCCGGAATATACGACCTGCTTCGAATGCCATCGCAGTTTCCGAGCCAAGAGCGAAGACCAACTTTGCCTGGCCTTGTGTGACACCTGCTTTGACGATCTTCGACACGTGCACGAACCGGTCGTCAGCATTCACGTCAAGGTTCGGCCGCACGGGCCGATTGTCCTCTAAGCAGACGAATCTCACACTCTGAAGCGCTTTACCTCTACGGTTTTATGGGATTCCCTTACTTGCCTGACGCGGCGCTCGCCGCAACGGTGCCCGGGCTGGTTTGCGAAAAATAGTTCTGCTGGCGCAACCTTCTGTAAATCCCGCCCGCCACCTGTGCGGCGGTGGGTCCCTTCACCCGGCGGGTGTTGCCGCGCAGGAGCACTGCCAACGCAATCTTAGGATGGGTCTCATCGGCGTAGCTGACAAACCAGCCGATCCGTGACGGATTGGTGTGGTCGTCACAGGTGCCGGTCTTGCCGAGGGGGGTCTCGTCGCCGCCCGCGTCGTAGCTCAGGCGGGCCGTGCCATAGAGCACCGCCGCGAGCATGCCTTCGCGTACTTCCGGCAAAGCACTCGCGATATTCAGATCGCGCTTCACCTTGGGCTCGAAATTCTGC
>Ga0187803_10000480_pt1 | contig 16017 bp, 15 predicted proteins | sample NC_wetland_sal_i_2_FD_132425 | JGI IMG/M metagenome (GOLD analysis project Ga0187803, IMG submission 132425) | Wetland sediment microbial communities from Neuse River Estuary, North Carolina, USA - Control_3 | ecosystem: Environmental > Aquatic > Freshwater > Wetlands > Sediment | place: USA...
CGCAGCTCTTCAGGATTACTTACGAACCGCTGCACGCGTGCCTGTTCGGCTCGTCGTTGGTCGGGGGACAAGGGCTTCCCGTCGTAAGCCACGATCAGACCCGCCGTAGCGTCGTTGGTTTCGACGTAGATCTCCGTGGTAGATCCCTTGGGTGTTGTCTTGGTGCCGCGGAACATGAAGTGCGCGCCAGAATCATGCGAGGCGTCGATCTCGTTGTGCACAGCCCTCCGAACCAGCTCCACGGGATCGCCGTACGGCGAAACAGCCGACGACTGGGCCGCGCTTACGGCGGCGAGACTTGCCACACCAGGAAGGAGAAGCCAGGCAGACGCGCGCCGAATGCTCGCGCTCCAACTGGCCGCTTTTGTCTGCATGAGCCCTCGTCCATTCATTCCTATTCCGCAATCTTTCCGCTTCCACGATGGTAACAAACCGCGCGTTGCCTTCCCCATTCGCTGGCCCGTGCCGAATCTTGGGCGGAACAGTGAGCCATAGATACTGAGCTATGGACCGATGACTTCTGACTTCCGTGTTCTTCAGCTTGAACTGCAATGATTTACAATCAGTGAATTCGCGGCGCAGCATAACGCGAGGAAGTGAGGCTAGTCCATGGATGCTCAGCAGGTCACAGAACTCGCGACCATCGGCAAATCGGTGGTCGTGAAAGGAGAGCTGTCTGGGTCTGAAGACCTATACATTGATGGTCACGTCGAAGGCTCAATCGACTTGCACAACTCCAGTCTGACGGTGGGCCCGAACGGCGACGTAAAAGCGAACATCAGCGCCAAGGCGATCGTGATTCAGGGCAAGGTGGATGGGAGCCTGACCGCCTCCGACCGTCTCGATCTGCGTAAATCGGCGATCGTGACCGGCGACTTGACCACGCAGCGAATCTCGATCGAAGAAGGCGCATTTCTGAAAGGCAAGATCGATCTGCAGAAGGAAGCGGGCAAGGGAGCCGCGTCTAAATAGAACTGGTGTCGAGAGTCAGTTTTATGGAGATGCTCGCGCTGCCGAACGCGGCAGCTTCATGGCATCCGTTTCACACAACCTGATGAAATTCTTTCGCAGCACTTCCAACCAGCCTGCGGCTGCCCCTCCGCAGAAACTGACCCGCCGCTCCAGCGGCGTCGGCGAGATTTCGCGCGTCATCAATTCGCAGGAGGGCTTGCGCATTCTCGACGTGGGCTCGACTTCCGCCAACAACATCCGTTTCTTCACCGACCAGGGCCACAAGAACTACAGCGAAGATCTGCTGCGGGCCTCGCTCGACCCGGCCCTGCGCGTTCAGGATGCGGCCGGCAACTCAATCGTAGACACGAAAAAATTTCTGGACGAAAACCTCGTTTATGCCAACGGTCTGTTCGACATCGTGCTCTGCTGGAATCTTCCCGACTACATGGAAGAAAGCCTGGTCAAGCCGACCATCGACCGCCTCTGGTCGGTAATGAAGCCCGGCGGCCTGCTGCTCGCCTTTTTCCATACCCGCGACGCCGGCCCCGATTCCACCTGCTATCGCTATCTCGTGACCGGCACCGATATGCTGGAGATGCAGGAGGTCAGGTTCGCCCCGCCCGGTCGCCCAGCGTCGGAGAAACAGTCTCCGCGCCTGCAACGAGTCTTCAACAACCGCCACATCGAAAACCTCTTCCGCGACTTTGCTTCGATCAAGTTCTTTCTGGCCCGCGATAACATCCGCGAAGTGCTGGTGGTGCGCTGAGGCAAGAAACAAGTCTCAGCTCTTGGTTCTCAGCCAAGACCTGGCAAAAGGCCTTGGATACGTCGAAAAAAAGCGGATTCCTCCCCTTCAGCTCCGCTCAGGTTGGAATGACAAGGGAGCTGGCGTGTTTTTGACGGGGGCCACTGATGGCGGCGGAAGAATTGTCGCTTCGAGCGCCGAACCTGGTACGACGAATCTGCCTTTTCTGGAAGCTCCAGCTGAGAGCTGTCAGCCCCTGGCCTTGGTCGCGCCCGGCTCCTCGCTGGCGACGTAGTGTTCCAGAGAATGAAGCTGCTGCCGGAGTTGCTCCATCTGCGCGTGCATGAGATTGCGGATGGAGAGGACGCCCCGCAGCCTGCCCGAGGAATCCACGACCGGCAAGTGGCGGAAATGACGTTCGAGCATCATACCCAAAGCTTCTCCGGGGCTGGTTTCCGGAGAGGCAGTTTCGACCGGTGCGGTCATCAGCTCGGCCACCGGGACTTTTGCGGGATCGCGTCCGCTCAGCGCCAGTTTCTTCAGCACGTCGCGCTCGGTGAAGATGCCCACGACACGGTTGGCCTCCACTACCACGACCGAGCCCACGCGGCGTGCCACCATGAGGCGGATGGCTTCGGCGGCAGTAAATTCGGGAGGGACAGTGACGGATTCTTGGTCACACAGACGGATTATGTGCATGATTGGCCTCTGACGGAGTTCACCCCGCAAACGTGGCCTGATTCTACCAGCTTCAGCAGCTTGTTCGCACGCGGTTCTTTCTGAAGCGTTCTACCTAAGAGCGCAATGGGCTCAGGAAGCGGATTCCCTGTGCGTCTGCGGACAGAAGGAACAAGGATCTCGTTGGCTCTAACGTCGACGACAAGGGTGCAAATCAGGACACGAGCCGGAGGCGGCTGTCGCTAGGTAGGGGGCGGTTTTTCTTGTTAATATGAAGAGTCAGGCATCGGTTCCGCGCGACGTTTTCCCGCCAACCCCGCCAGGTCCGGAAGGAAGCAACGGTAACGGGCTCTTTCGTGTGCAGTGGTCGCCGATGCCTGGCTTTTCGCTGATCGGCTCATCGGGTGATCGGGTCATCCGAACGATCGGGATGATTCGGCTGCATTCCCCTCGCGCCAGGTTCATGACTAAACGCCTCTACTACGACCGGCCTGACTTGCTGGAGTTCGACTCCGTGGTGGAACAAGTTGTGGCGCAACCCTCGCGCCCTGCGATCATTCTTCGCGAGACCGCGTTTTATCCAACCAGCGGCGGGCAAGTTCACGATACGGGATGGATCGCGCTCGGAGGAACCGAGCCCGTAACCGGTCGTCAGCGGGTAAGCGAAGTTGTAGAGACCGAGGACGGAAAGATCGTTCACTATCTCGAAGCACCTGCCGAGCTGCGCTCGGCCTGGACGGGCGAGGGCGGCTGTCCCTACGTGGGCGCGGCCGCGCACGGGATTATTGACGCTGAGCGGCGGCGCGACCACATGCAGCAGCACACTGGACAGCATGTGCTGTCGGCGGCTTTCGTCGAGCTTTACCAGTTCCCGACCGTTTCGTTCCACATGGGGGAAGATTACTGTTCGATTGACTTGGCAACCGAATCGCTGGCTCCGGCTCAGGTTGCCAGGGCCGAGAGCCGCGCCAACGAGATTGTGTTTGAGGATCGTCCGGTGCGGATTCGGTATGTGCGGCGGGAGGAAGCCGAGAAGCTGGGACTCCGCAAGCTGCCGCCGGCGGAGCGCGACGAGCTGCGGCTAATTGAGGTGGCCGACTTTGACCTGTCGGCATGTGGCGGAACGCATGTGAGCGCAACCGGGGAGATTGGCTCTATCCTGCTGCGGAAGATCGAGAAGACGCGGCAGGGAATGAGAGTCGAGTTCGTTTGCGGCGGGCGAGCCGTGCGCGTGGCACGCCGAGACTTTGCAACGCTGACGGAAGCGGCAGGCCTGTTCTCCGCGCAACTCGCCGACGTTCCGGAGATGATCCGCAAGACGTTCGACGAGTCGAAGACGTTGCGCAGGCAGAAGGAAGACGCGGTAGAACAGCTGGCCGAAGCGATGGCTGCCGAGGCGATCGGGTCGTTAATCAGGTCATCGGGTGATCGGGTCATCGGGCCACCTGAAATGATCGGGTCATCGGGTGATCGGGCGATCGGGTCATCGGATGTTCAGATCGGCCGATCGGCGACTGCTGAGCGGAAAATCATTGTTCGCACTTTTGCCGACCGCGACATCGGCTTCGCGAAATTGTTTGCGCAGAAAGCTACGCGGGCGGGTGCGCCGGCGGTCGCGCTGGTCGCTAGCACGATGAATCCTGCGGGGCTGGTATTTGCGCAGTCGCCGGGTGGAACGGCTGACATGGGCGCGCTGCTCAAGCAGGTGCTCGCGTCGGTTGGAGGCCGCGGCGGCGGCAGCCGCGATTTCGCCCAGGGCGGAGTGCCGACGGGCTGCGATGTGGAGCAGCTTTTGCGGCAGGCAGCGGATACAATCGGGCCATCGGGTGATCGGGTCATCTGATGTTCAGATCGCCTGATCGGGCCATTAAGGACAACCCATTCGATGCCTGACCAGCGGCTCATACTCGTTACTCTGCTCATCAAGCTGGGCGTGGCTGCGACCGTGTCGACCGTGCTGGGGCGGTCGAAGGAGTTTAAGAAACTGCTCTTCGAGGAGCGGCGGAGCACCCGGCACAAGATCTATCTGGCGTTGTGGATGGGGCTGCCGATCGCACTAGGCGTCTGGATTCGCTTCAGCGTTCGCAGCTTTCTGGCCGCCGATCTTTCGTTCGAATCCACCGTGCTTCTGGGGGTGATCGGAGGGCGCCTATGCGGCGCCGTTGGCGGTTCGCTCATGGCGCTGCCCGCGGTTTTGCACGGCGAGTGGGCTACTCTGCCCTTCAACGTTTTTTCCGGGATCGTCGTGGGGCAGTTGCGGCGGTTTGCGCCCGGGCAGGAAGACATCTGGTCGTTCTCGCCGTTTGTGGATCTGAGCATCTATCGCTGGATTCGGCGGAACCTGCCCCGGCCGCGGGTGTTTGACTGGCAGATTACCTTCTTCTTCACGATCTTGGGGCTGCGGTTTCTCGAAACGCAGCTGCGGGCCTTGCGGTCATCCTCAATAATTTTCGGCCTGGAGAGTCCCAGCCTTTGGGTCGAGGGGCTCATCTACCTGACCGCGGTCGTCGCGGTTGGCACTGAGTTGAAGATCTTCAACAACGTGCGCATCGAGATGAAGCTGGAAGAGCAGGAGCGGTTGCTGCTGCAGGCGCGAATGACGGCGCTGCAGAATCAGATTAACCCGCATTTTTTGTTCAATACTCTGAATTCGATTTCGTCGCTGGTGCGGTTCGACCCGGATATGGCGCGCGAAATGATTCTGAAGCTGGCGACCATCTTGCGCCGTTTCCTGCACAGCAGCGATTCGTTCGTTCCCCTGCAGGAAGAGGTGGAGTTCATTGACAACTACCTTGATATTGAGGTCGTTCGCTTTGGCCGGGACAAGCTCAGGGTGGTCAAGGATCTGGATCCGGCTTCGCTGGGGGCCATGGTTCCGAGCATGATCCTGCAGCCGCTGGTGGAGAACTGCATCAAGCACGGGCTGAGTCCCAAGGTGGAAGGCGGCAGCATTACCCTGCGAAGCCGGCTGATCGAATCGGGGCTGGTGGTCGAGGTGGAAGACGACGGCGTCGGCATGGGTTCAACTCAACTGGTGGCGCAGGAGGGCGTCGGCGGGGCGGGAATCGGGATGGCGAATGTCGCCGAGCGCTTGAAAGTGCTGTATGGCGATGCTGCCAAGATGGTGATCGATGGGCGCGAAGGTGGGGGGACGCTGATTCGCCTGCGCCTGCCCGTTTTGCCGCACGCCGAAGAGTTGATGACGGCTACGACGCTTTCGCCAGCACCTTTTGGTAAAAGTTTTCGTAAAGCGGAATAATTTTTGAAGAACAGAATCTTTCATTCGCGACCGTACGTGCCCGTGTGCCCATGGCGCGCAGAGCGGCTTCGTCGTTGAGCAGTTCGGTGGCATAGCGGGACATCGTTTCGACGTCGCCGACATCGGCTAGAAATCCGGTTACGCCGTGCTCGATCAGTTCGGGAACTCCGCCAGCACGGGTGGCGATGGGGACGACTTCGCACGCCATGGCTTCAAGGGCTGCCAGGCCGAAGGTCTCCAGTTCACTCGGCATCAGCATTACGTCGGAAATGGCCAACTTCTCACGGATTTGGTCCTGCTTTCCAAGAAACATCACCTGCTCATGGATGCCTTTCTGCACGGCCAGCCATTCTGCCTGGGAACGATCGGGGCCGTCGCCGATGAGGAGCAGCTTGGCGGGAATCTTCTTGCGCACGCGGTCGAAGATTTCAATCACGTCCAACACCCGCTTCACGGGGCGGAAGTTGGAGAGGTGGACCAGGATCCGTTCGTCCTTTGACGCATATTCGCCGCGCTTCTCCAGCCATTCCGGCTTGCGCAGGTAGTCGTCGCAGTTCACAAAGTTGGGGATGACTTCGATGTGGTTTTTTACGTCGAAGACCTTGAGGGTACGGGTGCGCAAATACTGAGAAATTGCGGTCACGCCATCGCTCTGCTCGATAGAAAAGCGGGTGATGGGAAGATAAGAGCGGTCGAGGCCGACCAGCGTAATGTCGGTGCCATGGAGTGTGGTGACAAAGGGCAGGTTGCGGCGCGGAGGAGTTGCCGCGAGCATCTGCTTGGCCAGCATGGCGCTCACGGAGTGCGGGATAGCGTAGTGAACGTGCAGGAGATCGAGTTCGTAGAGCTGCGAGACCTCGGCCATACGCGTGGCCAGGGCTAAGTCGTAGGGCGGATATTCAAAGAGCGGATAACGCGTGACCTCGACCTCGTGATAGTGGATGTTGGGTTCGGGGCCGGTGAGGCGAATCGGCTGCGAATAGGAAATGAAATGGATTTCATGGCCGCGGCGTGCCAGTTCGAGTCCGAGTTCGGTGGCGACCACTCCGCTGCCGCCGTAGGTTGGATAACAGGTGATGCCAATTTTCATGCGCCTCCCACGATACCATCATTGGATTCGCAGGAAGGGCGAGGGATGCAAGGGCGGCGTCATCAAATGTTCCGAAATCAATGAGCTACAGAGGACTACCGCCTTGAATCGAGTCTCGATGAGAACAATTAATGTTGACAATTATATAGCGACCAAGTAATAATGTAATGGACCACAGGGACGTGGCGAATGCCCACGTATCAAGCGATACAGCACGAAGTCAGAATCACCTCTTGCTTTGTTCCGAAAACTTGCTGGATTGCCCACGTTCTCGAGCTTCTCGGCAAGAAACCGCGGTCGGCTTCCAATCGGGCCGATGCCAACGTCAGGAAATATCCTTGCCCAGCCGAAAAGCAGGCGGCGATCATCGAAGCCATACGCAAGCTGGAAAAGCAATCCGCGCGGCCCTGTGGGAGTTCTTTATGACGACAGCAACAGCGAAACCGATCACGGTCGCGCCAACCCTTAAACTGGCCGACGAGGTTTGGTTGGCGACACTCATGCTTCACCAACGGCACGCGGAGCGCCCGGATTTTTCGATCGAGGAGATTGTGGAATTTGCAAGATCTGCGAAAGAACTCAGATTTATGGGTCCACTGCGGCCCGGGTTCTATGTCCACGTCGTGCAGCATTGCGTCGCCAATCGCCCTCCTAACCCAGGGCGTTACAGAATGCTCTTTGAAACATCCCCCGGCCGCCGCCGTCTGTTTCGGCATGGCGACGCGTATCATCCTCAACGAGAGGGAGGGAAAATTTCGCCAAAACCTGAGGACCTGCCCGAAAACTGGTTCGGGGGACTCCTCGCGTGGTATTGCGGCTGGTGTGCGAACGCCGCCGAGCGAGCTGTCGAAGAAGATCCCTTGCTCGCTCTTCGTGGCTCTGGAAAGGAACTTTGGGCGGATGAGCATGGAGACGATTATGTACGTCGCTTGCGTAAGGGGTGGGAATGAGTCGCGTTTTTTGGGACACCAACCTCTTTATTTATCTGTTCGAGGACTATGGTGTGCACTCAAAGGCGGTCAGGCAGCTTCGTTCCAACATGCTCGACCGCGGCGATCAGCTGCTGACCTCCACACTCACACTGGGTGAGATTCTGGTAAAACCCACCGAGCGGAACAACACGGAGCTTTGCAGAAAGTACGAACGCGCAATTTCAACCGCCGCGACAATGATTGCCTTTGATGTAAAAGCGGCCAAGATCTATGCGGGTCTGCGATCGGAGAGGTCACTCAAGGCGCCCGACGCCATCCAGTTGGCTTGCGCCGCAAGTGCGAACGTGGATCTTTTCGTCACCAATGACGAACGGCTCCAGGGCAGGCACGTTGACGGCATCCAGTTCATCGTGGCCCTGGGGAGAGTGCCAATCTAGAATTCGCCGTCGTTACATGGTTGAAAGGTGCCTACTGGTGCCTGCAACTGATCCGTCCAGCGAGTTGTCAGAAAGGCGCGTTACGGTACTAGTTTTGGGCTGTGCCTTGGATCACGTGCTCGATGCGATGGAACGCCCAGTCAATTTCCTCCCGGGTGATCACCAGGGGCGGCGCTACGCGAATCACATGGTCGTGCGTTTCTTTGCAGAGGATTCCGGCTTCCTTCAGCGCCTCGCAATAAGGACGCGCCGGGCCGTGCAGTTCGATTCCGATCCAGAGTCCGATCCCACGCACTTCTTTCAGATTGGGAGAACGCAACGTGCGCAGCAGGCCTAGGAAGTACGCTCCCAGCTCGGCCGAGCGCTCGACCAGCTTTTCTTCAACCAGAACTTTAAGTGCGACGCGGGCGATGGCGCAGCCTAGGGGGTTGCCGCCGAAGGTGCTGCCGTGGTCGCCAGGCTGGAAGACTCCCAGAATCTCGCGCGAGGCTAGCACCGCGGAGACGGGATAGTAGCCGCCGGCGAGCGCTTTGCCGATGATGAGCACATCTGGCGTGATGCCCTCATGCATGTAGGCAAACAGCTTGCCCGTGCGCCCCAAGCCGGATTGAATTTCGTCGGCCATCAAAAGCACACGGTTCTGGCGGCAGATTTCGGCGGCTTGTTTCAGGAAGCCCGCCGGAGGAATCACGATTCCCGCTTCGCCTTGAATCGGCTCGACCAGAAACGCGCAAGTATTCGGCGTAATGGCCCCGCGCAGCGCATTCGCGTCGCCGAACGGAATCACTTTAAAGCCGGGCGTGAATGGGCCGAAACCGTCGCGATATTGCTCGTCGGTGGAGAAGCCGACGATGGAAATCGTGCGGCCGTGAAAATTGTTGGCGCAGACGATGATCTCGGCCTGGTCTCGAGGAATGCCTTTGATTTTGTAGCCCCACTTGCGCGCGGTCTTCAGAGCGGTCTCGACCGCTTCGGCGCCGGAATTCATCGGCAGGGCCATCTCAAAACCGGTCAGCGCGTGAAGCTCCTGATAAAGCAGCGCCAGTTGTTCGTTGCGAAAGGCGCGCGAGGTCAATGTCACTTTTTGCGCCTGTTCCATCAGGGTTTCCAGAATCCTGGGATGGCAGTGGCCCTGGTTAACCGCCGAATACGCGGCCAGGCAGTCGAGGTAGCGGCGGCCGTCGATGTCATAGACCCAGACACCGTCGCCGCGCTCGATGACTACATCGAGCGGATGATAGTTGTGAGCGCCGTACTGGTTTTCAAGTTCGATAAAGTCGCGCGTGCGAAGAGTGGGCTCGCTTACGGTCATAAGATTCCTTTGGACTGAAATATCTGTCTTCGTTAAAAATCGGCAGAATGTTGATGATGAATTCTCGCCTGGTTCCAAGGCTGTCCCTCAGCGGCTAAAGCCGCAACACCTGCAGCGTCGGAGCGGCGCGGTTGAAGCCCCCCACCCCATCACGCCAAAACCGGGCGTGCTGGGGGCCCCCGCCGCGCCCTTTCAAAGCTGGTCTGTTGTACACGCTCTAATTTCCTTCCAGAAGCATGGTCAGGAGCGCCATTCGGACATACAGACCATTTCTGGCCTGGCGAAAATAGAGCGCCCTGGGATCGTCATCCACGGATTTGTCGAGCTCGGCGGTGCGTGGCAACGGGTGAAGGATGAGGGCATCCGGCTTCATCCGCTGCACCATGGCCGAGTCTATCGCATAACGATGCAGGCTGCCGCGGCTCGCTGCCTGGAGGCGCTCCGGATGAATGCGCGTCTGGTAGACCATGTCCACCTCGCCGATGACGCGCTCCAGATCCGACTCCAGTTCATAGCGCACGTCGTGCTCTTCGAGATATTCCAGAATATCGGGCTTCATCTGCAGTTCGGGAGGACTCACAAAAAATATCTTCACCCGTTCGAACTTGGCCAGCAGATAAGCCAGGGAGCGCGCAGTGCGGCCCTTGTCCAATTCGCCGATGATAGCAACGCTCAGACCGTTAATCGGACGCTCGCGATAGATCGTGTACAGGTCAAGCAGAGCTTGCGTGGGATGCTGTCCCCCGTTGCCGTCGCCGGCGCTGATCACGGGCACAGGCGATACCTGCGCCGCCCGCTTGGCCCCGTCGGCGGCATTGTGGCGGATCACGATCACGTCGCAATAACCGGCGATGATGCGGATGGTGTCCTCGACTTGCTCCGCCTTGATCTCGGAAGAGAACGCGCCGGCTTGCTCAGTTGATAGCACACGGCCACCGAGACGAAGCATGGCGGCCTCGAAGGAAAAGCGCGTGCGCATGGAAGGCGCATAGAAGAGCGTGGCCATGATGCGGTTCTGGTAGTCGAGCGTGCCTCCACGAGCTACCACCCGCTCCATGCCGCGCGCGCGTCCGAACAGTTCCATCAACAGCGGAACCGTGAATTGCTGGGACTCGATAACATGTTTCAGCTTGGCGCCGGTTCGCGCATCTACGGGAAAGCCGGGAGCCTGCTCAGAGGCTGTCGAAGGAGCGGCTGGCCGTCCTTGCGCAGCTGTGCCTGGGTGCGCGGCTTGATCCTGAAGGTGAGTTGCCATGTTGCGCTCCGTCATAGCTCAGCGTCCTCCCGCGGGAAAGGCGATTTGGGTGCCCGACTCGGCTTCCAGTGTTGTGTCGTCGGGAAATACATGGGTGCCGGCGCCACCCGCAACAGCGCGGCCCAGGTTTTCAGCCGAAGCGATAATCGCCTGCTTGCCCCCCGCGCGCAGAAAACGCAGCACCGATTCCACTTTCGGACGCATGCTGCCTGCGGCGAAGTGCCCGGCCGCGAGGTATCGATCCAGTTCAGAGGCGCGGACCTGGTGGAGCGGGCGCTGCGTTGGCTTCTTGTAATCCAGGTAGACAAAGTCCGTGTCGGTGGAGATCACGAACAGGTCTGTTCCGAGCCGCGAGGCGAGCAGCGCCGAGGCGCGGTCTTTGTCTATGACGGCCTCGACCCCGACTGGCTGTTGGCCTTGCCGCGCTACTGGAATTCCGCCCCCGCCACAGGCGATCACGAGCACTCCGTGATCGACCAGCTCGCGAATGACCTCAAGCTCTACGATCTCGATAGGCTCGGGCGACGGGACGACCCTGCGGTAGCCGCGCGCCGCATCCTCCACGATCTCCCAGCCAAGCTGCCGTTGGCGCGCCAGCGCCTCCTCGCGTGAATAGAACGGACCCACCGGCTTGGTGGGATGCTTCATGGCCGGGTCATCCAGCGAAATCACGCTTTGCGTAAGCACGGTAATGACGGGGACACTCGCACCGGCAGAACGCAACTCGCCTTCGAGCGCTTGCCCGAGAATGTAGCCGATCTCGCCCTGCGTGCAAGCATCGCAGACATCGAGGGGCAGGCCGGGGACCTGAGTTGCTCCGGCTTCGGATCGAAGTAGGGCGGCGCCGACTTGGGGGCCGTTTCCGTGAGTGAGAACGATGCGGTAGCCATCGCGGATGAGGCTGACGATTTCGCGCGCGGTTCGCCGCGCGTTGGACAACTGCTCCGTTATGGTCCCTTTTTCACCGGCGCGAATCAGAGAGTTGCCGCCGACGGCGAGGAGGATGGTCTTCATAAGATGCTGCGATTACGGTTCCAGAGTTGCTGTGACCCGCCTTGACAGGGCGCGGCTTCAGCCGCGCCGAGATGGGGCACAAATGAGTCGGCGTTAAGGCCCCCAGGGCGCACTGCCGCGGCGGCTAGAGCCGAGCTCGTCTGGTTGCTTTCCGGCACGCCTGAAAGGCGTGCCCTTTCAAAACAAGCCGCATCTACTGTCGAACCGGCTTGCACTCCTGGCCCCTCGTTCACACGTGCGCCATCTCGCGCAATTCTGTCAGGCTCGGCAGCTTCACGAATTCGTCCTTCATCAGTTCGAGCATGATAGCCTTTTGCGCGTGCAGACGATTTTCCGCCTGCTGGAACACCAGCGATTGCGGCGAATCGATTACCTCGTCGGTCACTTCATCGCCGCGATGGGCGGGGAGGCAGTGCAGGAAAATCGCATCCCGCTGAGCATGGCTCATCAGCGCCTGGTTGACCTGGTAGGGCGCAAACAGCGCCTTGCGCTTCTCGGCTTCCGATTCCTGGCCCATGCTGGCCCAGACATCGGTATAGACGACATCGGCGTCGGCCGCGGCTTCGCGCGCATCGTTGGTGACCGTGCAGCTTCCGCCTGTCTCGCGGCAGCGTTCGCTGGCCCAGCGGAGGGCGTCGGCTTTGGGCTCGTATCCGGGCGGCGTTGCCACCCGGACGTGAGCGCCGAGTTGCGCCCCGGCGAACATCAGGGAGTGGGCCACATTATTTCCGTCGCCCACGAATGCCACCTTAAGACCTTCGAGTTTGCTCTTGGCCTCCCACATGGTGAGGTAGTCGGCCATGGCTTGGCAGGGGTGGCTGTAGTCCGTCAGGCCATTAATCACAGGAATGCTGGCTTGTTTGGCCATCTGCTCGACGATCTCGTGGGCAAAGGTCCGAATCATGATTCCCTGGACCATGCGCTCCAGATTCTTGGCAACGTCATACACCGACTCGCGCTTGCCCAGACTGATTTCGGCTGGCGACAGGTAGAGGGAGAAGCCGCCGAGTTGCTGAATGCCGACATCGAAGGTGACACGCGTGCGCAGCGAGGGCTTTTCAAAAATCATGGCCAGCGTTTTGCGCTTCAGCGCTTCACAATAGGTGGTGGGATGGGTTTTTATCTGGCGGCCCAGGGTGAGCAGGTATTGAATCTCAGAGGGCGAGAAATCCTTGATCGAAAGAAAATCCTTCCCGTGCATGGTCTCCTCGTACAGCTTGCCTCGTAGAGTCTGCCTTCATTAAAGACATATCTTACTCCGCGGTCGCATTGCGGGTCGGAATTCATGGTAGCACCCGGCGCTGCTCTTGGCTTCTACTCACCTACCATTCCAGCAGCACGAACTCCGAGCAAAAACCCGGGCCCATGGCGGCTAGGACGCCAAGCGTGCCCGGCGCGGGGCGCCGATTCTTCATGACTTCATCGAGCACGACCAGCACGGAAGCCGACGAGAGGTTGCCGGTGCGCCGCAGGCACTCCCAGGAAACATCGAGCTCGCCATTTTTCAACCCAAGCGCGTCGGCAGTCGCCTCCAGAATCTTAGGCCCGCCCGTGTGCAGAACCCAGCTGCCAATATCGGCGCGTGTCAATCCGCGGGAGGCGAGGAATTCGTCTGCATCGTGCCCCAGATTTTTTCGGATCAGGTCTGGCACCTCGGGCGAGAGAACGATGCGAAAGCCGTTCTCCGAGATGTCCCAGCCCATCATCTCTTCCGTGTCGGGGTAGAAAACGGAACTGGTGGCGAGGATGGCGGGCCCGGGAAGCCCGCAATCGGCGCCGGCCACGATGACGGCAGCGGCTCCGTCGCCGAACAGCCCAGCCGAAATAAGGTTAGCTACCGAAACGTCCTCGCGCTGCAGGGTCAGCGAACAGAGTTCGACGGAGAGCAACACGGCGATCTGGCCCGGATTGGCCTTCACGTAGTCGGCGGCGCGCGATATGCCCGCGGCGCCGGCAACACAGCCGAGACCGAAAATCGGAACGCGCCGTATGTTGCTGCACAATCCCATTTTGTTGACCAGGAGCGCGTCAATCGAGGGACTGCAGATGCCGGTCACCGACGTAAAGAAGAACGCGCTCAGTTCGTGAGCTCGCAAGCCCGCGCCGGCGAGCGCGCCGGCGACGGCTTTTTCTCCCAGCTCCGTCGCCACGCGGATCCACTGACGATTGGCCTCGCCCCAGGTCTTCATAGCCAGATAGTCGTTTTTGGGAAGGGCGAGGTAGCGTCCGTCCACGCCAACGTGGCGATGCAGACGGCGCAGCAGGTTGGGATTCTCGATCCGATCGCCCCAGTATTGCTGGAGACCTTCCAAAAGCTCTTGCTGTGGGTAGTAGCCCTCAGGGAAGGCGCTGGCTGTGCTGACGATTCGCATTGGTTATTCCCGCATCCTAGGTCGGATGATTTGACGCCCGCATCACGGCCCCACTTGCTGAGCAGCTAATGAAAAGGATAAACGCTTTCTTCGGGAGGGCTTGTCAACGATTTGTAAAAGCTTCCCCTGAATTGTCACGGCTGTACCGTTCTTGGTTTGGATGCAGAATCGCGGGTCGGACGCCGCCTGCGCTGACGGTCCAGGAAGGAGATGAGAGGGCAAACCTGACCGTCGTCGTGGGCAGGGTTCTTAGCCATATGGGAATTCTTGGTGCGATCCAGACTGCGTCGCGGCCTTCGGGGATGCTAAAGTAATCCAACTTCGGAAAGGCAGGGCTCAATCTTGAGATTCATAGCCGGTTTAGTGTTGGGGATCATTCTGGTTCCTGTGTTTATTTACGTTTACCTTACAGGAGGCAGAGCTCCGGTGGCGACGACGGACCCGGACATGCCGTTCGAGGCGATGTTGGCCCGCAAGGCCCAGCACGCGCGCATTGACAAAGAAAAGCCGAAGAGTGTGCCGATCCAGCCGACGGAAGCGAATTACCTGGCTGGAGTCGAGCTCTACAGACAGCATTGCGCGGTTTGCCACGGCCTGCCGTTGTCACCAAAGACAGCGATTGCGGCAGGAATGTATCCGCGGCCGCCGCTACTTTTTGAGGGCAAGGGCGTCACCGACGATGAACCGAGCGAGACCTACTGGAAGATTTTCAATGGTTTTCGGCTCACCGGCATGCCCGGTTTCAGCAAGTCGCTCAATCAAACCCAGATGTGGCAAATGTCGTTGCTGCTGGCCAATGCCGACAAGCTGCCAGCTCCGGTGAAGGCTGCGCTGGTTGCGCCGCCGGCGCCGCCAGCGGGGAGCGCCGCCAGCGCTCCGTCGACAGCCCCACCGACACCGCAGCAAACGCCGCCACAACCGCCAAAATAAGGAATCCAGGAGCGGCCGCTCAGGCTAGCTGCGCCGCCGCGCGGATCTAAGACTTGGATGAGTATCCGCGGCGCTGACAACCCGCCCCCGCCAGCGCTATCGTGTACGCATGGCGTTCGCGCGTCCCAGGAAGCTCTATACCGAAGCCGAGCTTTATGAATATGCGGTGGGCGCGCTGGCTCGCCGCAGCCGGTCAGTTGCGGAACTGAAACGCCTGTTGCGTCAGAGGGTCGAAGCCGACACCGAATTCGGCAAAACGCTGGTAGAACTGATTATCGTTCGCCTCAAGGGCCAGGGTTACCTCAACGACGCCCGTTACGCAGCGGCGTATTCGTCCTATCGCCGCGACACGGAAAAACTCGGTCGCATGCGTGTGGTGACCGACCTCAAGGCGAAGGGCGTACACGCTGACGTCATCGAGAAAGCGGTGGCATCGGTGTATGACGACATAAAGGAAGAAGACCTGGCGCGCGATTATCTGCGGCGTAAGCGTTTGCGGAAGCCGACGGACCAGAAACAGACCGCGCGCATTTTTCGTCACCTCGTGCGGGCGGGGTTTCGGCAAAAAACCATCTTCACCATCTTGAAGAAGTGGGATGTGGATGAGGAGACTTTGAGCGGTCTGGAGGAGGAGGTTCAGGAACGCTCAAGCTGAAAAGCATGTCCGGACAGTTGCGAACTCCCTGGATACTCTGATACAAAGCCAGCCAACGACCTTGTAAACTTTTACTGGAGGAACTATGAAAACGAAGTTCTCGATTATGACAGCAGCTCTGGTGCTGGGTCTGGCGGCATTTGCCTATGCCCAGGTCGGAACCGATGTGAAGAAGGGTGCCGAGGATACAGGCAAGGCGACCGAGAAGACCGCAAAGACCACAGGCCATGAAACCAAGAAAGCCGCCGTGAAGACCGGCGAGGCCACCGACACCACGGCCAAGAAAGCTGGCAAGGCCACCGAAGAAGGCACGAAGAAGACCGAAGTCGGCGCCAAGAAGACCGGCGAGGCCACCGATACCGCGGCCAAGAAAACCGGCAAGGC
>Ga0187803_10000481_pt1 | contig 16010 bp, 12 predicted proteins | sample NC_wetland_sal_i_2_FD_132425 | JGI IMG/M metagenome (GOLD analysis project Ga0187803, IMG submission 132425) | Wetland sediment microbial communities from Neuse River Estuary, North Carolina, USA - Control_3 | ecosystem: Environmental > Aquatic > Freshwater > Wetlands > Sediment | place: USA...
ATGTCCAGGGAGGCCCACAAGAAAATGCTGCTGTTGGACTCGGGCGCCAGGGCCAGGATGCGCAAGCCGGGGTGTTGCCGCAGCAGTTCATCCCACATCTGGGGGCGTTCTTGCGGCCGGTTCAGCGCCACGATGAGGAAATCCGGCTGTTTTTCGTGAACCACACGCGCGATGTCCGCTTCGTCAAGAACTTCGCCCACAATCTCGATATCGGGCTGGTCCGCGATGGTGGCTAAAACGAGCTCGCGCATCAGCCGGGGCCGGTTGGCAACCAGTACGCGCACGCTTGGATTCACGGCCGCCCCCCCATGCACCGGAGTATTCGTCAAAGCGGAAATAAGGGAAGGTTCAATTGCGGGGGAACCTAGTGTGAACGAAATGGTTCAACCGGAGTACATAAGCCCGCGACGCGGTCCTAAAAATTTTAGCGGGAAGTACCTATTTAGTACCAAGGTCTACACACTCTGTGGCGGCTTGTTCAACTGTCCGAAGCGAATCTTCGCCATAATTGTCGCGGGTGGGGACACCATCGCTGATCGCCCCCCGCGATTCCGACAAAACGACCTGCGGGGCCACCTGCAGTCAATGTTTCCGTGCGGCGCAGTACTGCCAAATCGGTACACGGGCCGGCTTTTCCAACTCCATTGATCGTCGTAACTGCCTGCATTTAAATAGCTTATTGTCCTGTTTGAAGATCGCTCCTGGCTTAGGAATTGCTTTTCACCTACGTGAGGCTGCCGCCGCGAGTAGCACCCCTAGCTGCCTCTTTTTTCCATGGTCCTTTGGAGATTGGCCTGAGACGCGACACAAAATCCTTGAGCGCTTTTGCCTCCTCCGCGAGACGGCTCTTGGCCGCGCTCGCAGCGGCGCTGTCGTTCTTCCCATTCCTATCGGCATTGCCAGCCGCATCGGGCGCCGCACCCGAGTATCGGGTCAAGGCGGCTATGATCTACAACTTCACTCTGTTCATAGAGTGGCCGGAGCAGAGTTTCACCTCTCCTTCTGATCCCATCTCCGTGTGTGTGTTGGGCGAGGATCCCTTCGGCAGCGCCCTCGAAGCCAACATCAGTGGCAAGACCGTGCGCGGGCGGGAGATGCAAATCCGTCGTTCGCCCAAACTATCCGAACTGCAGACATGCCAGGTTCTCTTTGTCTCCCAATCCGAGAAAAAAAGGATGGCTGAGATCCTGGGCGCAATCGGAACCGCTGGGGTGCTGACCATCAGCGATACCAAGGATTTCGCGGAATTGGGCGGTGTGATCGAACTCAAAACCGAGAACGAAAAGATTCACTTTGAAATCAACTTGAAGGCGGCTCAACGGGCTGGATTGAAAATCAGCTACAAACTGCTGAGCTTGGCGACCGTGCACTCGCCCGGCGGATAGGATTAAGAATCAAGACATGGACTTCTTGTATCGCTTATCGATCCGCAAAAAGTTGATGGCCATCATCATGATGACCACGGCCATCGCCTTGCTGTTGGCTTGTTCCGCCTTTCTTCTTTTCGAGAAACGCCTCTACAGCAAAAATGCGAGCGAGGAATTGGCCACCACGGCGCATCTTCTGGCCGAGAGCGCGGCCGCCCCGCTGGCCTTCAATGAAGCGCAGGCCGCTAATGAGGTGCTCAGCAATCTCAAGGACAATCCCAAGATCGTGAGTGCGGTCATCTACGCCGGAGACGGCGAAGTTCTTTCCCAGTACGCGCGAGGTGAACGCGACAAAAACATTCCCGCTCATGCTCCCCCGCTTGGCGCCGTGTTCCAGCATCGCCATCTGATCTTCACATCCGGGATCACTCTCAACGGCAAACAAGTAGGCACGTTGTACCTCGATCGTGACCTGAACGACATGTACGACCGCCTGGCCCACTATGCCGAGATTGTGGCCGTCGTTCTGGGCGCATCGTTAGTGGCCGCGTTCCTGACCTCGACTGTCCTGCAGCGGTTCGTTTCTTACCCCATCATGCAACTGGCCGCCACGGCCAGCCGCGTTTCCGCACAGAAGAATTACACGCTGCGAGCCTCGAAGGATTCTAGATCCAGCGACGAGCTCGGACTTTTGGTCGATCAGTTTAACGAAATGATGGCCCAGATCCACCAACGGGATGAGCGGCTCACTCGCTCGCATGAAGAATTGGAAAAAAGGGTCGAGGAGCGCACCCGCGAGCTCCTCTGTGCGAAAGAAGCGGCGGAGGACGCCAATCGCGCCAAGAGCACTTTCCTGGCCACCATGAGCCATGAGCTGCGCACTCCTCTCAACTCCATCATCGGCTACGCCGAACTGCTGGAAGAAGAGGCCGAGGAGAAAACTCTTCGCCAGGCCATTCCCGACCTGCAAAGGATTCACGGCGCAGGAAAGCACCTGCTCGAACTCATCAATGACGTTCTCGACCTTTCCAAAATTGAAGCGGACCGCCTGGTCCTTCATCTTGAGCCGGTACAGATCTCGACGATCGTGCGTTCCGTGATTGCCACGGTGGAGCCCCTGGCCAAGAAGAACAGCAACGTACTGACAGCGCGCTGCGAAACAGAAGGCACCTTCGTTGCCGACCCCACTCGATTCCGCCAAAGCCTGCTCAACTTGCTCAGCAACGCCTGCAAGTTCACCCAAAACGGCGCGATCACTTTGCAGGTGCGTCGCGAGCTCCTGGACGGCCGGGAGTGGATCTGCTGGCACGTGACCGATACCGGGATGGGCATCGCACCGCACGAGAGGGACAAGCTCTTCAAACCATTTTCTCAACTCGATTCCTCGGCCACACGGCGGCATGGCGGGACCGGCCTCGGCCTCGCCATCAGCGACAAACTATGCCGCTTGATGGGCGGACAGATCGAGCTGGAAAGTGAATTGGGAAAAGGCTCTCGTTTCACCATTCGCATGCCGGCAGAACCAGCGGCAGAAGCTTCGGAAGCTGCCCCTGAAGAGGAGCCCATGGTCGCGAAAGACGGTTACGCACGATGACAACCATCCTGCTGATCGAAGACAACGAGTGGAGCCGCGACATGCTGTCCCGCAGACTGTCGCGCCACGGATTCCAGGTGATGGCTGTGGAGGATGGGGAGCGTGGTTTGCTTTCCGCGCACAGCGGGCAGCCCGATCTGATTCTCTTGGACATAAGTCTTCCCGATATTGATGGTTGGGAAATAGCGCGACGCCTGAAGGCGCACGCTGCAACCAAGCCCATTCCCATCATCGCACTCACTGCCCACGCCATGCGCGGTGACCGGGAATTGGCCTTACAAGCGGGCTGCGACGAATACGATACCAAGCCGGTGGATCTGGCCCGCCTGCTGGCCAAGATCGGCGCCCTGCTCGACAGGGACAGCCCTGTCGAGGACAGCGTCAAACGTACCCAATGGCTTTCCCAACCTGCGACTCCCGTCGCCCCCGATGAGGAGGAAATATGACCAACGCGAATGACTTCATGCCCACGGATGGGGCTACCGGCGATCTTCGAGGAAGGTCCTTCCAGGCGGAGAGGCTCCTGGTCGTAGACGACGAATTGCCCAACCGCGATATGTTGTCCCGCCGCTTGCGCCGCGCGGGGTACGCAGTGGAAACCGCAGCCGACGGCACGGACGCGCTCCTCGCCTTGAGCCGAGGTCATTTCGACCTGCTGCTCCTCGACATCATGATGCCGGTCATGAGTGGTTTGGAACTCCTGAAGCACATCCGCAACACATTCTCGTCTTCCTTGCTGCCGATCATCATGGTGTCCGCCCGGAATGAGAGCGACCTCATCGTCCAGGCGCTCAGCACCGGGGCCAACGACTACATCACCAAGCCCATCGACTTTTCGGTAGCCCTGGCGCGCATCCAGTCCCAACTGGCCCGCAAGCGAGCCGACGATGCCATGAGGGAAATAAGGGAACATGACGCCCTCATGGCCCGGGCCACAAAGGACGGAATCTGGGATTGGAACTTGGACACCGGACAGGTCCTCTACTCGTCCCGGTGGAAAGAACTGTTGGGATATGGCCAGGAGGAGATCGGAAACACGACACAGGATTGGTTTAGCCGGATCCATATGGACGACCGCGCTTCCGTGGAAGCGGAACTGAAGCGTTATCTTGTGACCGAACCGCAAGGCGAGTTCGTGAGCGAGCATCGCATGCGCCATAAGACTGGTTCGTATCGTTGGATGCTTTGCCGGGGCGCTATCCACCAGGGGACGAACGGTTCTGGGAAGCGTTTGGTCGGCTCGACGTCTGACACAACCACCAGCAAGTCCTTCGATTCGCTGACTGGCCTGCCCAACCGCGTGATGCTCATCGAGAAGCTCCGCCCCCTTCTCGAGCAGCACCGCTTTGCGCCGAAGAACACCTTCGCGGTCCTGTTCATCGACCTGGATGGCTTCAAGCTGGTTAACGATACGCTCGGCCACATAGCCGGGGATCATTTGCTCAAAGCAGTGGCTGGCCGGCTGCAGGAAACCATCCGCTCGGAGGCGCCCGGCAAGCCCGATGAGCTCGCGCGCTTTGGAGGGGACGAGTTTGTCGCTCTGTTGGTCAATCTTTCCAATCAAGACGAAGCCCTGGCGGTTGCCGGGCGTGTCCTGGGGCAAATGCGCCTTCCGTTCGTTCTGGAAGGCCGTGAAGTGTTTGTGGGCGCTAGCATCGGAGTGGCCATGGCCCATCCGCGATACGAAACGCCGGAAGAGATCATCCGCGATGCCGATGCCGCAATGTATTGCGCGAAATCTTCGGGCCGATTCACCGTCCGCGTCTTCGATGAGAGCATGCGTGCCGGCGCCATCGAACGGCTCGAGTTGCAGAACGACCTTGCCAAGGTCATCGAGGCTCGGCAACTCATCCTGGACTACCAGCCCAAGGTGCATATGGATACGGGAAGATGCTTCGGTTTCGAAGCCTTGCTGCGCTGGCAGCATCCTCGCCACGGCCTCATCGTTCCAGATCGTTTCATTTCCATCGCCGAAGAATCGGGGTTGATTGTTCCCATTGGCTTATGGGTCTTGGAACAAGCGTCCCGTCAACTGGCGGCGTGGCATTCCAAATTCCCTTCCGAGAGCCCGCTGCAGATGAACGTCAACGTGTCTGTCAAACAGCTTGATCATCCCCAATTCGTCGACTCCGTTCGTCGTGTACTGGACGAGACCCGCATTCCACCGGCCAGCCTGCAATTGGAGATGACCGAGAGCCTCATCATGGCCGATACCGAAGCGAAGCTCGCTGTCCTCTCCGACCTCAAGAAACTTGGGGTAGGCCTCAGCGTGGACGATTTCGGCACCGGCTATTCTTCTCTGAACCGTCTGGATCAATATCCTTTCGACAATATCAAGATTGACCGTTCTTTTATCACCCGGATCGATCGCGACGAGCGTTCCGCTCAGGTGGTCAGGGGCATTCTGGCCCTAAGTACAAGCCTGCAGATGGACGTCATCGCCGAGGGGATCGAACGCCGTTCGCAAGTCGATCGGCTCTTGCACCTGGGTTGCCGCGCAGGCCAAGGGCACTTCTTCTCCCCGCCACTTTCCGGTGAGCAAGCCGAGCAGTTGTTGACCTCCGCTTCATTGTTGCCTCAGGACCGCCCAACATTAGCGGCCTCCTTCCATCCATCTGTGAATGATTCGGATAGGGATTTGCACGATGTTCCGGCGACTGCTCCTGCTCATTGTGCGGCCGTCATGGAACGGGAATGAGAGATTGAGATGCGATCCGCCCTAACAATGATTTCACAAGATACTTCAGCCGCTTCACCTGGCGGCCGCCCCGCGCAACAAGGCGCTCGAAGAAATCTCTTGCGCATCGCCTGGCGCCGTCGTTCAGCGCTCTGTTGTGCGTTCTTGACTGTCGCGCTTCTTGTCATGCCGTCCCTGGCAGTTTGCGCCCAGGAGCAGCAGCAACAACAACCGGAGGACCTCTCCCGCCTCAGCTTGGAAGACCTCATGAAAATGAAAGTCGAGTCCGTCTATGGCGCCTCCAAGCACTTGCAAAAAGTGACCTCCGCGGCCGCATCCATCACCATCATCACTGCAGACGAGATTCGCCGCTACGGCTATCAGACCTTGGGCGACATTCTGCAAAACGTTCCCGGTTTTTATATCACCTACGATCGCAACTATACCTTCGCGGCGGTACGCGGATTCGGACCCCAAGGAGACTATAACTCGCGCATCCTGCTGCTCGTCGATGGGCACCGCATCAACGACAACATCTATGATCAGGCTCTGCTGGGCACCGAGTTCCCCGTCGATGTGGATCTGATTGACCGGGTGGAGATCATCCAGGGCCCCAGTTCATCGATTTACGGGAGCAACGCATTTTTCGGAGTCATCAACGTCATCACAAGGAAAGCGGGTTCCCTGAAGGGGATGCAAGCTTCCTTGAGCGGCGGCAGCCTGACCACTGGTTACGCGCGGTTCACCTTGGGAGGCGAAACGAAATCCGGATGGAAAGGTCTCTTCTCCGGCAGCATGCAGAGCAGCCAAGGGCAGCAGAACTTGTTTTTCAGCGAATACAACTCTCCAGCGACAAACAATGGCATCGCTCAGGATGCTGACCATGATCGGTTCTCACAGTTGTTCGCCAACGCTTCTTACAAAGATCTGACCTTCCAGATCGTGTATGGGAGTCGCCAGAAACAGGTTCCCACCGCTTCCTTCGGCACCGTATTTAACAGCTCGCAGGAACATACCGTGGACTCTCATGGGTATTTTGACTTGGACTACGAGCACACCTTTCGGAATCAGCTCACCCTGTCGGCCAGGACGTACGTCGACGATTATTGGTACACAGGAGATTATCCCTATGCCTATGATCCCCAGAACAGTTCTCAAGTTACGTTGAATCGTGATTATTCCAACGGCGCCTGGTGGGGAGAAGAAATCAAACTATCGAAAACCGTATTCCGGCATCACCTCATCACCGTGGGCAACGAATTCCGTGATAATTTCCACGTTCTTCAACAGAACTTTGACGTCCAGCCCTACTACTCCTATCTCAATGACAACAGATCCTCCCAGATCTATGCATTCTATGTGCAGGACGAATATTCCATCCGCCACAATCTGCTCCTCACCGCCGGCATACGCCATGACCAGGACGGCAAATTTGGCGGCAGCACGAATCCCCGTCTGGGTTTGATTTACAATCCCCTCGAGCACACCACCCTCAAGTTTCTGTATGGGACTGCGTTTCGGGCTCCCAATGCCTATGAGCTCTACTACGGCATGGCCTCGCAGTTGGCCAACACCAGTCTGCGGCCGGAGACGATTCGCACTGCGGAAGTGGTCCTTGAGCAGTACTTTGGAAATACCTATCGCCTCAGTGCCAGCGTCTTTCAGAACAAACTCAACAATCTGATCGAACAAGACACAACCGCTGGCGGGATGTTGCAGTATCGAAACGCTGGCATGGAGACGGCCAGGGGAACGGAAATGGCCTTTGAGGCCAAGTGGTCCTCAGGCTTTGCGGCCCAGGCGAATTACACCTACGAACATGTCACCGATAACGATGTGGATGTGGGGAACATTCCGAGCCACCTTTTGAACGCCAATCTGCTGGTGCCCATCTTTTCGCGCAAGACCACCGCGGGACTAAACCTTCATTACGTCAGCACCCGGTATTCTCTCGCCGGTACCCGCGTGCCAGGTTTCATAACCACTAACCTCACTTTCTTCCGTGAACAGCTTTTCTCCGGCACGGATCTATCAGCCAGTTTCTACAATCTATTCAACGTGACATATGGCTATCCGGGCGGCCCTGAACACCTCGAAGACATTCTTTATCAGAACGGAAGAACATTCCGGATCAAACTGTCCTACACGTTTGGCGCTCATTAGCCGTAGAGATCTGGACGCAAGCGGCCGAAAATGTCGGAATCATTTGATCGACGAGATCGGGCATATACACGCAAGTGGATGTCTGCCCGATCCTTGAAGCTACCCGAATCTGTGGGGCTAAAAGGTAGCAGAGGACTCAGACATAGGCGCCTTGATCCCGGACCATAGCGACGATCGCCAAGCGATCATCGGCGCCGACCCTTTCCAGCATGCGGTGCACGTGGTTCTTGATCGTTTGCTCGGAGAGATTCAAATGCGCGGCGATCTCTTTGTTGGTCAGCCCTTGGGCGAGCAGTGGCACCAGTTGCTGTTGGCGCCGGGTCAGACCGAGTTGCACCCTGATCCGCGCATTCGGCAATTCGCCCCGTTCCTTTTCTTTGGCGACGTACCTGAAGAGCAACCGGCACAGCCGCGGGGGGCATACCGCTTCATCCCCCGCCAATGCGCGCACCGAGGCGACCACTTCCATCGCCGAGGCGTCTTTCAATAAGTAGCCCGCCGCACCGGCACGAACAGCCTCGAGGAAGAGTCCTTCGTCTTCGTCCATTCCTACAAGCAGGACGCGCAGGGCTGGGAGGGCGCGAAGGGCCGAGCGCACTACATGGAATTCTGGAAGGCCGCTGGTCAAAGAATCGAGTAGAAGAATCTCTGAGCCAGCCGCCGAGATTTCCTTGAATGAAAAATCGCTGGGGGAACCTGCGCCAACTACCTCGACGTCCGGCCGTTTTCCCAGAATCCGCGCTAAGGCCTCGCGGAGCAGACGATTTTCCGCCAGTAGGAATACATTCGTGCGGGGACCCATTCTTCGCTCACCCTTACCTTAGCGTTTCGCCGAGCCTAATTGCATCGGGTTATGTAAACTACGTGACACGCAGGCTACATCGTGGCTCGATACATCGAGTTATTTTTCATTGTATGGCTACCGAAGAGCAACGCGGATGCACCCTCCGGCGCCCATCATGCTGCTGCCCTGAACCCGAAGAGCCCCCGCCGTCTCGCCGCAGAGTGCACGAGCCAGCTCTTCGGCAGCTAAGTTCACACCTCGGCGCGCAGTTGCCAATAATCGCAAAAAGCCAGACTCTTCATTTCGATAAGAGTCCGCCGGGGGTTTGATCCTCCGACTCTCGGGTAGCAATCGAATGGCCAAGCCCGCTCCGACTTCTCGGTGCGCTCCATCGCTACTCCGCAACCCAGCCAGCTCAGGATTATTGGCGCCCTTCGGTCAGAATCTCGGAAAGCAAAAGTCCAGCAAGGCTTCGTTCTGCGGACGGACAGATGGCAGCAATTGTTGATGCCCGCCCGTTCGTATATCCTGCAGGCTGATGGTTGACATCCATTGCCACATACTCCCCGGCCTGGACGACGGTCCTGACTCTTTGGACATGTCCCTCGAAATGGCCCGAGTGGCTGTTTCAGAGGGAATCACCCATGTCGTAGCCACGCCCCATTCTGATAATACTTTCCGCTTTGATCCCGAATTGGTACGCCACCGCCGGGATGAGCTTCAAGCCCTCCTGGGCAGCCAACTGCAGCTGGCCACAGGTTGCGACTTCCACCTCAGCTTCGAGAACCTGCAGGATCTGCGGACTCATCCTCACAAGTACACCATCAATCAAAAGGATTTCCTGCTGGTGGAGTTCGCCAATTTCGCCATCCCCCCCAGCATCAACGAAACCCTGCACTCCCTTCACCTCATGCAGCTTTGGCCCATCATCACGCATCCGGAACGCAACGGCCTAATCCTGGCCAAGCCCGAGATGCTGCATGGCTGGGTGTCACGGGGATGTTATGTCCAGGTTACGGCCCAATCTTTCCTGGGGCGCTTCGGGACCGGCGCGCAGCGCTTCGCGGAAACTCTGCTGGATCACAATTGCGTGCACTTTGTGGCCAGTGATGCGCACAACAACGGGGCCCGCCCCCTCCGCTTGCGGCAGGCCTACGAATGGGTGGCCAAACGGAGCGGAGAAGATGTAGCCCACGCCCTCTTCCGCGAGAACCCGTTGGCGGCCTACGAGGGCCGCAGCTTGCCGTTTGTGCCCGATCCGCCGGAAAATGCCGCGGCGCTAAAGTCCGGCCGCAAACGATTTTTCTTTTTCTGATTTACGCTGACCAGGGTCAGGGAAACAACTCGAGAACTTCTTCATAGCGCTTGAACGGAGGAATCAAATAAGCGCCGGCCAGTTCGCCGCGGGCCCAGTCCAACATACGCCGCGCCAGGGCGAACCCGTGTTCGCGCGCGGCGGCTCCCGCGGCCTCCAATTCTTTCACCACTTTTTCAGGGATCACGATGCCGGGCACTTCGTTATTCAGCCGCAAGGCCTGCTTGTAGCTGGTGAGCGGCCAGATGCCGGCGAGCACAGGAACCGGTGATTGGCCGCCTATCCGCTTCAAGAATGCATGCCAGTGCTCCGGGTCGAAGACCGGCTGGGTCATGGCAAAGTGCGCGCCGGCTTCGACCTTGGCCAGAAAGCGGGCGATCTCATAATCCAGATCGTCGGCTACGGGATTGAGGGCCACGCCTATGGTAAAGTTGGTGGCCCCGCCCAGCGTTTTTCCAGCCCAGTCGCCGCCCTGGTTGAGGCGCGCCAGCATTTTCACCAGGCCGACGGAATCGACCTCATATACGCCGCTGGTTTCCGGATAATCGCCGAGCGAAGGCGGATCGCCGGTGATGGCCAGGACGTTGCGCACGCCGCCCACCGACCAGGCGCCCAGCAACACGGCCTGCAAGCCGATGATATTGAAATCGCGCGTGGTCAGGTGGGGAATCGTCTCGATGCCGCGCGCTTCGAGAGCCCCGGCCAGCAGGATAGCGTCCATGCCCACGCGCGCCATGGTGCCGCTGTTGATGTCGATAGCGTCCACGCACCCGCTGGCCATGATGCGATCCACTTGCTCGAAAATGCGTTCGAGGGATACTCCTTTGGGCGGATCGATTTCGACGGACAAAACGAATTGGCCGTCCTGAATTTTTTTCCAGAGACCGCTCTCCGGCGCGCGTTGCGCTATGCGCCGCGGTTCGGAGATGACTTCGGCCTCGGCGGTCCCCTTTGCGGCGGCGATCTTGCCCGGCTTCAGCGTTTTCACCGCTTCAGCCAAAGCGCGGATGTGCTCCGGCGTTGTGCCGCAGCAGCCGCCCAGAATGCGCGCGCCCAGCGCCGCGGCTTCGCGGGCAAACAGGGCAAAGTATTGGGGCGAGGACTTGGGGTACACGATGCGGTCGCCCACGCGCTTGGGAAACCCCGCGTTGGGCATGGCGCTCAACCGCAGTTCGTTCCCTTCGGCCAATTCCTGCAGGATGGGCAGAATGAGCTGGGGGCCAAGCGTGCAATTCGCTCCGATGACCTGGATATCCTTCTGCTTGAGCCGCGCCGCCGCGTCCTGAGGCCGGGTTCCACCGATGGTGGTGCCCTCTTCCATATAGGTCAGTTGGGCGACAACGGGCAGGCGGGAGAACGAGCGGATGGCATCAATGGCCGCAAGCAGTTCCTCGAGGTCCGAAAACGTTTCCAGGATGAACAGATCCACGCCGCGCTCTTCGAGGGCCTGGGCCTGTTCGCGGAATATTTCGCGAATCTCCTCGCCCGGCGGCGGCTGCATCTGGCGCGAAATTCCCAGCGGCCCGATGGAGCCGGCGGTGAGCACTTCGCGTGAGGCGGCCTCGCGCGCTTCGCGAGCGATTTTCACGCCCCGGTGGTTGAACGCGGCGACCTTATCGGCCAATCCCAGGGCAGCCAGTTTGTGACGATTGGCGCCGAACGTGTTGGTTTCGATGATCTGCGCGCCAGCCTCAATATAAGCCTGATGTACTCCGAAGACGGCTTCGGGATGGGTTACGTTCAGCTCATCGAAGCAGCGCTCCGCGGCGTAGGACTCGTGCAGCATCGAGCCCATCGCTCCATCAGCCACCAAGATGGAGTTGCGCAGCCGCTCGTTGAAGTCTTCAATTCTCATGCGCCAACCTTGAGCGCTAAGCGGTTGAAGGGGTGCAAAGCTGAAGCGTTAAAATGCTGAATTAGGGTACAGAAATGCGCAATTCTCGACAAGCCGTCATTTGTTTTCAATGACTTACGCAATAAAGGGGCGTACCCCCCACCCCCCCTAGTTACGTAAGTGCGTATAATAAAGGGGTTACGGAAAAAGTGTCTGCAAGTGCAGAAACTGCAAGGGTTAAAGATTACTCTTTTCATAAACTTACGTGTTGTAACGTAAGTGCGGATAATAAAAGACTTAGAAGTTAACCATAATCCAGAAAGAAAGTGGCTGGTGGGTAGCGACAAGTGACTAGTTAGGTCGGCCGGAGGGGGCTCGATCCCTGGTGCATGACCACTGAAATCCAAAGAGTCAGAGAGCCGGATGGCGGGGCGGCCCCGGCTCTTAAGCCGAAGGCTGGACAGCGCATCCCTCTGCAGCGCGGGGCAAGCAGGCGGAATGCGGGTGGAACTCGCGAAGATAGTGGGGCTGAGCAACAAGCGCTTTTCCCGGGGGCACCGGGACCTCTAAGATCATTATAGCAAGGGGTCAAAGCTTTCCGGGCCGAAAGGCGACTGACAGCATTAGGCGGCGAGATGATGCTGCCGAATTGACACAACGCATTAGCGTCGGTAATGGCGTGACACCAGTACGGTAGTGTCCTAATTCTGTAGAGTTGATAATCCTCGCGGTCTTTTCCGAATTTATTGAAGGCGAGGCAACATTGAAAACACGTCATCTTGACCCTTGCTTTCTTCGGGCCACAGAGCCAAAATGACAGTGGGTTTCCAACCCTGTCTTCGGCTCATACCCGAGGACGTGAGCGGTTGCACGTGCCTTGCGGGGAGTTTTGGGTGTGGAGCCGGAGGGAATCGGACCCTCTGCCTTGCGCCTCCAGATGGCGCAGGAGTGCACCAGACACCGGCCCCACGAAATGAAAAAGGCCAGCTGGTCCACCTAAGTCATTGGATTTGCTGGCCTTTACCATCATGACGAACTAATTGTACTACTTTTTGCAACACAGTCAAGAAACAAATTTGACTTTGTGTTCCTGTCTGTAGTACATTCCTGTGCATGAAAGACAAAAGCGAAGTCCTTCACATCCGTATCACTGGTTCGGAAAAAGAGGGCTTTGAACTGGCTGCCGCCCTAGCAGGGATTTCCCTGTCTTCGTGGGTCCGAGAGCGCCTGAGGCTGACCGCCATCCGTGAACTGGAGAGTGCAGGTCGAAAGGTGCCGTTCGTTCCGCATATTCCGCTTGGAGCTTCCGGTGAACGACACTAGGCCACAGATTGCTTTTCAGCAGATCGGAATTGGCAGCATCTTGAAACAGTTCCGACTGGTAGTTCCGGCCAACCAACGGGAGTACTCATGGACGGAGCGCGAGGTTACGACGCTGTTTCAGGATTTCGCCAAAGCCATCTCTAACGAGGCGTCCGAGTACTTCCTCGGAACCGTCGTCACTATCCCACGCTCCGAGGACCTTCTCGAAGTGGTGGACGGGCAGCAGCGGCTCGCAACCGTAGCGATTCTCCTATCAGAGATAAGGAATTATCTGTTGGAAGACGAAGGGATGATTGCCGAGGACATTTACAACGCCTTTCTCACAAACATTGACCGTGCCCAACGCGCCCGCGTCACAAAGCTTCAGCTTAATCTCGACGACAATGAGTTCTTCCGCGCCATGATTACGTTAAAACGAGGAGACGCCCCTCCGGTGGCGACACGTTCTTCTCACAGGTTAATTGAGGGCGCTTTCAATAATGCGCGAGAACAGGTATCTAACATTGTTTCGGGCTTCGCCAAGAAGGACCACGGCGACACACTCAATCGGTGGATTCATTTTATCGAACATTCCGCCCAAGTGATTCTCGTGAAGGTCCCTTCTGACGCCAATGCATACAAAATGTTTGAGACGCTGAATGATCGCGGACTCCGCACATCCCAGGCCGATCTTGTTAAGAACTACCTCTTCGGCCAAGCGGGACAGCGATTGACTGAGGTGCAGCAAAAATGGGCGCGGATGCGTGCCGTCTTAGAAACCTTAGAGGAGGAAGATATTACGGTTACATTTCTCCGTCACTCTCTGACCGTGATACGAGGTTTTCTTAGGGAAGAACAAGTGTACGAGGCCGTCCAAGGGGCAGCCAAGGGTCCTCAAACATCCGTCGAATTGTTGGCGAAGCTCGAAGGACTTGCAGAGACGTATGTGGCGATATTTAATCCCGAACACGAAAAATGGAATGGACACCCGGATGCGATGCGAAGGGCAATTCAGACTTTGAACCTACTGTCGATTCGACCTATGCGTCCTCTGATGCTGGCGGTTGGGCATCAATTTCCCCCCAAAGAAGCAGCGGAGGCTTTCCGCGTGTTTATTTCATGGGGAGTACGCTTGCTGATTGCAAGCAGTACGCGAACCGGATCAGTTGAGGAGGCGATTGCGGCTGCGGCTCACCTCGTCTTTATGAAAAGTATCGGTAATGCAAGCATGTTGAAAAAGAAACTAAGCTCTGTAATTCCTAATGATGAACAATTCCGCAAGGTGTTTGAGGTTGCTGCGGTTTCAAAGGCAACCCTAGCCCGATACTACTTGCGGTCCCTAGAAATGGCTGCAAAGAACGAGGCTACGCCGTGGTTCATTCCAAACGACGACAAGCAGGCCATAAATCTAGAGCACATTCTGCCCGAGAGGACGTTTGACAACTGGCCTAACTTCGATGAAGAGAAGGCGCGGGTCTACGTCAAAAGGATAGGTAATCTGGCCCTGCTTCTGGCAAAGACTAATTCTGATTTGAAAAGCTCTGATTTCAAAACCAAACGAGCCATCTACAGAGACAGTCCTTACGAGCTAACGAGACAGCTTTCGACGGTTTCCAAGTGGGATGAAGCACAAATTAGCAACCGCCAGAAAGTCCTTGCGGAATTGGCTGTTCGAGCCTGGCCTTTGTAGCCGACCGTTAAAAGGGAGACTGCTTATGAGTGCATCTAAAACGACCCATATTCTGAAACTCTTAGCCTTGGGGACGAGCATGGCTAACGGTGGAATTACCCTAGTCTTGATCGGAGTCGTCATTGGGGCAGGCACCGTTTACATATTGGTGCGAAATCGCCAGAAAGAGGGTCAGTCAACACACATTTAGGACACTACCCGAGTCGGCGTCTGCCGGTGGCGTGCCTCGCCGTTTGGCGTGTACTTTTCTTGAATGCAGGGTCCGGCCTGTCGAAATCAACTTCTTGATGCAAATTCTCAGGATTAATAGCCTTCACGAGTTTCGTCAGACTGTAGTCCTTGCGCGGCGCCGCTTTTTTGACCCTCGTTGCCATGAGCTTATTGCCCAGCCGACCAAGGCAATTCTATCCCTTTTGTAGAACCAAAAAAGAACAATGAATTGGCTGCCATGCGCTCGGCGGGTGCCTGGCGCGGCGACGGCGGCGGCTTAGCTATAGGTGCGGGGAAGCTGGTCAGAGATCGCGGCGTTGAAAGTGATAAATGGCGACGGCCAGGGCTATCACCGAATATGCGAAGGCGTAGGCAATCGCCACGCCACTGGGGATGGAAACATTAGCGAAGGGCGAGAATGAAAGCGAGCCTGCCAGAGGCGTTTGCATTTCGTAAGCGGCGCGCCGCCAAAGCGATTCGCCGGGCATGATCAGGCTGGATACGACCCCCAGAGTGACAATCTGCGCGCTTTGCGAAAAGCCGCTTACCTGTTCGAGCCACCCACCGAGCAAAGCGACTCCCTGCAACGCCAATACCAGCACGCCGTTGGTCAGGGTCGAAAACCAAGTGCCCAGCATGAAGGTAAGGCTCAGGGCCAGAATGCACTCCATCAGCACGAGCACGGCACCGCGCAGGGCGTGTTGCGGGGTCACTTCTCCGATCCAGCGGCCCACCGCGATGGTGCCGGTGAACAGGATGGCCACGTAAACGGCGCTCATGGCTACAAAGCCCAAGAACTTTCCCATCAGGATTTGCCAGCGGGCCAGCGGCTTCGTGGCGATGGCATGGATGGTGCGCGAACTGATTTCACCCGCCAAAGTATCAATGGAAGTCAGGATGGCCACCACCACGGCGAGCAGGTCGGCGATGTAGAGCCCGACCAACAGCATGGCGCTCTGCACCTGGTAACGAACAAATGGCGACAGCGAGCGGGAGTTGAATTGCTCCATCTGCAAGTGCAACGCAACGCCGAAGACTGCGAGCAGAAGCACGGCAGCAATCAGGGCCATCCAA
>Ga0187803_10000482_pt1 | contig 16010 bp, 8 predicted proteins | sample NC_wetland_sal_i_2_FD_132425 | JGI IMG/M metagenome (GOLD analysis project Ga0187803, IMG submission 132425) | Wetland sediment microbial communities from Neuse River Estuary, North Carolina, USA - Control_3 | ecosystem: Environmental > Aquatic > Freshwater > Wetlands > Sediment | place: USA...
CCGATGTTCATGCCGTCCGCGAAGATCAGGCGATGAGGGTCGATCTCGCGAATCGCGCCGACGAGGACATTCACAATTTCGACGTAACGTTCTTCGAGCGCTCCTTCATAAGAGCGCATTTTCGGCGGCTCGTTAATGAGGTCGAAGCTAAGCTGTCGATTCGGAATCCCCTTGTAGCGGCGGGCGAACGCCTGCCAATGAAATTTCGCAGCGTTGAGTGCTTTTTCGCGCTGCGCGGCCGTGCCGGTGAACAAGTCGGCCGGCTCCAGTTCCCTCTGGTTTATGCAGTAGCCCGGAATGCGGTGGAAATTGATATTGATGTGAATTCCGTGCTGCTTGCCAAGTTCCACTGCGCGATCGAGCTGTTTCAGTGGCTCCTCTCGGATCAGCGTCCAATCTTCTCGGCTTCCCCAATCCCAATAAGACAGCGGCAGACGGGCGAAAGTAAAACCCCATTCGGCCATGGTAACGAAATCAAATTCTTCGAAAGCCGGTCCTTCATACGGGTGACCAGGCCACGGAAACAGTCCCTGAAGATTGAACCCCCGCCACCGAGGGATGTGCGCTGCCGTAATGTCGTCGTCCGGAAGAGCCGCGGCCAGGTGCGATTCCTGGAGCGAAACAGTGGCTGCAGAGAGCAGCGCGAGATCCTTGACGAACACTCGACGATGCATCCGAAATTCCTCCCTGCGAGGCGTGAATATGACACAGGTTGGAAACAGCGTCTAGATAAACGATTCTCTTCACTCCTTATACTACTAGGCGATAGGGTCACTCAATCTGTTCGGATGCTCACCAGCGGGATGCCACGCTAGCTAATTCGAAGGATATGGGGATAGAATAACGGACAACGGACAGTCAGGGGCTATCGGGTGTGGCAGCTTCGGCGTAACTCAGGTTGTTGAGGACCCACCAAAGACGGGGGGCCAGAGGAACACTCCTGATGAGAGGTGCAAAGCTATCCCGTTCCAAACGTAATGGAAGTGTAACACTAAAAGCCGTCGCTGAACATTTGGGGCTGACACCGGGCACAGTCTCGGCGGTGCTTAACAATTCCCTGGCGTCCCGCTCCATTCCTGAACACACGCGAAAAAGAATCATCGCGGCTGCACGCGAGTTGAATTACCGACCGAACTTTCTCGCTCGATCCTTGCGCGTCCAGAGAACGTATAGCGTGGGTGTGATCGTGGAAGAGATTGGAGACCCCTACTGTAGTTCGATCGTCAGCGGCATAGAAACCCGCCTCCGCGAGAGCAATTTCTTCTTTCTGACAGTTGTCCATCGGCACGATCCGAAGTTGCTGCAATCGTATTCACAATTGTTGGCTTCGCGCGGCGTCGAGGGGCTCATCACCATTGACACTTCGATTGCTGAAGAACCAACCCTGCCAACGGTTGCCGTCGCGGGCCATCAGAAGATGGAAAACGTTACCAACATTATTCTGGATCACCGCCGTGCCGCTGAACTCGCTTTGGGGCACCTCAAACAGCTTGGCCACCAGCGAATTGCCTTCCTCCGAGGACAGCCCAAAAGCTCCGACACGGCGTCCCGCTGGGAAGCAATCCAGGAAGTGGTCCAAGAGTATGGAATTCAGATTTTTCCGGAACTCGTCCTGCAACTTGAAGAGATGGATATCACGCCAGAGGTAGGGTATCCGTATGGGAAGGCTTTGATTGCCCGCAATGTTCCGTTTACTGCGCTGTTTGCGTATAACGATAATTCGGCGATTGGTGCAATGAGGGCATTTCAAGAGGCGGGCCTCCGCGTGCCGGACGACATCTCCGTCGTGGGGTTCGACGATATTTCGACCGCCTCGTTTTCCATCCCGCCGCTCACCACCGTGCGGCAGCCTCTATTAAGAATGGGCAGGATCGCGGCCGAAACGTTGCTGGATAGGATCGAAAACCGCGCTGCGTTCATTCCAGAAATCGCGGTACAGCCGGAATTGATCATTCGGAAATCCACCGGACCGCCACGCAAGTTGTAGCTGGTGCCCCTGCCCGACAAAATCGAACTGAACAGTTTTGGTGAATCGGTAACAGGGATTGCGAAGACTCCCAGTTTCCTAGGGAGCGACAGTAATTTTCTTTCCAGAGTACTTCACGGTTTTGTCCGCCTTAGCCGTGAGCCCTCCCCCTACGCCATGGTCCTCGGCAACGAACACCACATAAAACGTGCGGTTCTCAAGCATGCCGGGGAAAATTCCGGTGCGATCACCGATGGTGAAAAGCTGGCTGGCATCATCCCAGGAGAATGGAATGGTCGCATGAGCGCCCTTCTCGTAGTTATAGTTGTCGTTTTCGTCCTCAAACAGCGTGAAGGAACCATTCGCGCCTCGGTAAACGCGTAGTTCGATAGGGTCCGCAGGCTTTTCGGTCGCATATTCGAGGTCGGGTCCAAGAGGCAGGATGGAGCCGGCGCGTACGTAGAGAGAGACGCGATCAATCGATGCGGGTGCGTCAATCGCGCGGCCACCTTGTATCGAGGAACCCGTCCAGAAGTCGTACCATCTTGCGCTCGGTAGATAGAGGCGCCGGGAAGTTGCGCCCGGTTCAGTGATGGGGTTCACGAGGATGGCGGGCCCGAAGAGAAACTGATCTCCAATATTTTGCGTGCGCGTGTCCTCACGGAAGTCCATGACCAGCGGACGCATCAGCGTATAGCCTTCGTTGGTTACTCTCCACGCTACTGAATAAATGTAAGGCATCAGCCGGTAACGCAATTGGTCGTAGGCGGTCAGGATCTTTTGCGCTTCGGGCCCGTAGGACCAGATCTCATTCTGATTAGTGGTACGAGTGCCGTGGGCCCGGAATATGGGACAGAAGGTGCCGAACTGGAACCAGCGAATGTAGAGTTCGCGATATTCTGGATCCTCTGGATTGGCGGAGACGAAGCCGCCGATGTCCGTTGTCCAATACGGGATTCCAGATAAGGAGTAATTCAGCCCAGCAGGAATTTGCCGCCGAAAGGTCTCCCAATTAGGATCCACATCGCCGGACCACACTGCCGCCGAGTTCCGCTGGATCCCCGCATAACCGGAACGAGACAGGATGAAAACTCGTTTTTGGTCGGAGGCCGCGCGCTGCCCCTGGTACACACCGGTGGTCGTGAGCAGCGGAAATTCATTGGCGTAGCGAGCACCATTGCCCAGCGCGATCTTGTGCGTGACAAGGAGGTTGGTCTCCATTTCCTCCGTCTCGGGCTCGGTAGTGTCCAACCACCATGCGTCCACCCCAATCTTGAACAGGGCGTCGTCCATCAACTTCCAATAATATTTTCGCGCTTCAGGATTGAATGCGTCATAGAGTGCCTGACCCGCCGGATGAAAACCTGACACCTTCGTGCGCGCGATAAAGAATCCTCTTTTGTCCATCTCGTCATAAACAGCAGAACCTGGCCGGAAATAGGGCCAGACAGAAACCATAAGGTGGACATGGTCTTTGTGTAGCGCCTCGACCATCCCCTTGGGGTCGGGATAATTTTTGTTGAAGACGGGCTCCCCCATGGTGTTCCACCAGAACCAATCCTGAACGATATTGTCCAGGGGAATATGAAGGTCCCTGTATTTCCGAGCGATATTCTCAAGTTCCGGCTGGGAGTCGTAACGGTTTTTGCATTGCCAGTAGCCGTACGCCCACTTCCCGAAGAGTGGGGCCTGTCCGGTAAGCTCACGGTAGCCCGCGATGATCTTGTCGAACTCGGGGCCGAGCAAAAAATAGTAATCGATGGAATCGGCAACTTCAGAGCTGAAATAGAAGGCATGAACAAAGCGATTGTTGAATCGGCTGCGGGACCCATTGTTCCAAAAGATGCCGTAACCATTGCTGGACAGCAGCAGCGGAACCGATATGTTGGTGTTGTCTTGAGAAATGTCCACGGATTCGCCGCGATAGTTGAAAACGCCGGCCTGGTGCTGGCCCAGGCCATAAAATGCTTCCTGGGTATCCCACATATTGACAAACCGCTCGGAGTGATATGTTTTTTCGCCATTTACTTCCGTTGGAGTGAGTGTGCGGGAATTCTCTTCTGTTAATTTGTGGCCCGCGGAGTCATAAAAAAGAATGGAGCTGTCCGCACGGCTGACCTCGATCTTAAGAAGTGCCGTCGTCAATGACAAAACCTTAGGGTCGCCGGTCTGGAGTGAAAATTCGGTTTTCGGCCAGGTTGTCTTTGTGACCAGGAAATCAATCCGTTTCGGAAGCTCGCGCTCCAGGGAGTATGTGATGTGGACGATGGAATCCGAACAGACCTGAAAGCGGAGATAGCCGTTTTCCAGGACCAACAGCGCTCCATCAGGCTGTTGTTCCACGCTTTTCACCGGGTTGAGAGGTAGCCATTGGCCAATAAGAGAAGGGGTAAGAGCGAGGCAGAGCAGGCAAGTCAAAAGTAAGGGAAAAATCCGGGGAAAAAGTCGCATCATCGGCGCTCGGTAAATGTTTTCGGTTTTGTGATTGTTACACTTCGAGCGAATGTCGCATCGCATGTTGGCGTTGTCAATGAATTTTCCTCCCTGATAACCAGTAGCTCGATATATTCCCAGGCAAAACCTGTGCGGCAAACTAGACGAAGGATCAAAGCACGCCATGGACTTTGAAGACCAGGCTATGTCTCAAATTGCTTGCCTCGGGCAGTTGGATTCTCAAACCTGTGTCGTCTTGGAGCCACTCGAGCTTCCCAGAAAAGCCGAGCAGCTCAACGTTGGCAACCTTGCCTGCACCCAAACTGCTTCCAGTGGCAAGGGGCGGCACGACGGCTTGTTTTTCGGGCACACCCATGACGAATACGTACAAAGTGTTTCCCTTGGTGGTGAACCGGACATCTTTCGCAGTGAGATCTTTGCGATCTTTTTCATTGAAATTTGTTTCACCCTCGGCGGGCTTCTTCGGGCTTGTCCCTGTGGCGGAAAGCTTCCAGGGGCGCGTGCCATGGATTGCTTCGCCGTTGATGTTCATCCAATCCGTAATTGTCCCAAGAATGCGGAGCTCCTGGTCGTCCAGCATCCCGCTGTTGGGCAGCGGAAAGTTCAGCATCAGATTGCCGTTGCGGCTCACTACATCGACGAGCATATCGATCACAAATTTGGGAGATTTGTACTGGATGCCCCGAGAGTAGTGCCAGTCACCAATGCAGGTATCGGCTTGCCAGGGGCTCGCGGATACCTCATCAAGCACCCCGCGCTCATGATCTAGGACGCAGGTGCCGACGGCGCAATCTTCCGCCCGTTTGCTCAGGTACACCGCCTGAGTGCGCCCGCCATTCTTTCGAGCGCTGAGGTTATACAGATAAGCAGCCATTTTCAGGCCGCGTTCTCCGAACGGCAAAGCGCCATCACTGTACAGATAATCCGGTTGGGCCTGATCGATCAAATCGCTGATGCGTTCCGACCAATGCGCTTTCCACGATTCGGGGATTCCCTCCTCATTCCATTCGAGCTTTTTGGTGATTTCCTTGGGGTCGGAATAGGCGTGATAAAGATCGGCATTCCGTGGATCCATCCCATCATAGGGGACGCCGGCGAGAGGGCCCGTCGTGTCGCTCATGTGGCTCACCGCGAACCACTTGTAAGAAATCCAAAGATGGTCACTGACGCCAAATCGCAAGCCATGTTCTTGAGCGGCCTCGCGGAACTCGGCGACGATGTCTCGCCTCGGCCCCATCCGAACGGAATTCCAACGCGTATGTTTTGAATTCCAGAGATCAAAATTGTCGTGATGTACTCCCATGCTGACGAAATACTTTGCGCCCGCTTTTTTGTAAAGTCCGACAAGGTAGTGGGGATCGAAAGCCTCTGCCTTCCATGTGGGAATAATGTCCTTGAAACCGAATTTCGAGGGGTGGCCGTAATGCGCGAGATGATATTTGTACTGCTCGGAGCCCTCGATGTACATGTTCCGCGCGTACCAGTCACCGGCCTCGGCAGCCGATTGAGGCCCCCAGTGCGCCCAGATGCCGAACTTGGCGTCGCGGAACCATTGCGGCACCTCGTATTCTGCCAAGGACTGGCGCGTAGGCTGAAATGCTTCTTGAAACGCACCGGATATTCTTGCGCTTGAAATGACTCCTGCCAGAGTGCGTATTGCGGTTCTTCGATTCACAGTCGATCCATCGTTACCCTGCACCGAATTCACGGTGATCGCAAGAAAACAGCCGTGTAATCTCCCACAATCTCAGATACGAAATCGCCACGAGGAAGATCTGGCCCAGGGCGGGATCCTTGCGTCCTGAGAAGCGTTCGTCACTTGGCCGGTTCTTCAATCGTCAAAATCTGATCCACCGCCACGTTTTGCAACACCTGGTGAATGCCGCTGGGCCATTTGATGTCGATTTCGCGGATCGTTTTCGAGGCTCCCAAGCCGAAGTGTACGCGTGAGTCGCTGGCGCAAGCGTAGCCCACGGCGGTGGTGGCCTCGTTGTACTGCTTCATGCCGTCCTCGCCGGTGATACGGATTTGCGCCCCCAACCCCATGCGGTTGCTCTTCTTCCCGACCAGCTTCAGCAGGATCCAGTGGTTGCTGTTCTTCGAAATATTGTGAAAGTATTTCAGCTTGCCGTTCAGCACCGTGACCACCGCGTCAATTCGCCCGTCGTTATCGACGTCGCCGAAAGCCACTCCGCGATGCGCCGCCGCCTTCTGGAAGTCGGGACCGGCTTCGCTGCTCACATCCTGAAACTTGCCGTTCCCCAGATTGCGGAAAACGGCGTTGGGCTCCTCGTAATGCCGGTTCGAGAACTGCGCCACGTTGTCGAGAACATTGCTGCGCGCGACGAAAAGGTCCTTCCAGCCGTCGTTATCGAAATCGAAAATACCATTCCCCCATCCGGACATGCTGCGCGTCCCGGCCAGGTGCGCTTGAAGGGTTCTCTCCCAGAACTGGCCGCCTCCCAGGTTTTGAAACAACGGAAAAGATTCGTTCTCCACCGCGGTATGCCAGATGTCCGGGCGGCCATCGTTGTACACGTCTTTGAAATCGGCGCCCATGCCGGAAATGGCGCTGCCGTTCTGCGCATACGCGACGCCGGATTCCAGCGCTACCTCCTCGAATTTCTTGCCGCCCAAATTGTGGAACAGGAAGTTGGGACGAGTGTCGTTGGCCACGAAGATATCCATGAACCCATCGCCGTCGTAGTCGGCGATCGCCACGCCCATGCCCTTGCCGGAGTACTTGGCGATGCCTGTTTCGGCGGAAACGTCGGTGAAGGTGCCATCGCCGTTGTTCCGGTACAGCGTGTCCGGTAGATTTCCGTAGTTGTTGGGATGGCAGTAAGCGCGCAGTCCCGGATTCGGGCCGCAGAAAGGGTCTTTGTTCACTTCCCATTTGCAGTAGTTGGAGACAAACAGGTCCAGGAGGCCGTCGTTGTTGTAATCCACCCACGCAGCGGAGACGGACCACATCTTTTTGCCATCGAGCATGCCTCCGCCCACACCCGCCTTGTCCGTGACGTCAGTGAACGTGCCGTCTCCATTGTTGTGGAAGAGCTGGTTCTTCCCCGTGTTGACAACGTAGATATCAGGCCAGCCGTCGTTGTCGTAGTCGCCGATGGCTACGCCCATGCCGTAGCCCTGGCCCGCCAGGCCCGCTTTTTCGGTCACGTCGGTGAAGGTTCCATCGTGGTTGTTGTGGTACAGACGATTCCAATACTTGGGGCTTTCCTTCTGAAGTGACGGGATCGCCGCGCCGTTGACCACGTAGACGTCCAGATAGCCGTCGTTGTCATAGTCGAACAGCGCCACGCCGGCTACCATGGTTTCGGGTTGATTCTTGTTTGGGGTCGGACTGCTGTCGGACACGAAATTCAGCCCCGAGCGTTCCGCGATCTCCTCGAAAACGATGGGCCCGGTGGCCGATCCAGCCAGTAGAGCGCCAGCTCCCATTACAGTTACAATTACAATGAGGGTGAAAAATTTCATGGCCCGGAAATCTCAGTCTAGCATGTGGCGTGCGCTGGTTCTCGGCATTTCGCTGGCCCATGTCCCCCTGAGCGTCGTTCTGCTGTCGGCAAGGCCCGGGCGGGCGCCCAAACGGCCTGGTTTTGTGGATGTCGCTCCGCGCTCGAAAATCTCCTACATCACCAATAACAGCCCGGGAGAACGCAAGTATTTTCCGCAGCCGATGTGCGGCGGGGTGGCCATCTTCGATTACGACAACGACGGCAAGCTGGACATCTTCTTCACCAATGGTGCGCAACTCCCGGAATTAAAAAAGACCAACCCTTCCTTCTACAATTGCCTGCTGAAGCAGCGGGCCGACGGGACTTTCGAGGATGTCACCGCTAAAGCGGGCTTGCTGGGCGAACACCTGGATTACAACTTCGGCGTGGCGGTGGGCGACTACGACAACGACGGCAATGAGGATCTGTTCATCTGCAGTGCCGGCCGAAACACGCTCTACCACAACAACGGGGATGGAACCTTCACCGATGTGACCGAGGCATCGGGTATCGGCGGTAAACCGCCGAATACCCTCAGCGTGGCCGCCGCCTGGTTCGACTATGACAACGACGGCCTGCTGGATCTCATCGTCTCCAACTACACCTTCTGGACGCCGCGGACCGACCTGCGCTGCACCATGGACAGCAAAGACTATTACTGCGATCCACGGCGTTACAAGAGCGTGCCGCCGCGCCTCTACCACAACCTGGGCAACGGCAAGTTCGAGGATGTCACCGAAAAGTCGGGGCTGGCCAAGGCGCCCGGCAAGGGGATGGGCATCTCGATTGCGGATTTCAATGACGACGGTTGGCCGGACGTGTTCATCGCCAACGACACCGAACCCAATTCCTTGTTCATCAACATGGGCAACGGCACGTTCGAGGAAAAGGGGTTGGAACTGGGAGTCGCTTACGACGACAACGCGCGCACCGGATCTTCCATGGGGTCGGACGCCAAAGACTACGACAACGACGGCAAGGTGGACATCTTCTACAACAACCTGCGGCAACAGGTCTGGCAGCTTCTGCGAAATAACGGCAAGCTTTTCACGTTTCAGTACGTCTCCAAGATCCAGACGCTGAGCTTACCCTTCTCCGGCTGGAGCAACGGATTCATCGACTATAACAACGATGGGTGGAAGGATATTTACTCCGCCAATGGCGATGTCGACCAGGTAAACGAAACCTCGCCCCAGCACGACACCATGTTCGAAAACGTTGGCGGCAAGACCTTCGTGGACGTTTCCCAAGAGATGGGCAAGGACTTTCTCCACAAAGGCTACCAGCGGGGATCGGCTTTCGGCGATCTCAACAACGACGGTTCTTTGGATATCGTGGTCACTTCGCTGAACGAAGGTCCGCGCATTCTGATGAACACCGCCGACAGCGGCAATCATTGGCTGATGCTGAGCCTGACAGGGCACAAGAGCGCGCGCGATGCAATTGGGGCGAAAGTCAAAGTGACGACCGCCTCCGGCCGCGTGCTCTACAACCATGTCGCCATCAGCGTCGGCTTCATGTCGTCCAGCGACAAGCGCGTCCACTTCGGGCTGGGCGAGGAAACCAAAGTTGCTTCGATTGAAATCCGCTGGCCCAGCGGCATCCAACAGGTGCTGAAAGATGTTGCCGCCGACCAGTTCCTAAAAGTGGATGAGCCGCACTGACCCGGCTTTGTGCGACCCCATGAGTTTTCTGCGTAGGGGCGCAGCACTGCTGCGCCCCTTGTCCGCACGATGTAGCCATTGTGCAGGGGTCGGGTGTTCGCACAAAACACAAGCACGAACGATCCTGGCAAGCTGGGGTCCAGCAGTGCTGGACCCCTACGCAATAGGCACCACGGCAATGTAGTATTCAGCGAAGGGGCGCAGTACCGTTGCCCCAGCTAGCAGGGTTGCTGCCATGAGCGACGCTTCAGCTTTTGACAACCTTCATCCAGGTCATCATTCCATTCGACTCAAAGGCGTCGATTACTCGGGGCCAGGCTTTTATCTTGTAACCATCTGTAGCCTGCGACGACGATGCATTTTCGGAGAGGTCCGTCGCGCACAAGTATCCCTCAATATTCTAGGAAAGCTCGCCCATGAATGCTGGGTTCAGATTCCGACGCACTTTCGTTGGGTGACTCTTCTGGACTTTGTTGTTATGCCAAACCACGTCCACGGGATTATTGAAATCGCTCGTCAACAGGGGCGCGACGGTGCTGGACCCCTACGAAGAATGAACACTAACCCATATACTTCTGCCGGATCCTTAGGTGTTATCGTTCGATCTTTTAAAGCAATCGTTACGAAGCGGGCTCATCTTGAATTGAAACAACATGGGCAGATTTGGCAAACGAATTATTACGAGACGATCATACGCCCTGGACGGGAACTCACGAATGCCAGGGCCTATATCGGGGAGAATCCGCAAAAGTGGCAATGGGACCAGGAAAATCCAGGCCGCCACACGCGATGAGTCATATTCCTGCGTAGGGGCGCAGCACCGCTGCGCCCCATGTCCGCACGATGTAGCCGTTGTGCAGGGTAGGGTGTTCGGTCAAAGCACACGCACGAACGATCCTGCCAAGCTGGGGTCCAGCACTGCTGGACCCCTACGAAGAGCCTTGCGCCGATGTTTTGCGCAGTGGTTTTGGACCTCTTACTTCACTTCGCCCTTCGTCTCGTTCTGTTTGGCGTCCTGTTCAGCCTTCAGCTTTTGTACTAGGGCCCGCTCGCGATCCCCGTCTTCTTTACGCCTCAGCCGGTAATAAACCTGCGCGAGCGAAACATGCGCCTCCAGGAATTGCGGCGACAGCTTCACGACCTTCTCCAAAATGACGAGGGCATGATCCATGTCACCCGCCATGACGTAGGTTGCGCCCACCTGGTAGAGCGCGCCCGGGTCGCCGGGACGGACGAGAAGCGCCCGCGCCAGTAGTTCGCGCGCGCGATCGTAATCGCCATCTTGCTTCAGCAGCACCGCCAGCCGCAGGTTGGATTCAAAGTCGTTGGGATTCTGCGCCAATTCCTTCTGGAACGACGCCCGGGCGGCGGCCATATCGCCGCTATCCATCTGCGCCCGGCCGAGGTAGGAATAGATGTCCGGAAGATGCGGGTTCATCTCCGCGGCCTTGCTGAGATCCGCGATGGCGGCGGGGTATTCGAGATCCTCGAATTTGGCCATTCCGAGAAGCAGATGCGCCTCGGCGGAGTCTCCGTTGTGCAAAATACGGTCTATCAAGACCTGGCCCTCCTCGACCCGCTTCTCATGAATCAAGGCCATCCCCAGCATGTAGGCTGTGGCTAAATCATCCGGATGCTTCTTTTCTTCCGGCTCCAGGACGCGAATGACATCTCTCACCTGCCCCATTCGCAAATAGCAGTCCCCAAGCAAAAGTGTAGCCTGCTGGTTCGCAGGATCTTTGGCGTGAACCCTTTCGAGTTGCGTTGCTGCCTCCTGGATGCGCCCCATTTTGTAATAAACAAGGGCCAGGTTAAGCCGGGCGCTCACGAGAGTTGGAGACTGCTTTAGAGCAATCTTGTATTCAGGAATGGCCTCTTCGTATCTGCCAAGCCCCGCCAACGCCGCTCCCAGGTTGGAATGAATCGCTGTGGCTTCCGGGTACAGCTTTAGAAATTGCTTGTATTCCGAGACCGCGCCCTCGAGATCGCCCTTCTGTTGCTTCTGGATTGCGTCCTGGACCAGTTCCTGGGGAGTCTGCGCCCGCGCGATGGCGCCAAAGCCTAAAATCAAGAGGAGAGCGAATTTCCGCATGCCGGCAAGTGCATCCCAACTCAGTGTACAACAAAAAAATGGGATGGCCGAAGCCATCCCATTTTTGGTTGAACTGGGCCTCGATCAGAAGTTGTACTTGATACCCATCTCGATGATGCGGTGACCTTGTTTTTGCGTGACGTAGCCGAAGTCCGGATTATTCGGCTGCAAGGTGGTCTTGTCGAAACTCAGGCCGAGGTTGTTTCCGTTGAACGACCACAGCGGATGGTTCATCCAGTTGTAGAAGTTGAAGCGGAACTGCACCTTCTGGTGCTCGGTGATGTTAAAGTCCTTGAACAAGCCCATGTCCCAATTGAAGAAGGCCGGTCCGTAAATGGGCGGCAGGATGGTCGAGCCGTTCTGGCTAACCGTTGTGGGCGCGGCGAAGCAACTCCCGTTGATGTATTGATGCGCTGCCAGATGCGACGTTGGGTTGCACGTCAAGATCGGCTGGAGTTGAATATCCGGCGTGCCCAGGATCGAGAGGTTGCTGATCGCGATCCCTTTGGGGTTTTGACTATTGGTGCTGTTCGGAATGATCGCGCCGTTGAGGTTCATGCCAAAGTTCTGGCCTTGGGTGGCACTCAAGTTGGGGCCACTCTCCCACTGCAAGATGCCAGAGACCTGCCAGCCATTGACGAAGCCGCCCACGAACTTGTTTACGTTGGCTTTGGGCAACTCAACGGAGTAAGCCGCGTTGAAGACGTGCGGGCGATTGTCGGGCTGCACGCCATAGTTCTTGCTGAGGTTGAATTGGTCGTAGTAGCCCAGGATGCCCATGGACTTGCTGTAGGTGTAGTTCAGATTGATCGTGTAACGACCCCTCGAGCGCACCCACATAGCCTGCAAGCCGTTGTACTTGGAATAGCCGTTGTGGGTGTCTATGTTTAAGTCTCCGTAACCCGGTATGCTGGGACGGAACTTGACGGCGCCGGAGTTCAGCAAGTTCGGGTTAGCCCCGCCATTGTTGGACGCCAGCATAGCTCCCACGGGCACCAAGTTGATGTTATCAGAGCTGAAGTTCAAAGTGCCGCCATTGCCATTGCTGGGGAGATCCCGCGACCGGTTGCCGATGTAGGAGAGCTCCAGGAGGCTGGACCACGGCAATTGGCGGGAAATAGTGAAGTTCCAGTTGTCCGTGTACGCTTCCCTGTCGTCCTTTCCGTCCACCGCCGCTGGACCCGAAGGCACCGCGCTGAAATTGACGGTGTCCAACCCGGCATTGCCTGAGGATAGGCACCCCGGTGCGCTCCCTGCTGGGCACCACGGGGCATAGGTCCCTATACCTCCAGCACCTGTGTTCAACGGATTGGCCAGGATGGGCTGGTTGCCCGATGCCAGGGAGACAATCCCATTGTTGAAACTCTCGGTCACGACACCCGCGGAAGAATCCAAGCCAAGGGTAGCCTGACCGGTGTGGAAGTAGTAGCGGCCCCATCCTCCGCGGAGAACCGTCTTGGCGTCGCCGAAGACGTCGTAGGCAGCGCCCAAGCGCGGCTGGTAGAACAACGCGCGAGTCGGGAAGCCGCCCAGTGGAACGGACGGGTTCTGGTGGTGCCATTCAAAGCCGCAGTAGGTGGGGGCGTTGGTGCACCCGGGGTTGGCGCTGTAGGCGGCAGCGTAGGCGGTCGTATCGAAGATGGAAAAGCCATAGGGGAGCTGGTCAATCCAGGGCTGCATGTGACTGAAGCGCATGCCATAGTTGATGGTCAACCGCTTGTTGACCTTCCAGTCATCCTGAGCGAAGAATTCGGTGGTGTTGTAGGCCTCGTTGTTGAGGCGGTTGAACGAGGCTTCGTTGTAATAACTCGCGATGCCCAAGACCTCGTCGGCATAGGAATCCCCGGTAGTATACACGGTATTTTGCGAATCCATAAACTGCAAGTAGCCGTTGGAATTATTGTTGGCGGGCTGTGTGTTGCGGATGCGTTCCCAGAAGAAACCCGCCTTGATGGTGTGCGTGCCCCAAACCTTGCTGAGCGTGTCGCTCACGCTGGGCATGTATTTGTTGGCAAACAAACCCTGGGAGGCTCCGCCGAGCTCGAACCCGCCCGGATTGAAGATCACGGCCGCCTCGCTGCCGCCGCCGTTACCTCCGAAGGACGGGATCTGCTGGACGTTGTTCTTGAACAGCCCTTGAAGGGTCAAGCCCAGCTTTGTGCGGTTTACGGCGTCAGGGCTGCTGAAGACGTTCGGGAACAGCACTCTCGTGTACGCCAGGACCACTTCGTTGGTCATGGTCGGGCTGAACACGTGGGTCAGTGACCCCGATATGGAGTCGGAACGGTTCTTGCCCTCGACGGATGTCGGGTAGGGAAGCTGATCGGTTTGGCGCCACCACAAGCCAACGGGGAAGAGCTGCGTCTCTTTCTGAATATTGTAGCGCACGAACAGCTTGGTGTTGTTGCTAATGTTGTAGTCCACGCGCGTGACGAACTGCGTGTTGTTCTGGTTGAAGATTTCCGATTTCCTCCAATTGAAACCGCCGGTTGTGGCGGGATCGGCGTTGGGCGCGGGAAGCAGTTTCATTAGCGCGAGCATGTTGGGGTTCAGATCCGCAGTCGGAATGGTGACGTTATATCCACCGCTGCCATCGGTGACGCCCCCGAACGCCGCCAAGGCGTTGGCGTTAAGGCATGGAAGATATGCGTTAGAAGTGCCCGGGCCGGTGCCAGGGCAGGCCGCACCTATCTGCGAATTGTTAGCCCCAAGATACGAAGTAGTATTGGTACTCGGACCTGTGCCAACAGTGCCGGTCGGGATGCCGATCTTCTCCAGTTCGGATGTCGAGAAATTGGCCCCACTTGCGTTGAACATGTTCGCCGTGGGAACCGTGGCACGGAGCAACCCGGTATCCAGCACCTGGTAGAAGTACTCAAAGCCGGCGAAGAAGAACAGCTTATCTTTGTTCTTGTTGAAGCTCGTCCCGGGAATGATCACGGGACCCCCGATGGAACCGCCCGGATAGTAGTATTTGTTCTGAGGTTTCGGGGCGCCGCTGGCGTTAAGCAGGGCGTCATTGGCGTTCAGTGCGGCATTGCGGGCCGAGAAGAAGCCGTTGCCATGAAATTCCTGGCCGCCGGCCTTGGTTACGGAGGTGATGAGGATCGGCCCCTTCTGGTTTTCGGCGCCGTAGTTCCCCGTCAGCACTCGGAACTCCTGCAAGAAATCCGAGTTGGGATTGACCGGCGTGTCGCAGTTGCAACCCGGATCGGCGACGTGCGAGCCGTCCATGGTAATCTCCAGCGAGTTGCCGGGCAGCCCGTTGTAGGCATAAGCGTTGTTCAGCGGGCTCTGGCTGCCGGCGTCGCCGTTGGCGTTGATGCCGATGACTTCGCCGGTGTAGTTCGACCTGTTCGAAGTGCCGTTCTGAAGCGCAAAACCGGGAACGATACTGATGTACTGGGCCGCGTTGCTGCCTACCTGAATCAAGTTCTCCAATTCCTTCGTTCCCAGCGTGTACGATTTCTCGGGTGAGTCGAGGGTCACGAGCGGAGCCTCTTGAGCGTTGACCTCGATCGTCTGGCTCGCCGCACCAACCGTAAGAGAGATGTTCAAGTTGCGCTTTTCACTGCCGCCCAAGGCGATGTTGTCCGCCTTGTAAGTTTGAAATCCTGTCGCCTCGACCGACAGGTTGTAGGTTCCGACGGGGACTGACGCGAACGTGAAGTACCCGTCGCCGTTCGTTACCGTATCGCGGAGAGAACCGGATAAGGCGTCTTTCAATGCTACTTTTGCGTTAGCTACCACCGCGCCTGAGGGATCCGACACGACCCCTGTCAGAGTCGCGGAAGTGCCTTGGCCGCGCAGCGGCCCTACGGAGAGAAGCATTACACAGCACAAAACTACGAAACAACGAAGTGTCCACTTTCCCACGAGCCCACCCCTTTCCTGGTTTACAGAATAACGATATTCAACGAGAGGAACCTTTGTGGCTAATACTTAAATACTAGAAGTCTCCTCCTGTCAAGCTAATAGTTAAATATTAGTTGGCCCCCTCCCGAAAACCGGATCTTCATTTTTTGGTAGGCCCTCCCACCCACCCCCGACTCTGGTGATTCAACCGATTTAAGAACAGAATTCAGCCCCATCCTGTCTTTCCGGCCCACCTCCACAGGCCAGTCGGATGATTCCCATTGGGACCCAGCAAATCTTTTGTTTCACCTCGGCCACTCCCGTGCTCCCAGGTGACGTAACCCGAATTGCGCCACTACCGGGCGCCGATTCACTGAATGTCGTATGATCTACCCTGCGCTTGTGGCGGACAAATCTACGCCAGGGCGCCAGGGAAGATTCTCGGTTTAAATGGATAGGATTTATGTCTC
>Ga0187803_10000483_pt1 | contig 15994 bp, 13 predicted proteins | sample NC_wetland_sal_i_2_FD_132425 | JGI IMG/M metagenome (GOLD analysis project Ga0187803, IMG submission 132425) | Wetland sediment microbial communities from Neuse River Estuary, North Carolina, USA - Control_3 | ecosystem: Environmental > Aquatic > Freshwater > Wetlands > Sediment | place: USA...
AATTCGACCAGCGGATCCTTCTGCCCGTACCCGCGAAGGCCGATTCCTTCCTTCAGGTGGTCGAGCGACAGCAGGTGGTCTTTCCACTGCGCGTCCACAATGTCCAGAATGATGCGCCGCTCGAGCAGCCGCATCGTCTCCAGCCCGAACACTTTTTCTCTTTCCTCGTATCGCGCCTTTACGCGCTCTGCCAGCGCGTTCGCCAGGTCGTCGTGCGACAGCGTTTTGAAATCCAGCCCCGCCGTCTTCACGTCAACGCCGAACTGGTTCAGCACCTCAGCCCCGAACTGCACCGTGTTCCACAACTGTGGGTTCTGGTCCCGCGGGCAGTACGTATCCACGAGCTGCAGCGCGATGTCCTCCGCGATTTCCATCACGTAATCCCGCTGTTCTTTTCCTTCCAGGATTTCGCGGCGGATCGCATAGATCGTCTCCCGCTGCTTGTTCATCACGTCGTCGTACTCCAGCAGGTGCTTGCGCATGTCGAAGAACTGCGCCTCGCGCTGCTGCTGCGCTTTCTCGATACGGTTCGAGATCATCTTCGACTCGATCGGCACCCCTTCCGTCATCCCCAGCGAGTACATCAGGCCCTGGATGCGCTCCCCGCCGAATAGCCGCAGCAGTTCGTCTTCGAGCGAAAGGAAAAATCGCGATGAGCCCGGGTCGCCCTGACGGCCGGCGCGCCCGCGGAGTTGGTTGTCGATGCGCCGCGCCTCGTGCCTCTCCGTGCCCAGCACGTGCAATCCGCCCAGACCCACAACCTCGTCGTGTTCCTGCTGGCATTCCTTGGCGAATTTTTCGTAGATGGGCTTCCAGGTTTCCCCGGGCACCTGGTAGATGCGCCCCTCGTATTGGAACAGCACCATGGCCCCGCCCGGCTGCGCTTCGGAGGACACGAGCGCGCTCGCCGCGGCCTGCGGCAGCGCCAGCTTTTCCTTCAGGCAGTATTCCCGCGTCAGCGCTTCCGGATTCCCTCCCAGCAGAATGTCCGTTCCGCGCCCGGCCATGTTCGTCGAGACGGTCACCGCGCCCTTTCGCCCCGCCTGCGCGATGACTTGCGCCTCGCGTTCGTGCTGCTTCGCGTTGAGCACCTGGTGGGGAATCCCGGCGCGCTTCAAGTGGTCGCTCAGCATCTCTGATTTTTCGATGGAAACCGTGCCCACCAGGATGGGCTGCCCCGTCGCGTGGAGCTGCTTGATGCCGAACTTCTTGCTATCATCCTCCTGCAGAATTCCAGTCACCACCGCCTCGAACTTTTCGCCGTCGGTGCGGTACACCACGTCCGGATGCTCGTGGCGGAGCAGCGTCCGGTTTGTGGGAATTACCACCACGTCCAGGTTGTAGATTTTCTGGAATTCGGCCGCTTCCGTCTCCGCCGTTCCGGTCATACCCGCCAGCTTCTTGTACATGCGGAAATAATTCTGGAAGGTGACGGTGGCGAGCGTCTGGTTCTCCCGCTCGATCTTCACGCCTTCTTTTGCTTCCACCGCCTGGTGCAATCCGTCCGACCACCGCCGTCCGGGCATCTGCCGCCCCGTGAACTCGTCCACGATGATCACTTCGCCGTCTTTCACCACGTATTCCACGTCGCGGTGATACAGGTGATGCGCCCGCAGCCCCTGTTCCATGGCGTGCAGCGTGTCGATATGCGCCAGGTCGAACAGGTTGTGGATGCCCAGCATGCGTTCGCCCTTGGTCACGCCCTCTTCCGTCAGCGTCACCGCGTGGTGCTTCTCGTCCACCGTGAAGTCGATATCCTTGATCAGTTTCGGAATTAGCTTGTCGATGCGGTAGTACTTGTCCGTGGATTCTTCCGCCGGGCCGGAGATGATCAGCGGCGTGCGCGCCTCGTCGATCAGGATCGAGTCCACTTCGTCCACGATGGCGTATTGGTGCCCGCGTTGCACGCAGTCGTGGATGTCGTACTTCATGTTGTCGCGCAGGTAGTCGAAACCGTATTCGTTGTTGGTCCCGTAGGTCACGTCCGCGCGGTAGGAGAGTTCGCGGTCGCCATCCGCCAGGTCGCTCACGATCACGCCCACCTTCAGCCCCAGCGCGTGATAGAGCGGCCCCATCCATTCCGCGTCGCGCCGCGCCAGGTAATCGTTCACCGTGATGATGTGCACGCCGCGCCCGGCCAGCGAATTCAGCACCGCGGGAAGCGTGGCCACCAGCGTTTTTCCTTCGCCCGTCTTCATCTCCGCGATTTTTCCCTCGTGCAGCACCATGCCGCCGATCAACTGAACGTCGAAATGCCTCAGCCCCAGCTTCCGCCGGCCTGCTTCGCGAACCAGCGCGAACACGGGCACCAGCACGTCCTTGAGGCACTTGTCCAGCCTTTCGCGGTAGTCGGGAGCGGAGGGGTCAGCGTCCCCCAGGCAGTTCTGCACACCCTGGCGCAGCCCATCTGTGCGTTCCTTCAACTGCTCGTCAGAGAGCGACTGCATCTCCGGCTCGAGGGCGTTGATCTGTCCTACCAGCGGCTGGATTTTTTTGATGTCGCGCTCGTGCTTCGTCCCGATGAAGCGCGCGACTACACGGTCGAGAATCTGGTCAACCTGCATGGATTCCTTTGAGCCTCTACGGCCAATTAGGGCGGGGGTTCACCGCCTGCCGACGGCGGGCACATTCCATGTCTGCATGCCGCAAACAATTGTAACGTTTTTTCGCCGCGCCGCGCAAAGCGGCCAGTAGCACAGGCTTTCCGCCTGTGCGCTTTGGGGTTGAGATGCGCTCGCAGCGACGCCAGGCGAGCCTGCGCCACTGCCAGCCTCTGACCCTTGGCGCCGGCTTCGCGTGGCTCTAGACCCTGTTGCGCCGGGCGCACAACCCATCTAAAACGGGCGCCTCGAGGCGTGCAGAGCCGTTAGAGGGCCCTAAAGAACTCCAGGCAGCACAAGTCCTCCCAAACTTGCCGAATCCCAGCAGGCCCTCTAAACTGTTCCTTGCAGCCTGCCTGCTGCAGGCAGGCGCAGCTCTCCTCCCGAAGCTTCGGGAGGCTCCGCCAGCAAAACAGGGAAGGGAACTCACGATGCCCGCATCGCCTACGCGCGAACAAATCATTGAAGCCCTGCGTGGCGTTACCGACAGCCAGACGCGCCGCGATATCGTCTCGCTCGGCTGGGTGGCCGGCGTCAACGCAAATGAGGGCGCGATCTCCGTCAAATTAGCGCTCACCGCTCCGGGATTTTCCCAGCGCGAAGAGGTGATTCGCCGCTCGCGCGAGACGCTTGAAAAGCTTCCCGGCGTCCGCACCGTCGTCATCGAAGTCAACTCGCCCCCTGCCGCGGCCGCTCAGGCGCCTCGCCCGGTCTCCGATAAGCCTCCCATCGAGGGCGTGAAGAATCTGGTTGCCGTGGCCAGCGGCAAGGGCGGTGTCGGAAAAACCACGACCGCCGTCAATCTCGCTCTGGCTCTCACGCGCCTTGGCGCCTCGGTCGGCCTGCTCGACGCGGACATTTACGGCCCCAACGTCCCCGTCATGCTGAACGCGAAAGAAACTCCGCTGGTCGAAAACGAACGCCGCATCCAGCCGGTGGTGGCGTACGGGCTGAAGCTCATTTCCATGGGTCTTCTTGTTCCCGACGACAAGCCGATGATTTGGCGCGGGCCCATGCTGCACAGTGCGGTCACTCAGTTCCTGCGCAACGTGGCCTGGGGTGAGCTCGACTACCTGATCGTGGACCTGCCGCCCGGCACGGGCGATGTGCAGCTCACGCTCATTCAAAACGTGGCCGTCTCCGGCGCGGTAATCGTAACCACTCCCTCCGTGGTGGCTCTGGCCGACGTGCGCAAAGCCATCGAAATGTTCCGCCAGGTCAACGTGGAGATCCTCGGCGTGGTCGAAAACATGAGCTATTTCTCCTGCCCGCACTGCAAGGGAAAGATCGACGTGTTCGGCCACGGCGAGGGCCAGCGCATGGCCGAAATGTTCGGCGTGCCGTTTCTTGGCGAAATCGAAATCGATCCTGGCATTCGCATCGGCGGCGACACCGGCAAACCCGTCGCTGCCTTCGGCGAGGATTACCCCGGCGCAAAAGGCTTCTATCAGGTGGCGCGCGCCGTCGGCGAACGCCTCGCAGCTCTGCACGCCTCGTCCACGGGTCCCGTTGTGCAAATTCTTTAGTGGCGAGTGACGAGTGGCGAGTGGCGAGCGAAGAGGACGAAGCGCAGGGATGGCAGAGGGTCGAAAGCCCAAGCATTACAAGGATCTGCTGGTTTGGCAGAAGGGCATGGCATTGGCCAAGTTAATCTATGATCTAACTCGGCGATTTCCGGCGGACGAGCGTTTCGGTTTGACGTCGCAACTTCGCCGGGCCGCTGTGTCGGTGCCTTCGAACATTGCCGAGGGCCAAGCGCGTCACGGAACGGGTGAATTTCTCCAATTCTTGTCTCACGCGGAGGGTTCCCTCGCGGAGATCGAGACCCAGCTGCTGTTGGCGGTGGACCTTGGTTTCTCGAAGCAGGCGGAGGTGGAGACTCCATTGAACGAGATCGACCAGCTTCAGAAGATGCTCGTAGGTTTGAAGCGCAGCCTCTTCTCTTCTCGCTCGCCACTCGCCACTCGCCACTCGCCACTTCCATGACGGTCCGCTCATATCGCAGTAAGTCCCCACAGATTGCGACATCGGCCTACATTGACGCTGCTGCCGTGGTGATCGGAGACGTCGTCATTGGCGAGGACTCGAGCGTGTGGCCATGCGCCGTCATCCGCGGCGACGTGCACTGGATCCGCATCGGCGCGCGAACGAATATCCAGGACGGCTCTGTGCTCCACGTGATGAAGGACATTTGTCCGCTGGTGCTGGGCGACGGGGTGACCGTGGGCCACGCCGTGACGTTGCATGGCTGTACGATCGAATCGCGCTGCCTGATTGGCATGGGGAGCGTCATCCTGAACTACGCGAAGATCGGCTCCGGCTCGATCATCGCCGCCGGCTCGCTCATCCCTGAAGGCATGGTCGTGCCGCCGGGCTCGCTGGTGATGGGCCATCCGGGCAAAATCCGCCGGGTGACGCTGCCCTCCGACCTGGAAGCGATCGACCAGTACGCCGCCCGTTACGTCGATTACAAAAATACCTATCTTGCGGAGGTGGCGGGTGGCGAGTGACGAGTGGCGAGCGATGAGGACCAGCGTCCAGTGACCGAAGCCCGCAAATTCCAGGCCATAAAAGGCGTGCGCGACATCCTGCCGCCGGAATCCGCACTCTGGAATGTCGTAGAAACCACTGCACGCGAAACGTTTGCCACGTATGGGTTCGCCGAGATCGGCCTGCCAGTACTGGAGGACAGTCAACTATTTGTTCGATCGATCGGACTCAACACAGAGGTTGTGTCTAAGGAGATGTTCACTTTCGAGGATCACGATCTCGCATTACTCGACTTTATGCGCAATGAGCTTATTGCGCAGCTCAGACCCTTCCCGTCGATCGGCGTCCCGGAGCAGATTGTCGCGGGCTTGAACAGATTTCTTGTTGTGGCGAAGGGCGAAATCGAGCATGGAAATCTGGCCCGAACTCCGATGAACGCCACGGTACTTGCCAGGCTGGAGGGGGATCTGAACTTCTTCGCTGGCGCGTCTTACTCGACCAAGGCGGATGAACTTCGAAGCGTTGCAGGTGAAGCTCAGGAGAGTCTCGAGGCGCTTCAGCTCGGGATAGTTGTCAGCCTCCGCCCGGAAGCCACGGCGTCGGTTGTCCGTGCGTATATCGAGCACGGGATGCACACGCAGCCGGGCGACGTGAAGCTCTACTACATGGGCCCTATGTTCCGCCGCGAGCGGCCGCAGAAGGGACGCTACCGGCAGTTTTATCAGATTGGCGCGGAAGTGCTGGGCCAGTCCGACCATCCGGGAATCGATGCGGACGTGATCGAAATGGTGCTCGTGTTCATCGAACGCTGCGGGCTAATCGGTCACACGCTCTACATTAATTCCATCGGCTGCCGCGAATGCCGGCCGAAATACGTCGAGTTGCTCCGCGCCGAGCTTACAAAAGTGAAAGACCAGCTCGGCCCCGATAGCCAGCGCCGCATCGAAACGAATCCGCTCCGCGTGCTCGATTCGAAGGTGGAATCCGAGCAGGCGGTGATCGAAAACCTGCCGCGCATTGGCGACCACCTGTGCGAAGCCTGCCGCGAACATTTCAAGATGCTCCAGGCCATGCTTTTCATGCGCCAGATTGCTTACGAAGTGAACTGGCGGCTGGTTCGCGGCTTGGACTACTACATGCGCACCACGTTTGAAATCACCGCGCCCGGACTCGGCTCGCAGAACGCCGTGTGCGGCGGCGGGCGCTACGACGGGTTGGTGGAACTGCTGGGCGGCCCGCCGACAAAAGGCATCGGCTTCGCGCTCGGCACAGACCGGTTAATCCTCGCGCTCCAGGAAGCAGGGAAGGGAGCCGTGGCGCAACCGCTCGACGCCTACATCGCCTGGATGGGAGCGAACGCGTATCCCATGGCCGTGCGCATCGCGCACGCACTGCGCGGCGCGGGCTGTTCCGTCGAGCTGCCCCACGAAGAGATGAAGTTCAAGAAGTCGCTCGGGCTCGCCGCGCGGCTCAATGCGCGGTTCGCCATCATCCTGGGAGACAATGAAGTGGCCGCGGGCGCGGCGACGGTGAAACGCATGTCGGATAGCACGCAGAGTACCGTAGCAGAGAAGGAACTCGGGGCCTATTTGCGGCCGTAAGGGGTGTGCGGGAAGAGAACCGATTTCAGCAGGTGAAGCAATTTAACATAAGTTTGTTATCAGGACGCAGAACTGGCGGGCGGCAGTGACAAAATCAGAGCGCACCCCGAGCGGCTCGGGGTGCCACCAGGAGCGAGAGTTGCTGGACTTTCTCGGTGAGTTGAAGCGCACACATCGCTGTGGAGATCTGCGCGCCGCGGACGTGGGGAAAGAAGTTGTGCTGATGGGGTGGGTGCACCGGCGGCGCGACCACGGCCAGCTCCTGTTCGTGGACCTTCGCGACCGCGCCGGCCTCGTCCAGGTGGTGTTCCACAAGGACAGCGCTCCGGAGGCCCACGCCAAGGCGGAAAGCCTGCGCGGCGAATTCGTCGCCGCTGTGGAAGGCCGAGTGGCGCGCCGCGAAAAGCCGAATCCCGACCTACCCACGGGCGAAATCGAAGTGATCGCCACGCGGGTGCTCATCCTCAACACCGCGCAGACTCCTCCCTTCACCGTTGAAGACGACACCACGGCCGTCGAGGAAACGCGGCTGCACTATCGGTATCTGGACCTGCGCCGGCCGCGGCTGGCGCGCAATATCGCCCTGCGCCACAAAATCGTGCTCGAAATCCGCAAGGCCATGGACGAGATGGGCTTCTACGAAATCGAAACGCCCATGCTCACACGGTCCACACCCGAAGGCGCGCGCGATTATCTGGTGCCGAGCCGCGTCCATCCCGGGCAGTTCTACGCGCTGCCGCAGTCGCCGCAAATCTTCAAGCAGATCCTGATGATCAGCGGGATGGACCGCTACTTCCAGATCGTGCGCTGCTTTCGCGACGAAGATTTGCGCGCCGACCGCCAGCCGGAATTCACGCAGCTCGATCTGGAGATGAGCTTTGTACGCCCGGAGGATGTGTTCGACGCCATCGAGCGCGTGATGGAGCGCGCATTTGCCGTAATCGGCGCAAAGGTCGCGCGGCCGTTTCGCCGATTGATCTATAAGGACGTGATTCGCCGCTATGGCACCGACAAGCCCGACCTCCGCTTCGGCCTCGAGCTCGTGGACCTCACGCCGCAGTTCGCGGCCGGGAAGCAGACGCTGGGGATTGAAGGCAGCGTGTTCGGATTCGCGGCGCCCGGTGCGGCGGCCTGGAGCCGGAAGCAGATTGACGAATTGGTGGAGAAGGGAAAAGCCGCCGGCGCGAAAGCCGTGTACACCGTGAAAGTGGCGGCAGAGGGGAACACGTCCGGCCTGGAGAAAACGCTCGGCGCGGATGGATTGAAAGCTCTGGTTGCCGCCTCCGGCGCGAAGCCCGGCGATCTGGTTGTCGCCGCCGCAGCGAAGCAGGAAATCAAAGGCACGGAAGCCGCGGCGCTTGTCGCCGGGCAATTGCGGCTGTTTATGGCGGAAAAGCTGGGGCTTATTCCGGGCGGCGCACAGACAGGATTGTCTGTGCTGCCAAACCGTTGGGAACTCGCCTGGATCACCGGCTTCCCGCTATTCGAATGGAGCGAGACGGACAAGGCCTGGGTGAGCGCGCAGCATCCGTTCACCGGCATCGTCGAGGAAGACCTGGACCTGCTCGAGCAGCCGGAGCGCCGCGGCGAGATTCGATCGAAGGGCTATGATCTGGTGCTCAACGGCTACGAACTCGGCTCCGGCAGCGTGCGCATCCATCGCCAGGACGTGCAGGCGCGCGTCTTCCGCGCGCTAGGGCTTACCGACGAACAGGCGCGCCAGCGTTTCGGCTTTTTTCTCGACGCGCTTACGTACGGCACGCCGCCGCACGGCGGCATCGCGCTGGGGATCGACCGCATCGCCATGCTCTTTGCGGGCGAAAAATCCCTTCGCGAAGTGATCGCCTTTCCGAAGACTGCAAAGGCGCAGGACCTGATGGCGGATTCGCCGTCCCCCGTGGACCCTGCCCAACTCGATGAACTGCACATCTCCATTCTTGAAAAGAATCCGAACGAGTGAGTCGAAGCGAGATGCTTGATTTTCACATCTACAAGTTTCGTTGCCCGGTGTGCCGTCGGATTTACACGACTTCGTTAACTCCGCTCCTGCTGGGAACCGGTCGCCGCAAGTGTAAGAAGTGCGGCAGCACATTTCGCGATGGTACCCGGGAGTGGCCGCAATTCGGCGGTTGGGAAAAATTTGAGTATCTCTTCCCGCTTATGGCCTTGGGCTGGATTATCACGGTGATCAGTGTTGCGTGGATTGAGTCACCCACGCGTTCCGAATCGGGACACATTCAGCGCTACATTGTGGAGGTCCTCGCGGTCATAATAGTTCCCTGGGTCCCATTTTATCTGTGGCGGGCCCATTTGATAGGCAGATCAATCCAAAGATTCGAGCGACACAAGCTGTTCGGCGACACAGATGATTTTATCCTGTCCACATAGCAGGGCGGAGTGGTGACTCGCATTCGCATACTCTCGGAAGACGTGGCGAACCGCATCGCGGCGGGCGAGGTGGTGGAGCGGCCAGCGTCGGTGGTGAAGGAGCTTCTGGAGAACGCGCTGGACGCCGGAGCGCGCTCCGTGCGCGTGGAAGTCGAGGGCGGTGGCCGCCAACTGATCCGCGTGACCGACGACGGTTGCGGCATGTCGCACGACGATGCGCTGCTCGCGTTCGAACGCCACGCCACTTCCAAGCTGCGCTCCGCCGACGACCTGATGGCCATCGCCACGCTCGGCTTCCGCGGCGAGGCGCTGCCGTCGATCGCATCCGTCTCGCGCCTGCTGCTCGAAACGCGGTCGGCCGAAGAGGAGCAGGGGACTCGCGTCGAGATTGCCGGGGGAAAACTGATCGGCGTGAAGCCCGCCGCGCATCCCACGGGTACCACGGTTTCCATCGGCGACCTCTTCTACTGCGTTCCGGCGCGGCGCAAATTCCTGAAATCGGACACGACGGAACTTGGTCACATCGCTTCCGTGGTGACGCATTACGCGCTGGCACATCCCGGGAAGCGCATCGAGCTGCGCACGCCTTCACAGGAAATTCTGAGCGCCTCGCCGGTTGAAACGCTGGCCGAACGCGTCTATCAGGTATTCGGGCGGCAGGCGCTCGACGAACTCATCGACGTACCGGCAACCAGCGGCCCCATCCGCGCCAACATCACCGAGGCGCAGCTCGAAGCGGGCGATGAAAAGCTGGCCATGACCGTCTCCGGCTACATCTCGCGGCCCGAGGTGCAGCGCCCGAATCGCAACGCGATCTACATCTTCATCAACCGCCGGCTGGTGCGCGACCGCCTGCTGCTTCACGCGCTTACCGAGGCTTACCGCAATGTGCAGCCGCCCGGCGTGTTTCCCGCGGCGCTGCTGTTCCTGGATCTGCCGCCGGAAGAAGTAGACGTGAACGTGCATCCCTCGAAGATCGAGGTGCGCTTCCGCCACCAGCAGTTCGTGCATGACTTTACGCGCGACGCGCTCCGCCAGGCGCTCTCGCGTGCGCGTCCCATCGCGGCATTTCCGGCGGCCGCGGCTGCCGCGCCGAGCGCATCGTCGGGCGCGGCACTCGATGCTGGGTCGCAGGCCGCCGACCCATCGGCCACGGGCGGAGTTGCTCCGCCTGCGCCGTTTTACGGCCTGGGCGCTGCGTCCCGAAGCTTCGGGACTGGATCCGCCGTGCCGCCCTCCGATGAGTTCTCACTGAGCAACGCTCCCTGGCGACCGGAGGCGCTGCGTTTCGGTTTTCCGGCCGAAGGCCCGGCTCCTGCGGGCGACGAATTCGGGGCGCAATTCCGTGCCGCCGTGCACAAGGACGAGTACGATCCGCCGCCCAGCGCGGCAAACGGCGATCAGATTTCCAATCTCAAACCGCTCGGCCAGGTAAACGCGAGCTACATTGTGGCCGTGAATTCCGCGGGGCTATGGATCGTGGATCAGCACGTGGCTCACGAGCGCGTCCTGTTCGAACAGCACCTGCAAGCTCGCCGCGCGGGCTCCGTGGCCGGCCAGCGCCTGCTCGTGCCGCTGGTGGTGGAGCTTTCGCCGCGCCAGCTTGTGATCGCGGAGCAGATTGCGGAAGAGCTCTCGGCGAACGGCTTTGAGGTGTCGCCGATGGGCGCGCGCGCCGTGGCCATTCAGGCCGCACCGGCGCCGGTGTCCGCGCCGGACGTGGAGCGGCTGCTTCGGGAAATTCTGGACGCTGTCGAGCGCGAGAATCAGGCCATTTCCATCGAGACGCTGCAGGCCAAAATCGCCGCCTCGACCGCCTGCCACGCGGCCATCAAAGTGAACACGCCGCTCGACCCGCCGCGCATGGAGTGGCTGCTCGGGGAGCTGGCAAAAACAGAATGCCCCATGAGTTGCCCGCACGGGCGGCCCGTGGTGCTGCGCTATTCGGTGCGGGAGATCGAGAAGGCGTTCAAGAGAACGTAGGGCTAAAAAGGGTGACTGGTGATTGGTGACCCGCCTGCGCCAAGGCTTCGGCGGGCAGGCTGGTGAAAAACCGAAGACCGCATTCCGCGCTCCGATTTTAGATTGTGAAACCTCGACTGCCGGCTGTGCGCTCGGCACTTTTGACCTTCAACTTTCGACTTTCGACCTGTAGCATCCTCCAGAGCACGCCGATGCCAGGACTTATTATTGCGATTGACGGCCCTGTAGGGTCAGGGAAGAGCACCGTAGCCCGCCGGGTTGCCGAGCTGCTCGGCTACCTGCACCTGGATTCGGGCGCCATGTACCGCGCCGTAGCTCTGGGCGCGATGCGGGCGGGAGTTCCCCTCGATGACCCCTCCGGACTCGAACATGTTGCCCGCGAGGCGCGCATCGAGATGGAGATGAACGGCACCGAGCGGCGCGTGCTGCTCGACGGCGAGGATGTGACTGACCGCCTGCGCGGCCCGGAAATGTCGCTCTACGCTTCGCGCGTGGCCGTGGTGCCGGGAGTTCGCCGCGTGCTCGTGTCGCAACAGCAGCGCATGGGCGCCGCGGGGCGCATTGTCGTCGAGGGGCGCGACATCGGCACCGTCGTCTTCCCGCATGCCGGATTGAAAATCTATCTCGACGCCGACCTGGAAGTACGCGCGCGCCGCCGCTGGGTGGAATACGAGCAGAAGGGCACGCCCACCGACCTTTCGCGGATGGTGCGGGAAGTGCGTGAGCGCGACCACCGCGACCGCGACCGCGCGGCCTCTCCTCTCCGCCGCGCCGTGGATGCCGTGTACGTGGATTGCTCCGCCATTGAGGCGGAAGAGGTTGCCCGGCTGATCGCCATGCTGGCACGCGATCGCGAAGCGGCGGCGAAACTCTAAGGCAGGGCGGACGGCCGAGTCCCCAACCCCAGGAGGACAGGCTAAAAGCCTGTCCTACGGATTCCACTACGGGGCGCGCGTGGCGGTTCACCGCGAGGGCACAGGCGGATTGCAGCGCGAGTTCCCGAGGGGTAGCCTGAACTGCAGTGCGAAATTCGATGCCATCCAGATACGCCATGGCGGCGTGCGTGGTCGCGCTTGTTCTGCTGGCGGCGGCGCCGCTGCGCGCCAAAGGTATCACGATTGGAACGCCCGGGCCGGATGACGGCCCGCAACTCGTGACCGCGGGTCCGGACCCGGTCGTGCGGATTCCTGCCGCCCACCAGCATGCTGCCAGCGGATGCGTCGGCTATCTCTATTTTTCCCACAGGTCCATCCGCTACGAGGTCTTGCACCCCGACCGCGACAAGGTCCATGCCTTTGAGGAACAACTCTCGGATCTTACAGTGGCAAAGCAGTGGACCTTTCTCGGCAGTGGCATGCCGGAGGCAGAATTCAAATTTAAAGACGGCCGCGTCTTTCACTTCTTTCGGGTCCGGAAAAAGTTGACGGAGGCCACGAACGAGAAGCTCAATTGGGACGACGTGCTGCCCTGGGATCTTCTCGTGGACGCGGCCACGAAGCTCGATGTGGTCGTCGCCCAAGTGCAGGCGGCCAATGCTCAGGTGGCGGCTGCAGCTGCACCGCCCCCGGCGCCTGCGGCTCCGCCGGTCGATGACTCAACGGCGATGGACTCTGCCGGGCTCGACGTGCCGCCTCCTCCGCCGTGGAGGCCGGTAGCGACCGGCGCTGCGCCATCTTCTGCCGGCTCCGCAGGTACAGGACGGCCCTGACTGCGCGACGACCATTGTGGAGGCCTGAAAGGGAATTGATGCTGCGAGGAAAATCAGATTGCTGGTGGATCGCTGCGGCGCTCGCGGCATGTATCGTCATCGGCGCGTTGCCGGCTGGAGCGCAATTGGCGAAGGTGAAAAAAGAGGAAGCAGCCTCCGGGCAGTTGACCTCCGGGGGACAGGCACCCCTGCGGGTCATGCTCGTCATCAGCGACCAGGTGCGCAGCTATCAGACTTATATTCGGCTGGCTCGAGTTGAATACGGCAGGAGGCTGGCGAAAGAGGCGGAGAGGGTCTTCAACGAGAGTTTCAGAACCGTGAAAATCGTGGCGTTGCTACCCACAGACCCCGGCGGTTATGAGGGGATTGATGTGGTTGTGACCCTCGGCATGCCTCAGGGAGAGCAGCATGCGGGCATGTTTCCGGGTCTCACCGGCTTCGATTTGAAGCTCACGGAGACGTTTGTGGTCACAGACGTCCACGGACAGGAGCTTTTACGCGGGACAGAGAGCGCGAGCGACAAGGCGATGGACCTCGGCAAAGGGGGCGATGCGCTCGGTGAAGCCGTGGTCCGCAAGTTCTTGCAGGAGATGTTTCTGAATTCGCGAATACACGAACTGCTATCTCCGACCCCTCAGGCAGCGCCCAAAATCGTGCTGGAGGATGCTGCGGTCATGGACTCGGCGGGGCTGGACGTGCCTCCGCCTTCGCCGTGGAGCCGGCCGGGAGGGTCTCCCGGGAGCGGCCGTCCCTGAGTCTTCTGCGACTAGGGAAGGGAAGCGATGAGGAAGCAGAAACGAGCACGGGTGCTGCTGGCAGCAGCGTTGGCCGTGACGGTGGCCGCGAGCGTGCCGCCGGTCTTCGCACAGCTTGCGACCACATCGGAACAGAAGGCCGCAGTAGCCAGCGAACAATCGCGGCCTTCCCAGCTCCGTGTTCTGCTCGTGGTGTCAAGCACCACGCAGGCCTACAAATACGTCTTCTTCCTGACCCGCGTGGCCATCGGCCGCCTCTTGACAGAACACACCGAGAAGGCCCTCGGCCCGTCATTTGCCGCGGTGAAGGTCCTGGATTCCTTGCCTTCGGACGCGCAAGGCTTTGCGGGGTACGACCTCGCCATTCTCCTTGAGTCCCCGAACTGCGAAGTGCACGGACAGGGATTCCACAACGTCATGACCGTGACGGCCGAATTCACGGTGCGCAACGCGCGCGGGGAGGAACTCTTCCGGGTTCGCGAGGAGGCCCACGAAAACAACAACAACCTGTACCACGGCGGGGAAAGACTGACCGAGGCCGTGGCTACCCAGTTCGTCCGCGAGATGCTGGCGAACACGAGCGTGAAGAACTTTCTCTTTCCGCCCGCGCCCGCGGCACCTGCGCCCCCACCCGTCGATGACTCGACAGCGATGGACTCCTCCGGCCTGGACGTTTCGCCGCCACCGCCATGGAGCAAGCCGGCAGGAGCTCCCGGGAGCGGCCGACCTTGATTCGAACGCGGGCAGGGAATAGGACGCAGGAAAGAAACTGATGTCGAGACCACAACTCCGCATCGCAAGGCTCGCAGCCACTTTGGCGGCGATTGTGGCGATGACCGCACCTGCTGCGGCCGCGGGGCAGGTTGCGATGAAGCAGAAGCAAGCCGCCGCAGCAGGCCAGTCCACCACGCAACCTCAGGGGGCGCTCGCGGCTTGGCGGGTGATGCTGGTGATCGGCGATGATGTGCGCAATTACAAGCCTGGCGTGTTTCTGGGCCATTATGATTTCGGCCCGCGGCTTGCGAAGGAGGCGGAGCGCGTTTGCAGAGAGAGTTTCGGCACCGTGACGACAGTCAGCGCGTTGCCTGGGGATCCCCATGCACTCGATGGGATGGATCTGGTGATTCTGGTGCAGTCTCCGATCGGATCGCACCTCGGAGGTTTGTTCACCTTCACGCAATCCCTCTCCGCGATTTTTGTGGTGCGCAGCCCGCGGGGCGAGGAACTCTTTCGCGTGCAGGAAAACGACACGGAAAAAGGCTCCAATGTGCAGGCCATAGAGGACCGGCTTGGCGAGGGCGTGACGCGGAAGTTTATTCAGGACTTGATGCTGAGCGCGCGCGTGCGCAACAGTCTCGCGCCGCCTGCTGCAGTGGAAGCAAAGCCGGTGATCCCCGATACGGTGGTGATGGATTCCGCCGGTTTGGAAGTGCCGCCGCCACCGCCGTGGGCGCAGCCTAGGCCGGGCGCGGCCGCTCCTTCGGGCAAGCCCTGAGCGACAGCCCCCGTTGATCCAGATGCCACGTTCCCTCTGGCGGGGCGCACTGCCTCACTTCTTAAAGTAGTCGCCCTTCAGGTGTTTCGCGACCGCTTCGGCCATTGACTGCATATTCTTATGGCCGCGGCCTTTGTTCACCGCGTAGGACCAGACAACAGTTTCGCCCTTGAGCAGTTCAACGGACACGCTGGCACGATCCTCGATTCCCGCACAGGATATGAAAATGCATCGTGTGACTTTCGAACCGGTGGTTTCCTTCTTGACCTCTACCGGGACAGACTTCAGCCGATACTCGGTTCCCTCGGGCTTGTCTAAAAGGGTGACCGGCACCTGCTTCTTAATCATGGCTGCTGTCAGATAGCCGTTGAAACCATCCGAGGAGGGTTCGATATACAGCTTGGGCTTGTCTTGACTTTGTGCGAAACCAACTACGCTGATGGCGAGGACGGCGATAAGAGGCGGTATGAACAGTCGTAACGCTTTCATTTGCCTTCTCGCTTTCGGCCGGTGTCTTACCTAATTGTGTATTTTGAGCCTCTCTCTAACCCAAAAGGCTAGCTCTCGTGTCCCGTCGTGTCAATCGCAAGGCGGACGTTTCCCGCGCGGTGCCGGGCTGCCGGTCTTGCAAGTGCCGCGACAGCGTTTTGGTTGGTCCGAGAAACAGTGAGGCGCGAATGGAGGTGTGGCAGGGTTCCCCGGCTCAGCTTGGGCTGGACATCGAGGCGAGGAACTCCGCGTTCGACTTGGTTTTCCCCAGCCGTCCCATCAGCAATTCCATGGCTTCCACGGGCGACAGCGGGTTCAACACCTTGCGGAGCACCCAGATGCGGTTCAGCTCGTCGGGCGGGAGCAGCAGCTCTTCCTTTCGCGTTCCGCTGCGGTTGATGTCGATCGACGGGAAGATGCGCTTATCCACCAGGCGCCGGTCGAGGTTGATTTCCATGTTGCCGGTGCCCTTGAACTCTTCGAAA
>Ga0187803_10000484_pt1 | contig 15992 bp, 18 predicted proteins | sample NC_wetland_sal_i_2_FD_132425 | JGI IMG/M metagenome (GOLD analysis project Ga0187803, IMG submission 132425) | Wetland sediment microbial communities from Neuse River Estuary, North Carolina, USA - Control_3 | ecosystem: Environmental > Aquatic > Freshwater > Wetlands > Sediment | place: USA...
AGCCGGGCATGGCTCCTCCTAGTGGCTCTCGCGGGCGTAGTTCTTGTTCCACGACGGGATCTCGACCACGATGTCCGTGCTGCCGTCCGGCACGCACTGGCAGCCCAGCCGCGACTTCGGGGTAATTCCGGGCGCCTCATCCAGCTCGTCGAATTCGTCGTCCGTCCCGTCGTTGCAGCTTTCCAGCCCTTGATGCACCACCACATGGCACGTCGAGCAGGCGCACACGCCCCCACACGCGTGGTCCAGCGGTATGCCCGCGCCCATGGCAATGTCCAGGATGCTCCCCGGCAGCCCGTCGTGCCCGTAAGGAACCTGCGCCGGGTCCACCTCCACTTCTTGCGTCTTCCCTTCGTGCTGAAAGGTGACCTTGTACTTCTTCGTGGCCGGCTTGTACGTCGTTTCCTGAATGTATGGATTCTTGCCGCCCATTCGATTTCTCTCCCGCGTCCCTAAACTTCCGAAAGCTTCTTCCCCTCGACCGTAGCGTGCAATACCTGGTTCATCATGGACTCGGCCAGATTCGCCGTGGCGTGATTCAGCGCGTCTATCCGCGCGCGAATCAGTTTGTAGTCTTCCCCGCCCATCGCTTCACGCAGCGCGGCCTCGGCCGCGGCAATCTCCGCGCGCTCGGCAGTTTCCAGCGATCGCCCCGCCTCGCCCGCCAGTCCTTTCTCCGTCGCCGCCAGGATGCTCTCCGCTTCGTTCCGCGCTTCGATCACCTGCCGCGTGGCAAAATCCTGCTCCGCGAATTCGATGGACTCCTCGAGCATCCGCTCGATCTCCGTGTCGTTCAGGCCGTAGCTGGGCTGCACTTCCACCGACCGCAGCTCGCCCGTCCGCAAATCGCGCGCTTGCACCTGCAGGATGCCGCTCGCATCAATCAGGAATTTCACTTCGATCCGCGCCGCTCCCGCCGGCATCGGCGGCACGCGCAGCGTAAACCGCGCCAGCGATCGGCAATCGCTCGCTAGTTCCCTCTCGCCCTGCACCACGTGGATGATAATTCCCGTCTGGTTGTCCACGCCGGTGGTGAACGCGTCCTGCGCGCTCGCCGGGATCGTCGAGTTCCGCGGAATGATCTGCGCTACCACGCCTCCCATCGTTTCCATTCCCAGCGACAGCGGTGTCACATCGAGCAGCAGCATATTCCGCACGCCGCTCTCCAGAATGTCCGCCTGCACCGCCGCTCCCAGCGCCACCACTTCGTCTGGGTTCAGCTCCGTGTGCGGCACACGGCCGAAATATTCCTCCACGCGGCGGCGGACCAGCGGCGTGCGCGTCGCTCCGCCCACCATCACCACCTCTTCCATCGCCTGCGGCTTCTGGTGAGCGTCCGCCAGCGCCTGCTTCACCGGGCCCATGGTCCGCTCCACGATTGGCTCGAGCAGCGCTTCCAGTTCCGCGCGCGTCCACTCCCGCCCGTAGGCCGCGCCGTCCGGCAGCGCCACGCGCACCGCGGTCTTCTCTTCGCTGGAAAGCGCATGCTTCGCGGCCACCAGCACTTTCCGCAATTCCTGCACCGCCTCCGCATGCGCGTCCAATTCCACGCCGTTCCGCGCTCGAATCTCGTCGCGCGCCGCGGCCAGCATGGCATTGTCGATATCGTCGCCGCCCAGGTGCGTATCGCCGTTCGTCGAGAGCACCTGATAAATGTCGCCTTCGCCCGTCGAAATCAGCTTCAGCACCGAAATATCGAACGTGCCTCCGCCCAGGTCGTACACCGCCACGAGCCCTCGCTGGCTCTTGTGCAGGCCGTAGGCCAGCGCTGCCGCCGTCGGTTCATTCACCAGCCGCAGCACCTCGAGCCCCGCGAGCCGCCCGGCATCGCGCGTGGCCTGCCGTTGCGCGTCATTGAAATACGCCGGAACGGTGATCACCGCGCGATCCACCGGCTCGCCGAAGAATTTCTCCGCCCAGCCCTTCAGCTCGCGGAGGATGAACGCGGAAATCTCCGGCGGCGTAAACACGCGCTCCCCCAGCCGCACGCGGATCACCTGCTGGCTGTTCGGATCGATCCGAAACGGAAACAGCTTCAATTCTTCCTGCACGTCCTCGATGCCGCGGCCCATCAGCCGCTTCACCGAATAAATCGTTCGCTCGGCTTGCGTCAGAAGCCGCCGCCGTGCCGGCTCGCCCACCGCAATCGTGCCGTCCGCATCCAGGCTCACCACCGAAGGACATAGCGTCGAGCCGTACGGGCCCGGGATACACTCCGGCTGGCACGTCGCCGGATTCCACCAGGCCACCAGGCTGTTCGTCGTTCCCAGATCGATTCCGACCGTGCGTCCCATTACTTGCTCAACTCCTCGTTCACTCCGCGCACCAGATTGCGGATATACGAGCGGCGATTCAGTATCTCATTCATGCGCGCGAGCGCCGCGCGCCCTGTCGCCGCATCGCCCGAATCCACCGTCGCGTCCCACTGTCTCGCCGCCGCCATCAACTGTTCGTCCACATCTTTCAACCGCGCTTCAAATCCGTGCGCTGCTTCCTCCAGCCGCCGCAGCAGCGCGGTCATCTCTGCGCCGTGCTGGTTCCCTTCGCGTGAGCTCCTCAGCTCGTCGAGCGATTCGTTCAGCTCGAACACTTCTTCGAGCAGTTCCGGCGGCGCCTGCTGCTTCGTTGCGCCTTCTTTCCGCATGCCCTCGATCGCCAGCAGGTATTCCACGCGCGCCACCGGATCGCGCAGCGCGCGGTAGGCATCGTTCAACTGCGACCCGCGCTCCAGCGACAGGTCGCGCTCTTCCACCGTCGCGCGAACAAAATTGTCCGGATGCAGCTTCCAGGATAGCTGGTGGAACCGCGCCTCTAGGTCGTCCATCGCAATCCACAATTTGCGCGGCAGGCCCAGAAACCGGAAATGGTCTGTTCCCCGCGGCAGCTTCTGAATCGTGCCGCACTTCGGGCAGAAATGTTCGCCGGCCGCCGGAGCGCCGCAGCTCCAGCAGGTGGAAGCAGTCTCGGTGTGAATCGCGTTCATCGCTTATGCGCCGGCAACGGGTAGGATTGCCGGCAAATTCTGTCCGTCCCCGGGGCCGGCGGCTTACGCCGTAAACGAACTGCCGCAACCGCACGAGCGCGCGGCTTGCGGGTTCTCAAACACAAACCCCTGGTGCATCAGCGTCTCGCGGTAATCGAGCGTTGTATTGTTCAGGAAGAGAAAACTCTTCGCGTCCACAAACACGCGCGCGCCATGCTCTTCGATCACCTGGTCCTTCTCGCGCTTCTGCGTTTCCAGCCGCATCGCATACGAAAGCCCGGAGCAACCCCCGCCCTGCACTCCCAGCCGCAGCCCGCCTGTAGCCTCCGGTACGCCCTCGCGAGCGAGCAGGTTGCGTATCTGTTCCGCCGCCTTTTCCGTGATGTGAATCATGGCCGTTATGTAGCCCGCGTCTTCAGACTCGGGGTCTTGCCGTCTCGCGCCTGCTCGCCGCCCTCAGGACTGACCGGCAGCAGACGACGCCGCGGGCTTCTCCACCTCGGTGTTCTTCCGCTTCCAGTCGCTGATGGCCGCCTTGATGGCGTCCTCGGCCAGCACGGAGCAATGAATCTTCACCGGCGGCAGCGCCAGCTCCCGCACGATGTCCGTGTTCTTGATCGAGAGCGCCTCCTCCACCGTCTTGCCCTTCACCCACTCGGTGGCGAGCGACGAGCTGGCAATCGCCGAGCCGCAGCCGAAGGTCTTGAACTTCGCCTCTTCGATCACCTGCGTCTCCGGATTGATTTTCATCTGCAGCTTCATCACGTCGCCGCATTCCGGAGCGCCGACGAGGCCCGTCCCCACACTCGGATCGTTCTTGTCGAGCGAGCCGACGTTCCGCGGGTGGTTGTAGTGATCGACTACCTTATCTGAGTACGCCATGACGCCTCCGATTGAGATTCTTCTTCCTGCTTCCTCGAGTCCTTGCTTCCCTGCCTCGTCTTCTTCAGTGCGTGTTCCACTGCATCTTGCTCATGTCCACGCCTTCTTTCGCCATCTCGTAGAGCGGCGAAAGCTCGCGAAGCCGCTTCACGGTTTCGATGACGCGCGCCGCCACGTAGTCCACCTCTTCCTGCGTGTTGAACCGGCCGAGCCCGAACCGGATCGACGTGTGCGCCAGGTCTTCTCCCACGCCCAGCGCCTTCAGCACGTAGCTCGGTTCCAGCGTCGCCGACGTGCACGCCGACCCGCTCGACACCGCGATGTCGTTGATCCCCATCAGCATCGATTCGCCTTCCACGTACGCGAAGCTGATGTTCAGGTTGTTCGGCAGCCGGTAGGTCATCGAGCCGTTCACGAACACTTCATCGAGCTGCGAGAAGATCGCGTCCTTCAGCCGGTCCCGAAGCCCGCGAAGCCGCACCGACTCTGTCGGCATTTCCTGCTGGCACAGCTCGCACGCCTTCCCGAACCCCACGATGCCCGTCACGTTCAGCGTGCCCGACCGCATCCCGCGCTCGTGCCCGCCGCCGTCGATGATCGCCGCGAGCTGCACCCGCGGATTGCGCCGGCGCACGTATAGCGCGCCCACGCCCTTCGGCCCGTAGAGTTTGTGCGCGGAAATCGACAGGATGTCGATGTTGTCCTTATTCACGTCCACCGGGATCTTGCCCACCGCCTGCACGCCATCCACGTGGAAGAAAACGCCCTTCTCCTTCGCGATCGCGCCGATTTCCGCCACCGGCTGCACCACGCCGATTTCGTTGTTCGCGTACATGATGGTGATCAGAATCGTCTTCGGCGTGATGGCTTTCCGCAGGCCGTCCAGATCCACCCGACCGTCTTTCTGCACCGGCAGGTAGGTAACCTCGAATCCGTCCTTCTCCAGCCGCTTGCAGGTGTCCAGCACCGCTTTGTGCTCGGTCACCTCGGTAATGATGTGGTTGCCCTTCTCGCGGTACATCTCCGCCACGCCCTTGATGGCCAGGTTGTCCGATTCCGTGGCGCCGCTCGTCCAGATGATTTCCTTCGGCGTGGCGCCCACCAGCTTCGCCACCTGCTCGCGCCCCCGCTCCACACCCTCCTCCGCCTTCCATCCAAACTCGTGGTTGCGGCTCGCCGCGTTTCCGAACACCTCCGTGAAATACGGCAGCATCGTCTCCACCACGCGCGGGTCTACCGGCGTCGTCGCGTGATTGTCCATGTAAATCGGAAGTTTCACCGCCATGTCCTTCTCCCCTCTTTCCCGGATTCCTTTATCCGCGCAGCTCCACCAGCCCCGCCGTATCGGCCCCTTCGGCCAGATGGGTAATCGTGACTGCGCTGAGCACCTGCAAAATCCCGTCGTTCACCCGCCGCAGCGGCTCGCGCACCGTGCACAGGTCCGAGTGGTCGCAAACCCCGTGGCTCGTTTCGCACGATGTGATCACCACCGGCCCGTCGATCGCGCTGATGGCTTCAAGCGCCGTGATCTGCGAAGGTTTCCGCGCCAGCTCATAACCGCCCGTCGAGCCGTGCCGCGCTCGCAGCAGGCCCTTCCTCGCCAATCGCTGCAGTACCTTGGCCATCAGCGGCGCCGAAATGCCGTAAATCTCCGCGATGTCCGAAGCGCTCGCCGTGCCCTCGCCGTCGTGCAGGGCAAGGTGCTTTAGAGCGATTAGGCCGTAGTCCGCCTTCTTAGAGAGCTTTAGCATAGCAATACGACCGATTCAGTCGCATATTCAGTCTAGTCAGTTTCCTTTCCCGTGTCAATACCCCTTCTCCCGCAAACCGTTGCAATTGAGGCCCCTACTATGCGACTAGCAGGGTCCTATATCCAAATTAGATGCGGCAAATGGCGAATGAAGGAATGCGAAATGTTGCCGGAAAGCTGGGGGTGGGAATTAGCGGAGAGGGGGCTTCGGGGCCGCCGAAGCAGGATGCGTGCTCACCGGCCTGCCCGCCGGCTTCCATCGCTCCAGAAAGCCGCTCACGTCTCCCATGCCGATCCTCACCGCGTTATCAAATTCTCCGTTTTTCTGGCTCGTCACCAGGCGCCCGTCCGCATCCAGCACGGCCAGGCTCGGGAGCCTGTCCGGCTGCACCTCGCAGCGGTGAGCCAGGTCATTGTTCTCGCTCCCATCGCCCACATTGATGTGGACCACGTGGTAATTCGCCTCGAGCATCGGCTGGATGGCCTTCGAATGGAACGCGGCGTCCAGCACATGGCAGTCGTAGCACCAGTTCGCGCCGAACACCGCGAGCACTCGCTTATGGTCCACACGCGCCGCGGCCAGCGCCGCGTCCAGATCCCGATGGGCCTCGCCCGGCTCCGGATAGAGTTGCGGATTCGGTCGCGCCGGTTCCGGTAGCCGCATGGCCGGTTTCGGCAGCAGGTCCGTCCGCTTCGACCGGTAGATGCACCAATCCCCGCCCTGCTGGACCCACACCTGCGCCCCGGACACAAACACATCCTGCTGCCCGGCGGTCACGCGCATCGCAATCTCGATGCGCAGCGTCAGGACGGTTACACCGGCTTGCGGCGTGCTCATCTGCAGGATTTTCGGATTGATGGAGACCAGCCCGCGCGAGTGCAGCGCCGACCAGAATTGTGGCTCCTCGCCCGGGTCCGTGACTGTTCCCTGCGGCGTCTGGGCATATGCGCCCCGCAACGCTGGATAGAACGCGGCCAGCGCCCCGCGGTCGCCCGCGATCACCGCCGCCTTCCACCGGTCGAGCGGCGCGAACCGACTTGCTGCAGTTGTCTTTGCTGCCGCGCTCGTGGTTTTTTGCGCCGCGAGCACGGGCGTCCCCGCCAGCACGTAAACGAGCACCCCAATGATCGCGAACTCTCTTCTCACTCCATCATTGTATCGCACGCCTTGGTAGCACCGGCTTCTCGAAGACCCTGAGCGCAGCGAAGGGAGCCTGTGCACTCTTTGCGAGGCCTCACCTCGTTCCCTATCCAGCACGCCCATCTGCCCGGCCTTCCCCCCTCATTCCCGCCCTTCGCTTTCTGCGCTAGAATGGCGCCCAGCACTGCTGCGTGCATGAAGAGCATCGTCGCCATCTATCCCGGCTCGTTCGATCCTGTGACCAACGGGCACCTCGACCTTATCGCCCGTGGCGCGCGAATCTTTGACCGCCTGGTTGTCGCCGTCCTCCAGAATCTCGAGAAAGCGCCGCTGTTCTCCGCGAAGGAACGCGCCGAGATGCTTCGTGAAGTCACCCACGAATGGTCCAATGTGGAGATAGACCTCTTCGACGGCCTTTTGGTGGACTATGTGCGCCGGCGCAACGCGCATGTGATCCTGCGGGGGATACGCGCGATCTCCGACTACGAATACGAATTCCAGATGGCGCTCATGAACCGGCGGCTCGAACCCAACGTGGAAACCGTGTTCATGATGCCCGCGGAACAGTACATCTATCTCAGTTCGCGGCTGGTACGGGAGATCGCCCAGCTCGGCGGGCCGATCGAGGGGCTGGTCCCCCCTCTGGTCGTCGAGCGATTGAAGTCGAAGGTGCATTAGTCGCGGGGGAGGAAGTCATGCAACTCTCGCAACGAATCGAACGCATCACCGAATCCTCCACGCTCGCCGTCATGGTCGAGGCGGAAAAGTACAAGGCCCGCGGCATCGACGTCGTGGACTTCGGTCCCGGTGAGCCCGATTTCCCCACTCCCGACCACATCAAACGTGCCGCCATCCGCGCTCTCGAACAGAATTTCACGAAGTACACGCCCGCCGGCGGTATCCTCCCTCTGCGCCAGGCCATTTGCGAATGGCATGCCGCCCAGCTCGGCACCGCCTACCAGGCCGGCGAATGCGTGGTCAGCGTCGGCGGCAAGCACGCCATCTTCAATACCGTGAACGTGCTCGTTAATTCCGGCGACGAGGTGGTCATCCCCATCCCCTGCTGGGTGAGTTTCCCCGACATCGTGAAATACGCAGGCGGAAAACCTGTGTTCGTCCAGACCCACGAGCACGACGGGTTCTGCCTCCACTCCCGCGACGTTGAAGCCGCGCTCTCCCCCAAAACGCGCATGGTCATCGTGAATTCCCCCTCGAATCCCACCGGCGCCATCCTGCCCGACGAAGAGTTCGCCAAGATTGTGGACCTTTGCCGCCGCCGCGGCGTCTGGCTGCTCACCGACGAGTGCTATTCGCATTTCCTTTACGGCGGGCGCCGGCCGTTTTCCGCGGCCAGCCTGCCCGGCGCGAAGAACACCGTGATCGTCTGCGGCTCGCTCTCGAAAACATTCGCCATGACCGGCTGGCGCGTCGGATTCGTCCTCGCTCCCGAACCGATCGCAAAGGCAGTGGTCAAGCTGCAGAGCCAGTCCACCTCGAATCCCAACTCTATCGCCCAGCACGCCGCGCTCGAGGCCGTGCGCGGGCCCATGGATTCCGTCTCCCATATGCTGGCGGAGTACGAACGCCGCCGCGCGCGCGTCCTGGCCGGCCTGCGCGCCATTCCGGGGCTGGCCTGCACCGAGCCGCAGGGCGCGTTCTACGCGTTTCCCAATATCTCCGCCTGCCGCACGCGCGACGCCGAATGCCGCGCCGCGTCGAACGGCCGGCTCGACTCCGCAGTCGTCGCCCGCCGGCTGCTCGAATCCGTCCACGTTGCCGTGGTGCCCGGCGAAGGATTTGGCGCGGCCGGCTATTTCCGCCTCTCCTACGCCACCTCCATCGAACGAATTGAGGAAGGATTGCGGCGCCTCGCAGAGTTCTTTTCGCACTCCTGATGCAACCTGTCGCTTCACGCCTGGACTCCACCATCGACCGCAGGCTTTGGGGCATGCGCGACCTTGCCCCCCTGTTTCCCGAGTTCTCGAATCAGGACCCGCCCATCGCCGAAATCTGGCTTACCGGCGCGTCCTGCCGCCTGGCCACCGGGCCGTTTGCGGGACACGAGTTGGGTGAAGCCTGGCGCCAAATGCCCACCGAGTGGAAAGGGACGCGCTGCGCCGCCGACGATCAAATCTCGCTGTTGGTGAAATTTCTGTTCCCGGGCGAGAAGCCCTCGATCCAGGTCCATCCCGGCGACGACTACGCCGCGAAGCACGAAGCCGCGCGCGGCGGCCGCGGAAAAACCGAGATGTGGCACGTGCTCGCCGCAAAGCCCGGCGCCGAGCTGCTCGTTAACTTGCTGCCAGGCGTCACGCCCGAATCGTTTCGCCGCGCTATCGACGACGGCACACTCGAACCCCTCATCTCGCGCATCCCCGTCGGGCCCGGTGATAGCGTGTTCGTCCCGCCCGGCACTGTGCACACCATCGGCGCCGGCATCATGCTCTGCGAAATCATGGAGCAGTCCGACATCACCTACCGCGTCTACGATTACAAACGGAAAGGCCCGGACGGCCGCGAGCGCCCCCTGCACGTCCGGCAGGCGCTCGATGTAATCAATTTCGGCGAGCAATTGGGGGAAAAAGTCCGCCCGGTGCGCCACGCCTGGCGCGGGTTGACCGTGGACTACATCGCCGCCTGCCGCTATTTCGCCACCGAACGCTGGGACTTCAGCAGCCGCATCGGCGGCGTCACCTCGCCCGGCAGCTTCGAACTGATCGTTTTTCTTTCCGGCGCCGGCCAGATCGAAAGCGGGCAACAGAAACAGCCGTACTCGCGGATGCAGCTCTGGTTTCTGCCCGCATCGCTCGGCGCCTATCAAATCGAGCCCGCCGAACCGACCGTGGCTCTGCACACCTCGGTGCCCGATCTCGATGACTATTGCCGCCGGCTCGCCGATCTAGGTATTCCGAGCGAAGAATGGTCGCGCATCATTCATCTATGACACGCGCTGCCGCCCTTTCTGTGCTGTCATCCCGAAGCCCCGGGTATTTCTCGGGGCTGAGGGACCTGCTGTTTCCCTTCTCTCTCCTCCGAGACGCCACGCCATGAAGCAACCGCCAAAACGCCCCGCGCGGAGCGGTCAGGCGCACGCCGTCATCCTCGCCGGAGGTCGCGGCACTCGCTTCTGGCCGCGAAGCCGCCTGCGCACGCCAAAACAACTGCTGAACATCGTCGGCACCGCCACGATGTTCGAACAGACGGTCGCGCGCCTGTTGCCCGAATTCCCTTACCCGCGCCTCTGGACGGTCACAAACGCCGAGCAGGCCCGAGCCGTTCGCAAACTTGCTCCTCGCCTGCGCCCCGCTCAGGTGCTCGCCGAACCCACCGGCCGCAACACCGCCGCGGCCATCGCACTCGCCGCCTTTCATCTGGTGCGCGAAGATGCGGGCGCGCTCATGGCCGTCCTCCCCGCCGATCACTTCATTGCAGACGCAAATCGCTACCGCACCATCGTCCGCGCTGCGCTCGAAGTTGCCGCTCGCGGCCCCAATCTCGTCGTCCTCGGCATTCCGCCCGCGCATCCCGAAACCGGCTATGGCTATATCGAGCGCGGAGAAAATGTAGAGCCGGCCTTTAGGCCGGCATCTTCTCCGGTCTTCCGTGTTCGGCGCTTCACCGAAAAGCCGCAGCCGGAGGCCGCACGCTCGTTCCTCGCTTCGGGCAATTATTACTGGAACGCCGGCATGTTCTTCTGGCGCGCCGCAACCTATCTCGATTGCCTCCGCCGCTATCTCCCCGCCACGCACGATGCGCTCTCGCGCGTTGCTGAAACCATCGGCACTCGCCGGTACGCTTCCGCGCTCGCCCGCGCCTACCCCAAACTCGAAAATATTTCCGTGGACTATGCCATCCTCGAGCGCGCCACACTGCAGCCCGATGGCGGAAACGTATTCGTCCTCCCCGCCGAAATCGGCTGGAGCGACATCGGCTCCTGGGCCGCCGTGTACGACCTCATGGCCGCCTCGCCCGGCGCCAACGTCTCTAGCGCGCCGCTCTGCGCCATAGACTCCGCCGGCAATTACGTCTGGAGCGCCAAGAAATTGGTTGCCCTGCTCGGCATCAGTGATCTCGTCGTCGTGGAAACCCCGGACGCCCTGCTCATCTGCCCGCGCTCCCGCGCCCAGGACGTCGCCAAAATCGTAAAATGGCTCGAATCCAGCAAGCGTCGCGAGCTTCTCTGATGCGGATGTTCGCGGTAAGAGATAGACCCCTCGTTTACGCCCGCGTCGGCCGTTGTTCCGCTAACATGGGTGTCGCGATTTTCTCTTCATCGCAAAGAGCCAGGTCGCAATAACGCTGGTGCGGCCTGCAAGCTGATTAGCATGCCGGAATTACCGGATATCGCAGCCTATATCAGCGCGCTCGAACCACGCATCGTCGCGCAGCCCGTCGAGCGGGTGCGGCTGGCAAGCCCTTTTCTGCTTCGAACCGCGCAGCCACCAGTTACCAATCTGCAGGGCCGCGTCGTGTGCGAACTGCGGCGAATCGGCAAGCGAATCGCGATTGGAGTGGAAGGGGATCTCTGGCTGGTGCTGCACTTGATGATTGCCGGCCGGCTGCACTGGCGGCCGCCAAAGACAAAGCTGGCGGGACGGCAGAGTCTGGCAGCCTTCGATTTTCCTCGCGGCACCCTCGTGCTCACGGAAGCTGGCTCAAAGCGCCGCGCATCATTGCATGTCCTCTCCGGCGAGGAAGGCTTGCATTCCATCGACCCGGGCGGAATCGAAGTCCTCACGAGCGATCTTCGCGCGTTTCGTGCGGCGCTTTCGGCCGAAAATCACACGCTCAAGCGAGCGCTCACCGATCCGCGCTTGGTCAGTGGCATCGGCAACGCCTATTCCGATGAAATCCTGCACGCGGCGCAATTGTCGCCGGTGGCTCTCACCCACAAATTGACATCGCCCGAGTGGGAGCGGCTGTTCGCGGCCACCCGCCACACCCTCCAGCTCTGGATCGACCGGCTGCGCGCAGAGGCAGGATCCGGCTTTCCCGAAAAAGTAACTGCATTTCGCAAGGAGATGGCAGTACACGGACGATATGGAGAGCCCTGCTTGAGGTGCGGAGAAAAGATTCAGCGGATCCGTTACGCGGACAACGAAACGAACTACTGTGCTCGATGCCAAACGGGTGGAAAAGTCCTTGCGGATCGTGGCTTGTCCCGGCTATTGGGAAAAGACTGGCCGCGCACGCTCGAAGCACTCGAAGCTCTTAAGCGCCGTTAAGCGCGAATCCCTTGCCGCAATAATTCCCGCATTGTCACCAATTCCAAAGTTGCCCCAGTATCTCCACTCGGCCATTCGATAGCCAGTTCGCGTATTGCCAACTTTTGCCTTTCGGCTTCCAACCCTAACCTGCTAATTTCGTCCTATGCCAGCGCGCCTATCCGCGCCAGTCACCAGTCACGAATCACCAGTCACTATTCGTTTCGGCACGGACGGCTGGCGCGGCATCATCGCCGACGACTTCACGCACGAAAATGTCCGCACCGTTGCCTACGCCATCGCGCGCTACGTTGTTCGTGCGGAAAATCCCGAGGCCGGCGTCCTGGTGGGTTATGACAACCGCTTCGCCTCGGAGCGTTTTGCCCGCACCGCCGCCGACACGCTGACTCTCGCCGGCATCCCCGTCTTCCTCGCCGAGCAGTCCTCGCCCACACCCGCCATTTCCCTTCTCGTCCGGCAGCGCAGCGCCGCGGGCGGCATCGTGATCACCGCCAGCCACAATCCCGCGAATTGGAACGGCGTAAAATATAAAGCCAGCTACGGCAGCTCCGCGCTTCCCTCCATCGTCGCGCAAATCGAGCAGGAACTCGCCAAGGTACTGCGCGACGGCGTCCCTGCGCTCCCGCCCCGTCCCGCGCTCCTGCACTCACTCGACGTTCGCGCGCCCTATCTCGAAACGCTCGATAAACTCGTGGACTGGGACCGCCTGAAAGCCGCCGATTTCCGTTTCCTGATTGACCCCATGCACGGCTCGGGCGCAGGTCTGCTGAAGGCGCTCTTCGATCGCCACGGCATCGCCTGCCTGGAAATCCGCGGCCGCCGCGATCCCCTGTTCGGCGGCGCGAATCCCGAACCCATCGAGCCGCACATCGAGCCGATGCGCGCGGCAATCCGCGCCGGACACCTCCACGCCGGGTTCGCCATGGACGGCGACGCGGACCGCATTGGCGCCATGGACGCCGACGGCACCTTCGTCAATCCGCACCAGATTTTTTCAATCTTGCTGTGGCATCTGGCCGGCACGCGTAACATCTCCGGCGACGTCGCAAAAACCTTCTCCGTCACAAAGTTGGTGGACAAACTCGCCGCGAAATTCGGACGCAAGCTCCACGAAACTCCGGTGGGCTTCAAATACATCTGCGAGCTGATGCTCGAGCGCGACGTCCTGCTGGGAGGCGAAGAGAGCGGCGGTATGGGCACGAAACTGCACCTGCCCGAGCGCGATGCCACCGTCAGCGCCCTGCTGCTTGCCGAAGTGCTGGCCTGGCACCGCAAATCGCTCGGCGAAATCCTCCGCGACCTGCACGCCGAGTTTGGCGAGCACCACTTTGGCCGCGTGGACCTGACTCTGGGCCCCGGCAAAAAGGAAAAGGCGCTCGAATACTTCGCCAATCGCAGCCTCACGCGATTCCTCGACGCGCCGATTCGCAATCGTGAGGATATGGACGGCGTGAAGCTCTACCTCGGCGATGCGGGCTGGCTGATGGCCCGCGGTTCCGGCACCGAGCCTATGCTTCGCCTCTATGCAGAAACCGCCTCCGCCGCGATGACGCGCGACATCCTCGATCGCGCCGCCGCCTTCGTCCGATCGTTGTAGTTCTCCGGCACGGCGCGCGTCAAATTGGTCCGTGCGCCCCGCTTGCTCCTGTGCCACAGTGACTGTGCGCTGCCCGTCCCCGGCAGCTCTGGAGAACACCATGGACTCCGTGAACATCGAACAAAAGCTCGCACAGGTCGGCGAATACTGGCAGCCGGCCATCGTCGGCCAAGTGAATGAGGACTACGTCAAAGTGGTGAAGTTCCGCGGCGAGTTTCTGTGGCACCACCATGAACACGAAGACGAGATGTTTCTGGTGGTCAAAGGCACGATGCGCATGAAGTTCCGCGAGCGCGACGTGCTGGTCGGCCCCGGCGAGTTCATCATCGTGCCGAAGGGCGTCGAGCACATGCCCGTAGCCGAAGACGAGGTGCACGTGGTGCTCATCGAACCGCGGAGCACCCTGAATACCGGAAACGTGCGCAACGAACGCACGCGCGGGACTCTGGCCCGGCTCTGAGAACCCCGCAGGAAATCCGCGCGTGGGGGCCAAATGTTCTTTATACTTCTACTCCACCGGGCGCCCCCATCCGGTTGGACGACTCTGGGGGAGGAGCCTCGAAGGTTGTGAGACGACGCCTCTACACTCTCGACGTCTTCACGAATAAGGCCTACGCGGGCAACCCGCTCGCCGTGATCACCGACGGCGACGGAATTTCCTCCGAGCGTATGCAGGCCATCGCGCGGGAGATGAATCTCGCGGAAACCGTTTTCGTCCAGCGGCCCTCGCACAACGGGGCGCTCGCCCGCCTGCGAATTTTCACCACCACGCAGGAACTGCCGCTCGCGGGCCATCCCGTAATCGGCACCTGGTTTTTGCTGGCCATGCTCGGCGTCGTGCCGCACAACGAAGGCACCGTGCGCGTCACCCAGGAGGTCGGCGCGGGGCTCCTGCCCGTGGATGTGCATTTCGAGAATGGCCGTCCCGCCCGCATCACCATGACGCAGAAGCCCGCGCGCTTTTTCCCCGCGCGCGTGCCCACAAAGGCCCTCACGGAAGCCCTCGGACTTCGCGTGACCGATTTGCACCAGAAACTCCCGCTCGAGTACGCGTCCACGGGAATCTTCAACCTCATGGTGCCGCTGCGGAACCGCGCCGCCTTGAAGCGCATTCGGCTGGACATACATGCTCTCGCCCACCTCATCTCCGAGCACGGCACGCTCGCGTATTGCTTTGCCGCGGGCCGTCGCGGCGAAGTCTTTGCTCGCGGCATGGTGCCCTGGTCGCTGTATGAGGATCCGGCGACCGGCTCCGCCGCGGGCTCTCTCGCCGCTTATCTGGTGCAGCAGGGCAAACTTCAGCTCGGCGAAACTCTCGAGATCCATCAGGGCGTGGAGATGGGCCGGCCAAGCGAGATTCAAGTGGTCGTCGAACGCGCGGGAGCGAAACTCGTACCTCGCGTCAGCGGCAGCGCAGTGCTCGTCGTCGAAGGACACATCGACGTTTGAGATGCGGTCAGTGGTCAGCGGCCTCTGCTTTCATCATCGCGTCTAAAACGCCATTCACAAACGCGGGCGCCGCGTCGTCGGAGAACTTCTTCGCCAGCTCCACGGCTTCATCAAGCACCACGCGCGGCGGCGCAGTCGCGAACTTCAATTCAAACGCAGCGAGTCGCAGGATGTTGCGATCGATGGCGCTCATGCGGTCGAGCCGCCAGTTCGTGGCGTGGCGCTCCACCAGCGCATCGAGCTGCGGCGCCGCAGCCACCGCGCCCGAAAACAGCCGGTGCGCGAACTCGCGCGTCCGCGCCGCGGCCTTCGCGCCCGGCCAGAATGCTTCCTCCACTTTTTCCGGCGATTCCCCGCGGAGTTCCCACTGGTAGAGAAGCTGGAGGGCCAGTTCGCGCGCCTTGCGACGCAGCGTCATCGCGAGCGCCGCGTTTTGCCGCGCGTTCCCGCGGAAGCAGGCGAAAGTTTTCGCGCCAGGTCGGCCACTTCGATGGCGGCAAGCGCGGACTCCGCGCCCTTATTGCCGCCCTTTAAACCGGCGCGGTCGATGGCCTGCTCGAGCGTATCGCAGGTGAGCACGCAAAAAATCATCGGCACGCCCGTATCCATCTGCGCCAGCATGATGCCGCGCGCGCTTTCCGAACAAACGTAATCGTAATGAGCCGTCTCGCCGCGGAGGATGCACCCGATGCAGATGATCGCATTCACGCGCCCGGTGCGCGCGAGTTGCTTCGCCACCAGCGGAATCTCGAACGATCCCGGCACGTGCACCACTTCCAGCGCCGAATCCGCAGCGCCGGCCGCACGCAGCGTATCGAGCGCGGCGGCGAGCAGACGATCCGTGATGAAATTATTGAACCGCGAGACGACGAGACCGAACCGCAGCCCGTCCGCGCGCAGACCGCCCCGTGTCCCTGTGCCCGCCGACATTGTCGATCAAACCTCGCCGCGGCCGAGCGCTCGCC
>Ga0187803_10000486_pt1 | contig 15890 bp, 10 predicted proteins | sample NC_wetland_sal_i_2_FD_132425 | JGI IMG/M metagenome (GOLD analysis project Ga0187803, IMG submission 132425) | Wetland sediment microbial communities from Neuse River Estuary, North Carolina, USA - Control_3 | ecosystem: Environmental > Aquatic > Freshwater > Wetlands > Sediment | place: USA...
AGTCCCACCGCAGTCCGAGATCGAGGGTCAGGTTCGACCGCACCCGAATATTGTCTTGCACATAGGTACCGAGTTGCTTCGAGCGGTAATAGCGGCTAGTCGCGCCGCTCAAAACCTCCGACGGATCCTGCCCGAAGCAAAACGTTGTATTCGGGCCGCACACCTGGCCCGTCAAGAACCCGGGGAAGTCCTCAAACGTAATGCGCCCGACCGTGTTGTTCTGGTTGATGACGTTGAGCTGGGTGTAGCTGAAATTCATCCCTGAGGAAATCGAGTGGCGACCGTGGACCCACTTCACGTCCGTCGAGAACTGCGCGCTGTTCTGGTAAAACCCCGCGTTGGCAAAGTTATTCAGCGGGCCGATCCCCAAAGAATTGCCACTCCAAAAGTTACCGGGGCCGGACCAGAACGCGTTGTCGGCATTAGCGAGATTGATGGTCGGAAACCGCGTCGTGCCAGGGATACTGATCCCCATTGAGGACGGACTCAGAAACTGGCTGGTGGAAGCGTAGTCCTTCATGCGGAGAAAACCGGCACGTTGTTCCCAAGTGAGGTTCGGAGTGAGGGAAGTCGCGTTGTCGAGCGAGAACGTCTGGCTGCCAGCCGAAAGCGATTGCGGGAAACCGAGCAGAGTGCTCTGTGCGAACGGTGTGCTGTTGGGATCGTTCTGGAAATAGTATTTCAGCGCCAGCCGGTCCTTGGGGCTGAAAAAATAGTCCACGTTGCCATTCACCTGGTCTGCCTTGAAATGGGATTTCGGCCCCAGGACAATTGAGTCTCCACCTTGGCCTTGCAGACTTGCTGTCTGGTAGTTCGGGATCCACCAGGTGCCGTCCGGCGCTTTCTGATTCATGATGGCCAAGGCTTGATCGGTGACTTCGGCTGCAGTAATGCAGGCGGGATTGGGGCTACCACAGGGGAAGGCGGCATTTGCAAGGTCAGCCAGTCCCTGCTTCGATGTGCGATTGGTGTCGTTAAGGCCCGCCGGTACGGCGGCAATCGAGCTAGCCAACAACTGGTCAGTTACCCGCTGCGCCTGATAGGAGCCGAAAAAGAAGAGCTTGTTCTTGATGATTGGGCCGCCGATGTAGCCGCCGTCGACATTGCGGTGCATCTGCGGACGCGCTACGTGGTTCGTGTTAAAGAACCACTCATTCGCATTCCAGCCGGTCTGCTGATGGTATGCGTAGAGTCCGCCGTGAAGCTGGTTGGTTCCCGACTTCGTCGTGCTGTTGATCTGGGCCCCGCTGTTCGCTCCCTGCGAAGCGTCGTACATCGCCGAATTCACGGTCATTTCCTGGATTGTTTCCGGCGGCGGTGAGGGCAAAGCCTCGCCAATCGCACCGTACACCGTAGTACTGGTTGCAATCTCCCCGCCCGGGTTATTGCCGTTGCCGTTTTCCCCGATATTGACGGCCACACGCGCCGATGTCACCTGGCTCGTCGACTTGCCGCTGAACAGGTTGTTGGCATTCACGCCGTTCATCGTGAAGCTGTTGCTGGTGTCACGCTGCCCGTTTGACCAGATGGCTTGATTGCCAAGGCCGGCGTTAGTGCCGGCAGTGTTCAGCAGGTCGGCGCTCACACCGGGGCTCAGGATCGCCAACTGGGTAAAGCTTCCCGTTCCCAGCGGTGTCTCCGTGATCTGCGATTCATTCAACGTGTACCCGGTGGTCGTGTCGACCTGGTTCAGCAGCGGCGTTGCCTCGACGGTCACTGTTTCCGACGCGGCACCCGGTTTGAGGGTGGCGTTGATCGTGGCGGTGCGATTCCCCTGCACGATGATCTGTGGGTGGTCGTCCGTCTCAAAGCCCTCCTTGACGAACCTGACCTCATATGTGCCGATAGGAAGATCGACAATGCTGAACGAGCCATCGGCCTTGCTGCTGGCCGTTACTTCAAAATTCGTGGCGGTAGCGCGAGCCTTGATCTGAGCTCCTTGAACAACGGCGCCAGAGCTGTCGGTCACGGTGCCGTTGATCGAGCCGAGCGTTTGCTGGCCAAATGCCAGAGGTCCACACGTGACAAGAAGGAGGACCGCTAGAAGACGCGAAGAGGGGGCGAGGAAACACTTCTTCCATGAGAAGCCTGCTGAATGCATAGGATGCCTCCGAGGAATGATCGGGAATTTTATTAGGAGGCCATTCAGACTTCAAGCCATTTCACGTTAAAACTTGATTAATAAGAGGTGCCCGAGCGGTTGACTGTTGACATCATAAGGAAAATCGCGCCAGTGACTGCGCAACGCTCGGCGAAGCAATGCATCCCGCAGTCGCAGCGGCCATCCCGCGTTTCACAAATATGGTTCAAGAAATGATGAGCCACCGAGGCGATGCGGTGACCGCGAAACCCCAACTGCCTAGATCATTTGTCTTGGGGTTGAAGAAAATGCCTGTTTTCCGATCAGCGACAGCGTGTACTGAAGCCCCTTGTTTAGGTCGACCGCCTCCGTATTGCCGTTCGATTGGCGGGAGAAATCGAGCAGTCCTTTGACGATATCGCGGCAGCGTGTCTGATTTTGTCCCGGAGGGACGAGTGACAATATCCCGGCCTTTTCCTGGTTTAGAATAGAAATATGGCGCAAGAACTCAGCTTCGGTCCCTACATAGACGTTGAAAATGGCAAGCGAGTGGTTCGAGAACTGGTCTTCGGCGAAGCTGTGCCCGACGGCGTCCTGTTGACTACGCTCGACGCGACCATCAACTGGACGCGCAAGAATTCCCTCTGGCCAATGACGTTCGGCCTGGCCTGCTGCGCGATCGAAATGATGTCCATGGGTGCGTCGCGCTTCGATATCGCGCGCTTCGGCGCCGAAGTCTTCCGGCCCTCGCCACGGCAGTCCGATGTGATGATCATCGCCGGACGAGTCTCGCAGAAAATGGCGCCCGTGATTCGCCAACTCTACGAGCAAATGCCGGAACCGAAGTGGGTCATCTCCATGGGCGCCTGCGCCACCTCCGGCGGCGTGTTCAATAATTACGCGTTAGTACAAAGCGTAAACCAGGTCATCCCGGTAGACGTCTACGTTCCCGGCTGCCCCCCGCGTCCGGAGCAGCTAATCTATGCGATTACGTTGTTGCAGGAAAAAATCCAAAAAGAACGCGGGAGCCTGAAGAAAGCCCTCAACCTGGTCCCGACCGCAGGGTAGGAAACTGCTCGTGCCTAAAGCACTTTCGGCCTTACTGGAGCGCGATTCTTGGCCGACGCAGCGCCAGGGCTCTCCGGACTGCGCGCTTTTCGCGGGCTGGGGCGAAGCGCCTCAGCCCTGCGGTTGAGATGCTAAAACCCTCGGCTTCAGCCGCTGCATTCAAGAATTCTGGGGGGCTACACTAACTCAATTCTGAACATGGTCTAACGCCACCCGCATCTTCTTAGTGTGTTTCTCGAAATTAACGGAGAGGATGGTCTCACCACCCTTGGGAAATTCGCCGGCCACGGTCTCGGTTTCGTCGTACTGTTCCGCATCCGCTCGCACTTGCACGCGTAATGCGTGCTTACCGGCGGAAACCGGAATCGTTACCGTCTCCTTGGTTCCGCCGAGCAGAAGCAGTCGTTTCTTGTGGCCCTCGTGAAGCGGATGCTCATACGCGAACTTGTCATCGATCCAAATCGCCAACGTCGCATTTGAAAAGCGGTTCTCGACGCGGATCTCCACATTGGAATCGGCAATTGACGGAGCGGCAGCCGTTTCGTGCGCAGCATCATGGTTGGGCTGAGCTACTGCCCCACCCGTAGCCGGCACAGCGGCGGCCCTGGCCCCAGGTTTCGGCGCCCCCGGAGTTCCAGCCTTCGGTCCAGCAGTAGCCCCAGTTTTCGCAACCTCCGCCGCTGGAGGTTTTCGACCAGCGGGAGAAGCTGAAGTTTTACGAACCACAGGTGGCGCCTCGGCTTTCGGAACCGCGGAAACAACAGGAGCAACAACAACACCGTCAGTGTCAGTCTGAACCTGAGCTGGAACGTCAGAGCGGCTTTCAGCCCCAGCCTCGCTTCCCGTCCCACTCCGCTTTTCGAACGTGTCTTCTAAGCCGCTCGCTCGACTTACGACAACGGGTGGTGACGCGGAACTCGGCATCCGAATTTGCCGCAAGGCAAAAAAACTCAGAACAATCGCACCCAGGAAAAGTGCGATCGCGGCACCGGCCTCCACGCGTGCCAGGGAAAAGATCTGCAGCAAGCTCGCAGCCACCCGTGGAGGCGAGGTCAATTTTGACGAATCCAGTGCAGGGTGCGAGGAAAGGCCGACGTGCTTGGTAGCGCCATCCAGCCACCTCTGGTTTCCTTCCGGCGGTGAAAACCAGATTGTGCTTTTGCGAGCCCCTGCCCGCTTGCGCAGTTCCCCTATATCCTGAGCCAGTTCCATCCCGCGCTGATAGCGTTCGTTGGGATCCTTGGCCAAGGCTCGAGAAATCACGGCATCAAGTTCAGGGGGCAACTCAGGAGCCAATGCCGTCGCTTGCAGCGGCTCGCGATTGGCCACTTTGAAGCACACGGACGCTGCACTGCTTCCCTGAAACGGGTTGAACCCGGTTACGGCCGAATACAGGATTGTGCCGAGAGAGAACAAATCCGAACGCCCATCTACATGCTGCCCCTCCAGTTGTTCGGGAGACATGTAAGCCGGAGTACCCAGAGCGTGGCCAGGCAGAGTCAACTGCGTCAGGTCCAGTTGGGCGACGCCGAAGTCTCCGATCTTGGCTTGCCCCTCTTTGGTGATGAGGATATTTGCGGGCTTGATGTCGCGGTGCACCACCCCTTGCGTGTGCGCATAATCCAGCGCTTCGGCGACTTCCATGGCGATGCGCAACGCGTCGTCGAGCGGTAGCTTCCTGGCTTTTTCGGCGAGCAACTTCGCTAAAGTCGGACCTTCGATGTACTCCATCACAATGTAGGGATTGCCGGTCTCTGGCTCTTCGCCGACATCGAATACCGCCACAATGCCCGGATGGAGCAAGCGCCCGGCCGCCCGCGCCTCTACAAAAAAACGCTCGCGGAACTCGCGCTGTCCCTGGACCCCACTTTCATGCAGCAGGATGGTTTTGATGGCAACGAAGCGATCGATTTTGGGATCCCGGGCTTTGTAAACAGCGCCCATAGCGCCGCGACCCACTTCGGCCACGATCTCGTATCTTCCCAGAACTTTTCCGGAAGCGGTTCCCATCAGCTCAGAGGCCTATAAACGAAGGATTTCCAGCTTCAGGGTACCCCGAGGGAACCTGCCCCAAAGCACATATTCGCAGCCACCGATTACCCCCGTAATCGTCTCCTGGGCATTTTCTGGCCCTCCGAGTGACTAGGGCTCTAACCGCGAGATTGTTACCGCAGGGATCCGGGCCGTAGCTCCGGCGTCGGTGGCTGTCCGGCGAGCATCCTCGCCCGCCGCGGGAGGCTCGGAGGACAGGACAGTGTGACGAAGTCAGAGAGATTTTCTGAGAACTGCGACCTGACAGCTGAGAGCTGAGAGCTGACAGCTGACAGCTGAGAGCTATCACTCTTTCATCTTGGTAGCCATCTGCCGTTCTGGAGGAGTCATCTGGTTCCACACCGCAGTCAGATCTTTTTCCAGAATCTGGTTATTCGGGTCCACACGCAGCGCCAGCGCAAACCACGAATAGGAAGTGGGCAAATCGCGAGGCACGCAGTGGCCCGTCGCATACATGGTTCCGAACGTGCTCCGCGCCTTGGCATTTTGTTGCCCTGAAGCCGCTTTCAGATACTTCATGGCCTCGGCGCAATTTTCGCGTACTCCTCGTCCATAGAGATAAGCCACACCTTTTCGAAACGCCGCGTCTCCGCTTTCGGTCGAAGCCGACGCCGCGCTGTGCGGGGCCGCCGCTGGCTTGGTATCGGCGTGCGTCGTTTTCTGACGGCGTGCGGGCTTTGTCTCAGCAGGCGCTGCGGACGATGCACTCCGGCCTGCGGACGAGGTATCCTCGCCCGCGCCTTCTCCATGGCCAGGAGACCCGCTCTGGGCGGGAGACGCGTTTGCACTCTGAGAGGGAGGCGGCGGAGTCGCTGCCCCCGCTGCGGCTTGCGAAGAGTCAGGACCGGACCCTGCTGGTGTCTGGGACGGCTGAGACGATTGGGATGGCTGAGGCGCTTGAGACGGAGCCGACGACGGAACCCCCGACGGAGCCTCCGCTTGTGGCGCAGAATTTGCTGCCGGAGCCTGGCTGAGGCCAGGGTTCGCTGCTGCGTTCTGCAGAGCGGGGTTGGTGCGCAGATAGTAGCTGTATGTCCACCATCCTCCGGCGCCCAGTGCCCCCAGCAGCACCAACAGCAGGAAAATCCGGCGGCCGGTTCTGGGTTCCTCGGGCGCAAAAAACGAATCCAGGCCCGAGAAGGATTGGTCGCGCATGGTGTCGGGTGCGGGATCAAACACATCCGCGCGTTTGGTGGCAGCGGGCTGATTCAAGCCCAGGAACGATGGACCAGTGACGGGCGCGCCTCCTTGCGCAGGCACGTTTTCGGAGACCGCAGCGCGCCGCGGTTCTGCGCTTGCACCAGGCGCAGTTCGCACCGCATCGGAAGGCGTGGCAACCCGCGGCGCTCCGGCGGGACGCCGCGCCTCCAGCGATGTTCCGCACATTCCGCAAAAGCGAAAATTTTCCGAATTGTTCTCACCGCAGCTCGGACAGATCACAGTGTTTCTCCAAGTGCCTTCGCCTACAGTTTAACTCCCAACGGCCATGTCCCCTCGCATGTCGCTTCATATTAGAATCCTCGAGGGGGAATCTGATTAAGTCCGTGTTTACCTCCGTGCATCTCTGCGTACCCCGTGGTTGAAGGTTTTTGTCGTCCTAATCAGATTTTTGGGCCTTGCTTTCGTCATGTCCAAAGCCGCAAAAGGCCAACCCGCGCCATGCGTCAAAAGTTTCGTGGCGACACTCGAGCGCATGCCTTCGCGCCTCAATTGGATCATCATCCGCGTGCCTTTTGATGCCGCCAAGGTCTTTGGGATGCGTGGCCAGATCAAAATAAAGGGCACAATCAATGGCTTTCCTTTTCGGACCTCCTTGTTTCCCACGGGCACTGGGGGCCATATCTTATTGGTCAACAAGCACATGCAAAAAGGGTCGCAGGCCGGTCCGGGCGCAGCCGCCAGCTTTCAGATCGAACTGGACACGGAGAAGCGTGTCGCGACGATTACGGAGCAGTTGCAGCGCATTCTAGCTCAGGACCGCTCTCTCCGCCGCTGGTACGACCAGCTGAACCACTCCACGCGAAATGAGATCGGCAAGTGGGTCAGCCAGCCGGCAAGCAGCGAGGCGCGGGCCCGCCGCGCCGAGCAGATTGCCGAACGGCTGCTGGAGACAATGGAGGCGGAAAGGGAACTGCCGCCGCTGCTCCAGGTCGCGTTCGCGCGCAATCCACGCGCCCGCGAGGGATGGGAGCAGATGTCAATCGCGCGCCGGCGCTCCCACCTGATGGGCATCTTCTACTACCGAACGCCGGAAGGCCGATCAAACCGAATGCAGAAGATGCTGGACGACGCTGCCGTCCTCAGCGAGAAGAAGTCTCGCCGTTCCCGTTGAGCAGGTTTCGTAGCACTGCGACCTCGGCGGTAATTCCTGTCCGAAGTGACGGCTCAACATCTGGGGTAAAAAGGGGAGAGTGATTCGACGGCAACCTCACTCCGGTCTTTTCAGCTTCGGCGAACTTGGCCGGGTCCGCGCCTCCCAGGCTGAAGTAGAGCGAAGGAATGCCGAGTTCGACGAAGGCGGAGTAGTCTTCCGAGGCGGCTTCGGGCCCGGCTGTGATTACGTTTTGTTTGCCCAACGCGGCCTCGAGTGGCGCCCGCAGACGAGTGGCCAGGGCCGGGTCGTTATAGACCGAATCGGTTGACTCGTAACGCTCAATCGAAGGCTCGCGCGTGGCGCCGCTGGCCATGGCTTCACCCTTGACGATGCGATCAATCGCCGCCAGAACCTGCCTGCGTACCTCCGGCTTGAAGGTGCGAACGGTCAGGCCCATCTCGGCATGGTCGGGAATGATGTTGTTCTTGGTGCCGGCGCGGATATAACCCACGGTGACGATAGCCAACTCGCCAGGCTTCACTTCCCGCGAGGCAATGGTTTGCAGCGCGAGCACGGTCTTGGCCGCGATCACAATCGGGTCGATCGTCTTATCCGGCGAGGCCCCGTGTCCGCCTTTGCCGTAGATGGTGACGCGCAGCGAATCGGCATTGGTGTTGTAGATTCCGGGAGTGATGCCAACGGTGCCGGCGGGCAGGTCATTGCCGACGTGCAGCGCCACTCCCACATCGGGCTTGGGAAATCGCTTGAGGAAGCCGTCGGCGATCATCGCTTTGGCGCCGGAAATGGTTTCTTCGGCCGGCTGACCGATCAGCATAAGAGTGCCGTGCCAGGTGTCCTTGCTATGGGCCATAATGGCGGCCGTCCCGACAATCGCCGCCATGTGGAGATCGTGGCCGCAGGCATGCATCACCGGCACGTCGTGGCCAGCGTCATCCTTGGAGTGAACTTTGCTCGCGTAGGAAAGGCCGGTCTTCTCTTCGACCGGGAGCGCGTCCAGCTCGGTGCGCAGCATGACAGTCGGGCCGGCCCCGTTCTTGAGGATGGCGACGATTCCCGTGCCACCGACATGCTCAGTGACCTCGTAGCCCAGGTTGCGCAAGCGCGCGGCCAACTTGGCAGCAGTCTGCGCTTCGTGGCCCGACAGTTCTGGATTCTGATGTAGATCGAGATAGAGCTCATGTGCGGCGGGATAGACGGCATCCGCTTCTTTTTGACTTGCGAGAGTTTGCGAGAATCCCGTTGCGGCCAGCAGGGCAAGAAGAAGTAATATTTGTTTGGTCATGTTGCGGGGATCATAGCTGGCGTCAGCCCCGGAGGGCAAACGGACCATCTATGCCCACAGAGCGTACCGGGGCCACGGAGGATCCGGCGAAAAGGTCGCAGTCTTTTCTCCACCGGAAGCGCGGCATGTATAATTGAAACGTTTTAATAGAACACAATGGAGGCTTCCGGGTGAAACGCCTTGCTGCCGCATTTGTCCTTCTCCCCCTCCTTGCCATCTCGAAGGCACAAACCATCACGCTTGATATTTCACACCCGACCAACCATTTCGTCCCCAACCAGACCTTGGGAGCGGGCGTCGACCGCATCCCGGTTGCGGCCATTGACAAGGATTTCGAGCCGGCCTCGCTCGAGCAGTCGCTCGCCGCAGGCTGGCAGCCAGTCTCTTTCCGGCAGAATACCGAGTTGGCAGTCGAAGCGTGGCACTGGAATCCGAATGGTACCTGGAGCGACCCTGGCGGCAAAGGCTATTTCACCGGCTCTGCCGTTCCCACAGAGAACATTCGTTACTCCTACGGATATGCCCTTCCGCGGCGCGGCTTCACGCGCAACGATGGCACAGAGAACGTCGGATTCTCGCGCCTGACTGACGGCGACCTCAACACGTTCTGGAAGAGCAACCCCTATCTCACCGAGCGTTTCACCGGGGAGAGTGACGCACTCCATCCGCAGTGGGTTGTTTTGGACCTGGCTGCGCCTCAGCCCGTGGACAGCCTTCGAATTGCCTGGGGAGAACCATACGCCACTCATTACAGCGTGGAGTACTTTACTGGGGACGACCCCATCAAGCTTCCCACACGCGGCGTGTGGCAGACGTTTCTCGGTGGGCAGGTCACGCAGGGCAAAGGTGGTGTGGAGACCGTACGGCTTGGAAACACGCCTCTCGTGGTGCGGTACCTCCGTATCTGGATGACCGAGTCCTCGAATACCTGCGATGCGGACGGCCCTGATGACCCCCGCAACTGCGTCGGTTATGCCATCCGTGAGCTCTACCTCGGCACGACCACCGATGACGGCGCTTTCCACGACATCCTGCGGCACACGCCCGACCAGGAGCAAACCACAACCTACTGCTCTTCAGTCGATCCGTGGCATGCGCCGTCGGATCTGATTACGACGCGTCAGGCGCAGGTGGGCTTTGATCTTTTCTTTACCAGCGGCGTGACGCGCGGGCTGCCGGCCATGATTCCAGTCGCCCTGCTCTACGAAACACCCGAAAACGCCGTGGCCGAGATTGCTTATCTGGAGAATCGCCACTATCCCATCTCGTATGTCGAAATGGGAGAGGAAGCCGACGGGCAGTACATGGTGCCGGAAGATTACGCCGCTCTCTATCTTCAGTGGGCAATAGCGCTTCATCGGCTCGACCCGAACCTGAAACTGGGCGGCCCTTCGTTTACAGGCGTGAACAAAGACATCGAAGTCTGGCCCGATGCGCGCGGCCGGGTCTCCTGGGTGGCACGATTCCTCGACTATCTCAAGCAACATGGCCGCATGAACGACCTTGCCTTCTTCAGCTTTGAGCACTATCCCTACGATGGCTGCAAGACGCCGTGGGGTGTGCTCTATGACGAGCCCGAACTCATGCGCCACATTATTCAGGTCTGGCACGACGATGGCGTTCCCGCGGATATGCCGTTGTTTGTTACGGAAGGCAACCTTTCCTCGGCTGCGAGTGAGACTTATCAAGACATTTTCTCGGGCTTGTGGCTGGCCGATTACATCGGATCCCTGCTTGAGAACGGCGGCAAAGCCGTGTATTACTTCCACTATCTGCCGTTGCTGATGGAGCCGGGCTGCAACGGCTCTCCGGGCACGTTTGGGATGTTCACCGTGGATGCCGCCTACAAAATTCAGCAGCCGCTGGCGCAATTCTTCGTAGCCCAGTTGATCAACCTGGAATGGGCGCAGCCGGGCAGCGGAGATCATCAGGTCTATGCCGCCAAGGCCGACATTGGAGACGGAGCCGGCCGCGATCTGGTAACGGCCTACGGACTGAAGCGTCCCGACGCGCAGTGGTCGCTGTTGGTGATCAATCGCGACCAGCAAAACTCGCACGGTGTTCGCATCGCGTTTAAGGACGCAAAAAACGCCAATACCGCCGTTGCCGGGCCGTTCGGCTTTGCCGGACCGGTTGAGATCGCGACGTTTGGCAGTGCCCAGTACCACTGGAACCCGCCGCGGACACGCTTCATGGCGCACGCCGAGTTGGCCGCGGCACCCACGGTGGTTGCCTACACCAACGGCGCGGCCGACCCCGACGGCCCGATCGCCCACGCCAAACAAAACGCAAGCAAGGACACCGTCTACCAGCTGCCGCCGGCGTCGGTGGTCGTGATCCGAGGCAAGCTCTCTCCTCCGTGAGCCCCGGCGGAGCACCACACGACTGCGGGAAAGGCGCCGGCACTGGCACGCTCGCCCGCGCCTGTGTTATCCTCAAACTCGTTACGAAAACGATAAGAGACAGGAGTGCAACAGGTTAGTGCTAGCCAGACAGCGAAAGCAATCCGTCGTTGACACGTACCGCACGCACGCTACCGACACCGGGAGTCCCGAAGTTCAGATCGCGCTTTTAAGCGAGCGCATCGGTCAGTTGACGGAACACTTCAAAACGCATCAGAAGGATCACGGCTCGCGCCGGGGGCTTCTCATGATGGTCAGCCGGCGTCGTCGCCTGCTCGACTACCTCAAGAAGTACGACTCGGAACGGTACAAGGCCGTGATCACCAAGCTCGGCATCCGCAAGTAAATGCCATCGGCTCGGTGTGAGCCGGATTGAACTCCGAGGGCCTTAGCAAGGTGCGTTTTTCCAACCGCGAGAGCCACTGGCATCCGCCTATCCACGCTACCTTCCGAGCAGCGCGCTCTGCGCTCCTGCCTAGAGAAAGGGTAATCCATGAAACCTGAACCTATTGTAGTTTCCGTCGAAATTAGCGGCGGAAAAACCATTTCCTTCGAAACCGGAAAGCTGGCCAAGCAAGCGCACGGTGCCGCTTTGGTGCGCCTGGGCGAAAACGTTGTTCTCGCCACCGCCGTCGCCAATCCAGAGCCGCGTACCGGCATCGACTTTTTTCCGCTCACGGTGGACTACCGCGAATACACCTACGCCGGCGGGCGCATTCCGGGCGGCTTTATCAAGCGCGAAGGGAGAATGAGCGAGCGCGAAATATTAACCAGCCGTCTGATTGACCGGCCGATCCGCCCCTTATTCGCCGAAGGCTTCCGGTGCGAAACGCAGGTGATCGCCTTCGTGCTCTCCGCCGATACTGAAAACGATCCCGACGTCTGCGCCATCAACGCAGCCTCGGCGGCCCTGGCGGTCTCCGATGTTCCATTTCTCGGTCCGGTGGGCGCGGTGCGCGTCGGCTTGGTGGATGGGCGTTTTATTACCAATCCTACCTACTCGGAAATGCGCGAAGGCCTGCTGAACATCATGGTCGTAGGCACGGCCGAAGCGATCGTGATGATCGAGGCAGGCGCAAAGGAAGTAAAGGAAGAGACGGTGGTGGACGCGATTGAATTCGCGCACACAGAAATCAAAAAGCTGTGCGCCGGTATCGAAGAGCTGCGCCGCAAGGCGGGCAAGCCGAAACGCGCCGTGACTCCGCCCGAGTTCGACGAAGCTTACTACAAAGAGCTGGAAGCAAAAATTGGCGAGCGCCTGGCCGAGTGCCTCAACACCGAAAAGCATCCGAAGGCGGAGAGCTACGAACTGGTGCGGGCATTCGAAAAGGAGCTGGTGGACGCGCTGCCCGAAGAGGATGAAGCTGGACGGGAGAAGCTTAGCCACTATTACGAGGTCCTGCGCGAGCGCATCTTCCGCGACCAGGTGATCCACCACAAACGGCGTCCCGACGGCCGCGCCTTCGACCAGATTCGCGAGATCTGGATTGAAGCGGGAGTTCTGCCGCGCGCCCATGGAAGCGCCATCTTCACCCGCGGCGAGACCCAGGCGCTGGTGACCACCACCCTCGGCACCAGCGACGACATGCAGCGCCTGGAAGGTTTCGAAGGCGAAGCCAAAAAGCGTTTCATGCTGCACTACAATTTTCCGCCCTTCTCGGTGGGCGAAGTCGCGTTCCTGCGCGGCGCCGGACGCCGCGAGATTGGCCATGGCGCACTGGCGGAACGCGCCGTCGCCTCGGTCGTACCCAGCGAAGAAAAATGGCCGTACGCGATGCGTGTCGTGGCCGACATTTTGGAGTCGAACGGATCGTCTTCGATGGCGACCATCTGCGGCGCTTCGCTTGCGCTCATGGATGCGGGCGTTCCGCTCAAAGCTCCCGTGGCCGGCGTAGCCATGGGGCTGGTGAAGGAAGGCGAGCAGTACGCGATCCTGACGGACATCGCCGGCGCGGAAGATCATTACGGCGATATGGATTTCAAGGTTGCCGGAACAACCGACGGAATTACCGCCCTGCAGATGGACATCAAGGTGGGCGGCATCACTGCGCAGATCATGCGTGAGGCGCTGGCCCAGGCGCAGCGTGGGCGGCTGTTCATCCTCGAAAAAATGAGCGAGTCTCTCAGCGAGCATCGAGGGAGGGTGTCGGCCTACGCGCCGCGCATCTACACCCTGCAGATTCCGCAGGACAAGATTCGCGACGTGATTGGGCCCGGCGGCAAGATGATTCGCAGCATCATTGAGCAGACCGGGGTGAAGATTGACGTCGAGGATTCGGGCAAGGTTAACGTGGCTTCGAGCGACGAGACTTCGGCGAACAAGGCGCTGCAGATTATCCGCGACCTGACGGCTTCCGCCGAGGTGGGGAAGACTTATCTCGGGAGAGTGAGCCGGCTGGCAGACTTTGGAGCGTTCGTCGAGATTCTGCCGGGATTGGACGGTTTGCTGCACATCAGCGAAGTGGCCGAGCACCGGATCAAAGATGTTCGCGACGAGCTGAAGGAAGGCGACCAAGTGCTGGTGAAGGTGCTGGCCGTTGAAGGCAACCGGATCAAGCTGTCGCGCAAAGCCGTTCTCAAGGAGCAGCGCGCCAAGATGGCGGGCCAAGCTCCGCTGCCGGAAGCCGAAGGCGCGCCGGAGACTGTGCCGGGCGCTGTACAAGGCGTGCCGGGTGTCGCACAGCCAGCGTCGACGGCGGTGATCGAGGGTGGCGCCGAGTTCGAGGCAGGAGAGGAGCCGAACTTTAACCGCGTGGATGCGCCCGTAGGAGCTGAAGCAGGCGCGGGCCGTCACGAAGGCGGACGCGAAGGAGGCGGAGGCGATCGCGATCGCAATCGTCGCCGCCGAGGTCGCGGTCGCGGCCCAGCAGGCGGCCACGGAGGTCACGGAGGACATGGCGGCGGCCGCGGGAGAAGGTAAGATCAGTTCCCAGTCGCCAGTTGCCAGAGTCCAGTAAACGCAGAATCCAGTAGTCGTTAACTTAGGGCCGCAGCGATGCGGCCCTTTCGCTCGTGTGGGGACGGGCGCCCTCGCCCGTCCAAGCCGAGCGCAGCTCGGCAGTTGCCGGCAGCCCACGCTATCGACCAACGACGAGTGACCAACGAGGAAAGAAGGGATTCTCAGAACGATAGGCGTTTGAAAATCGTCTCGGGAATATGCTCGACCGCTTTCATGGCATAGCGCCAGACTTTCGGCGTGTACACAATGTCGGGCGAGCGGCGCTCCAGGGCGCGGACGATATCGCGGGCGACGAACTCGGGGTCAGCGAAATGCGCGGCGTTCGCGAGATGGTCGGTCATCGGAGTACGAACCGGACCGGGCTTGATGGTGAGGACTTTTACTCCGGAGGGATGGAGGCGGCTCCGCAGTCCCTGCAGGAAGAGCGAAAGCGCCCCTTTGGCCGAGCCGTAAACATAGTTCGAGCGGCGTCCGCGGTCGCCGGCGACAGAGGTAATGGCCGCGATGCAACCTGTCCGGCGTCGCTCGAGGTCGGCAGCAAACAGAGTCAACAACGCGGCCGCGCTCACGTAGTTGATGTGTAACTCTTCGAGGAGAACGTCAACCGAGGTTTCCGAGTCCTTCTGATCGTGCATCGCTCCGTAGGCGAGCAGGACCGTGTCGAAATCGGGAAAGGAACGACGGGCGAAATCGAAAATCGCTGCGTGCTGTTGAATAGAAGCTAAGTCGGCCGCGCAGGTGAGCACCTGCGCAGCGCCGCGAGCGATAAGGTCGGCCTGCACCGCTGTCAAGCGTTGCGGCGAGCGAGCGACCAGCAGCAACTCGCATTCTCGCAGTGCAAGTTGCCGCTGAACTTCAAGGGCGATGCCGGAAGTAGCGCCGAGGATCACGACCCTCCGCATTGGTCTCGCGTGCGATACCGTCGAACTCACGGTCATAGTCATTGTGCTCCAGTGACGCGGCGCCAGAAAGAAGAGGACATTTTGGGGTCAATGTAAGGAACGAAGCTCCGCCAGCGCGGAAACGACGCCTCGAACATTGCGGGGCTCATGCGGGCGTCTTTTGCGGGGTAGAGCGCGCCACCGCTTGCGAGCACGACCTCGTCGAGAGAGCGCATCAGTCGCAACGTCTCTTCGCCGCGCATCGCGAAGTCGAGCGCGAGTGTAAGTCCGGGCCGTGGAAACGAAAGCATGCCAGCGGCCGGCGCCGAGCCAAATTGCTTCAGGACGCCGAGGAACGATCCCATCCCGGAGCGCGCGATCCGCTCGAGCAACTCCTCGACCGCAGCCACGTTTTCCTGCGGTATCACGCATTGATACTGCAGAAAACCTTGTTTGCCATAGAGCAGATTCCATTGGCGAATCGAGTCGAGCGGATAAAAAAACGAATCGTAGCCGACCAAAGAAGTGCCTCTCTGCCTCGCATGAGCGCGATAGTAAGCCGCGTTGAAGGCTTTCACGGCATGGCGGTTGAGGACCCAGAAAGGCAAAGCAAAGGGAAGTTTCGGGCCGCGTTTGGGGCGAAACGTCCTCGCGGTCTCAGCTGAGTGGTTCCCGCGAAAGAGAATGCCGCGCGGAGTCTTTCCGGCAAAACAGTCCAGCCACGCGACCGTATACTCGAAGCGCCCGTCACTCTCGCGGTTGAGGTCGAGAAAGGAAGAGAGAGACTGGAACGGGACGAGATCAGCATCAATCCAGGGACCAGCGACGCGC
>Ga0187803_10000487_pt1 | contig 15847 bp, 11 predicted proteins | sample NC_wetland_sal_i_2_FD_132425 | JGI IMG/M metagenome (GOLD analysis project Ga0187803, IMG submission 132425) | Wetland sediment microbial communities from Neuse River Estuary, North Carolina, USA - Control_3 | ecosystem: Environmental > Aquatic > Freshwater > Wetlands > Sediment | place: USA...
CTCGCCGCCACCGGGTGCGGCAGGTTTAGGGGGTGGCGGCGGCTCGGCGGCGAAATAGGTCGGAATGCCGAAAGCGGCATCGGGCGCGGGACCGGGCATCTCCAGATCGAGACCCTGGTTGATGAAGAGCGTGCCGTGCGTCGCTCCCCAATCCGAAGTCACGAATCCCTTGAAGCCAATCTCCTGCTTCAGGATGGTGTTGAGCGTATCGCCGTTGCCGCAGGCGGACGCTCCGTTGACCTTGTTGTATGAGCACATGATTGATGAGACGCCTGCTTCCACAGCGTCCACGAAGGGCGCCACGTAGATTTCGTGCAGGGTTTGAGGATCCACAAAAACGTTGTCGCCCCCATCGTATGCAACGTAGTGTTTGGCCTGGGCCATCACTCCCTGGCTCTGCACGCCGCGAATCAGGCCGGCGCCGATCAGGCCGGAGAGCAGCGGATCCTCGCCGTAGACGTTGTAGCCGCGCTCAAACGTGATGTCACGATCGATGTTGATGAAGGGCTGAAGCACTACGTCGATGCCTAGTGAGCGGGCGTCGCGGCCGATCACCACGCCGTTCTGTTCCGCATCCTTGCGGCTCCAGGTGGCGGCGAGACCCATCGTGGCAGTGAGGCCTGTGGCCGATTGCCGGGTTAGCACTCCCGGAGGGCCGTCCGCCAAGCGCAAGGACGGAATGCCGAGCCTCGGAATGCCCCGCAGATAGCCCGCCTGACCCTGATCGGTCGCAGCCGGTTCGTGGTCGCCGTGGATCATGGCGATCTTTTCTTCCAGCGTCATTTGGCTGAGCAGTTTGTCCACCCGGGCATTGCCGGTCACAACCGAGGCGGGCGTCTGTGCAAAGGCCGATACGGTGGCATACAAGAACGTCGCTAAGGCGAGAAGCAGAGTTGAGACTGCCGGGCGTGAGCCCTCCTTGCGTGAAGTGAATTCGTGCATGGACTTGCCCCCTGTTGGTTTCTGGTGCGATCAAATCACGAGCTGGTAGCCCTGGTCAACTCGTCTTCGAGTTGACCCTGGGTTTTGTCCCCGGAGGTAAGGCCACTCGTACCGCCACCCTTTAGAGCGGAACATATCGGTCCGCCCCAGCAGGGCCGGCGGTGCATTGGAGATTTTTCGGACTACACTGGAGTCATCGGCGCGGCGAACTCGGCCCCTCCGACATGCTACGCAGCAACAGCGCCCAGTCATTTCGGTCCGGCGATTCGGGCGAAGTCCACGTCGGACCCTCAACCACAGGCAAATCGATCCTTTCTCCCGACTGGGCCGCGAACCAGTAGGCCTTGTATCGGCCGGGCTCGAGTTTTATGGTGATCTTGCCGCCGTTGGGTAGATACACCGCGTAGATCTCGCCTGGTTTCGCAAGGCAGTAATTGCCGTTGTCAACCAGTTCATCGTGCGGCTCGGTTTTCCACCACTCGAAGCTGGTGAAGAAATCGACCATGTGTCCGTAGCCTAGGAACATAGTCATGGTGTCATCGCCACGGCCGTTCATCCATCCGCCGCCGGTATCCGGCCAGATATTCGTTCCACGGCGCGCGGTTTCGCCGGCGGTCTGATAGCCGCCCGCCATCACGATGTCCCACGCCGTGCGGCGGAGCGTATCGGCGGATTCCGACCCGAGGCCGCGCGCCCACAGCGGGTAGTGGTCCTCGTAGCCATACTCTTCGTTCGTCTGTGGAATAATGCGGCCGGTCTTTTGCTGCTGCTGGCGCTGGCCGAGCATGAACGCGTGTTGATTGCGCGACCATTCCTGAAACGAAGTGAAGTCAAACCAATCGGAAGTGCGGTCCTGATGCTCGTTGTTGACCGGATGGCTGGTGGCCAGGTGCCGGTACGGATCCCACTGCTTGATGAGCGTGCCCGTCTCGTGTGACCACTTCTCATCGCGGTAGCTGTCGAGGTCATCGCCCAGGTCCCAGGTGATGTTGGAGAAGGCGCCGAACCGGTCCACGGCGTAGCGAATGAAACGATGCTCGTCCTCGCTGCCCGCAGCGGGATGGACACGGCTGTCATTCATATCGAGGACGAGCGAGAAGATCATGTCGCGGTCCCGAGCGAAGCGCAACGCGCGCTCGAACTTCTGCCAATAGGCGACGTGAAAACGACGGTAATCGAAGCCTGGCTGATACAGATCATGCGCCATTTGCGCGGGCCAAGGCTGGAGATAAACGGTGAAGTTGTCGCCCAACATCACCGGCTCGCCGTAGAAAACATTTGTTCGGCCCGCGATGGTCACGCGCAGGCGATTGACCTTCAGCCTGTGCAGCCGCTCGAGGCTGTTGTTAATGATTCGATCGTCTTTCCATCCCAGCAGCCAGTAGGCCGTCGTGCCGTTGAAGAAATAATGCTCGCCGGTGCCCTCCCAAATGAAATGCCACGGGTACTGCGTGTCGACGCGAATGGGCCCACGCCGACGGCCGTCGGTCGCATGAAACGTGCCGGTGGAAGTTTTCTGAAAACTCCCCTGCTGATACGTGACGCTGTAGTGATAATCGCCGGGCGCGGGCGGCATGAACCGGATGCGGTAGAATGAGCCGTCCTCGGCATCGCAGAATCCTTCCACAGTCCACATTCGAGCGCCATCCGCCCTCTCGAACCGTCCCGACAGCGTCGCGTCAGTGAAAGGATTGCCGGCGTCGGGCGCGCTGACTTGCGCCGTGATTTCCACGAAGTCGTAAGCTTCGACCGAATTCGCGGATTGCGAGAACTCGACTTTGCGCGGGGCAGCAAGCCCGGTCCTTGATGCACTCACTACGAGGGCCAGAAACGCGAGCAGTTTCGCTCGCCGCAGAAGTTGCGAAATACGCGCCGACATTTGGCCTGAAGCATAACCGATGGCGGGGGTCAACTACCAAGAATTTATTACGGTGCGAAGGCGAAGCGTCCAGGGCCCTGACGCTCGGGAAAAACAACTTCTCGCCAAGACGCCAGGTCGCCAAGAAACGCCAAGCGAACAGTCCGCCGCTAGTCTCTATAGCCCAGCGTCTTGGCGCCTTGGTGAGAGATCGTTCTCCAAAACAACCGACAGAATTGCTCGCCATCCCGCTGGATTTCTGGTAGTCTAATAATATTAAAGCAAGACTCAGGATTGGCAGAGCGGGACGTGGTACATCAAGAGGTCCTGGCAAGAAGAGGTTCATATTTTTTCCTCGGGCGTGATCCTGCATTTTTTGGGAATTTGATTTAGACGGGAGCAGTGTCATATGAAAGCTCAGGGTTGGAAGGGATTGCTGTTGGCCATCACGATGGCGGCGGGGCTCTTGAGTGGGTGCCATGCGGATCCCACCAAGCGCCGCCAAAAGTATTACGACAGCGGCATGAAGTATGAAGACCAGCAAAAGTATCGCGAGGCCGCCATCCAGTTTCAGAACGCGATTCAGGCCGATCCAAAGTATGCGGACAGCCATTACCAGCTTGCGCGGTGCTTGCTGCAGTTGGGCATCGACCTCGAGGCCTACAAGGAGCTGAGCAAGACTATCAGTCTCGACCCGAAGTATTGGAAGGCGCACCTTGAGATTGGCGCCCTCCTGTGGCGTCACCACGATCTGAAGCAAGCGCAAGACGAAGCCCAGAAGGTCATCGACGCGCAGCCCAACAATTCCGAAGCGCACACGCTGATGGCCAGCATTTTGTCACTTCAGGGAAAGGCGGATGAGTCGCTGCAAGAAATGTCGAAGGCCGTCCAATTAGAGCCCGGGAAGGCCGCCTCGTACATGAACCTGGCGTCGATCGAAGTGAATGCCAAGCAGCTCCCACAAGCCGAAGAGAATTACAAAAAAGCGGTTTCCCTCGATCCCAAGTCGGATAGGCCCCTGATTGCTCTGGGAGCATTCTACGCGGCTGAGGGCCGGTATGACGACGCCGTACAGCAGTTCCAACAGTCGATTACGCTTGATCCCAAGGACATTCTCCCTCGTCAGGCTCTGGTGCGCTTGTACGTGATCCAGCGGCAGTTCGACAAAGCGGAAGCTGTTTCCAGGGAGGCTAAACAAGCTCTGGGCGACAAGCCCGAGGGTTTCCGCATGCTTGGCGATTACTACGTGGGGATCGGTCAATTCGACAAGGCTATCGCCGAATATGCATCGCTGGACGCGCAACACCCAAAGAGCCTCGACGTCAAGAGGACTTACGCCCGGCTGCTGCTGGGACGTAATCGAACGGACGAGGCGACCAAGGTCGACCAGCAAATCCTTAAAATCAACCCCAAGGACAGCGATGGCCTCCGCTTGCAAGGGCAGATTCTGATGAAACAAGGCCATGCCGACCAAGCGGTTGCGGTGCTCCAAAATGTGCTCAAGGCTGAGCCCGACGATGCCTACACCCATTTCCTCCTCGGGGGCGCGTACGGCGAGCTTGCGAACCCTGATCGGGCGAACGCCGAACTGCGTGAAGCCGTGCGCTTACGCCCGGATATGTATGAGGCCCAGGTCGCGCTCGGTGCTCTAGATCTGGAGAAGGGAGACCGGGCAGACCTGGAGAGGATTGGCCAGACCCTGATTAAGCTCCAGCCATCGGTTCCTACGGGCTACATTTTCCAGGCCAAAGCGCAAATGGGCCGCGGCGATTTTGTTGATGCGGAGCAGAGTCTGAATCAGGTGATCAAGATCCAACCGCAGAACCCAGAGCCGTACACCATGATCGGCGAGATGCGGCTCGGCGATAAAAAATACAGTGAAGCCGAGAAGATGTTCGAAACGGCTCTGAACCATTACCCTGCAGACACCGAAGCTATGACGGGCTTGATCACTCTTTACCAGATACAGAAGCAGCCGAAAAAAGCGGCCGATCGCCTTCAAGCCCAAATTGCCAGGGTTCCCAACAGCGCGGCTCTGTACAGACTCCTGGGCCAACTCCAGGCCAGCCAGCATGACTACACCAATGGGGAAGCGTCACTGAAACGAGCCACTGAACTTAACCCTCAGGATGCGAACGCCCTGCTCCTGCTCGGTCAGGTAGAGGTGCTGATGGGCAAGGTCGATCAGGCGATTGCCGATGCCCAAGAATCCATCAAGAGGAATCCTAAAGACGTCCGGGGCTACTTCCGTCTCGGGCAATTGCAGGAAACGCGCGGCGATTGGCAGACGGCGGAGGAAAGTTACAAGAAAGCGCTCGCCATTCAGTCCGATGATCCCTTGGCGGCCAACAATCTCGCTTATCTCATGCTGGAACACGGGGGCAACACCGATGTGGCCCTCAACCTTGCCCAAACCGCGCGACGCGGCCTACCCAAAGCAGCCTCGGCGGCCGACACGCTGGCCTGGGCCGATTACCAAAAGGGCGCCTATGACACGGCTATCAATCTGCTTGAAGAGGCTGTGAAAGGTGAGCCCCAGAATGCCACCTACCAGTATCATCTGGGCTTGGCCTACGCTAAGACCAAGAATGCATCGCGGGCCAAGGAGCATCTGCAAAGAGCTCTCCAGCTTGATCCCAAGATCCCCCAGGCTGATCAAATCCGCAAAACCCTTAGCGACCTCGCGAAGACATAAACCCCAAGTCGTTTCTCTGCCGGCCAGAGGATCGTAAAGTCACGGCTTGTCATTCCCACGCCGATTGCAAGGGGCGGAGAAAGTCCGCTCTTAAGCTAAGGGCGAAGCAGCTCGCAGGTCCCGAAAGCAAGAGTTGGACTCCCCCTCCTGTGGCGGCTCCATCCGAACAGCTCAAAGGCACGTTACATAAGAGGATTGTAGTCCCGCGGGCTGCGACCGGCGCTCTTACTACCCAGCTCGGGTATAGGCGAATCCCGTGATGGGGGCTTATGATTGGCTGCCGAACTGCCGCGTGGTGTTAAGCTGTCGGGGATCAAAGAACAGCGAGAATAACCTGCGGCTTGACGGTGAAACAAGCTCCGAACAACCAAGGACTGCTAAGCGAGAAGCCCCGCCGAACCAGTGACGATCCGGCAGGGCTTCAAAGCTTCGCATGACGAAAGGGACTTTACGCTACAGCTCTCGTTACGCCAAGATCTTGCGTCGAATCAGGCCAGCGATCCCAAGTAACCCGGTGCCAAGAAGAGTCATCGAAGCAGGCTCCGGAACCGGTCCTACGTTGAGAACGTCGCCGCCTGAAACTGTCGAAGTGAATCCGGCTGGCGGAACCCCGGGATTCTGAATACCGAGATTCAGTGCGCCGGTCCAGTTGGTCGCGGGGGCACCAAAAAATGAAGCTAACGTCGCATTCTTGGTATCAAAATAACCTCCGCCCACCGTGTCCGACGTCAAAACAAAAGCACCAACCCATGTGCCGCTCATCAACACCGTGCCATTGGGTATGCCAAGAAACGGAACGCCGCCGGTAAGCGTGATAGTGCCGCCCCCACCGAAGTCCCATTCACTGGCGGTAGAACCAGTGAAATTTCCTGTTGTAAACTCCAAGTCTCCATAGATGCTGCCGCCAAGGCCGGTGGTGGAGCCGGTGATTGTCAAACAATTGATGCCGACACAAACGTCGGTGATAGGGATTGCCGTCCCAACGAGCGGCGCGTCACCGGGGACGCCCGTACCCCCATAGGATACACTGCCACCAGTTCCGTTGGCTGCGGGAGGAACGACGGTGAAATCCATAATCGGCCCAGCAAGCGCTGCCGCCGGAACAAGCAGCAGAATAAGTGATGCAATGAACAGCGGAAGTCTCTTCATCATGCTTTTCTCCTTAGATCGCATTAGATAGGTTACCTTGAAACTCCGACGAGCGTCTATTTCCACTGCACGAGTCATGCCAAACCGTCTTCACAGACCATCGTCCTTTTATATCAATTATTTACAAATGATCTGACTGCAATTCCCCAAGCTCTAAGATGCACTTTATTGCACAAAAAGTCTCAGTTCGTACCACTCGTGGAACTCCGCTTCCGTTTCGGTTAAGGCACTGTTACGAAGCTGTTACGGCTCTCGCCATATTCGACCATCTGCCGCAAAATAAAGCAGCCCTGCCGATTGGACCGGCAGGGCATGCTCAATGATCACAGTCGAAAGCTTTGAAACCTAGCCGCGCTTCATCCTACGCCGGACGATTCCCGCGATCCCGATCATTCCAGTTCCGAACAGGATCAAACTGGCAGGCTCGGGGATCTTTGACGGAACGTGCTCATCTTTGAAGTCACCGCTTAGAAGCGTGGTGCTGTGGATCGGACCCCCAGGGGGAGTGCCGTTCGCAAGCATGTGGAGCTCATAGGCGCCAGTCAAAGTGCCGGTACCTGGCGGGTTGGTTAGCCCGTAGACGCTAAGCAGCGGCTGCCATACCCTATTCTCGACAAGGCCCGCATTCAGCTTCAGTTGCGGCAGACTCCCCGGGTTTGTTTCTGTCACGGTCGCCGAACTCCAGAAGCCGCTCACGATCAATCCCGGCGGGCCACCTGGGGGCACCAACTCGTCGCCGTCGTGGTCGCAGGTTTGATCTGGGTTCGTGGTGAGGACGAGGCAACCGGCGTACAGATTGAACGAACCGCCACCAGCAAAGTCCCAGCTCGTCGCGGTGCCGCCGGTCCAATTTCCAGTCGTGAAATTGATATAACCACCGATCAGATTGTACGCCACGCCCGCGTGCAGAGGCGTGTTTAGGCCCACGACATAGTCGACGGCAACTTTCTTTCCGACAAGCGGGTTCACGCCGCCGGCGTAGTTGACGCTCCCACTGGTTGGAATTACCATTTGGAAGTCGATCGTGTCCTTCAACGTGATCGGGCCGGCGAGCGCCACGCCCGGAAGAAGCAGCAACGCTAAGGCGGCAATCACTGTAAAGCGGGTAGCTCGGTTCATTTTATCCCTCTTTTTCACAATTAAAGATAGCTCGCTGCTTTCGCAGCGACGCCTTACTATTAGCACTTACATTGCCAAACGCAAGTTCCAGGCTACGTCTTTTACTATAAACAGCTTAGCTTTTTCTCGCAGGCCATATCCATAACGCGGAAGTGAATTTTAATGCACAAGAATGGAAAGCATTGTCTCTTTATGCCCGAACGACTCCATCTACACCACGAGTTTGGCCTGATCGGCATCTGTGCTTACCACTTCCCCTGCGCGCCCTTGTACGTGTACCGAACCGTTTCCTTTAGCACTGATCTCCTTGGACTTGGACGGAAGCCCAGCCTCGCGAATCTTATAAAGCAAAGCTCGATAGCTGATGCCCAAAGAGCGTGCGGTCCGCTTGCGATTCCAGTTCTCTGTTTCCAAAGCTCTCAGGATGATCTTGCTTTCCATCTCGCGCACCATCTGCCTCATCATTTTTTTGAGTGGCATAGACCCGTCAACTGGAATGACTGGTATGGTCTCGGGCTGCGCGCGCTCGATGTCTGCGCTCAGGATCGCATCTTCTGAACCAAGAATCACATAGCGCTTGATGAGATTCTCCAGTTCGCGAATGTTGCCGACCCAACGCCGTCGTTGCAGATACCGCATCGTGGATGAGCTCAGTTCTGCCGTATGGCAGTCGAATTCACGATTGTAGGCTTGCAAGAAATATCTGACCAGTTTGGGAATGTCGGTCGCGCGTTCGCGTAAGGGAGCCAGATGAAGGCTGAGAACGTTGATGCGATAAAAAAGGTCTTGCCGAAACGTGCCAGCCTCGGCTTCCCTCTCCAAATTCCGGTTCGTGGCACACACGACGCGAGCCTCCACGCGCGTATCTTCGTGCGCGCCGATGCGACAGAACTGGCCGTCCTGAAGAAGTTGGAGCAGCTTTGCTTGCAGATTCGCATCTAGTTCGGCGATTTCGTCCAGAAACAGAGTGCCGCGATTGGCCATCTCGACGCGACCGGGCTTCGACCCGTACGCCCCGGTGAAAGCGCCCTTCTCGTATCCGAAAAGCTCGCTTTCCAACAAGGTACCAGGAATGGCTGGGCAGTTCACCTTGACGAACGGTCCCGTTTGCCAGGGCGACAAGCGGTGAATAAGCTTAGCAATGATTTCCTTTCCAGTACCACTTTCGCCTTGAATCAAAACCGGAATGTTCGCGCACGCCAGTTTCTTGAGTTTCTGCCGGACTCGACGCATCGGCTCGGTTTCGCCGAAGATCACGTCTTCTGGCGGAAGGTCTGTAACTGGCGCGCCGATCGGAGTAATCACAAGATCCGTCGTTGACATTCTGGATTCTCTCGCTCCCAGGACGTTTCGATCACAAATCCAGCCATATCTTATTGAGCCAACGTGATTAGCAATTGAGCATCCAAAGCTTCAACTTCTTGATAAACTTGCACTACTTTGGGCCCGACTTGCCAACTTCGCTCGCATTAAGCGTCAGATAGCACGCCAATGCAGATAGTATCAATTGCAAGAGTACGCTCTCACATTTGAAAGAAGTGGAAAGTTCTTTCACACTAAGAGAAAGTCTTTTCCCTTACGCCCGACCCTTGCCTGCCAATTTCTGTATTGACTTGGAGAATTTCACACCTACCAAGTAACATTGTTCGTTGTGGACAACCGTGACAGGGTGTGCAGGAAGATTGCGAACGAATACCGGTGAGGTCGCCATCCGAGGCAGAGGAGCGGCGGGGATCTCAAGCGAAATCATGGCGGAGTCTGGCAAGTACCGCCGGGTTGCAATGAGCGCGCCACCCGCACTAATGTTGAACGCGGTCGTAAACTCCTGAAACTCTTTTCCGCGCTCGTCGATGCCACGCACGAAAACCGGAATGCCTAAGGGCAGACGCTCTGATCGCCGTCGCTCGATCCCGGTCTTCTTCACTCGAGCGCCCGGGAGGGCTACGACCGCCCGCCGCGCAACGGTCTTGGGCTCCATCAGCATCCCCGAAATCTCCTGCACGCACGTCTCCAAAGACAGAGTGTTACGTGAAACAACAGTCTTGTAACCTAACATTAACAAAACCAAAGACTACCGATTCCCGCCGATAAAAGACTCAAACCATGTGGAGCGATCGGAGTTGGCAAGAAAGTGCAATATCTTTACCACCCGGGCAAATCATTTGTCCCTGACCATATTTTCGAGGTAGCAATATCGGGGATATCTCAGCTCAGGTCATTCCCTCGAAACCTACTCCCGCGAAGGCAGGCAGCGGCATTCCATTGCGTCGACGTCGCGTTTCCAATGGCTTGCGGAGTTGATCCGTGCTTGACAGGAAGGAGGAAGGATTCGATAATCAGATCTTCCGCAAGCACGCTGAACTGCCATGAGCCGCAGACCGGTGACTAAGGTATGTATGCGTGTCAGCGTGCCCAGGTGAGTGAACAATGCCTGAAGAGGGAGTCTCTTCGCCGACCATCGATCCGGATGTGGAGCCGACATCCAGCCCTGCCAGTGAGGAGCTCGCATCGGTTGCAGCGCATCCTCATCCGGCTACGCATGAAACGCCGGCGGAGCTGCTGAAGACCATCGCTCGACTCGAAGAAGACCTGCGCGGTCGCACGGTGATTCTCGCCGCCGCCGCACACGAGCTGAAGACTCCGCTCGCGATTGTGGCGGGTTACATCGAGGTCCTGCTGGGAGGTAAACCCGGGCCGCTGAACGACCGCCAGAAACAGATCCTGAAAGAGTCGCAGGCGAACTGTGGACGCCTGCAACGATTTATCCAAAACTTCCTCACGCTGGCCGCCCTCGAAACTGGGAAGCTAACCCTCAAGTTTGAAACGGGCGATTTAATTGCGTGCATTCATGAGTTGTTTGAGGTTTGGCTAACACGCTACCAGGCCAAGGGCGTGGCGCTGTATTTTCCGCAGAGCCAGACGGTGGAGCCATTCAACTTCGATTACGCCAAGATTCAGCACGTCCTCTCCAATCTATTGGAGAATGCTTTGAAGTTCACACCTGCCGGCGGCACCGTCTGGCTAATCGTCGAGCCGCAAATGTGGGAACGTCGGATCAGCCCGACCTCGCGCGCGCAGGAGAGGCGGCGAGACTTGGCGAAGGCCAACTCTGTGCGGGTGACCGTGGCGGACACCGGCATCGGGATCTCGCCCGAGTACCACAGCGAAGTTTTTGCGGACTTCTTTCGGGTACCGACGGCAGAAAACGAAAACTCCAGCATGGGCTTGGGACTGGCCATCGCGCGGCGTCTGGTTCAGGCGCATGACGGCAAGATTTGGGTGGAGAGCGAGGTCGGATCGGGCAGCAAATTTTCCTTTGTGCTTCCGCTGGAACCCGCTTAGAATAGTGCTCTAGTGTTCAGGTCCCGCGCCACGGGAGCACACAGCATAATGAGTCTCGCCGCAAATATCCTCGTCGTGGACGACGAACCAAGCATGCAGCGCTATCTGCGCACGCTGCTGGAAATTGATTCCTACCAGGTGGAAACGGTTTCTAGCGGGGCTGACGCGATGGAGCGCGTGCAGAAGTCGCCCATCCCCGATCTGGTTCTCCTGGACCTGCTAATGCCCCAACTGGACGGCATGCAGACTCTGCAGCGTTTGCGCGAAATCCGGCCCGGCTTGAAAGTGATCATGCTCACCTGCTCCAATGACGCTCGCAAGGCAGTCCAAGCCATGCGCCTCGGCGCTCAAGACTACCTCACCAAACCGTTTCACAAAGCCGAGTTGGACACGGCGATCCGGCATTGCCTTTCCCGGAAGGCTGTGGCTGCGGAGGCTGGAGGTTTCGACAGCAAAGTCGAAGACCTGAACGATGATTCCTTCTTCGTCGCCGCCAGTCCCGCCATGATGAGGATTCGCGCTCAGGCCGCGCAAGTGGCCAACATCAACGTGCCCGTGCTCATGCTGGGTGAAAGTGGAGTGGGGAAGGAAGTGGTGGCACGGCTGATTTACAAGCTGTCCGCGCGCTCCGTCCGGCCGTTCCTGAAAGTCAATTGCGCGGCGTTGCCCGGCGAACTACTGGAGAGCGAATTGTTCGGCTACGAGCCGGGAGCGTTCACCGGCGCGAACAAGGCCAAGCCGGGGAAATTCGAGCAGGCCGATAAAGGCACGATCATGCTCGACGAAATCGCGGAGATGCCGGTAGGTTTGCAGGCCAAATTGCTGCATGTGCTGCAGGACCAGGAATTCTCGCGCCTCGGCAGCCGCTCCACCATCAAGGTGGACGTTCGCATCCTGGCCGCCACTAATGTGGACATCCAGCAGGCCATCGAGGCCAAGAAGCTGCGCGAAGATCTCTACTATCGTTTGAACGCCTTCACTATTCAGATTCCACCGCTGCGCGAGCGGAAAGAAGAGATTCCCATGCTGGTGAAGCAATTCATGGCGGTATGGGCGGACCGCTATGCCTTGAATCCGGTGGCCCCTTCCAAGGCATTCCTGGATGCGTGCGCGCAACACCACTGGCCGGGCAACGTCAGGGAGCTGGAGAACTTCGTCAAGCGATTTCTGATTCTCGGTGACGAGTCTGTGGTGCTGGGCGAGCTGAGAAGCAACGCCGGCCCGGGAATCCGCCGCGACATGGGCGCGCCCCGCGCCGGAGAAGCCAGCGGCGACTTGAAATCCATCGTGCGGGGCCTGAAGGGTGAAGCGGAAATGGAAGCGATTTCGCGCGCACTAGAGCAAACCAATTGGAGCCGAAAAGAGGCCGCCAAGCTGTTGAACATCAGTTATAAGGCCTTGCTTTACAAGGTCCGTCAATATGGCATTGACCGGAAGTAAAACCTCCGGCCCGGCTGGAACTGAAAAATCCTCGGGCAGCAACTCGGTGTCGATCGACGCGGCGACCAAACCCATGGTCAAGGTCGTGGCCCACCTCGCTGATGGCCGGTTGGTGAAAGGCCATACTGACGTCGTGCCGGCCACTGATCTGGAGTATCTCCTCAAGCAAGAACCGGTCTCCATGCCTGCTGAAGTCAAAGTGCTGCTCTCCGAGCAAGACCGTACGATCGCCGTTCCCCTGACCTCACTCAAGGCCCTCTATTTTGTGAAGAGCTTCATCGGAAGCGAATCCTATAAAGAGATTAAGTTCTTCGAAGGTCATCCGACTATCGACGGTCTCTGGGTGCGCCTGAAGTTTCACGACGGTGAGTGGACCGAAGGCGTTGTCCGCAACTCCTACCACTTTCTGGTCGAACCTGGCTTCCTGGTGAAACCGCCGGACCCGCAGTCCAATAACGAAATGGTCTACGCCATCAAAACCGCGCTGGTGGACTTCCAGGTGCTGGGCGTAAGACATACTTACTGAACTGGAGTGGTTAGTGGTTAGGGGTTAGGGGCTCGACGAACTTCTGTAAGGCAGCCAGGCGCGCGCGCATTTCCTTCAGCTCATCGTCGCCGAGGTGTTCTGCGCAACCCGCCAAAATCCGCTCGCCTCGCTCCACGAGGGCGCGGCGGTCCCCCGGATCCGGAGTGGTCGTAGCGATGTCGCCCAGGGCACGCAAAAGCCGCAAACTGACCGCGACGTCCGTCCGCGAGTACATACGGATTTGCTCGAAGGCCGAGTCCAGCATTCTCCCAAAATTGCTCCAGTCGATGCTGACCCGAACGACTCCCGGCGGATCGTAAAGTAGCGGCTCCGGAGGCTCTCTGGAGGCGAAGCGGATCAGGATCCGGCTTAAATGATCCACGCAGCAAATGGCGGTACTCGGATCATTGACCGCCGGCGAGATCGCCTTCAGCGCGATGTCAACGATCTGCAAAACCCCAAATTCCACATCCTGCTGTAAGGTTCGAGTGGGACCGAAGTCGAAAGCGCCCCGAAGCTCAGCGATTCCTTCCGCGGGCAGGCGCTGTCCCTTGTAGACGTTCAGAAGCGGGATGCCGGCGGGAACGAAATGGCCGACGCGCCGCAGCACACGCACTTTCACGCTGTAAGACTTGGCTGTGGCGACCAGTCGTTTCGTGTCGATAAAGCGGATATAACCCGAGACGTCGCTCACGATGGGAGTCTGCCAGGTGCTGAAGTCGGGCGGGTCACCGGCGGCCACGCGGCTGTGCCGGCGCGGGTGAGGCATCATCTCGTCAATCATGGACACCGTCTCCGTCGAAATCCTCTCCACGATGTGATTCACCGTGATGGCCTGCGAGATGTGATGGATGAAGAAGAGCAGCCATGCGACACACGCGAGCGCCAGCAGCATCGCGCCCAGCACGGTGACGACTGGGGCGAAGGGTTTGGGGAAAGCGCGCGCGGCCGGAAGCGCCGCCATACAGTACGAAAATGTGCCCAGGAAGATGCCCAGCGTCCATTGGGTCACGCGGTCGCGAACGAAGCCCACGATGATGCGCGGAGAGAATTGCATGGACGCCAAAGTGAGCGTCATCAGAAGAATGGCAAATACGATGGACACCACGGTCATGATGGAGGCTGCAATGCCTCCCAAAATAACCTGCGCGACTTGGGGGTCAGCATTCGAAGGAAAAAGCACCAACGGAACCCAGGCGCTCAGTCGAGGCTCGGCCTCCTCGGCCCAGGAGAGGAGCATGCCCGCGCAACCCAGCGTGAGCGCGATGGTCAGCGGGCGGACCAGGAATCCGCCACGCAGGTTGTACACAACATGACGGAATATAAGTCGGAGGCGTGTGTTCACCATTTTGCTCGCTTATTATATACGGGTTGTGGCACAGGCACTCGCCGCGGCGAGCCTGTGTCACATCGACAGGATTCCCTGGTCTTCGGCGCTAGGCAAGAGTGCCGTGCCACTGTAAGGAACCGGCTGGGACACGACGCTAGCTCTTCTTCGCGCTGACGGCAAAAAATGCCGCCGGTTTCTGCTCGACTTTCTTGCTGCCGCACTTGGGGCAGGCGACCTTGCTTTTCTCGTGCTCTGAGATCGTCATGGATTGAGTAAAGGATTTATTGCACTCTTTGCAGGTATACTCGTAGGTTGGCATCGTGGCTTCCTCCTGCGGTTCAATTCGCTGTGACAAAACCCATCTTAGGCTTACAATTTAACTCCGTCAAATGGCCCCAGCATTGTCTTATTTCTTTCACAGCGCCGCGCAGCTCTTGACCTTGGCCGGCAAACCCGTGCCTCGCCGCGGCCGGGACCTGGAGGACCTCGGAATCATTCCAGACGGCGCGGCTTTGGTAAGCGATAGCAAGATTGTCGCCGTGGGACGAACGAACGACCTGAAGCTCGATGCCAAGCGGATGAAAGCGCGCGATGTCGATTGCGCGGGCAAAGTGGTGATGCCGGGCTTCGTGGATTCGCATACCCATTTGGTCTTCGCGGGCACTCGAGTGGAAGATTTCGAGCTGCGAGTGCGAGGTCTTACCTACGAACAAATTCGCGCGGCGGGCGGAGGGATTCAGCGCTCGGCGCGGCTGCTGCGCGAGGCATCGCCACGGGCTCTCGTGGTGCAGGCTAGCCAGTTTTTGAAGCAGTTCGCCGCGCACGGAACCACCACCGTGGAAGTGAAGACGGGCTACGGACTCGACCCTGAGAACGAGCTCAAGATGCTCGATGTGATCGGCAGGCTGAGGCGTAGCTCCCCGCTGGACATTGTTCCCACGCTTCTGGCCGCGCACGCCCTGCCGCCGGAATTCGAGGATCAGCGCCCGGCATACGTGAAGCTGATCAAGGACGAACTGATTCCGCGCGCGGCCAGCACCAAGATTGCTGAATTCATCGATTGCTTCTGCGACCGCGGCGCGTTTACGCTGCAAGAATGCCGCGAAGTTCTCGAAGCCGGCGCACGCCACGGCGTGGTGCCGCGGATTCATGCCGAACAGCTCCGGTGCACCGGCGCCGCCCGGCTCGCCGTTGAACTCGGCGCAGCTTCCGCGGATCACCTTGACCATCTCAGTGAGAGAGACCTTCGTCTTCTTGCAAGCTCGAACGTGGTGGCGACTCTCGTCCCAGGGGCCAACTTCTTCCTCGGTTTAAGTCGCTACGCGTCAGCGCGCCGCCTGATCGATGCCGGCGCGGCGGTCGCCCTGGCCACGGACTTCAACCCCGGAACCAGCCCAACGCTGAACATGCAGTTCATCCTCTCTCTGGCCTGTACCACGCTGGGCA
>Ga0187803_10000488_pt1 | contig 15809 bp, 15 predicted proteins | sample NC_wetland_sal_i_2_FD_132425 | JGI IMG/M metagenome (GOLD analysis project Ga0187803, IMG submission 132425) | Wetland sediment microbial communities from Neuse River Estuary, North Carolina, USA - Control_3 | ecosystem: Environmental > Aquatic > Freshwater > Wetlands > Sediment | place: USA...
CAGGCAAAATGGCGTCCGCTCGAGGCCCTCCTACATGTAAGCGCAGCTCGCGACCCGAGTGGAGCGCTAGTGCAATATCGCGGGCTAATTCTGGACATTACCGATCAGAAGAATTCCCGGGCAGCGCTTCGACGCGAACGCGATTTCAACTGGAGCATCCTGAACCACACGCAGAATATCATTCTCGTGCTCGACGCTTCCGGACGCATCGCTTATGTGAATCACCGGGCGGGGGAAATCGGGTATTCGGTGGAGGCGCTTCAGGGCTTGCCGCTTGCCCGGCTGATTCACACGTCTCACCGGCCAATCTTTCAGGAAGCCTTGCGCACAGTCCTGGAAAGCGGGGCGACCCAAAGACTCGAGCTGCCGTTCCTGCGAAGGGAAGGGAGCATGACGCGATTTGTCGTGCATCTCAGTTCCATGCGGGAAAAGAATGGTGACACGAGCAGTGCCGTGGTCGTCATGACTGACGTCACAGAAGCCTCACTCCTGCAAGCAAAACTGGCGCACGCGGAAAAGATGGCCGCGCTCGGTCAGCTGGTGTCCGGCGTGGCTCACGAAGTGAACAATCCACTGTCGGGAATCGTCGGGTTTACCGACCTTCTTCTCGAAAATCCCGAACTCCCCGCGTTCGCGCGGGAGAATCTTGGCATCATCCTGCAAGAAGCGGAACGAACTCGCCTGATTGTTCAGAATATGCTGCGTTTTGCCAGAGAAATGCCTCCGCAGCGTGAGCTTGTGCAAGTAAACGCCGTGGTCCGGCAGACTCTGAAGCTGCGCTCCTACGGGATGTCGAACCGGAACGTCGAGATTCTCGAGCGTCTGGCCGAGAATCTTCCCGTAGTGGTTGCCGATCCGCACCAGCTCGAGCAGGTCTTCCTGAATATTCTCAACAACGCTTTTGACGCCATCGAGCAGAGCGGACGGCACGGCCGAATGGAAGTCGAGACGCTCGCGTGCGCCGAGAATGTGGAAATTTATTTTCGCGACAATGGAACGGGAATTTCAAACCCGGACCGCATTTTTGAGCCCTTCTTTACGACCAAGCCCGTCGGAAAGGGAACCGGCCTGGGCCTGAGCATTTGCTACGGGATCATCCAGGCGCACGAGGGCGAAATCATCTGCCGCAACAATGCAAACGGCGAAGGCTGCACTTTTCTAATTCGTCTGCCGGTAGCCGCCATCAGCTCGCAAGGCATGTCGGCGGAAGCATGAATTTGGTTCCGGTTCCATTCGTGGGAATTCTGAGAAGGCGGCACAATTTTGTTCAAGGAGCACATCGGTGACTAGGGAAGATTCGCGAATTCGGCTTCTCGTCGTTGACGACGAGCAGAGCATTCGCCGCTTGTGCATGACCGTGGGCAGCTCACTCGAGTATGTCTGTTCGGAAGCGGAAAGCGCCGAAGCCGCCTTGGCTCAGTCTCCCGCAGTCCCGCCCGACATCGTCATTGCCGACCTGCGCCTGCCCAATCTGTCCGGCGCTGATCTGCTTCGCCAGATCAAGTCGCGCCTTCCGGCGACCGAAGTCGTCATCATGACGGGCCACGGCTCTATTGAATCCGCCGTCGAAGCCATGAAACTCGGCGCGTATGACTACATCCAGAAGCCGTTCCGTGTCGAGGAACTCCGCATGCTGCTTCGCCGGATGGAAGAAAAAATCCGGCTGGTTCAGGAGAACCGGGTCCTTCGGGAGCGCGTTGAGACCGATCAGGAGCTGGATGGGATCATTGGCGACTCCGCCAAGATTCGCGAGATTTTGCGCATGATCAGCCGCCTGAAGGACACCTGGACTCCCGTGCTGATTTGCGGCGAAAGTGGAACGGGGAAAGAATTGGTGGCGCGCGCAATTCATTATCGAGGGACGTTCGCGAAACGTCCGCTTGTGGCGGTGGATTGCGGCGCGCTGGTCCCGACGTTGATGGAGAGCGATCTTTTCGGCTACGCAAAAGGCGCCTTTACTGGAGCGGCCAAATCCAAGGTCGGTTTATTTCAGGCGGCCGACGGTGGCACAATCTTTCTGGATGAAATCGGCGAGTTGCCTTTGGAATTACAGGCAAAGCTCTTGCGGGTCTTGCAAGAGAAGGAAGTGCGGCCCGTGGGAAGCAATGAAAGCATTCACGTGCAGGTGCGTGTGGTTGCCGCCACAAACCGCGATTTGGAATCGGCAATTCGCGAGGGCGCGTTTCGCAAGGATCTCTTTTTCCGCTTGAATGTGGTCTCGATCACTCTCCCGCCATTGCGCGAACGGCGTTCGGACATCCCCATGCTCGCGCAATATTTCCTAGATCGCCTGGCCGAAGGCGAAAACATAAAATTCACGTCCGCCGCCATGAAGCTACTCATGCGCTATGACTGGCCGGGCAACGTGCGCGAACTGGAGAACTGCCTCTGCCGCGCGGTTACGCTCGGCGACCGCAAGGTCATTGATGAAAGTGACCTGTCGCCCGCATTGCTGCAGGGCAACAGCAAAGATAAGAAAGACAAGGTTGAGTCGGCTGCCCCCGATGAGGATGACGCGTCCTCCACGGTTGCGCTCGATGAACTCGAACGATTAACCATACAGCGCGTGTTTGACAAAGTGGGCGGAGACAAAACCAAAGCGGGCGAGTTATTGGGAATCAGCCGCGCGACCCTTTACCGCAAACTCAAGCGCTATCAAATTACCGCCAATCAGCGCGGCGATAAGATCCTGGCCTGAAGAGACAGCTGGAAGGTCTCTGCTGCCTGTGCTGCGCGAGTGCTATTTCCAACCCTATTCGTTGCGGACATTCTTGTTAGAACGGTGCCGATCGCGCCCTGCGAGTGAGACAAAGGGTCGCAATGTGAGATTCGCGGCTGAGCCCCCGCGTCCCCGTCGAGCAAACTCCTTGAAAACGAACTCCTTAGCGGTCTTGCGGATTCTCTCTCCCTTTGGTCGTCCTCTTGCACTACCTCTTGTGGACGCTTGCGCTTAGGCGAGTGAGAAAATGGAACCAAGATTTTCTCACCGGCGCTGAGCCCTTAGTCGGAATCATGCGCCGGACTACAAATCTCACGATCCCGTCTCAGAGCGCGTCCGCGTTACAGAGCCTGGCAGAACTATTCCCCAGTGTCACGCCGATGCGCATGTCGATTTTGGTGAGCGTGGCACGCGGGAAAGGCCATCTCCTGGAAGAGAGCACCGTGATCGAATACGGCACCTCCATGATGGTGTTCTTCGAATCGCGGCTTCCGTTGGAATTGGCTGACAGATTTCATCTTGAGAACTCCGACCGGTCACTCGGGACGGACGCAGTCGTTGTGGCTGTCCGAGACGGCGTCAGCCACAGGGCCATTGCGGCCCGATTCGTAGCCGAAGTTCGCAATTGGATTATTCAAGGTTAATTGTGAAAACGTCGACCACAGACCGGACTCGCACTCGGAAGCAAAATGCGGCACCGTCCTTTGTCCCGCAATCGTGGGAGGATTTCACACGGTTGTATCCGATCTATGAAGCATTGACACGCCAGCTCGAACTGCCCGGTGGACCATATCCTTTGGGTACAAAAACCGGTTCATGGGCCGACAAAAAAATTCGGGACCGCGATCTTATCTGGCTGGATCAAATGGACCGGGAAGTACAAGCGGTCCACCTTCGCCATTTCCTCGTCACCCCTGCCGTGGCGCGTGAAGAGGGCCTTCGCCTATTTCTACAGCGTCATCTATGTAAGCCGGCAAAGCTCACACCCGACAGGGACAAGATTGATTTGCTTATGGTTCAGTATTTCGTTCTTTGCGCCCCTCAGGATTTAATTGGCGGACACATTGAATTCTCCGATGTCGCAAAAATTCTGGAGCCCGTCCTGGGTGAAATAGACCTTGATTCCCTCGAAGGTTGCGAACCGCTCGATCGCATATTGGAGGCGGCGCAGGAGTGCCACAGCCTGCGCGACCTCATGGAACAAGGCTTGATGGAGCAAGGGAAACTCGTGAAGGCGGAGGTCGGGGACCAGTTCTATGACCCGGCCGCGCTCGTCGCCATCTGCCGGTTCAATTTCCTGCTTCGCCGGAGCTTCATCCAGTGGCTTCACACCGACCTGCGCGCGATCGGCGCTGCCCTGAGTCAATTGGAAAAGCGCGGCGTCAACGTCGTCGATTGCCGCAGCGCGGGCTTTTCCTCAAAGGAACCCATTTCCAAACTGCGCGAGTTTCATCAGCACTGGAAGCCTCCTTTCCAGACCGATTACAGCAAGGACTCAGCGTTTCAACCGTACGAACAATTGATGTGCCTGCGGGAAGACTTGGAGAATGCCCTGGCCCCTGCCGTAGCGCCCGCTAAGCCAGCCTCCGCTCCCGCTGTAAAAGCTGCAAAAAAGGAAGCCGGAGGAATCAACCGCGCGACCGCTGAGCCCACGCGTAAGAGCAAGCCTTCCGAGAAAGCAGCCCCCGCACCGCCGCCAGCAGCCTCTTCAGCCCCGCCCCAAAGCGCGAAAACACAGGCTCCAGCGGCGGCCGCCAAATCTAATTCTGCATCCGCCGAAACGGCTCGAACCCCGGAACAGGCTCTAACCAATATTGGTGTGGCCGACGTCGAGAGCTTGGAAGAAAAGATTTGGGAGCAACTGATTGCCACGCCGCCGGTTCGAGGCCGTTCCATGACCACTGTGACGGTGGATAACACGCGCATCCTCCTTTCCGCATGGGAAGTGGCGGCATTCATCAGCGATTCAGGGCAGGATTCAGAAGAATTGCGCCGACTCATTGTCGCGCGCGCTTTGCTTTCCACTTCCATCGAACGAAGAAAACGTCTCATGGATTTCAAGGGGTTGCATCAAGCCGTTGTCCATGCTCGCGGCGAAATCCCCCGATTTCAGGAACGCGTGGACCAGCTCAAGCGAACCCAGAAGACGGACGGCGCCGTCAACTTGGGCATCAGTCTGAAGCGCTTGCTCTCCCTTGTGGATGAAGCGGAACAACTCCAAAAGGGAAGCGAGTCGAAACAAGAAAAACGATGACTCCCGGGCAAATCCTGATCGTTTCCGATGATTCCGAATTCGTCCGAACCCTGGTGGGGCGCTGGCGAATGGAGAAGGATCCTCCAGCCATTACCGCTGTTTCTACGGGTGTCAGCCGCCAGGCCAGTTCTTCCGGCTACCAAATGATTGTTGTGGGCCCTTTGCGCGGCTGCACGGAACTTCCGCCGGGTCCGGCCGTGCATCCGGATTCCGTTGTGTGCGCGGTGGGAGACGAGGAAAGTTTGAAGCTGGTTCGCGCCGTGCACGGTGCATGGCTCCTGCTTCCGGAATGTCCTGGATGGACCAAGATTTTATTTTCCCTGGCGGGAGAGGTATTGCGGCGGACGGCCGCGGAATCGCGCGCACGCGAAGCCGAAATCACGAATCTTTCGCAAAAGCGCTTTGGCATTCTTGGCAAGTCCTTGCTGGAGGCTCGCCCCGGAATGGTCAACGCCCTCACATCTCTTCTCGGAAACGCCGACTTGATTCTGCTCTCCGAGGAGCCGTTGCCGGCAAATTGCCGGGAAAACGTGCGAACCATTCACAACATGGCGCTGCGGCTGAATGAAATCGTTCAGCGGCTCTCCTCCATCGAGAATGAGATGGAATTGAGCGATAGAAAGTCTCAGCTTGAGACGCCGGAGATGCGGATGGCCGAATCGTCCAAGACCTAAGCGGCGCGCGAAAAGCCATAAACGTCCTGATTTCAACGGGTTGAGCGCGTTATCGGTTTGAGAAACTCATTTTGACGAGTGGCGCTGCACTTGCTTTCTTCTTATGGGGCACTTTGAATTGAGGCGTAGTCCGTGAAAAAGATTCTGATCGTCGATGACTCCACGGCCATGGTGCGGATGATTCAGTCCGTTCTGGAGAAGGAAGGTTACAGCGCGATCGGCATCAGCGATCCTTCCCAGATCGAACAGACGATTGATTCCGAAGCTCCCAGCCTCATCCTGTTGGACGTCGTCATGCCGGAACGCAACGGTTTCCAGGTCTGCCGAGCGCTCAAGAATTCGCAAGCGTACAAGGGCATTCCGATCATCGTGGTGAGCGCAAAATCAACCGCGAGTGACCGCTTCTGGGCCGAGCAACAGGGCGCCAACGGATACATAGTGAAGCCGTTTGCCCCGCACGATCTCTTGCGCGAAGTGAGGCGGTTCGCCTGATGCCGGACGAAACTTATTTGAATCCCCTTCCTTCGGATTTGCAGGCCGATGAGTTGGTCGAGATTTCCGGGTCAAGCGACCACGCGCCGCCATCGCGGCAATTTTGCGTTTTCCGCGCCGGGCGCGAGCGTTTTTGTCTTCCGGTGCTTGAGGTGGAAGAGGTGGTGGACTGGCCGCTGGTGACGCGCGTGCCCCTCGGACCGCCGTTCCTGATGGGCGTTTTCAATTTGCGCGGCACGATTATTCCCGCCGTGGATATTGCAGTCACAGAAGGCCGCAGGCCGGGCCTGTTGCCTCGCAGCATCATCGTGGCCGTGCTCGCCGGTGATGACGACAACGAAGATATGCATGTCGGAATTGCAGCGGACGAAGTGATCGGAACGTACCCGGCTTCTTCGGAATCGCTGGTCGACCAAGCGCCGCCGGACATGCCGCATTGCCGTGCCATGCTGCGGCACGACGAACGCCTGGCCTTGGTTCTTGACCTGCGTCAGTTGATGCAAGTTTTTTCGGTGCCCGTGATTTAAATCGGGCGATGTTCGGGCCTTGCAGGGACCGCAGAAGAGTAGGGCGCTGCGAAAGCGAGATTAGGGAGGTTTTGAAGTCATGAAGACCCGGTTGAGTTCGACAATCTGGATGCTGGTTATATGGACGACCCTCGCCCTCTTCGGGGTCTTGGGGCTGGCCTATGAGGCCGGCGTTCACGCGGGGGGAAACTCGATTCTCCAGGGCGGAGCCTCGGGCAGTGCTGGCATGGAATTCTTGATTGCCGCTGGGGTGGCAGTCTTCACGGCGCTTGTGCTCCTGATGACGCTGCCGCGCCGCGTGCTCAATCCGATCGGGGCCCTCACCACCTTTTCCGAGCGGTTCGCGGCAGGTGATTCGCGCGCCAAGGCGGAAGTGCCCGTGGAGGATGAGTTCAGTGTGATTGCGGAAAATCTGAACCGGACAGCCGCGCGCGTGGCCAAGGCCTACGGGAATCAGGAGGCGCAGGAACTGCTCCAGCGGAGCATTACGGACCTCCTGAACCTGATCAATCAGGTGGCGCGGGGCGATCTGACCCTGCGAGGGAAGGTCACCAACGATGCGCTCGGCAATGTCGCCGATTCGATCAATTTGATGCTGGACAATTTTACGACGGTGCTCGACCGTGTCCGCAAGGCGGCCGTCGAGGTTTCCACGAACGCCAACCGCATTCTCGTCGCCACCGACGAGATGAACACGGGTACCGGGCAGCAGGATCAGGAAATCACCAATACCTCTTCCGCCGTCGAAGAGCTGACGGTTTCCATGAAACAAGTGTCCAACAACGCCGAAGCCAGCGCCGAAGCCGCGCGCCGCGCTCTCGACGCAGCCGAACAGGGAAACCGCGCCGTGCGCGACACGCTCGAAGGAATGCAGCGCATTCGTTCTTCCGTGCAGGCCACGGCCCGAAAGATCAAGTCGCTCGGCGACCGTTCCCTGGAAATCTCCGAAATCATCAACGTCATCAACGACATCACCGAGCAGACCAACTTGCTGGCTCTCAACGCCGCCATCGAGGCCGCGCGCGCCGGAGAAGCCGGCCGCGGATTTGCCGTCGTCGCGGACGAAGTTCGCAAATTGGCCGAACACTCCCGCACCGCCACGAAAGACATCGCGGCGCTCATCAAAGCCATTCAGGCCGAGACAAATGAAGCCGTCGTCGTCATGGAGGAAGGCACGAAAGAAGTGGAAGTCGGCGCCGGCCTTGCGGATCAAGCGGGAAAAGCGCTGGAAGCCATCTCGAGCGTCGTCCGCCAGTCCGCGGAACTCGTCCAAGAAATTTCACTCGCTTCCAAACAACAGGTGCGCGGCACGGAAGGCGTCGCCAACGCGATGCAAATCATCTCCGGCATCACGCGGCAGACCACGCAAAGCGCACGCCAGGCAGCCGGCACGGTCGGCACGCTGGTGAAACTTTCCGAGCAACTCGTCGACGCGCTTTCACAATTCCGTTCCAACGGCCAACCCCCTGCGGATAAGCGCGAGCCAGCCGTCGTCGAGGCGAGGCGGTAAACCATCGGAAACCGGCCCGTTGTTGCCGGCCTGAGGATCCCTGGAACGCGCATGGACAAATCATCCACGCTACCGCCCGCCGTGACCGCTTCGGAGCTCGATGAGCTCCGCACGCTGATTGAAGAGCGGTCGGCCATACTTTTCGATGCGTCGCGAGAGCGTTTCTTCGCGCCGCGCGTCATTGAATATTTGCGCGAAAGCGGCGAACAAAGCGTCACCGCGCTGCTTCGCCGGATCCGCAACTCCAACGTGGAATATGATCGCTTCCTCGGAAGCCTTCTGACGCAGGAGACATCCTTTTTTCGCTATCCGGACATTTTTCAAGCCCTTGAGCGCGTGGTTCTTCCAGAAGTCCAGGCCCGCAACATGTGGCGCAATCCGCGCGTGTTGCGGATTTGGAGTGCCGGCTGCTCGACAGGTGAAGAAGCCTATTCCATCGCCATCACCGTGTCTGACACCTTGCCGTTTCCGGACGCCTGGCAAATTGAAATTCTGGCGACGGACATCAGCCGCGACGCTCTCCAGCTTGCGGAACGCGGCGTCTACTCGGGGCGGAGCCTCGCGAATCTCACCCCGCAGCAATTGCAGACGCATTTCAAGAAAGTGGGAGATGCCTGGGAAGTGAAACCGCGCCTCCGCAAAATGATTTCGTTTGCGCCAATGAATCTCGCGCGTTCCGTCTACGTGGGCCGCATGGACTGTATTTTCTGCATGAACGTCCTGATGTATTTCTCCGAGGAGCGCAGGAACGAGCTGCTGCAGCGGTTCTATGACACGCTCGAACCCGGCGGCCTTTTCTTTCTCGGCCACTCGGAATCCATGAAGAGCGCTCCCGTCAAGTTCGAGACCGCGGTGTATGGAGATTGCCAGTACTACCTCAAGCCGCCTGCGACGAAGACAGAACAAAAACCGGCGGCGCTGGGGAACGGTTCATGACGCCCCACGATTCCAATTCGCTCGACCAATTTCTGCAAGACGCTTCCGAGCGCCTGCAGTATTTGCGGGAATATGCCGCTCTGCCGGTCGAGCCACAGTCTACAAGCGACGATCTCGTCAAGCTTTACGACGCCGCGCATGAACTGTCCGAATCTGCAACCCGTTGGGGTTATCCGCTCTTCGCGGATATTGCCGGAAGACTGGCGCACGTCTTTCAATATTCCCGCAAGGCGCAGCTGAATCCTGACACGTACGGTCCGCTCACCGAATTCCTGGCGGACGCTATCTCCGTTCTCGAATTCGATCTGCTGCAAATCAGCTCGGACGGCAAAGAAACCGCCGACGACATTGCCGCGTTCAAGCACCGCTACGCATTTGCATTTGGCGGCGTGTCGGCGTCCCCGTCCGGGCTTGGAGATGAATTGCCCGCAGGTTCCGGAACCATCGCGCGGGATTCTTCGCATTTGACCGAAAGCAACTTCGCGGATGATTTGCCGGATGACGATGATGTTCCCAGCGAAGTGCTGGACTTTTTCATTCCGGAAGCGGAAGAGCATCTGCAAATTGCGACCCAATGCTTGCTGGGTCTTGAATCCAACCCCGACCCCGAAGAGATCCACCGCCTTTTCCGTTCGGTTCACACGATTAAAGGATCGGCGGCCCAAGTGGGCCTGCACCGATTGGGCGCGGTGGCGCACCGGCTCGAGGATTTGATCGGACAACTTCGCGACGGGGCGCTGCGTTCCAGCCCGGGAATTACGGACGTTTGCCTGCAGACGCTCGATGCCCTGAGGAAGTTCCTGCACCGGCAATGGACGAGCGACGATGAGATGCGGTTTACCGTCGGACCTCTTCTTGCGCGGATAGCGGGCTGGGTCCCGGAAGAACTTCTGGAAGACGCCGCGGCGGGCGGAGAAGAGGCACGGCCCGAAGCATTGGAAGCGGATGCCGCGCGGGCCGCGCCTGCGAATATTTCGTCAGGCGGACATGGAAGCTCCGCTGAGCGTGGCACCCAGGCAAAGTCCGTTCGTATTTCTCTTTCTCGCCTCGATGACATGATGAACAGCGTCGGAGAGCTGGTCATCAACCGTACTCGTCTCGTCGGGCGCATGGCGGAATTGAAAAAACTGGTCGAAGTCCTCGGAATTTCCAGAAAGCGCCTGACCGACAAAGTCACTGAATTCCAGGAGAAATACGAATTCAACCGCCTCGGGATCGCCAATCCCGACGGCGGCGCCGGCGCACCCCGAAACGCGGCTGGGTTTGCAGAAAGCGTCCAGGAGCCGACACCCAGCGGCGGCTGGTTGGATTTTTCCGAGCTCGAAATGGATCGCTATGATGACTTCAATATTCTCTCCCGCTCTTTGACCGAAATTTCCGCTGATATTTCGGAAGTGCTTTCGCAGCTCGGGGGATTTGTCGGCCGCGTGGGCGGGGACATCGATGAATTCACCAAGCTTGGGCACCATTTGCAGGATGAAATCACGGAAGCCCGCATGGTGCCGATCGGCAATCTGTACACGCGCCTCTCGCGCACCGCGCGCGACGCCGCCAAGGTTTGCGGCAAGTCTGTGGATCTGGAACTCGTTGGAGAGGACACCCGGCTCGACAACAACATCGTGCAGCAGATCACCGATCCTTTGATTCACCTGGTTCGCAACGCCATCGCGCACGGGATCGAAGACACGACGGCGCGCGAACGATCGGGGAAATCCGCGCGCGGCAAGGTGACCGTACGCGCTTTCCATCGCGGCAATCACGTGTTCATCGAAGTCGAAGACGACGGCAACGGGCTCGACTACGAACGGATTCGTCAGACCGGAGTCCGGGCCGGTTTGGTTTCCGCCACGGAAGCCGAACACCTGTCGGAAAACGAGCTGCGGGCTTTCTTGTTTCATCCCGGATTCTCCACGGCCGGGTCAAAAAACGAAGTCGCGGGGCGCGGCGTGGGACTCGACGTTGTCCGCAACAACGTTCACTCCTTGAACGGTGAAATCGAAATCCGCAGCGAATCAGGCAAGGGCACCTGCTTTGGTGTAAAAGTTCCGCTCACCTTGATCATTTCGCAAGCTCTGTTCGTGCGTTCTGGTACCACGGTCCTGGCGATGCCCCTCGCGGTCGTGGAAGAAATCCGCAGGTTGCGTCCCGAGGAAATCGAAGACGTCGGCGGGAAGTTGCTCACGAAAGTGCGCGGCGTCATCACGGAAGTTGTCCGGCTGGACTCCGCACTGGCACTTCCCCCCCTCGAGCAGACCAGTGGCTACCTGAATATGGTGATCGTGCGCGCAGCGGGGCGCCAGAGGCGTCGTCGTCGAAGAAGTTCTGGGCGAGGACGAAGTGGTCATCAAGAACCTTGGCCAGTACCTGCGCCGGGTCAAACTCTTCCCCGGAGCCACAATCTCCACTGATGGGAGTCTGATTTTGCTGGTGGACGTGAATCGCCTTGCCGGCACGACCGCCGCGGAAGTCGACGTTGTCGTTCCCTCCGCCAGCGCTGCTCGCGTTTTCGGACCTGGAGCCATGGCGGTTGCGTCCGGAAGCATTCCCGCCGCCGCGGTGGATGAACCGGTCGAAGAAAAAGTAGTGGTCATCGCCGATGACTCGATCAGCGTTCGCAAATTCGTGGGCAGAATTCTCGAGAAGGCCGGTTATTGCGTGAAGCTGGCTTCGGACGGGTTGGAGGCCGCGGAACTGGTCGCGCAGGTAGGCTGTCATCTCGTGATCAGCGATATTGAAATGCCGCGCATGAACGGCTACGAATTGATGGCGCACCTGCGGCAGGATCCCGCGACGCGCCGCATTCCGGTTTTGGTGGTCACTTCGAGAGCGGGCGCCAAGCATCGCGAGCGCGCGATGAAAGAAGGCGCCGCTTCCTTCTTGACCAAGCCCGTGCAGGAGGAACAGCTCCTCGCGGTAGTAGATGAGTTGATGAATTCCGCCACGCGGCAGCGCCGTCCCGCCGCGCCGGCAATGGATCTGGTCTAGCTATGGCTGCTGAAGAAAAAAGAACGCGAGTGCTTATCGTGGACGATTCCGCATTCATGCGGAAAGTCCTCGAGGAGATCATTCGCACCGATCCGAAACTGGAAGTGGTCGGGCAAGCCAAGGACGGCCGCGAGGCCATCACTTTGGCGCAGTCCCTCCAGCCGGACGTGATGACCATGGATATCAATATGCCCCGGATGGACGGTCTGGAAGCTACGCAACACATCATGACGCAGAGCCCGCGCCCCATTGTGATTGTCAGTTCCGAATCGCGCCAAGGCGCCGCCAGCACGCTGCGCGCACTGGAACTCGGCGCCATCGATTTCGTGACCAAGCCTTCCAGCGGCATCGATCTGGACATGAAAACTGTGCGCGACGAACTCCTCGGCAAACTCAAGATGGCTGCCAAGGTCCGCGTAGTCCGCACCGCCGCGCTGCACGATCACTCGGCTGGCGCGGAAGCAAAGCCCCAGGCGCAGCCCACAAAAGAAGTTGGGAATTCCGAACCACGCCTTCCCTTGGTCATGATCGCGGCATCCACCGGCGGTCCGGCTACACTGATGCGCTTGGTACCGCGCTTCCCGAAGGATTTTCCGGCAGCCGTGGTTCTTGTTCAGCACATGCCGGCGACATTCACTTCGCAGCTGAGCCTGCAACTCACGGAAGTTGCCTCGATTCGCGTGAAGGAAGCGGAGGCCAACGAGGCGCTGCAGGCGGGAACATTTTATGTCTGCCCCGGATCGCACCACCTGCGGATCTCCTTGACTGGCCGGATCAAACTGGATGATGGACCGAGAATTTCCGGCTATCGACCCTGCGCTGACGTCGCATTCGAATCGGCTGCGGCTTATGGAGGCGGCAATGTTGTGGGAGTCGTGCTAACCGGTATGGGCAACGACGGCGCGAAAGGTGTGCAAGCCCTCAAAGCGGCCCGGGGATGTGTGCTGGCGCAAGATGAAGCCACTTCCGTCATCTTCGGCATGCCGGCCGAAGCAATTCAAACGGGCGTTGTGGACCAAGTTCTCGGCATCGATGAAATGTATCCTGCGATTGAAAAATATCTGAATTCCATTTGCCGGCAGGCACAGCCAATAGGATCGCGATGACGCAGCAGGTCAGCTCCAAACTGATGCCGCGCGACGCGCGCCGCCGCGAACAAGTCGCGGTGTTTTCAATTGCCCAGTACAGCTTCGTCATTTCCGCGGCGTCGGTTCAGGAAATTCGGAGTACGGACAGTTTGGGCGGAACGGTTGTGGATCTGGACCGCCCTGTGATGAAGAAGGTTCGCCACATCGTGGAGCGCGACGGCCGTGCTTATTATGTGGTCAGCGGCTACGAGCATTTTCACATGCCCCAGTCCCGGCCAACCACGGTGTTGATCTTGCGGAGCGCGCCCGTTGCCGTGCTCGTGGACCGAATTGAAGAGATGGCGGAGATGCGAGTGCTTCTGGAGTTGCCCCAGTCCTTCCGTGGGGACGAACGCATTTGGTATCGCGGCCTCACGGTTCTGGACCGCAAGGTTCTCCCTGTTGCCAATCCACTCGGCTTTCTTACTGCCGGTGAGCTGCAACAGCTCGAAGAGCAGAATCCTGGATTGTTACAGAGCGCTGCGGCGCCGCAGCTTGAAAGGGGACGGGCATGAACACGGAAACCGGCTCTCTCGTCCCTTCCTTTGTCGTTTTCCAGGTGGGAACGCGGCGCGTTGCGTTACCGCAAGAAGGTGTCGCGGAGCTGATTGCGTCTCCTCTCCTATTTTCGTTTCCGCACACCACGCCGCTGATTACCGGCGTTGTATTGCGGAGAGGGCGAATCGTACCGGTGCTGGACTTGGGACCTGGTCTGATGGGCGCGTTGTCTCCCCCGGCACGATTTTTCCTGGTTGTGGAGCGCCAGACCACGATGATTTCCGAGAGGTGTGCGATCCCGGTTCAAGGGGAATGCGAACTCGTGACAGGAATCATGGTGCCCGCGGAAGGGCGGGACGAATTTGTGAGTGGGCGCCTGGACCTCAACGAAGAACAGATTGACGTGTTGGACCTGGAGAAGGCCATCGCGGCCGGCACCAAAAATGAGGAAGAAACGATCACCGCAGCGGAGGCATTGTCGTGAGCGAGGGCGGAACGGCGCCGCGCGTCCTGCTGATTGACAGCAATGTCTATTTTGTCAAACGCATTACGGACGCATTGGTCAAGGAAGGCTTCCAGGTGTTTCATCACCCGGTGGCCTCGTACGCGCTCACGATGATTGAATGGAACACGCCCGACATTATTCTTTGCGCCACCGAGCTTCGCGACATGGGCGCCTTCGAGATCGTTCCTGTGTTGCGCAGCGACCCGAAAACTGCGAACACGCCGCTGATGGCCCTCGGTAATAGCGCCGAGAAAGGGCCTCTGGAGGCTTACCGCGCCGGCTGCGACGATTACATCGACCGGCGACGGAATCCCGCGGACATTGCCAGCCATATCCGCGCTTTTTTGCGCAGCTCCCGGCACGGATTCCAGCCGACGGAGATGATCCCGACGACGGACGCATCGCTCAGCGGCAGCCTCGAGCACTTGGATTTGCCGGGCATCATGCAGATGCTGGACCAGACGCGGAAGACCGGCGCCTTGCACGTCAACGCGGGCCAGACCGACGCTGTCCTGTTCTTTGAATCGGGTGAAATTCATCATGCCGAGTACGGCAAACTGGTCGGAGAGGAAGCCGTCATTCAGATCGTCAAGGACTGCCAGCTATCAGGAATTGGCGTCTACAAGCTTATTGCCGGCACCACTGCGAATCAGCGGACCGTCCATCGGCGGTCGATGGATTTGCTTCTCGACGCTTTGCGCGAGTTTGACGAAGCGAACAACCATCCGGCGGAAAGGGAAGTATCATGACCGACATCACCACAAGTGAACCGGTTTCCAAACCCAATGTGTATTTTATCGACGACAGCGCCACGATGCGCGAGGTGGTCAAGATCGCCTTTCGTCGTGAGAATTTTAACGTCGTGACGTGTTCTGACATGGCTTCCGCCGTTGCTCTGTTTGAACAAACGGTTCCCGATGCCGTTATCAGTGATGTCATCATGCCGGACAAGGACGGATACCAGCTTTGTGAATTCGTTAAACAGCACCCGCAATTTGGCCGAACTCCTGTTTTCCTGATGTCGGGTGTAGTGAACAAAGAGGTTGCCGAACGAGCCCATGAAGTGAAAGCGGACGAGCTGATCCGCAAGCCGTTTCATCCACAGGACTTGGTGGCTCGTGTTAAGAAGCTCTTGAATCGTGCCGAACCGAGCCCGGCGTCTCCCGCCAATGATGCGGGCACAGCCAGCCCGCTCAGCCGGTTTTTTGAGGGTGCCGCCGAATCCTTTTCCAAGCCCTCGGCGCAGCCCGCGTCCGCGACGCCCGCTCCGCGGCCGGCGCCGCCAGCACCTTCTGTTGCCGCGGCGATGCCCGCTCCCGCAGGCAACACTCAGGATCTTCAGAAATTGCGGATGGATGTGAAACGCTTGGAGTCTTTAGTCAAAAAGCTTCAGGCCGAGCTCGCCTCGGAACGCGAATATTGCGCCACGCTGGAATCGCAGCTCCAGGCCCTCAGCACGGCTGATTGATAATCCTTTTGCAAAAAAATTCGACGGTGTGACTCCAGTCCTTTTCCGGTAGCGCTGACTAATCCCGCTTCCAAAACACTCTCGCCCCGCATTTCCGGGACAGTTGATTAAACA
>Ga0187803_10000489_pt1 | contig 15809 bp, 12 predicted proteins | sample NC_wetland_sal_i_2_FD_132425 | JGI IMG/M metagenome (GOLD analysis project Ga0187803, IMG submission 132425) | Wetland sediment microbial communities from Neuse River Estuary, North Carolina, USA - Control_3 | ecosystem: Environmental > Aquatic > Freshwater > Wetlands > Sediment | place: USA...
ATCTCCGCGCCGGTGAGGCCCTTCTCCGCCGTCGCCTCGATATAGCCTTTGTTGAGTTCGATGGTCGCGCCCAGGCGCTCCAGCGCCTTCAGATGCAGATCGACCGGCCGCGTGCCGATGGCGCAGCCGCCGGGCAGCGACACCCGCGCCCGTCCGGCGCGCGCCAAGAGCGGTCCCAGCACCAGCACCGTGGCGCGCATCTTGCGCACCAGGTCGTAAGGCGCGGTGGTGGAGACGATGCGCCGCGCTTTCAGTTCCAGCACATGGCCGCGCTCTTCCGCGCTTTCGGCGCCGAGCATGGTGATGGAAACGCCGTGTTGGACCAGGAGATGGGAGAGCGTGGTGATGTCGGCCAGAAGCGGCAGGTTCTTCAGCACCAGCGGCTCGTCGGTCAGCAGGCTGGCGGTCATCAGCGGCAGCGCCGCGTTCTTGGCGCCGCCGATCGGGATGGAGCCGTGGAGCGGCCTGCCGCCGCGGATGCGGATCTTGTCCATGGGTTAGAGTTTCGGCAGCGTCACGCCGCGCTGCTTCTGGTACTTGCCGCCGCGGTCGGCATAGGACACCTCGCACATCTGGTCGCTCTTGAAGAACAGGAACTGGCAGATGCCTTCGCCGGCATAGATGCGCGCCGGCAAGGGCGTGGTGTTGGATATCTCGATGGTGACGTGTCCTTCCCATTCGGGCTCCAAGGGCGTGACGTTGACGATGATGCCGCAGCGCGCATAGGTGGATTTGCCGAGGCAGATCACCAGCACGTCGCGCGGGATGCGGAAATATTCGATGGTCGAGGCCAGCGCGAAGCTGTTGGGCGGCACCACGCAGATGTCGGTTTCGCGGTCGACGAAGCTTGCGCCCGAAAAATTCTTGGGATCGACCACGGCGCTGTCGACATTGGTGAAGATCTTGAACTCGCGGCTGACCCGCGCGTCATAGCCGTAGGAGGAGAGCCCGTAGGAGATGACGCCCTGGCGGTTCTGCTTTTCGACGAAGGGTTCGATCATGCCGCGGGCCTTCGCCATCTCGCGAATCCACTTATCCGGCATGATCGACATGGGGCTCTCCCGCGGGCGTTCGCTTAAGCCCGTTCTTGGGGCGTTTTGTAATGGATCGAAGGCGGCTTCTCAAGCGGGACGCGGGGGCTTGCCTGGGTTTTGGGGCGCGGATTGCGGCGGATTGGCGGCGGACCGGTCCGTGGGCTTCTCCCCGGCCGCGCGGGCCTGGGCCTGATTCTTGCGCTTGGCGAGGTTGGCCCGGAGCGCCTCGGCTAGACGCGCCTCTTTCCGCGCCGCCTTGGGGCTTGGTTTCATCGCCGCCGGCGCGGCGGGGCCGGCGGCCCCCTGCCCGGGCATCTCCTTGTCCTTTACGCTCATAAGGCTAAGTTGCGGGCTGGGTGGAAAACCGTCAAGCCGCCTTGCCAAGCCGGACGCGGCTCGTGTATGTCCCAGCGTCATTCGGAGGCTGCCGTAGCTCAGTGGTAGAGCACTCCCTTGGTAAGCTGAAAAGTAATTTTAGAATCAAGGTATTACAAGGCACTGGGAGGACTGGCGAGGACGAGATTCGCCGGTTTATGACACCCGAGTCCTCCCGAAAATCCTCCCGGAGATGTGGTACTCCCTTGTTTGCACAGAGGGAGTACGAAAATCGCGAGATTTGACTCGGAGTCCTCCCGAAAATCTTCCGGAGATAAGCACTCCCTTGTTTTAGTAGCCTATCGAATAATCAAAGCCAAATCGGTAACATGATATTGGGATCGCTAAACTGGGTATGGAAATTAAGTTCGGTCCGTAACGAAATACGAGTGATCATTCCATCCATAAGAAAAGACCTTCACAAAAAAACCGCGTCAAGTTTTTGTTTGCACTGAATTTTTATTGGGGGGATCAATGAGTATCGAAACCGCTAGAGCAGCCAAACATCCGACATCTATTGCTGTGGTGAATTATAAGGGAGGAGTCGGAAAAACAACGATAACTTACCTACTCGGCCTGTTCCTCTCTCTGAAAACCGGCAGACGAACTTTGCTCATCGATATAGATGCGCAGTGTAGCTTAACTCTTGCCGTTGGACTTGAACCTGAAGTGCAAAGCGAGTCGGGAATAAACGTCTATAATCTCGTGAGGCCGGAAGCATGGCCGAGAATTCGCGACACATCATTTAAAGATTTTGTAAAAGCCATTCCGGGACTTCCTGCGCCGTTGTACATCATTCCTGGTGGGTTCGAAGTTGAAGATTTAGATATCGAAATAGTAGAAACTATCGTGAAGGAACGCGAAAGATCAAAAAACGAATTCTTTCTATATTGCCGACAATTGTTAAACGCCTTTGACGACTTTGATTACATATTAATCGATTGCCCTCCGAATAAGATGTATTTGACTCAGGGCATGCTAAGAGCAAGTAGTTTTTTTATTCCGGTCACGATACCTGATCGTATCTCGATCTACGGTATGCCACGGCTCTTGCGATGGGTAGACATGATTGAGTCATCTGAGCGACCGCATATGCTTGGTTATGTACTGAATGCCGCTAATCGAACAGGCGGATCGCCAGGGGGTAAAGTGAATAGCCAACAGAGGGCTGAAAATGAATTGGCCTCTAATCTGTTAGAGAGACTTTCTCGATATGAAAAGCTTATGATGGAGAATAATCCATGCCTCGGAAGCGTACCTAGGCTCGATGTGATCGCTCGTTTTCTAGGGAATGAGAAAGATGTTCGTCTCGACTTCGCCCGACATACATCCGGACAACCAACAATAGATGATTGTATGATCGGGATCGCTGATAACGTATTGAAACGAATATCTAAGTATGCCGGAGCATAGCTCTCATGCCGTCACACAAGCTAGAATTTGTCCCGGGTACTATTTTAGAACCAAAGCTGCGAGAGCTTCTTTTAACATACTTCACAATTACAGTGCTTGAAAAACTCGAACGTATCGGCGGGCGTATAACATTCACATTGCGGCCTGGGCCAAGAAAAGCCCGTCGCGAGATTCAGGAAATAGAATCAGACTTCATCTCGTTTATCAAAAATTTCCAGGGGGACGAACGCGAGCTGAGAGTAAGGCTGGAGCCTTTGCGAGTTAAACAGCTTAGGGGCTTGGCTAAGGAATTCAAAATTCCAGTCAAATCAAAATCTACAGCAGCCGAACTCATAGGTGGCCTCGTTTCCTATATTACGGCTTCAAAAAAGTGGACAAACATTTCGGGGATTCCGCCCAAAAGCAATTCCTAATCCTGACGGTCGGTAAGGCTCCGCTTTATACGAATCTATGTCACCACGGACGACGGGCTGCGATTCAAGGCCAAGTCAGATTATGTTCTTCGCTCGCACACCGTGACCGCACTTCGAGACTACTAGGAATTTGTAACGGATCGGATGAGCAGCGCATTCTTGATCAAAGCTTGATTATGGTTTCGCCTTCGATAAGATCGTTTTCACTCTTTCCTTTATGTTTTCGCGAACAGTTGACAGTTTATTTTTCGCCTTATCCGTCAAAAGGGCCGTATGCGCCACCGCGTCCCTAATCGGTTTATATTCATTCGCGTCTCTTGCCAAACAGGCTTCCTTCAGGGGATCTTTTTTATCAACTAGGTTGGCAAGGTGGTCCATGGACAAGTAACTTGAATTGGTGGGTTCCCTCCGAATTGCTATACTGATATTGCCCTTGCCTTTGCTCGCCTTTTCATTCGCTTTCCATTTCTCAGCCTCAGCCTTCGCCTCTTTGGAGAATGGCAGTTTTTTCTCTTTAATATATTTCCTAACTAGGTTCTCCGAGATGAAACAGTCTGCATAAGATTCGAAGTTGAACGCAGCGTCGTTGGACAATTCATTAACCCAACTGGCTACTTTCCCTCTATTTTTCGAGCCCTTGGAAAGACCATAATCCTTAGAGACAGCCCCATACAAACCACGCGATGCCCTTTCCTTCTTGGACAGCCTTTCATTGTCAGGATCGCCTTCTTCTCGATGTTTTATTCTCCACTCGTCCCAATCCTCAACGATCTTAAGAATCGTCTTCCGAAATTTTTCTAAGAACTTTGTATACTTGGGATCGTCGGCGACGATGCCCTCGCGGCTACTTGTAAACCTGTCGGTTGCATCGTCCAGATCATCGAAATGAATCTGTCCATACAGATAGCTCTCGGCGAGCCTCGCGGTGGGAATGTGCTTCAGAATATCTCTTTCACGTAGGCGTCCATTTACAAACAGGTCGATTCCCACCCGTTCTTCGGTGGTCATAACCTTCAAGTCCCTCGGCTTCTCGACGGAAGCGACGAATCCTGCGACGGTGCCAACCTTCCGCTGCCGTGTCTCATGATCCTCTGGATTCTTTGAGAATATCGATATCAGCGCATCTACATATGGGTCATCGTGCTTGCCTATTTTCCAAAGGAATTCTGTCTTCTCGGCCAAATCATTTAAATGCTTGTATGTGATTTTCTCCCCGTCGAGAAAAATATTAAAAGATTGGTCCAACAGGGAAAAGCGAAAATAAAGCGCGATGATTTTTGCCAAAAGAGGGAAACTGCCTCGTATACCTTCTTTGACTCCCTCAAAATAAATGATCGTGCCGTGCTTATGTTCCCGAGTGTATTTGGCAAACGTTGCGGTTTTCAATTCCCCCAGCGGGTACTTCTGCGGAGCCAAATCCTCAGTTATGGCCTCATCAAGTTTGGAATTGTCGATGACCCCGCCTATATATGACCCGCCTTTCACTTTCGAGACGACGGTGATTTTGTCTGCGCAGGACAATAGGGCCAATTTCCCGATCCCTTTCCTGCCGATGAATGGCCTGCCTGCGGCCGACCGTTTCGTTCCGCCTTTTCTTTTGGAATATCCGATTTTCAGAAACTTGCTCTGAAAATCGTCTGCCGTCATGCCCTCGCCGTCATCTTTTATCAGGAAGCTGTTTTTGTTCCGATTGATATGAATGTGAACATTCTTCGCATCAGCATCCCACGAATTCGAAATGGCTTCTCCAAGGACTGTCGCAAAGCTGCGGTATAGGCTTCTTCCCAAGTGGTTCAGAACACTCAGGGAAATTTCGAATGTAAACCGATTATTCTCCATGTTTGCTCAAACGTCTTGTCATGGTTTTGCCGATCGCTACATCAGGCGTACTGACGAAGATGATTCTTGAGACTCTTTCCTATCGCGCGTCCCAGCAAAACGGGAACAGCGTTACCTATATGCGTTGAGATACGCGTTACGCCAATCTCATTTTCGCGTCCAAATTCGTAATAATCCGGGAAGCTTTGTAAAATCGCGGCTTCGCGCAACGATATCGCACGATTTTGCGACGGATGACCAAATCGTCCCGTACCGAGTGTCGTACAATTAGTGGTCATAGTTGGGGCCGGGTCGTTCCATCTCATTCGGCCATAGACCGTCGCCATGTACGATTTTCCAGATTTTTTTCTGTAGCACTTCGGAATTAGATCACGCGCCCAACTTTTTGCGCTACCTCCGTCTTTCGGCGTCGCGACAATCCTTTTTTTATTCTTGGCGCTCAACTTGCTCGCTCGATGAAGCGCATCGTGCGGGTCAACCGTACCGTCCTTCAACCGAGGCAAAGAACCGATCGCGTCGCGTACGGTGACAAGCGCCCCCTTATCATGCGTTTCCGGGATCAATGAGATGCCCCCGAGTCTTGATGCCAAAAGCACCAATCGCCTTCTCCGCTGCGGAACGCCATACCTTGAAGTATCCACGGTTTTGAAAGAAACGTCGTATCCGAGCGAATGGAGCGTTTCCACAAACCGACCGAATATCTCATACTTATGGGTGTTCGACAGATCAGGGACATTTTCCATCGATACGATTTCCGGCTTGAGACGTTTTATCAAAGTCATGAAGCGGTACATCGGGTACCACTTTTTGCGAACTTCTTTTCCTGAAAGCTTGCGGCGGCTCAAAGACGAGTATGGCTGACAAGGCGCACAGCCGACCAGAATTCGGATGGAGGCGCCTCGATAAAGTTTCGAAAGCTCCTTGGCCGTAAATCGCGCAATATCCCTTGAGATGAATTTTGCTCCGTTATTCTTTTCGAACGCATATTTGCAAGATTTGTCGTTATCAACCCCGGCGACTACATCGAACCCCTCAAGAACCAGTCCATGCGAAAGGCCGCCGATTCCACAAAACAGATCAACGACCTTGATTTTGTCTTTCGGGAACGCCGAAGATTTCCGACGCGCTTTTTTTGTCGAAACCGGCATGCTGTTACTTCCCGCGATTATACATGAATAGATTCGGATAAGAATCGGGTATTACAAATGTCGGATACATAAAGCGGTGGCCGCCGCCAACGGAACTTCCTGCCAGGGTGGTTACGGACATGACCCATAGCGTTGGCATATTCAACTGTTGAGCAGCTTGAAATTCACCGCCAAAGAGTGTGCCCGTCGAAATGAAACCCTCATCTCCGACCGTGCGTTCGGCCGTCCGGAAGCGAAGCATCACATTCCCGTGGAATTTGCTCGCCACTCTTCTGATGACTTCCGAGATCGTATGATCGCGCCATATGTTTCTCGAGTGAGTTTTGATCGGTTTGACTAATGCGGCGGCAAGCGAATAATTGATCGTAACGCCTTGCTTGCCGCGATCCTCCATCGCATCTACCGGTTCAGTCGTGTAACCGAAATGCTGTCGCAACAATCTGAGGACCTTCTGATATTCGTGATCATCCTGGGGAATGACGATGTGATTTGGGAAAATTTGCTTCCCGGGAATGAGCGTATCGATCTTTCTAACGTCAAGGACACCGGGTCGTGTCGCCCTCAGCCCGTATGTGTACTCAATGGGAAACGTCGCGGGCATGGCCTTATGTTGATCGATGAAAGCTCGCAAATCTTCATCAGAGCGATAAATATCGCGAAAGCGATAATAGAGGTGACGCGGAATGAACAGGCGCGTGTACTCGATCGTCACGCTACGGTAGCCGTACATTCGCGCGTGCTGATGCATGGTGTCGATCTGCGACACTTTGGCTTCCCGGATGTAGTAAGTGACCAACAGGTCGCGGATGGCGATACCTCTGCCCAATGTATTGCCGCCAATCAAAAAATTCAGACCTTTACCATAGGCGATGCCTTGTCGCTTGACGGCAGCGTTGATCACCAGAAGTTTTTTCAGTGGAAGGTACCGTTTGATGATTTGCTTAATTGTGTCGAAATCCGGCGTCCGATTGCCAAGCGTAATCGAAAGCTGGCGATGTGCATTCTCAAGGCCATTGAGAATTTCGTCGCCGTGCCTTTCTTCAAGTAACGCGCCAAGAATTTTCGTTAGAAATTTGCTAATCCTGGCGCGTGCTGTTTCTTGCTCGTCATTTTTCAAGCTTGGATGGCATAAATATGAATATCCGTGTGCCTGCAAACCGATGTTCTGGATGGCCGCCGCCGCCGAAACAAGAAAGAAAAGAATTGAGTCCCGCAATCCCGGAGGTATTTCGACCCTGGGATTCAGAAGCTTTTGCCTCTCGTTACGATCAACCAATGTGATCAGACGTTGATTGGATTCGGGTTCATTCTCGTTGAAAAATTCATTGCCACCGACGTAAGACGCCCCCGCCGGCAACATTTTTATAAACGAAGGCCGATGGGAGGATTCCGCGCTTTGCAACAAGACCGCCTGTGGCGTCCCAGTAACGCTTACGTAAACGTGGCGGCGTACGGCAGGACGCAACTCGTTTTGAATGATAGCGTTGATAGGGCTTGGCCCAACCGATATCCCGGATGAGCGTCTGCGTGCGTGGGTATCAAGCGAGGCTTGATCGCCTTCGTCATCAAAGATGATCGTAGGATATTGCGCAGCACCGATACTCCTTAGAAATGCAGACACGTTATTCAGACTCTTGGCGCCCTTCGAGCAAACAATAAGCAAACATCCGCCCGCCCTTTCCATGTAAAGCTTCGTATCCGCGATTTCCTGATCCAAGGCGTCATCCTTTGTTAGAATCTTCAAGCCAGCAAGCCCACTTGAGAAATCGAAATGGGTTTGCGCGACAAGGTCATTGATGTTGCTGGTCATGACAACGGAGATACGAAACTTGTTGTCAAACGCCATCGCGGTACTCGCGATCATGGCGCGCGTCTTGCCGCTTTGGATGCGTCCATAAACCAGCCCAGTGACCGGCTTGTTGGGAATTCGGCCAAGATCGATACTTCCGTCTTCCGCAACACCATAAGCGGCAATGACATCTGCTACGATATCAGCCGCATTCCGTTCGGTATCGCGCCGTTGATCGGCCTCAAGAGCAAGGGCGGTGAGTGTCGCGGTTAAGTGAGTCCCATTTGTTATCATGATTCACGAGAATAAATTGACAAGAGATCGAGAAACAGACCGATGTTCATACCATGTCCGACGTGATGTCAAAAGAACAGCGTAGCCGGCTGATGTCGCGTGTACGTGGCCGGAATACACGATTCGAGCTCGATTTTCTTAGGCATGTCAGCGCCGAACTTTATCCTTTGGGCTATCGTTACCGGAAGCATTGCCGTCATGTGTTTGGCACGCCGGATATAGTTTTCACGAGGTACAAGCTGGTCGTTTTTCTCGACAGCGACTTTTGGCACGGCAAAAATTATGCGAAGTTGGCTGACAAAATGAACCTGTTTTGGCGCGAGAAAATTGAACGCAATATTGAGCGAGATCGAGAGGTCAATCGCAAGCTTCGCCGAGAAGGGTGGACCGTATTGAGATTTGGTGAAAGACAGGTGGAAAAAAGCCCGTTGCTCATGGTCGAGCGAATCAAGGATGCGCTCGCGAAGCGATAAACATAAACGATCGAGCATGCCGTGAGGCCAGGCGTCCCACTCGGAGTCATTGAAGTGGTGATGTGCCTTGCGTATTTACCCCAATCGAAAGATTACAATTTCCCAGCGAATGCGCGATCGAGAACCGATGGCAAAACAGATTGAAGTGTCACATTCGTTTGATTCCGCAATTCGCGGCCGGAACTAATCTCTCTTGAGACTGAGCGTACCTTTTCCTGAGTTTCCCGTGTGGGCAGCGGGATCGTGATTTTAAGAAAGTCGTCTGGATTAAGACGGCGGCGACGCACGTTGGTTCCGGTACTCGCGCCTGAAAGAGCTGGCCAAACATCAGGATTACGGAAATACGTGTCTAGAACTTCTGGATATACTTTGGTCTCGATAACCTCGAATACAGGAAATTCAGGGGAGACAACGCAGCCATCACAATCAGGCGGCGCAATTCCAAGTGCACCTTCCCAAGCCATAAGCTTGGGATAGACAAAGTTGCCCGCGCGCAATTGCGTCAGCTTTGTATATGAAAAATCCATTCCTAATCGACGCTGACCACGGAAAACACCTCTTCCAAAAGAATATACGCCAGCAAACTGATAAGTTTCATGTCGAACTACGACAATATTTGGCGCCATATATCTTACAAGTTCGTTCATGGGCGTTGCTGACGCCTGTTCATCGTGAGAAATAAGAGACCAGCAAACGGAGTCCAATTGATTATCACTTAGCCGACGCAGCTCTCTCGCTTTATCGATCTCTACCGATATAGCTTCGATGGTCTCAACGATCCGCCTCTGTTCCTCTATAGGAGGAAGCGGAATTTCATATCCCAAAACATGAGCGGGACGGATCGCGGCATAGTTAGTTGACCCCTGTGCTGTAACCTGCTCATGAAACATTGGAGTTCGGATGAAATACCCAAGAAACCGCCGATCGAGTTTGGCTTCATCAAGTTCAAAAAGAAAATAATGGCTGCTTACAATCGCGCCGTCTAATTGGGGAGGCACGATTCCATAACCGCCAACCTTGGCGTCAATTTCGGCGACCAGGAATTCACCAGCGCGACAAACTTGCTGTTGTTTGGTCTTGATGAGAGCGCCAGGAACTTCATCGCGCAGTACAATGCCCTGCGCATGTAATTGGACGCGCGCACGTTTATAGTTACAGACATCATCTATCCTTATGAACTCCTTCCGGTGGCGCAACGCCGAATCGAGACGAATTTTAGGCCACGATCGACTCATGCCCGTCCCTTTGTTAGCAGAACTTGAATGCCGCCGATGATCTCTGTAATCCGATGTTCCTTATCGAGGATACTTTTCACCAGCTCTTCAGGCGCCAAGTGGGTGATGTCTTCCTTGGCGCGGGGATTGGTGCGATCGAGATTACAATTTGTTGCTAACAGCTCGCTTGCGGGCACCTTCCAAGCACGTTTGCTTTCCTCACGTTTATTCCACCACGCTATACACTCACTAAACTCTTCGAATTGGATCGGTTGTGTCTTCGTATAATTTTTCCGTCCTTCGGGTAGTGGATGCTCGTAATACCAAACATCTTTTGTTGGACCTGAACGATCGAAAAACAGAATATTGGTAGTGATGGCTGTATATGGCGAGAAAACCCCATTCGGCAAGCGCACGATGGTGTGGAGATTAAATTCTTTAAGCAACTCTTCTTTAATTCGCGAACAAACCCCATAACCAAACAAAGTGCCATTGGGTACGACCACCGCTGCACGCGCCGGATGACCTGAGCTGGTCGGCTGGCGATGTAATTTGCGCATGATGAGCTGAAGGAACAAGAGGGCGGTTTCCGCGGTTTGCCGATCCTCAGGAAAATTCGCCTGAATGCCCTTTTCTTCCTCTCCGCCGAACGGTGGGTTGGTAAGAATGACATCAACGCGATCCTTCTCGCCAATCTCCGACAGCTTGAAGCGCAGCGAGTTTTCAGGATCGATTTTTGGGGCATCGAGCCCATGCAACAGCAAATTCATCTGGCACAAAAGATAAGGCAGCGACTTCGGTTCGCAACCGAATAAGGACCGTTCCTGGAGAGTTTTTCGATCGGCGACCGTCTTCACTTGTGGCGAGAGGTGGTTATACGCCTCGACAAGGAATCCACCCGTACCAGAGGCTGGATCAAGGATGGTTTCGCCGAGACGAGGATCGGTGACTTGAACCATGAATCGGACAACCGGACGGGGCGTATAGAATTCGCCAGAATCGCCCGCCGCGTCCCGCATCTCGCGCAACATCGATTCATAGAGGGCGCCGAGCGTGTGCAGCTCCTCGCTCGAAGTGAAATGTATCTCCGCGACCTTATTGATAACGTCCCGAAGCAAATATCCGCTCTTCATGCGATTATCGACGCCGCGAAAGACGGTGGCGATGACATCGCGACGGTCGTCACCATTCGCGCTGGTCAAGCCCCGTAGATAGGCAAAGAGTCCAGGCCCGCGCTTGCCATCGGAGCGTCTGGCCTCGTCTTGATTGATGAAGGCGAGTAATTCGTCGCCGGTGATACCTTGAGGATTAGCGGCCCAATCGCGCCAGCGGTAAGGCGCTTCGATCGCCGGACGGAATTTACGGCCGGCAAGCGCCACCTCTTCCTTCCGTTGCGATTCGAGATCGTCGAGAAATTTAAGAAACATGATCCAGGTCAGGAGCGGAAGCCGGTCGAGATCGCCGTTGAGACCCTTGTCCTTGCGCATGATGTCGCGGGCGGATTTTATCAAACTGCCAAGTGATTGCGCAGTTGTCGGCACGGGTTTTTTCTGTGCGGCCGTCGGGGCGGGTTTTTTCACGGCAGGCGCTTTAGGAGGCATATAAATGTCCTTGCAGCTCATTTACGGCGGCGCGCAATTTATCCGGTCCGCCGAAAATCCGGATAATGTCGGCAACCTGGCCGTGCTTGGAGATCGGTGGAACCTTTAGAACATCAGGCAGTACAAATTGAGCATCGCCATATTCGGCGTATTTCTCAAGTAGCTCTTCGAGAACTTGCCGCGCTTCGGGGCCGTAATGATCAAAAAAATCTTTTCGGTCTGAGCGCAGCATTTGCGCCCGTTCCCGCCGGGTGCGTAGTGGCGCATTAAAGGCGATGTGGCAAAGCAGGTCGAAGGGATCGGCCTCCGGCTGCTTGGCGGCGTCTCTAAGTTCGGCGAAGTCGATGCCGCGCTCCTCGAGCCGTCGCACAATTTCGGAACGCTTTTCAGGATCGGCCCAATGTTTGCGCAGATCTTTGGAAGTCGGATAGAGCGTACGAATCGCTTCGGCGGCATAGTCGGTGTAGCGAACCACTCGTAGCTGCTTGCCGGTCGGATCAAGCTCGTAAACCAGGTGAGCGGCTATTTCGACCTGGCCGCCGTCAAAGTAAAATTTGCGGCGCTCTTCGCCCGGCGGCTCGATGATTTCCGGCCTCGCCTCCTCCGCCTCGGCTTCGCCAACCTCGCTGATGATCTTGGTTTCGCCGTCTTTCATTATTTCTTCTTCGGTGATTGCGACCGGATCGCCGTCGAAATCAGGATCGGCGAAAAGTCGAGTCGCCGATCCGGTGTAATCGAGGATATTGAACCATAACTTGCCGTAGTCATCCCGAACGCGCGTGCCGCGACCAATAATCTGCTTGAACTCGGTCATTGAGCCGACGACACGGGCGAGCACGATATTTTTACAGGTCGGGGCGTCAACACCGGTCGTGAGGAGTTGAGAAGTCGTCAGAATGGTGGGGGTATCGTTATCGACATCCTGAAAGCGACCAAGATGGCCGCGCCCGATGTCGCCCTCATTTGACGTTACCCGGCACACATAATCCGGATGTTGGGCCACGAGGTCGGCGTTGAGATTCGACAGCGCAGTCCGCATTTCGCTGGCATGTTCCTGATCGACGCAAAAGACGATGGTTTTAGCGAAGCGATCGTGCTTCTTCATGAATTCGGCCAGGTGCTTGGCGATTGCTTCCGTGCGTGCGCGAAGTGCCACGACGCGCTCAAAGTCCCTGGTCTGATATTCGTCGTCCGGGATCGCCCGGCCATAGCGGTCGAGATCGTCCTTGCTGGGCCTCCAGCCAGCGGCATCCCATTCGGTAACGACGCGATGCACCCGGTAGGGCGCCAGGAATCCATCATCGATCCCCTGTCTCAAACTGTATTGATAAATTGGATTGCCAAAATATCGGTAGCTGTCGCGGTTGTCGTCGCGTAGCGGCGTGGCAGTCATGCCGAGCTGAAAGGCCGGTTTGAAATAATTGAGAACCTCGCGCCAGGCGCTCTCGTCGCGCGCGCTGCCACGGTGGCACTCGTCGATAATCACCAGGTCGAAGAAATCGGGCGAGAAGGATTTGAACAGGCCAAGGCGGCGCTCGTCTTCAGCCAGTGCTTGATAAATGGCGAAGTACATTTCGCGGCTTTTGACGACCTCCCCCGATTCGATCTTGTAGCGGGCATCGCCGAAGGCGGCAAAAATGCCGTCCTTGGGCTGGTCGATCAGAATGTTCCGGTCTGCCAGATAGAGAATGCGCGGCCGGCGAAACTCGCCGGAGCGGTTCCAGCGCGCCGACCATAGCTTCCAGCAAATCTGAAAGGCCACGGCCGTTTTGCCGGTGCCAGTCGCCATCGTGATCAACACGCGGCGTTGCCCTTTGAGAATGTTTTCGACGGCGCGGTTGATCGCGATCTGCTGGTAATACCGCTCGCCTTTGCCAACGGTGTAATTGGAAGGCGTCAGAAGCTGATTCGAGACACGCTCGTCCTTGAGTCCGCTACCGCCGCGATAACGCCGCCATAGCTCGTCCGGCGCAGGGAATTGGTCAATCGTCCGTTCAAGCCCGGTGAAATAATCGAACTCGATGATTTCGCGGCCATTCGTGGCATAGGCGAATTTGAGGCCGAGCATGTCGGCATATTGTTTGGCTTGCTGCACGCCATCCGCCGCCGTCTTGTAAGCGGCTTTTGCCTCTACGACGGCCAAGGCAAAATCGCGCCGGTATTTGAGCAAATAATCGGCCCGCTTTGGCGGTTTGCGCACGAAGCCCTTACCGACCGGAACAATGCGGCCATCGGTAATGGTGCGCTGTTCGGCGATAGAGTGCGGTTCGGTATCCCAGCCGGCCGTGACCAGCTTGGGAACCACGAATTTTCGGCAGGTATCCGCTTCGCTTAAGGCGTCGTCCATGAAGCACCAGTACATATCGCGTAATAAGTAAATGCTACAGATACTTTATGTTGTTAGAACAGACCTACCTCAATAGGACGACGCACACCAGAAAATTGGGTGGATAGTCTTTTCGTTCTGGACCTTATGTGAAGTGAATCGTCTCCATTTATAAGTCTATGTCCATATCCCCCACTTTGTGAGCGTTACCCGTAACAGATCAAAAGGACCTTCCCATGAGGAGCAACCCATACGGTGTCCCATATTTAAAGGGTGCTCGGTTTGAGAAAGGAATTGTCTACTTTTGGCTTCCCCCGAAAAAGTTGATACAGGCAAAAATTTATCATCAAAAAACGCTTGGTTCTGATTTTGCATCCGCAGTTGCCCAGGCGAAAGAATTAAACAGGAAACTTGAAGTATATCGCCAGAAAGTAAGTGGACCGCCAAAACCGAAACTAAGGACGATCAAGCCAATGACCGCCGCTTATCTCGTGCGGCTGTTCGAAGCGTCTCCCAAATTCGCGCAATATGTACCGAGAAGCCAAAAAGATTACTCGGACCAATATCGCAATTCGGAGATAGAAAAATACGACGGTAAAACGATGTTCGGTCATATGAGGCTCGAAAAGATCACGCGACAATTTGCCTACAGTATTTACGAACAGTGCGTTGTGAATCATGGACCAGATTCCGCCAGTAAAACGATAGATGCGTGGCGGGCGGCATTTAAGTATGGGGGACTCAAAATTCCTGAGATAGCCTCTAATCCGTTCACTCAGCTTGGCATACACAGAACGCCGTCGCGGCGGCAACGGTGGACCGATCAGCAGCTAACTTCGTTCATCAAAAAGGCCGATGAAATGGGCCATCCGGAGGTCGGGCGGCTGGCCCTTATGTGCATGGAATTGATGCAGCGGCCGGGAGACATGCTGAGCCTGACCTGGGGCGCATACCGGGAGGATAAAGGCGTCTGGTATATCTATCAGAGCAAGCGGGGGGTTGAGGTATGGGTACCTCCGACGAAGCGCCTCAAGACAGCTCTGAAAGCCGCCAGGCTGCTGGCACAGAAGAAAAGCGGGGGAGATATATCCGATAAATTCATCTGCCCCACAGTGACCGGCAAACGATACGACCGACACGATTTCAACAAAAAAGTACGCCTGATTCGTAGGGCGGTGGGCATTCCCGAAGATATTCAGATACGTGATCTGCGCCGCACGGCTGCAACGGAGGGGGCCTCGGCCGGCGCAACACCTTCGGAGATGATGGCGGCCGGCGGATGGCAGAATTTCTCCTCTATCCGTCCGTACCTTGTCCACACGCCCGAGCAAGCCGCTGCATTTCAGGCCAAGCGTGAAGCCTATCGAGTTCGTCATCGAGCTCATTCAGTCAATTAGGAATGAAGGAACGTCTTCGTAAGACCAATCTTTGATTTGGTAGGGTCTACTTCGATCATTTCGCCGATCTACTCCCTGCTTCGCCTTCATCTTTTTTAAATTAGATATAGATTCAAAAAATAATCCTCCCTGAAATTGGCCCAAAACAGCTCGTTTTTGATCGTCCAAGACCAGAAACAGGATTATGGTATTGGCAGAAAAAGGGCCTGTTTTCCCGAGGTTCTGTCGGAGGATCGACATGAAGAAGGCGAAGATGAGGAATCCGGCCGAGGTCAAGGCTCGCAAGAAGGAAGCGAAGAGGGCGGCAATCAAACTTCGCCTGGAGGAGAAGAAGAAAAACCCCGGTTCGAAGGCCTGGCGGGGGAAGCGGCATAGGGAGCAGCGTTCTTCGAGATCGGGCAGCCGGCACGGAAGGACAATGAAGTTCTTCAATTCGGCTGCCTTGCGGCTTTCCTGGGAGGATTACGAGCGGGTTTCGGTCGGAATGATCTGC
>Ga0187803_10000490_pt1 | contig 15749 bp, 14 predicted proteins | sample NC_wetland_sal_i_2_FD_132425 | JGI IMG/M metagenome (GOLD analysis project Ga0187803, IMG submission 132425) | Wetland sediment microbial communities from Neuse River Estuary, North Carolina, USA - Control_3 | ecosystem: Environmental > Aquatic > Freshwater > Wetlands > Sediment | place: USA...
CGGCGCGCCCGCTGGGTGGATTGACGCCACCCACCACCTTGGGAATCTGCGCCAGTCCAAATTGTTTGTTGCCCGGGTCTTCCCGTTCCGGCGAGAACGCCAGGAAGAAATCAACGGCAACATTTTCATTTTCTGGTCCAGCGGCGATCGGGCAGCGCAAATTGCTCTTTTCCAGGATCGGCAGCACCAACTCTTCGGTTGTCCCGGGATAGGTGGTCGATTCAAGCACAACCAGTTGCCCCCTTTGCAGATGAGGCTGGATGGATTTTGCCGTGTCTTCCACGTAACTCAAATCAGGTTCGCGGTACTCGTTCAGAGGCGTGGGAACGCAGATGAGAATCGCGTCCGCGTCGCTGAGTCTCGAAAAATCCGTCGTGGCGCTGAAGTGACGGCTGTTCACGTACTGCTGAATCTTGGCTTGCTGGATGTGCTCGATATACGATTTACCGGCATTCAGCATCTGCACTTTCTTGGGGTCGGTGTCAAAACCGGTTACTTTATGGCCAGCCTCCGCGAAACGGAGCGCGAGGGGAAGCCCGACATAACCACATCCGATGATCGCGACTCTGAGCTGAGCGCCCTTAAAGAATTCTGGTTTTCTGTCCGTTGACATGAGATGGAACCTGCTCCTCAATCCTTGCTTGTTGGAGGTAACATTGGCCCGCGGTCGATCGGGGCAAACGACGTAGACACTATAGCAGCTTCAGTCTTGGAGTTAATAGGACGGCGGATCATGTTTCCGGATATTCACTTTCGCTTCGCCCGGGAGGAAGAACCCTTTGCCGAACTCACGTCGGTAAGGCAAGATGGCGGGTGCTTTCCCGTGCGTGCTCGCTAAGGGACAGATTCCATTTTCATGACGACTCTCCTGATATTGGCTCTGGGGCTGACCGTCGGCGTGCTCGTCGGTTTGCTAGGCATTGGCGGTGGCGTGGTGCTTGTGCCCGCCATGGTGTATGTGCTGGGCTACGACCAACACTTGGCCCAGGGCACTTCCCTGTTTATTCTTCTTCCCCCGATTGGCCTGGGAGCCTTACGGGAGTACTGGAAGAGCGGTCAAGTCGATCTGCCCGCAGGCATCAATTGCGCCATCGGCTTCTTGCTGGGCGGGTATGTGGGCGGGCGCATCGCAGTGCCTATGCTTTCGCGAAATCTGCGCGGAATCTTTGGCTGCTTCTTGATACTTTCTGCGGTTCTTTTGTGGAGGAAAACGCTCGCGTCGCCCAAGCTATCCCCGCCTGTTGCCGAATCCAGCAAAAACAATCTTTGGCGAGCTCTTGGCATCCTGGGAGTGGCTGCGTTATGCGGCGTCGCGGCGGGTATGGTGGGAATCGGCGGCGGAGTGTTATTGGTTCCCCTGCTCGGCCTGCTTTTCGGGTTCAGCCAGCATCGCGCGCAAGGCACTAGTCTCGTCGCGCTGATTCCCCCCACGGGTCTCCTGGCATTTCTGGCCTATGCGAACGCCGGCTATGTTTCGTGGCAGACAGGTTTACTTCTGATTCCAGGGGTTTTTGTCGGCGGTATCCTGGGAGGACAGGCGGCTCGGCGGCTGAATCCCCTCCGCATGCGCCAAGTTTTCGCTGCGTTGATGTTCCTTCTTGGCATCTGGCAGGTCTTCTCTGCTTGGCGTCCATGACGCATACTGTAGCTACATGGTTGATTTGCATTGTCACATCTTGCCCGGGCTGGATGACGGCGCCAAAACAATGGAAGATTCCCTGGCCATGGCCGAGGACGCCATTGCCGACGGCATCACCCATGTCGTCGCCACACCGCACGCCAATCCCAATTATTCTTTCGACTTTGCACGGGTGCGCGCCGCTGTCGAGGCGCTAAACTCAAAGCTCGGAGGCCGCCTCACCCTCGCGACCGGTTGCGATTTCCACTTGAACCATGAAAATCTGATTGCCATCCGCAAGGATCCCCGCCCGTTCTGCATCCATCAAAAAGATTACCTGCTCGTGGAGTTCAACGAATTTTCGATTCCGCCGTCCGTGGACCAGACGCTGCACGAACTGCAATTGGCGGGTATCCGCCCCATTGTCACCCATCCCGAACGAAATGGAATTCTCCGCACGCATCCCGAACGCCTGCGGAAATGGATCGAACTGGGATGCCATGTGCAGGTTACCGCCGGCTCCCTTTCGGGAGTGTTTGGTCCTGGCGCGCAACAAGATGCCTGGACGTGGCTCGCTAATGGTCTCGTCCATTTTGTCTCCAGCGATGCGCACAATACTTCCCGTCGCCCGCTGAAGCTGAAATTTGCCTATGAAGCCATCGCCGCCCAATTGGGCGACGAAAAGGCAAGAGCCCTGTTGATTGATAACCCGCTGGCCGCGTTTGAAGGGCGTCCTTTGCCGTATGTCCCGGAAATCGCGCCAAGTCCAGAACCGCGCAAACGCAAGCGTTTTTTCTTTTTCTAATTAGTCGTACCGGCCATCACGCCGCCGGCTGAAGCGGCAGGCCGGCCCAGACGTTTGCCAGACCAAGAACCTCGCGAACCACATCCAGCGCGTCGCTTGTGTTTCTCCACCAGTGCGCGGCATCAAACGGATCATCGGAGACACCGTGGACGGCCGCCACACCCTGCTGTGCCGAAATCCGTTTCCACAACGCCTTGACGCGCCGCGTGTGCACTTTCGAAGTCACCAGGATCACGGTCCTCTGATTTTCTTTCCGCAACGCTTCACCGATCGTTTTCATCTCGTCCGCCGTATTCACAATCGGCGGCTCAAGCACTTGAATGGCGCTTTCCGGAACACCTTCATGAACGAGAATCTGTCTGTCATACGATTCCTCGCCGACAAACGGGACGGAGAGCTTTTTCAGTGTGGCGCCGGGTTCCGTGGAATGCGTCAGCCACACCTTGTTGGCGTACCCCTGCTTGTAAACACGAGCCGCTTCCAGTGCGCGGTTGGGCATCCGGCCGCTCAAAACCGCGATGGCAGAAGCTTTTTGGAGAGGGTCCTCGTCAACTAGCCAATGCCCCACGTTGAGGAAAACGAACCAACCGGCAAAGAAAAGCGCGCCCACGAGGATGACCCAGAGACGGGGCCGGCGTTCCGGTTGTGTCGGAAGGATGCTACCCACTAGAATTCCCTGCATCGCCGCGCATCGTAACCCGCGTTACAGCTTACGTCAAACGGAGTGGCCACTTTTCCAGGAACGGGATTGCATTAGGAAACCAGCTTCTAACACGATAAAATATTTGGTTTTGGGGCATCGGGAGGGCGCATGAGAGCAGTGGTCACAGGGGGAGCGGGGTTTGTCGGGTCGCATCTTTGCGACCGATTGTTGGCGGAAGGCTGGGAAGTCCTCGCGCTGGACAACCTCATCACCGGCGATGAAGCGAATCTGGCCCACCTGAAAGACAGCGCAAAATTCCAGTTCGAACGCACGGACGTCAATGAACCGTTTGGCGTCGAAGGCAGGGTCGATTACGTTTTTCATTTTGCGTCTCCGGCCAGTCCACCTGATTATTTGAAATTTCCGATCGAGACGCTAAAGGTCGGCTCGATTGCTACGATGCACACGCTGGAGCTCGCCAAAGCCAAAAACGCAAAGTTTCTGCTGGCTTCCACCAGTGAATGTTACGGTGATCCCGATGTTTCCCCTCAGAGCGAATCCTACTGGGGCCACGTCAATCCGGTGGGCCCGCGCAGCGTGTACGACGAGGCCAAGCGGTTCGCGGAAGCCACCACCATGGCCTTTCACCGCTACCATGGCGTCGATACGCACATCGTGCGCATTTTTAACACGTATGGCCCGCGCATGCGACTGAACGACGGGCGCGCGCTACCCAATTTCGTTTACCAGGCGCTTAGCGGCCAGCCCATCACCGTTTACGGAGACGGACAACAGACCCGCAGTTTCTGTTACGTCTCCGATCTGATCGACGGGATCTACAAGCTCAGCCAATCCAATGAACATCTACCCACAAACATTGGCAATCCCACGGAATTGACCATCCAGGAATTCGCGGTGCGCGTCTGCAGCTACTTTCCCAACGCACCTAGAATTATTTATGAACCTTTGCCTGTGGACGATCCCAAGCAGCGCTGTCCCGATATCTCCAAGGCGAAACGCTTGCTGGGTTGGGAACCGAAAGTAAGCCTGGAAGATGGCCTGAAGGCCACGATTGCTTATTTCAAGGAACAATACGCGAAGGTTTCCGTACCCCGTTAGCCCCGATCGCTGACCGGAATCCAATCCGTCATCTTGGGTTTGCTCTTGTAGGAACCGCCTTCTGAGGTCCGTTCTTTGGATCCCGGATGGTTCTGCGGGGCGGTCCGCCAATGCAATCACAACTCAATCTGTAATTGGCGGGCTTGTACTCGAGGTCTGCTTCCCCACCGGCCGTATCACAGCCGTCCAAAAGAGTAGTAGTCGAATCCCAATTCCTGCATCTTCTTCGGCGAATACAGGTTTCGGCCGTCAATCACCAGACGCCGCGCCATGCTTTGCCCGGCCCGTTCCCAATCGAGCTTTCGGAACACTTGCCATTCTGTGCACACCAGCGCGGCGTCCACGCCTTTCAGGGCGTCATAAGGATCATCATGGTACGTTGCAGTCGGGAGCAGGGGCTTTGTCCGAGACATGGCTTGCGGATCGCTCGCATGTACTTCCGCGCCTTCCTCGAGGAGTCTGCGAACCACTTCGAGTGCTGGGGCGAAGCGGATGTCGTCGGTGTTGGCTTTGAACGCTAGTCCCAGCACAGCCACTTTTTTCCCCTTGATCACCCACAGGGCCTTGTGAATTTTTTCAAAGAACCGGTCGATGCGCTGCTTGTTCACATCTTCTGCCGCCTTCAGCATGTCAAATCTGATGCCCATGGACGCGGAAAGATGAATGAATGCCTGGATATCTTTCGGAAAGCAAAACCCACCAAATCCCAGTCCGGCTTTCAGGAACTGCGTTCCAATGCGCGGATCGAGGCCCATGGCATGCGTCACCTCTTCCACGTCCGCGCCAATCCGCTCGCACAAATCCGAAATTACGTTGGCGTAGCTGATTTTCAAGGCCAGGAACGAATTGGAAGCGTGCTTGATGAGTTCGGCGCTGCTGATCGTCGTGATCAACAGCTGGCTGGCGGTTCCGCTGGGACATTTCCCGCCGTGCACCGGGCAGTGAAAACTCCGTTCCAGGATCGGCCGGTAGATCTCGCGCATGATAGCTGCGCTCTTTTCACTCTCCACTCCCGCAACGATGCGGTCCGGGTGGAAAAAATCTTCGACGGCCGTGCCTTCCCGCAGGAATTCCGGGTTAGAGGCAACCTCAAACTTCAGCGCTCCTTTTCGCGCGTAGGTGGTAAGCGCCTTTTGAAGCTGTTCGCCCGTCAGCGCCGGCACCGTGCTTTTTTCGACGACCAACTTGGGAGTGCGCGCCTCAGTCGCAATCTGCCGGGCGACGTGATCGATCGCCGATAGGTCCGCTTCGCCGGATTCCTTGGGGGGAGTGCCTACGCATATGAAGATGACCTCTCCGGCGCGAATGGCTTCGCCTGCATCGGCGGTGTAGGAAATCTTCTTCTCGGCTTCCGCGCGCTTCAGCACTTCTCCGAGGTGTTCCTCGTAGATGGGAACCTTTCCGGCCTTCAGCGAGTCAATTCGCTTCTCGTCGATGTCCGTGCAATGGACTTCGTGCCCGGCAGCGGCCAGGCAGGCTCCCGTCACCAACCCCACATACCCACACCCGATGACAGTCAGCCGCACAATCGCTTCTCCTTCACTCTCGTCACGATTTCCCGGCTAAGACGGTAGGAGCAGTCCCATCTTCCAAACTTCATTTTCGCCACAAACTCAATTGGCACTGCTACCGGCGGCCCAGCAACAAGCCACGAAGTCCCAGCAGCGCCAGCCGTGGCTGCCGCCGCACGACATTCCATAACAAACGCGTGGACTCGTCGCGGTTGATCTCCCCAAGCGACTCGCGCGTCGAATCGTTCAACAGGTCCACCAGGCGGCAGTAATCCTCCTGCCGGAAATGGTGTAAGGCTCGCCTCACCAGCCAGTGCGTTCGCAGTTCCCTGCGCAGGGCCCGCAATTCGCCGCGCCCCTTTCTAAGGATCGCATCCGCCACGCCGCGCGCTCCGCGGAAACCCGTAACAATCCCGCCGACCGTGGAGACTTTCACTTGCGCGGCTGCGTCACCAACCAGGTAGACCTCGCCGCTTCCCACCCTGCGCTGCACGGGAACCCAACGGCGGTAGACCGGGATTCGCGCACCCTGCCACTCCAATGGCTCAAATCCCTTTTTCTCCAGGAAGCGATCGAAGCAGTGCTTGGTATCTCTTCCATGTTCTCCAATTACGCCCAAAGCGCCGCGTTCTGCCGATTCGGGGATCAGCCAGTAAAAATAGGGTGTGTCGTCCGGTACGAACCACACCCGAGTCGTGTCCTGAGGATAATCTTTTGGAAGTTTCACCAGCGCTTGGACCAATGGCACCGTCTCAACGGGCGGCCAGCCGGAAGCGCGCGCCACACGGCTCACCGCTCCATCGGCGCCGACCACGCTCTCGGCATAAAGCTCCTCTCGCCGGCCAGCCTGGTCCACCTGCACATGAATTCCGCTGCCATTGGGAGAAAGTCCTAGGAACCGCGTGTCGTATTCGAACCGCGCGCCCGCCGCTTCCGCTTCCAGGGCCAACTCGCGAATCAACCGCGAACGCTCAATGATGAGGTCCGGCTGTTTGAGGGCCACGGATGCGGACCGGCCATTCGTAAACAGTTCAAATCGGCGAATCTCATTCAATATGCTTGCGCCGGCCGCACCGTTCACCTGGCGACGAAAATGATCGGTCACAATCAAGGTGCGTGGCGCCGGATCCAGCGTGGGCATGGATTCCAGGACACGAACACCGCGGCCACCCTGCGCCACACACGCCGCGGTATAGAGGCCTGCGGCTGATCCCCCAACCACAACGACCTCTCTTTTGTCACGGGTGTATCCCGCCCCACTTCCTGCTTTGTTCACAATATTCAAGGATCCTGTAAGTCGGACAACCCAGGTTCTCACCCCACCGGTCCTGGCCACTAGTGACTGAAAGAGAGACTACCCCTTCAGAAGGGCCAAATGGGAGTGTAAGCGAGTATAGCGAATCCAGCCGAGAGGGCCAAACCAAACTACAGCTGAAACGATCTTTGAAGGAGACGCTTCCGTGGATGCTCTTAGACGGAAGCTGTTTCCTTCTCAGTCTTTTGCCGTTCGTAGGGTGCTTGCTCCAACCGGGTAATGGCCACGAGGGTAGTCACCAAAACCAGAACCCCGACGACCGCGGCCTGCATGGTCGATAAGTAAGTCACCACCACGCCGGCAACCCCGCAGATGGCTCCTGCCAGATAAATCGCTAGCACGGCGCCGCGCTGTCCCAGTCCCAGATTTGCCAGCCGGTGCGCGGAGTGATCCTTCCCGGGGGTCGCGAACGGCAGCAGTCCACGCCGCGAACGCGAAATCGTGACCAGCGTCGTATCAAAGATGGTGGCACATAGGATCAGCACCGGGGCCAGCCAGCCGGCCAGATTCGTGGCGTGTTCGAGACGCAATTTCAGGGCTAGCGTGGCCATCAGGAAGCCCAGGAACATCGCCCCGCCGTCTCCCATGAAGATCTTGGCGGGTTTGAAGTTCCACCGCAGAAAACCTGCCGCGGCGCCGAGCGTGGCCGCCGCCAGCGCAGTCACTATGGTCTGACCATTCAGATAGGCGAGCACGGCAAAGAAAACCGAAGCCATCGCTGCGACCCCGGCACACAGGCCGTCCATGTGGTCCAAAATGCTGAACGATGCGGTGATGCCCACGACCCAAACAAGGGTCAACGCCACATCCAGCCAGTACCCCGTGCTCCCACCGACAAGAACAACGAATACGTTTGCGCGCACTCCGCTCGCCAGAAGGATGGCAGCCGCCAGAGGCATGCCGATAAACAGCTTCACCTGGTGGTGCAGCCAACCCCGGTCATCCAAGAATCCGACAATGGCCACTAGCGTCGCACCTGTTACGATGCCAAAGCTCTGCGCGCGCGCCGGGCCGTCGAAAACAACCAGGATGGCCAGCATCACGCCCGCATAGATGGCCAAACCGCCAAGCAGGGGAATAGGTTTGAGATGGACTTTGCGCGGGCCGGGTAAATCCACCATGCCCACGCGAATCGCCAGCGCCCGCACAGGAACTGTAAGGACCAGTGAGGCTGACAGAGCGATTAGGAAAGCCAAAAGGCCCGCATTCATGCGCCCTCAATGTTCGTTCTGAGGAAACTGGCCCGGGCGAGAATGCCAGTAGATCACAGATACGTTACCGGTTTGGGGTCCGGCTCCCAAGTTTCGGCTTGGACAAACTACTACGGAAAGCCGAAGATGCTACCCCACGTAGCACCAGTACCATATCGCGAAACCCGAAAAACCGCCACTGGAATCAGGGAAATAGTCGGCTCGGAATGACGAAACTCCGACCCCCGCAACTAATTTTTGTAGTTCAACTGGAGGAGCCGCTTGAACACGACTCTTCCACGAGGGCCACCAACTTCTGCAACTCCCGGGTTCTCTCGTACTCCGGCGCGGCCGCTGCCGCGGCTGCTCCCATTTTGCGCATCCGCTCGGTATCGGAGACAAGTTGGCGAACGCCGTCGGCAAACTGGGCTGGATCGTCTGGGTCTGCGGAGATCGAGAAGCCCTTCTGTTTTCCCAGGGAGACAACATCACACTCGATGGGGGCCACGGCCACAATGGGTTTGCCGGCGGCCAGAATTCCGTACATCTTGCTTGGCACCACCACTCCTTCCAAGCCGCGCTTGATAGTGACGAGATGGGCGTCGGCTGCGGCCAGCACGGATGGAATTTTGCTCCCCGGAAAAAACGGAAGAAACCGCACATTGGGGATGCCCGAGGAAGTGCTCTCCAGTTTTTTCCGTTGTGCACCGTCCCCGACAAAGACCAGGCCAACGCCGTCTGCCACGAGCCGGCGCGCCCCCTCCAGCAGCGTTTCCCAAGCGCCGTAGAATCCCAGATTGCCCGCGTGAAGCAGTACGAATTGGAATTCACCCCGGATCGCTTGAATAACTTCAGCGTCCAGCTTACCCGCAGATTCATCGCGCGGCGGAATTTCCGCACCATCCCGTATGACCGCTACCCGAGCTGGATCGACGCCCTTCGCCAGGATGCGATGGCGCATGTCTTCCCCGAGTACGACCACCTTCGTCGCGCGCCTCAACGCCCAGCGGTGCAGTTTTTCCCAAAGGCGCGCCAGAAGGCCGGGTTTGACGATCGATCCGCCCAATGCCATGTCCGGGTAGAGATCGCGGATGTTGTAGACGTACGGCTTCTGTTTCATCATGGCCACGAACGCACCGACAATGCCCTCAAACGGTGGGTCGGTCATGGCCAGCACAACGTCGCACGGTAAAATCAGAGCGCGCGGCACGGACAGAAATACGTAACTCAAATAATTCAGAATGCGCTTCTTCATCTGCGTCCGCGGATAATCCGTCGAACCTGCGCGAATTACCCGGACGGCCCCCGCCTCTTCCGTTTGGTAAACTCGCCAGCGACGCCGCTCCGTCGGGTCGTACGAGGGGCGCCCACACAAGACAACTACCTCATGCTTCGCGGCCAATGCAGTTACCACAGTTTGCGCCATCTTCGCCGTGGCCGAAGTATCTGGCGGGTAATAGAGGTTCAGCAGCAGGATGCGCACCACAGGATTGTACAGGGAGAAGAAGGGTCCTTGAAGCTGCTGAAGCCACCGTTACTGAGAAAGCTGGGGCTAACACTAAGAGTGCGGTCGGCCTAAACCTGTACTCAGGGACAGTTTCACAACGCAGCTCACCAATCTATTGTGGACTTACCCCAACCCAGAACATCGGAGGAGCCTATGCAGCGAGACGCTCACGCGGCTCAGGCGAAATTCCTTCTCGGACTCATCTTGTGTCTGATCCCCGCGCAAGCCAGGGCAGTGCCGAAGAATCTCCCGGATACGGTCAGTCGCGCCCACACCATTTTTCTTGAAAACGAAACAGGCTTCACGGAACTGCAGTACACCGCCGTCCTCGAGCTGACCAAATGGGGCCGGTTCGATCTGGTGGATAGCCGCGAAAAAGCCGACCTGGTGATGCGGCTGGACGGCGGCAATCACGTTCGCTCTCTCCCGCAAGGGCAATTTCCGTCAACCACCGGCGTGAATGCTTTCACGGACAGCGAAATCCCGGCGGGCCACACACGCATTGCTCTGTTGGATCCGAAAACGAACGCGGTTCTCTGGTCCAATACGCACAAGACCGAAGGTGGCAAAGTCAAGAACGGACACCTCCTGGATGGCCTGCGCGAAGCCTTCGACAGTTACGAAAAGAGCCACCGCTAAGCCAAATTGCTTTCCGACTCCGGCTTGGCGGCGCAGCCGCATTCTGCTATAGGTAAGCCTAGAAACTCGTGCCTTTGGCGACCGACTGAAGACCCTCCCCGGACGCCATGGTTCGCTCCAGGATGGAGAGCATCCATGGAAATCACCGTTGAACATCTGGGATCCGTGCAGTTCGAAATCAAGACGCGCGGCCACTCGGTCGTCAGCGACCAACCGGCCGAGAGTGGCGGCTTCGATGAGGGTATGACTCCGCCGGAACTTTTGTTAGCGTCGCTCGGCTCCTGCGCCGGCTACTATGCCGCGCAATATTTGAGGAAGCACAAACTGGCCACCGAGGGAACGCGGGTGCGCGTCACCTGCGACAAGGTGAAAGATCCAGTCGCGCGGATGGACAATTTCGTCATCGAAGTGGATACGCCCGTCGAACTGACCCAACAACATCGCAAAGGCGTTCAGGAAGCGGTCGAACACTGCCTGGTGCACAGCACGCTTTTGCACCCGCCCAAAATTACATTGAGAATCGAGAGCGTCGTCACGGCAAAGACCTAACCCGGATTTCTGGTCGGTCACAATTGGGCTGGTCAAGATTAAGAACGCGTGGTCATCCTGAGGGACGCGTCATTTGTCTACCTACCGCAGGCAAGCGCAGGCAGGCGTCCCGAAGGATCTCAACTGAAATAATGCGAAAAATTTTAAGGCACACAGGTTTTCGGTCGGAAAATCTCATGGGCGCGTGATGAGATGGTCGCCCAAAACGAGCGCGTCCATCTGCGTGCGCTGGAAACAATCCAGCGCCTCTTCTGGTCGGCACACGATTGGCTCGTTGTCATTGAACGACGTATTCAGCACCACCGGCACGCCGGTCTGGCGCTCGAATTCGCTGATCAGTGCATGGTAACGAGGGTTCGCCTCGCGCGTAACCGTCTGCAGGCGGCCTGTGCCGTCCACATGAGTCGGCGCGGGAATCTTGTCTCTTTTCTCCGGCCGAACCGCATAGGCCATCGTCATAAACGGTGATGGGTGCGCTTTCTCAAACCACTCGCCCGTCTTTTCTGCCAGGATTGACGGCGCAAACGGGCGGAAAATTTCCCGGTGCTTGATTCGCTGGTTCAGAATTTCCTTCATCTCTGGGCGCCGCGGGTCGGCAACGATACTCCGGTTGCCCAGCGCGCGCGGTCCCCATTCGGCCCGGCCCTGGTACCAGCCCAGTATTTTTCCTTCCGCGATAATCGCGGCAGTGCGCCGCATTAATTCCGCTCCGGGCAGCTCCGTCAATGTATAGCCGCCCTTCGAAACCGCACTGGCCTCAATCGCCGAACGGATTTCCTCCGCTGTATAGCTCGGCCCCCAGTATGCGTGATCCATCACAAACGTCCGCAGTTTGCCGAGAATCTGGTGCCACACGTAATACGCCGCGCCAACCGATAGGCCGCCGTCTCCGGCAGCGGGTTGTACATAGACTTTTTCAAACGGCGTTTGATCGAAGATTTTTCCGTTGGCTACGCAATTGAACGCCACGCCGCCCGCCAGGCACACCGCTTTCGTGCCGGTATTCGTCGCCAGCTTCTTCAACATGCCCAGATACACTTCTTCGAGTCGCGCCTGAAGGGATGCCGCCAGATTGCGGTGCCGCTGCTCGAGAGGTTCATCCGGTAAGCGCGCAGGTCCTCCGAGGCGCTTCCCCATGGAGTCCGAGAACAATTTGCCGAGCGTGGGAGTCTTGTCGGACTCCGCCCAGCTCATCTCCGGCCCCGTTTTGTGGTGCGTAAAGTATTCCAGCCCCAGCCGAAATCCGAATTCACCGTCATTGGGACTAAACCGCACGATGTCGCGAAACGCTTCCATGTGCTCCGGCTCGCCATACGCCGCCAGCCCCATTACCTTGTACTCGTCGCCAAATTTCAGGAAGCCCAGGTACTGCGTGACCGCGCTGTAATACAGTCCCAGCGAATGTGGAAACGCAATCGCATCGTCGATCACCATGCGGTTCGCGCGGGCCGCTCCCCACATCGAACTGGCAAAATCTCCCAGGCCATCCGCGGAAAGCAGCGCGGCATGTTCGAACGGAGAAACGAAAAAGGTGCTCGCCAGATGCGCCTGGTGATGCTCGACGCGATGGAATGTCGCCTTTACTTTTGCTGGATCACTGTCGAACGCCCAGGCTAGGGCTGCCGGGATGGCGGTGAACTTGGAGATCACGCGCGTGCGTTCCCTCGCGAAAGACGGCATGCGCATTGCATAGAAGAGCTTGGTGGCCAGCCTTGCGTAGGGATTCCGCGGCACCGCCACGTGATCGATATCCAAAAGCGTAATCCCCGCTTCTTTCAGGCAGTAGCGAATGGCGGCAGCCGGAAATCCAGCCGCGTACTTCACGCGATTGAAACGCTCTTCCTCGACCGCCGCAATGAGCTTGCCGTCGCAGACCAGCGCCGCTGAGGCGTTGCCATGATACGCATTGATTCCGAGAATGTTCATGACCGAACCTGAAAGTTTACCTCAATTCTTTACTTCCTGATATGCAGTAACCAAGTAGAGAACAGCACGAACGCATTTAGGACAAGTGGCGGCGGCACCATTCATTTAACACGTACAGCGACCAGGGGCGGGACCACGAAGTCTGGCCGTGCAAAAAATTGTCCCAGACCATTTGCACGCCCTCAACATGCAATTGCCCGTCCAATGCCGGCGCCAGCTCCTTCAGGCTGCCTTCCACTCGCGCCCGTAACGACGTGCGCAGCCAATCTTCCCAGGGAAGTGTGAACGTCCGCTTGTTCTGATCCAGAATTTCCGGCGGCAAAAGGCCCGCTAGCGCTTCACGCAGCAGTCCCTTCGACACTCCCGGCGGAATCCGTGCGGCATCCGGCAGTGCGCTGACAAATTCGACCAGTGGGGTATCCAGAAAAGGAACACGCACTTCCAACGATCGTGCCATGCTCACGCCATCAGTGTCGTGCAGCAGCGTGCTGGCCATATACGTGCGCATCTCTAGCCAGGAAATTCCCGCGATGGACTCCGCTGCATGTGCCTGGTCGGCGGCGCGTTCGAGCCAAGCCATCCACGTTGGATCAAGGTTGACACCATCGTTCGCGACGGCGCTGCTTCGATAGCGCGCCTCTGCCAGCCGCAAAAGTTCGGAAGGCGGAAACAGCAAGCGCGTAAAAAAATAAGGATGCGGGAGCGCATCGGGCATGAGCCAGGCGTCGCTTGCCTTGCGTGCCGCGTCAACGGACATATTGCGCGCGATCATCGTATTCACCAACGGTGCGCTGATACGGCGAAAGGCCCCCGGGGTGAAACGCGATACTAGTTCCAGTCGAACCAGTTTGTGTGTATCGGCAAACGTCTGGTAACCACCGAAGAGTTCATCGCTGCCTAAGCCCGAAAGGGCCACCTTCAATCCCACTTCCCGCGCCGCCCACGAAACGAAATAGGTGTTGATCCCGTCCATGGTCGGCTGATCCAGCGCGGCGATCGCTTCATCCATACGCGCGAGCATATCGCTTCCCTGCAGGGGAACTTCGGTATGGCGTGTCCCCGCCCGCTGCGCCACCACGCGGGCTAGCGGTCCTTCGTCGTAGCCTGTGCCTGGAAACGTAAGCGTGAAGCTCTGGATGCCCTGCTGCGCCCGGCCGGCCAGAACGGCAATCGCACTGGAATCCACTCCGCTGGAAAGGAACAAGCCTACCGGTACATCGGCGATCAAGTGCGCGCGCACCGCATCTTCCAGAAGGGTCCGAAGGCGCGCCGAAGCTGACGCATGATCGCGCGGGCGTTTCGGGTCGCGCGCCGCGGCACTCTGTGTCGGATCCCACCAGGGGCGTGCCCGGGGCGCGCGCCGGCGATCCGGCAGGTGCAGGAGCAACGCATGGCCCGGGGGAACGGAGAACACGTCTTCGACCAGCGTGACTGGCTCGGAGACGCTGCCAAACAAGAGGTAAGACGTCAGTGCATCGGGAGAAAGCTTGCGTCCGATGATTCCGGAAGAGAGCAGCGCTCGCAATTCTGACGCGAAAACGAAACCTTGTTGCGATTGTGCGTAGTACAGCGGTTTTATGCCCAGGGGATCGCGTGCCAGGAACAGGATCGGGACCGTGGCGAAATGATTGCGCAAATCCAGAAGCGCGAAGGCAAACATGCCGCGAAGTTCATTGAGGAGATCTTCACCCCACTCTTCCCAGCCATGAACCAGGATCTCCGTATCGGAGTTCGTGCTGAACCGGTGGCCCGCGAAGTTCAGGCGCTCGCGCAGCTCGCGGTAATTATAGAGCTCGCCGTTGGACACGACGGCAACATCGTGGGTTTCGTTCCAGATGGGCTGATGGCCGCCCGCCAGATCGATGATACTAAGCCGGCGCATGCCCAGAGCCACACCCGTGGCCCGCGGATCATTAATCAGGAAGCCGTCGTCATCGGGCCCGCGGTGCACCATCGCCCGAGCCATGTTGCGGACGCGGCCTTCCGCTTCGGAAGAGGTGGAAGCGTAGGCGAAGCCGCATATTCCACACACGCGCTACTTGATCTCCGGTGACGTAAATAGGGCGATCGTGGCTCGGCTGAGATTGGTCCGCAAATGGAACCGCGGAATCTGCAGGCGACGGTCCGCCAGCCAGCCGAGCACCAAGCGGACCAAGATAAGACAGGCAAGCCAGGTGGCGGAAAAGAAGAGATACAAAAACGAGCGCCGTTCGAGGAGCAAGCTCCAGTCTATGTATTCGTCCCATGTGGGAAATACAAAATCCAGCAATCGCCGAATGTGTGCGCCGTGAAGCGGCAAGGCGGAAATACGCACGTGCGCGAATCGTTCAAAATCGTATTCCGGCGGATAACCGGGCAGCACACTGGTCGCCTCGCGGAACAATTCGGGATTCTGGAGATCCCGCCGCGTCATCAAATTTCCGTGGGCATCCTTCAGGAAGGCGCGGTAGGTGGGGTCGACAATCACCCAGCGGCCTTCTACATAAACCTCGGCGACCACGTGTTTCGTGGTGCGCGCCGGAGTCAGCAGGAGCAACCGCCGCGAATCCACGCCGGCACTTCGCGACAGATTCAAAAATGCGTTCGTCGCGCTGCCGCACACTTGCAAAAGCTGCCGGTAGTTCAGTGTGTCCGTCGGGTCACGCGGGGAGAGGTCCGTTGGATGTTCGGTTTCTAGGCGCGGCGGTCCATTGCGCATCCAGGCCAGAATTGCTTCCGCTTTCTGTTGCGGGGTAGCCGCCTCTGGCACGATGGCGTCGGAAAACCCTCTCAGGTACTTGCGCACGGAATATTCCCACACCCCCGTCCAGATGGTGGCTGCCATAGCCACGGCTAGCAATAAATTGCTTAGCCACCATATCCAACGGAATATGAGGCGCGCCTTCAAAACGGATCCTTAAGCTCTGGGAATTGAATTGTCCTACGAC